>Ga0114950_10003157_pt1 | contig 12687 bp, 8 predicted proteins | sample N075metaG_FD_83503 | JGI IMG/M metagenome (GOLD analysis project Ga0114950, IMG submission 83503) | Deep subsurface microbial communities from Kermadec Trench to uncover new lineages of life (NeLLi) - N075 metaG | ecosystem: Environmental > Aquatic > Marine > Ocean trench > Sediment | place...
CAAGCCGCCCCTGCCACGCTTGGTTCAGCTACACTGTTCCGTTTCCCTTCAGGTCGTGTAGCTCAGTCGGTAGAGCAACCGCCTTTTAAGCGGTAGGTCCTGGGTTCGAGTCCCAGCGCGACCATCCTGGGGCGCACATTCTGCGCTCCGAATCGCGCGATCATTCATGCTGGTTCTCCACGTCAACTGGGCCGGTGACGGTTTGCGACTCTGGGCCGAGTCGCTGTCGGACTATCACGCCGCCAACACGCCCGCGGCGAACGACCACCCGTTCGCGGTAGACGCCGCCGTGCTGCGACGCACCCTGCTCGATGCCGACCTGCTCGACGAAGCGTCGCTCGGGGCCGTCGCACCGATCCGCCTGACGTTGCCGTGCAGTCTCGACGGGCCGTGTCCCAGCGATCGGCTGTCCATCGCCGCCGGCGAGGTCGAATCGGGCACCGCCGTCGAGCTGAGGCCCGTCGAGGTGTCGGCGGTTGCCCTCAAGAGCGCCCACGCCCTGGCCGCCATTCTTCGCCTGGAGGACCGCGGGCCGACAGACGAGATTGCCTTCGGCCGCGCGCTGCCGTGGTGGATCGCGCTGGCCCGTTTCGTCCTGGAATTACTCGAGGACCAACGATTCATCCCGACGCTGATCCACGCGGCCGGCGACGGCGGTCTGCGGGCGGCGTGGCGGCCGTGGCTGCTCGACGAGTCCGCTCGCGACAGGATGGCGGCGCTGATGGCGGCGATGCCGCCGGTGGTCCGCGCGGCCGAGGAAGCCGGCCAGGCCGTCGAGCCGTGGCGGATCCTGTGTGAGGCGGTCGAAACCCTCTGTGATGCCACCGTGCGGTTCTCGCTGATCGACGGCGATTTCATCGCGGCGATCGATGGCCGCGACGCTGCGTCGGACCCGTCGGTCGCCTGGCTCGGCGGCCTGCTCGACAAGGCCGAACGCGTACCGGTCGCACCGGGCGGCGGTGATCTCGCCGTGCTCGACATGTTGCGCCAGGTGCGGTCGTGGCTGATGCGGCTCGAGGACGGCGGTCGCGCCAGGCCCTTCCGGCTGGGCTTCCGGCTCTGCGAACCGGGCGCCGGACCCCTCGACGATGCCGGCGTCTGGTGGCTCGATTTCTACCTGCTGCTGGAGGGCGAGCCGCCGGCGACCGTCGGCCTCGACCGGGTGTGGGCGGCGTCACCCGCCGCGCAGGTGGTTGACGGCCATCACATCGACCGGCCGCACGAACTCGTGCTTGCGGAGCTCGGCCGCGCAAGCCGGGTGTACGGTCAGATCGAGAGCGCGCTGAGCGAAGCTCATCCGGTCGGCATCGCGCTCACCACCGAGCAGGCGTCGAAATTCCTGCGCGAAGACCGCGAAGTCCTCGAAGAGTCGGGCTTCGACGTCGTGGTCCCCGAGTGGTGGGGCAAGCGGTCCAGCCGCCTCGGCGTGCGTCTGCAGATCGACTCGCCGGACGAACCGGCCGGTCAAGGCACCGCGGATGCCGGTTCCGCGCGGCTCGGGCTGGACAGCCTGGTGCGATTCCGGTGGCAACTGGCCGTGGGTGACCAGCCGCTGACCGACGAGGAGCTTCGCCAGATCGCCGAATCATCGGCGCCGCTGATCCGCGTCGCCGATCGGTGGGTGGAAAAGGCCGACGCGCTGGCGCATGCCGCCGGCATTGTCGAGCAAGAGGACACCGGTGAAGTCACGTTGCGCGACGCGATCCGTCTCGCCCAGGGCGTGCAGGTGCCGGGCGTCACGGACACGGGCTTGCCCGTCCTTGGTCTGGATGCGCACGGCTGGGTCGGTCGGGTCCTGGGCCTGGGCCCGCAGCAGGAGCCGCGCGGGCCGGACACGATCGAACAGCCGTCGACGTTCAAGGGCACACTGCGGCCCTACCAGAAGACGGGGCTGGGCTGGCTCGCGTTCCTCGAGCAGTTCGGCTTCGGCGCCTGCCTCGCCGACGACATGGGTCTCGGCAAGACCATCCAGTTGATCGCCCTGCTGCTACACGAACGCGAGCGGGGCGGCGTGATCCCCGACACGACGCTGCTCGTGGTCCCGACGTCGCTGATTCGCAACTGGGCGCGCGAGATCGAGCGATTCGGACCGTCGCTGACATACCACGTGCACCACGGGCCGCAGCGGCTCGCCGGCGAGGCGTTCGTAGAGGCCGTGACCCGCCACGACGTCGTGATCACGACCTACGCCATCGTTGCCCGGGATCGCGATACGATCGGGACCCGGTTGTGGTGGCGGGTGGTGCTCGACGAGGCGCAGTTCATCAAGAACCCCCCGACGCAGCAGGCGCGCGCCATTCGCGACCTCCGCGCCGAGCGACGCGTGGCCCTGACCGGCACGCCTGTCGAGAACCGTCTCACCGAACTGTGGTCGATCATGGAGTTCTGCAACCCGGGCCACCTCGGCTCGGCCGGGGACTTCCGCCGCCGTTGTGCTGTTCCGATCGAGCGTCACCGCGACGCCGAGAAGGCCGAGTCGCTGCGCCGCCTCGTGCACCCGTTCATCCTGCGGCGGCTCAAGACGGACCCCACGGTCATCCAGGACTTGCCCGCGTGCACCGAGACAAAGGAGTACGCGACGCTCACCCCGCGACAGGCGGGGCTGTACCAGGCGGTGGTCGAGGACCTCCTGTCGAACGTCGACGAGACGGCGGGGATGCAACGCCGCGGACGCGTGCTGGCGACCTTGACCCGGCTCAAGCAGATCTGCAACCATCCCGCGCAGCTGCCCGATGCCGTACTCGCGGTGCTGCAGGGCGCGGCGGCGAGAGGTGGCGCGGCGGCGCCGGCCGCCGAAGTGCAGCGGCTGTCGGCGCGATCGGGCAAGTGCAAGCGGCTCATGGAGATGCTCGAGGAACTCCTCGCCGCCGGCGACAGCGCGCTTGTCTTCACCCAATACCGCCGGATGGGCCACCTGTTGTCCGCGATGATCCGCCAGGACCTCGACACCGACGCGCAGTTCATGCACGGGGGCACGACGCCGGCCCGCCGGCAGGAGATGATCGATCGCTTCCAGGAGCGTGACGGTACGATGCCGATCTTCATCCTGAGCCTCAAGACCGGCGGCATCGGCCTCAACCTCACCGCGGCCAACCACGTCTTTCACTTCGACCGGTGGTGGAACCCCGCCGTCGAGAACCAGGCCACCGACCGCGCCTACCGGATCGGGCAGACGCGCACCGTGCAGGTGCACAAGTTCGTGTGCGTCGGAACGCTCGAGGAACGCATCGACCAGATGATCGAGCGGAAGACCGCGCTTGCGGACAACGTGATCTCCTCCGGCGAGCAGTGGCTGACGGAACTCGACACGGAGCGGCTCGAGGAGATCCTTCAACTGCGGGCCGACGCGCTGGAGGTGGACGCATGACCGGTGGCACGAGACGGTCGTTCGAGTTCCGGCCGATGACGCCGCGTCGCGTGCGCAACGGCCTGAAACTGCGCAGCAGCGCCGTCGAGACGCCGGGGAACTGGGTTGCCGGGCGGTGGATCGAGCTGGTGGAGCAGTTGATCCCCACGGTCGCCCGGGTGGACGGGCTGGAGTATGCGCGGTCCGGGCAGATCATCACGCTTGAGCTGTCGTCCGGCGGTGTCGCCGGGCGCGTGCAGGGCCGCCAGGCGGAACCCTACGAGGTCCGGTGGCGGATTCCGGCGTTCACCGACCAGCAGTGGCGGGGGGTCTTCGACGCCATGGCCGGCGAGGCGTTCTATGGGGCGAGGCTGCTCGCGCGCGAGGTGCCGCAGCCGCTCGAGGCGCTGATGACGCCGTCGGGCCTGCGGCTCGTGCCCGACATCGGGGAAGTCGAGGTCGAATGCACCTGCCGGGCTTCCGGGGCGTGCAAGCACGCGGCCGCGGTGGCCTACCTGGTCGCCGAGCGTCTCGGTGACGACCCGCTGGTCGCCTTCGACCTGCGCGGCATGCCGAGCGATCGCGTGCTCGACCGGCTGGGAACGGCCCGGACCCGCCGCGGGGCGGGCGACGCGGTCGCCCACCCCGAACCGATCCCGCCACAACCGGTCCAGCCGACTCGACCCCTGCAGGACTGCCTCGACGCGTTCTGGCGGCCGGGACCGGAGCTCGCGCAGTTGCAGCGGATGCCGCCGCCGCACCACGCGCCGCATGCGCTGTTGCGTCGGCTCGGGCCGTCACCGCTGCCCGGCAAGTTTCCGCTCGTCGGCCTGATGGCCAGCGTCTACGACACCGTTGCCGAGCACGCGGTCCGGCTGCGCGACCACGCCGAGCGTCTCGACGAGCACAACAGTTCATGATCGAGATCCTCCAGGGCGACAATCTCACCGTCCTGCGGACGATGCCCGACGCGTCGTTCGACCTGATCTACATCGATCCGCCGTTCAACACGGGCAAGCCGCGGAAGCACACCACGCTGCAGACGGTGCGTGACGACGACGGCGACCGCCGCGGCTTCGGGGGCCGCACGTACCGCACCCGCGAACTCGGCACGCAGACGTACGACGACGCATTCGACGACTTCCCGGCGTTCCTCGGCCCGCGCCTGGCCGAGGCGCACCGGTTGCTGCAGGCCGACGGATCGCTGTTCGTGCACCTCGACCCGCGCGAGTCGCACTACTGCAAGGTCCAGCTCGACGGGATCTTCGGCCGCCCGTCGTTCATGAACGAGATCATCTGGGCCTACGACTACGGGGGGCGGTCGCGGCGCCGCTGGCCGGCCAAGCACGACACGATCCTGTGGTATGCGCGTGACCCCGGCAACTACACCTTCAACTACGACGCGATGGACCGGATCCCTTACATGGCGCCGGGACTGGTCACGCCCGAAAAGGCTGCCCGCGGCAAGACGCCCACCGACGTCTGGTGGATGACGATCGTGCCCACGCAGGGCCGCGAACGGACAGGCTACCCGACCCAGAAGCCGCTGCGCCTCGTCGAGCGGATCGTGAAGGTCCACTCCCGACCGGGCGACCGGCTGCTGGATTTCTTCGCCGGCAGCGGCACCCTCGGCGAGGCGGCCGCTGCCAACGGCCGCGACGCGGTTCTTATCGACAACAACCCCGAAGCGATCGCCGTCATGCAACGGCGGCTCAAAAAAGAGCCTCCTCAGCAGAACCTGTGGGTGAATAAGGAAGGTGGAGGATGATAGCTGGGGGCTTCGCCGCCAGCCCCCCAGCACCACGCAGATGGAGCACATCGCGTCGAAGGGCGCCGACGGCGATCGGGTCGAACATGCTCGCCACCATTTCGCCACCATATCGCCGCCGTCACCCGCCTCACCCGTGACGGCGGCATCGCAGGCTCAGGGACGTGGCTCAGGGACAGGTTCCCCAGTTGGCCAGCAGCTCCAGGAAGTCGAGGATCCCGACACCGCCGCCGTCGAAGTCGCAGCTTCCGGGATTGCCCCATTGCGCAAGTAGTCCCAGGAAGTCTGTGATGCCGACGTTCCCATCGTCGTCGTCGCCGCAGTCCCAAGGGCACGGCTGCTGTGGCACGCCGCGGATCGTGAAGGCTGCATTCAGCAGGTCGGCGGGATCGGGGTCGGGGTCGTTGACGGGATCGACCTCGATGCCGAGCGTCAAGGCGGTGGAGCCGAACCCGATGCCGACACCGTCGGGGGCCGGCGGCCAGTGGCACGCCTTCCACACCATCGTGTCGCCGTTGGTTGCCGGGCAATTGTCCTGATTGCAGCCCGAATCGGGGGCGCACTCGGGGCCGCCGATGCAGTCGACGCCGGGACAGTGCACGTTGATGCCGTTGGGAGCGTTCGTGAACCAAGCGAAGTTCGCGGACTCGATCCCGGCCGTGTTGGACGCCCAGACAGTCAGCCAGTAGTCGCCCGGCAACAGGCCGAAGTCGACCTCGATCGTGTGCCAATCGTCCACGGGCACCGGGAACGGGACGCCGCCGACGATCAGCGAATCCTCCGGTACGGGGCGCATCAGCCCCGTGCGCTCAAAGACCTGGAAGTTCAGCTCGTCATTGACCGTCCCGCCGGGATCGACACCCTCGGCAATGATCTCCCGGATTCGCCACGCCGGCGCGCCTTGAGGCAGGGCGGGCAGCGTGAACGCCTGAGCAATCCGCCGCTGCTGGGGGTCCGGGTCCTGCCGGCAGTCCGGGTTGCACAGGTTGCCCGAGGAGAAACCGAGCGTCGACGAGGCGCCATTGAACAGAACCGGGTCCGCCGGACCGGTGTCAAAGAGCGTCTGGAGCCCGGCCCCGGCCGCTGCCCCGGCCTCGGTGAGCGCGACGAGCAATGCCACCTGCACGAGAACGTGACGACCCATGAACCACCCCCGTCCCCGGTCAGCAGTTCGTTTGCGACCCCTGCTCGCAACCTCCCCGAGGTCCGAGCGGCCCCGTATCGGTCCTGTAATCAGATGATACGCGGGGTCTCCCCGTGGGTGTCGGTTCGTCCAGGATCCGGGGCCTGCGGAGCCGGGCCGGTCGGCGGTGATACCCTCGTAACAACGACTCCGGCGTCTTCGCCCTGTTCCTCTCTCTCGGTGACTCGGAGCTTGAACCGCAAGATCAGAGCGCATGCAGCGTGGCTGTGCACGCTTCGGCGACCAGTGCTCCGCCGCTGTCGCAATCTCCGCGTTACGGTACCGGGCACGGCCCCCAGTTCGCGAGCAGCGCCAGGAAGTCGTTGATGCCGACGATGCCGTCGTCGTCAAAGTCCGCCGGGTGATCCGGGTTCGGACCCCACGCAGCCAGCAGACCCAGGAAGTCATTGATCCCGACCAACCCGTCGAGGTCGAGGTCCCACGGGCAATCCGGGCAGGCCGACAGCAGACCGATCGCCTCCAGCAGCAGCGGATCGACGACGTCGATGTCGCCGGTCGCGTCCTGCAGGTCGATGATGGCGGCATCGGTGTCGAGGATGGCGCCATCGGTGTTGACAAGGGAGTCGCCGAGGCCGGTTTCCGCGCCGGTCAGCTCAAGCTCCGCCGCGGCGAGGTCGGCGCTTGCGTTCTGCAGGGCCGACGAGGCCGCCGAGGCGGCAGCGGTTGCGCCGCCGACGTCGGCGGTGGCGTCAGCGATGTCCTGGATCGCAAGGTCGATGCCGGCCGCGGCGGCCAGCACCGCATCCTCCGCGAGGCTCAGCTCCGCGAGCGCCGCGTCACAGGCTCCGCAGTCGGCCAGGAGGGTAAAGATGCCGAGGGCTTGATCAAGGATCTCGACAGCCTTCTCGGCCGCGCGCCGCTTCTCCGCGGCGGCGCTGGCGAGCTTGGTCTCGGACCGCGCGAAGTCGGCGGCGGCCGCTTGTGTCCTGGCGTCCGATCGATCAGACAGCGCTCTTGCCTGGGCGGATTTCTGCGCGGCACGGCCCGACTCGGCCAGGGCGGCTTGCTGTTTGGTGGCGGCGCGCGCCGTCAGGGTAACGGCGTCCGCGCTCTGGGCCGCGGATGCCGTGCCCTTCGCCGCGGCCCGATTGTTGAGGCGCCAGGCGCCGATCATCTTGGCGGTCGTCCGTGTGGTCTGTGATATAGGCAGGGCCAGCTGGAAGCGGGCGGCGATCGAGAGCGCTCGTGCCTCGGCCGACTGCGAAAACGCCTGATCGCTCTTAGCCTTGGCCCGGGCGACGTCGCTCTTGGCCTGCTGCTGCTGAGAGCGGGCCTCAATCGTCTTCAGCCAGGCCGCCACTGTCTGCGCACGGGCCATGGCGGACAATTGACTGGCCTGCTGGGCCTGTGATTGTGCCAGCGTGCTCTCGGCGGCGGCATCGAACAGCTGCGCCAGGGCTTCGGACCCGTAGCCGGTTGCCGTTGCCAGTTGCGTCACGATCTGACCGAGCTTTACGAGCGATCGCACGAGGGTGGTTTGGGCGGGATCGGAGCACGGACTGCACGCCCGCGCGAGGGTGGCGACCTGGTCGAAGTGAAACGCCGCCTGGTCGGCCGCGGCGGCCGCAACGGTGGCGTTGGTCATGGCAGAGCCGACCGCAGTCGAGGCGGTCTTGATCTGCTCTTGGGTGGACGCCAGGTCGGTGTCGGCGGTTGCGAGCTCTGTTTCGGCGGACGCCATGAGTCCGTCGGCGGCGTCCAGCTGGGTTTCGACGATGGCGAGTTGGCCGTCGGAATCGGTGAGCTGGACGTCCGCAGCGTCGAGGTTGCCGCCGGCCGATTCGAACCCACTGACGATGTTGTCCTGGACAGGCAGCGCGATGTCGAGCAGGGCGATCGCGCCGTCGATGTCGCAGGTTGCCGCACACTCGATGGTCAGGACGTAGCTGTTGCTGCCGTCGCCGCACGGGTAGCCCTCGGCGATATCGCCGAAGTCGCACAGGCCCGGGGCCACGAACACGGCATACGTACCGGGCGCCGGCAGCGTGGCGCTGGCGACGGCGATGTTCTCGCACCCGTCGCCGCAGCCGAGGCTGCCGACCTGCTCGAGCACGGTGCAGTCGCCGCCGCCCACGTCGGCGATGACGCACGAGCCGGGGAACTGCGAGATCAGCGTCGCGGTGATCGTCTCCATGCCGTCGCCGTCGGGGTCGGGCAGATCGAACAGGTACCAGTCGGTGTCCCGGACGCCGCCGTCAGCCCACGCGGTGCCGCAGAAGGTGAGCCCGCACGCCGCCAGCGTGTACACCGGCGGGAGCGAGTTACACCCGCCGTTGGTGTCGCCGCCGCACGGCTCGTCTTCGTGGATGGCGCCGGGCGGGCACAACAGCGGGCACAGTGACGGCGTGCAGGGCAAGTTGCACACATCGGCCGCCTGCTGCGCGCAGATGTCGTCCCACTCGACGACGCAGCAGAACGGATCCGCGGCGCACACCGCGTCACAGCACTCGGCGTCGTCGCACGCCGGCAACCCGTTGGCGACGCAGCAATCACCGGCGTCGGGGTCGCCGCAGACCTGCGCGACCGACCCGGACGTGAGCACGAGAACAGCCGCGGTTGCCAGCATTGACGACACACGCGAATCGATGACGATCATGACCGACCCCCTTTCACCCACCGGAACAGGGGCCAAGCGTGACGGGCGCCCGTTCGATAGTAACGACTATGCCCGGGTTGCATCGCGGCGTCAATGCCCAAGTGTGGACTATCGCTCAGTCTACCTGCCGGCTGCCGTCAATGGCACATCTTGACGATCTTCGGGTCGAAACGAGCGATGGTCGTCACCATGTCCTGCTGCCGACGCATGACTTCATGGATGTCCTTGTACAAGCCCGGATCCTCGTCAGCGCCAGCCGAAAGGACACGCACAGATAGGCGCTTTGATCTTGGGCGATCGGTCCTGAGTGGTCCGCGGGGACCGTCGGTAGGGGCCGGCGTCCTCGTGGGGGTCCCCACGAGCGCGCGATCCTTGCCGGCGGGCGCAACGGACAGCGTCGCGCCGCCCGCGCGGGATCGGCCGGCCTGGCAACCGGCAACAATCGAGGCGGCCGTGACGCGGTTCTTATCGACAACAACCCCGAAGCGACCGCCGTCATGCGGCGGCGGCTGGAAAAAGAGCTCGGAGCTGATTTCGAAGCGAAATCAGCTCCGAGCTCTAGCCGATGACTTCCGGGGAGAGCGGTTCGGATGGTCACACCTGCAGGAAGCGTGCGTTTGTCTGACGGCTTGGCCGAACTGGCCGGGGTGTCGTCACGCGCGATTGCGAGGAAGCCGGCCTTCGAGGTTGCGCCGCCAACGGAGCCGCGGCGCCGCGAGCCCGATCGCGTGGAGCTGTCCACCGCCGCGTGCAAGGACGGGCAGTGCGACGAGGACGAGCGGGAAATCCAGGAGCTCCGCAGCAAGGACCGCCAGGTCCGCACGCACGAGCGGGCGCACAAGGCCACGGCGGGTACGCACGGCGGACCGGTCTCGTACACCTACACGACCGGCCCGGACGGCAAGCGGTACGCGGTCGCGGGTGAGGTGCCGATCGACGTCACGCCGGTCGAGGGCGATCCCGATGCGACGATCATGAAGATGCAGCAGATCCGTTCGGCGGCACTCGCGCCCGCGGATCCGTCGGCCGCCGATCGAGAAGTCGCAGTCAAGGCACGGCAGGTCGAGCGGGAAGCACGCGCCGAGCAGCAGCAGGAACCTGGCGAGAAGATCGACCTGTACGCGTAGGAAGTAAGAAGGACCCTGGGTCCTTCTTACGCCGCGCGGCGGAGGCCCGTGCTTGTCGGCTCCGCGTAGCCGAGTTGCTGCAGCAGGTATCCCGCCGTGGCGTCGAACCGAAATGCGGCCTCGTTATCGAAGCGATAGCGCCAGTTGTCGGTGGTGCATCCGTCGAGGTTCATGCGTGCCGCGCACGTACGCATGGTGTCGGGCGAGGCGTCGATGTGCAGGAACTCCAGCAGGCGGGTGATCGCGGTGGCCGGATCGCCGATCAGCGACTCGTATCGCAGTTCGAGGTAGCGGCCATCGTGACCCTCGGCGGCCTCGCGTACGTTCTCGATGAAGCTCACCCAGTGCGTCGCAAATGACTCGATGTATTCTTCGAAGGTCAGCCCATGGCGAGGCGGCAGCGCATCCCACGCGGTGACCGCGGCATCGCGCCCGTCGCGGATCACGTGAACGACCCGTCCCGGCCCCGCACCCCGGTGCCTGCCGAGCAGATGCTCGACCATGATCCGGCCGGACTCCCGGCAGCCGACGATGGAATACGACGCCGTGGACGCGGGGGTTGTGGTGCCGATCATGTCGCGGCAATCGGTCCGATAGTCCACGGCCTGAAGTCAATTCCCGGCGTACCGCTGCCTCGCCTCGTCGCGGGCCGCACGGAACGCCCGGCTGTAGTGGGGCATGAGCGTCGAGAAGCGTGCCAGCGTGAACAGCACGACGCAGCCGACCGCGACGCCGGCGAGGGCGAACATGCCCTGGATGAGACTCACCGTGCGGATCGCGAGTGAGCGGACGACCAGTTGCAGTGGCGAGAAAGCGATGACCAGGGCGATCAGGAAGATCGGCAGCGCCCAGCGAAGGATCCGCGCTATTCGTCGTGTCCGGCGGGCGAGGTCGTGGTCCGGGATCCGAGACCCGCGTGCGGCCAGGCAGTCGAGCAACGCCGTGATCCCGACCGTCACGCTGACCACCGCCAGCAACTGCAGGACAATGCGGGCGACGGACATGAGCGCGAACGGGAGGACGGACAGGGTGGTGACCAGGAAGGCCAGCACGCTGCAGACGATCGACGCCGCCAGGCCCCAGCGGGCAAGCCGCCGCGCCGAGTGCGGTGGTTCTTCTGGGCTCTCGCTGGGATCGGGTGCCGTGACGAGCATCGCACCGAACCAGACAAGCCCGGCCCCGATCACCAGGACGACGAGCAGGACCGGAAAGATGAGCCCGACAGTGGCGGCAATCGAGGAGCCATAGAAGCTCAGCACCCCGAAGCCGATGCCGAGCAACGGCATCACACCGAAGCTGATCAACGCCAGGTGCAGTCCCCGATCGACCATTGCCTGCCCGGTGGCGAGCCGCGCGAGCCAGTGTGAGTCCGCCGCGGCCAGGCGACGGCCTCCCAACGACTGCGCGATCGCCCGGCCGCACTCCGGGCACGGGCCCTCGACCGGAAGGCTGCGCAGGTCGTAACCGCACCCGACGCAGAAGATGGCGTCGTCGCTCATATCGTGTTCGGTCTTACGGGAGACTTCGAAGCCACTCGTCGACTCGGCGGCAGCCTTCCTCGATGAGCTGCGATGAGCATGCGAAGCTGAACCGGACGTGGCGGTCGCCGCACTCGCCGAAATCAGCGCCCGGGACGACCGCGACACCGGCTTCCTCCAGCAACGCCGTCGCGAAGCTCACCGAGTCCGTGATGTCGCGGCCCGCCGGGGTCCGCTTGCCGAAGTGGGCGCCGATATCGGGGAACGCGTAGAACGCGCCGGTCGGACGCGGGCAGGAGACCCCAGGCATCACAGTCAGCAGCCCGTGGATGAGCGCCGCACGCTCGGCGAAGGTCTTGCGCATCTGCTCGACCGCCGCAGCGCTGTTCGAGACCGCCTCGACGATCGCCGGGTAGCAGAACGACGTGATGTTGCTGGTCATCTGGCCCATGAGCTTCGTGATCGCCTTGGCGAACGGCGGATCGCCGGCGGGCGCGCAGATGTAGCCGATCCTCCAGCCGGTCATCGCGTATGCCTTGCTCAGGCCGTTAACCGTGATGACCCGGTCGGCAATGGAATCGATCGACGCCGGCGAGAGATGATCGATCCCGCCGTAGATCAACTTCTCGTAGATCTCGTCGGAAACGATCGTGACGTGCTCGTGCGGTCTCAGGACGTCCGCAAGTTCGCGCAGCTCAACGGGCGAGTACATCGTGCCGCACGGGTTCGACGGGCTGTTGAGAACGACCGCGACGGTGCGGTCGGTGACGGCGTCGGCGAGCTGGCCGGGCGTGATCTTGAAGTCGTTGTCGATGGCACCGGCAACCTCGACGACGGTCCCGCCGGCGAGTTCGATCTGCGGCCGGTAGCTCACCCACGCCGGTGTGGGGACGATGACCTCCTGGCCCTTGTCGGCGTCCAGCAGGCACTGGAAGATCATGAACAATGCGTGCTTGCCGCCGACGGTGATCACGATGTCGTCGGGCCCGCAGGCGATCCCGTTCTCGTTGCGGAGCTTGTCGGCGATCGCCTGTCTCGCCGCCGGCGGGCCGGGGACCGGCGCGTAGTGCGTCTCGCCGCGGCCCAGCGCGTCGATCGCCGCGCGCTTGATGTTGTCCGGCGTTTCGAAGTCCGGTTCGCCGGCGCCGAAGCCGATGATGTCGCGGCC
>Ga0114950_10003158_pt1 | contig 12687 bp, 10 predicted proteins | sample N075metaG_FD_83503 | JGI IMG/M metagenome (GOLD analysis project Ga0114950, IMG submission 83503) | Deep subsurface microbial communities from Kermadec Trench to uncover new lineages of life (NeLLi) - N075 metaG | ecosystem: Environmental > Aquatic > Marine > Ocean trench > Sediment | place...
CGCCTGCGCGAGGACTTCATCGCCGACTCCGCGCGCGGTCTGGCGCGCTGGAACAAGGTGATCGCCGAGCACGATATCGAATTCGAACTGAGCCTACCCCACCGCGGGTTCAACCGGGCGATCGGCACGTTCGCGGGCCACCATGTCGCGCCCGACGGCACTGTCGTGAGCGACGCGGTGTGGAACCAGCGCGTGGGCGACTGGCTGCCCAACGCCGACGACAAGGCCTTCATTGCCTCGCTGATGCGGCCCGTGACCGAGCCCGGAAAAATGGCGAGTTGGATCGCGCCGCCGGCGCGCGGCATCAACGGCCAGCCGGTCGATTACGACTATGTCCACCTGACGTGACCGGCTTCACGGTCTCGATCGACCGTTCGGAGACGCCGGCGCGGCTCGATTTCTCCGAGCCCTTCAACGTCGCCGTACCGTTCATCGACCGCCACGTGGCGGAGGGACGCGCCGGCAAGATCGCGATTCGCACCGCCGACGGCGAGACGGTCAGCCATGGCCAACTCGCCGAACGGGTCAACCGCTGCGGCAACGCGCTGCGCGCCGCGGACCTGGCGCCGGGCGACCGGCTGCTGATGGTGGTGCGCGATTGCCCGGCGTTCTTTTATTTGTTCTGGGGCGCGATCAAGGCGGGCTTCGTGCCGGTCCCGGTCAACACCATGCTGCGCGCCGCCGACTACCGCGCCATGATCGAACGGTCGGGATGCGCGGCCTTGTGTTATTCACCCGATTTCTCAGCCGAGGTCGAGCCCGCCCTGGACGCGGCGGATCACCGCCCGAAGCTGTTGTGGGTCGAGGACGAGTCCCTCGGCGACGTTCTGGCCGCCGCCTCGCCGGAGTTGGCCCCCGCGCCGGCGCGCGCCGAGGACGACTGTTTCTGGTTGTTCTCGTCGGGCTCCACCGGCCGGCCCAAGGCGGCGGTGCACCGCCACCGCGACATGGTGGCGACGTCGGAATATTACGGCGTCGGTTGCCTCGGCATCGCCGCCGACGACGTGTTCTACTCGGCCGCCAAGCTGTTCTTCGCCTATGGCCTGGGCAACGCCATGACCTTTCCGCTGTGGGTCGGCGGCACGGCGGTGCTGGATGCGGCCCGGCCCACGCCCGAGAGCACCTTCGCGCTGATCGAGCGGTTCCGGCCGACGCTTTATTTCGGCGTGCCGACGCTTTACGCGGCGCAGCTCCAGGCGATGGAGACGGCCACGCCGGACCTGGGCTCGCTGCGCGCCTGCGTCTCCGCCGGCGAGGCGCTGCCCGGCGACTTGCTGCGGCGCTGGCGCGACGCCACAAATCTCGACATTCTCGACGGCATCGGTTCCACCGAGGCCCTGCATATTTTCATAACCAACCGCGCCGGCGACATCACGCCCGGCGCCAGCGGGCGCGTGGTGCCGGGCTTTGAGGCCAAGATCGTGAATGAGACGGGCGCGGTGGTGGCATCGGGCGAGGCCGGGCGGTTGTTGATTCGCGGCCCGTCGACCGCGCGCGCCTATTGGGAGGAGCCCGAGCGCACCGCCCAGGTGATGCAAGGCGACTGGCTGGATACCGGCGACACCTACCAATGCGACGACACCGGCGCCTATGTCTATGGCGGGCGCAGCGACGACATGATGAAGGTCGGTGGCATCTGGTGCTCGCCGTTCGAGATCGAGGCGCGGCTGTGCGAACACCCGGCGGTGCTCGAGGCCGCCGTGGTCGGACGCGCCGACGACGCCGGCCTGATCAAGCCGGCGGCCTTCGTGGTGCCGGCCGGGGAGGCCCGGGCGACTCTGATCGACGATCTGATCGCGCACGTGAAGGTCGGCCTGGCGCCCTACAAATATCCCCGTTGGATTACCCTGGTCGATGAATTGCCCAAGACGGCGACCGGCAAAATCCAGCGCTTCAAACTGCGCGACGCCTGAATAGTCCCATTATGGGACATTGTTTCACGTGAAACATTCCGGCGGCCGAGAGCAATGGGCTTCGCCAAAGGCCCTGAGTTTCGAGGCCGGCGGCCACCGCTTGCGCGCGCAATGGCGCGGACCGGCCGCCGCGGACGCCCCGACCCTGGTGTTTCTGCACGAAGGCCTCGGCAGTATCGGGCAGTGGAAGGATGTCCCGGCCAGAGTGGGCGCGGCGACCGGTTGCGGCGTGCTGGTCTACGACCGGTGGGGCTACGGCGGGTCGGAAGCCTTGCCGCCGCCCCATGCGCGCCCCGTCGATTTCATGCAACGCGAAGGCCTGACCACGCTGCCCGAGCTGTTGGACGCGGCGGGGCTTGGGCGGGTCGCGCTGGTCGGCCACAGCGACGGCGCGACCATCGCGCTGCTGGCCGCGTCCACCGGCGAGGCGCGCATCCGCGCCGTGGTCTCGATCGCCGCCCATCTGTTCGCCGAGGACGCCGGGCTGGCCAGCATCGCCCGCGTCCGCCGCGCCTGGGGTGAGACGGACCTGCGCGCGCGGCTGGCCAAATACCACGGCGATAATGTTGACGGCGCTTTTCTGGGCTGGGCCAATGTGTGGCTGGACCCGGCGTTCCGCGCCTTCAATATCGAGCGCGACATGGCCGGCGTGAAATGTCCCGTGCTGGCGATCCAGGGCACCGACGACGAATACGGAAGCGCCGCGCAGATCGAGGCGATTTCGCGCGCCGTCGCCGGTCCGGTGGAAACGCTGATGGCGCCGGGCGCCGGCCACGCCCCGCACTTTGAGGCCTGGCCCGTCGTCGGCGACGCCATGACCCGCTTTCTGGCCGCCCCGCTCAACGATTGATTGACCGATGATGGCTTTTTCGCAAGCCGCCGAAAACAACAAGGAACCGATCGCCCGGGTCCTGCGCGACGTCTTCAAGGAGGTTCGCCAGGTTCTCGAAATCGGCGCCGGCACCGGCCAGCACGCGGTTCATTTCGCCCACTGCTTGCCACATGTCACCTGGCTGACCAGCGATGTCGCGGCGAACCTCGACGGCATCCGTGAGCGGCTGGCGCGGGCGGGCGTTGCCAACACGCCGCCGCCGGTGGCGCTGGACGTGACCGTCCGCCCGTGGCTCGTGCCCAGGGTCGGCGGCGTGTTCGCCGCCAACTGCGTGCACATCATGTCGTGGGCCGAGGTCGAGCACCTGTTCGGCGGTATCGGCGAGGTCCTGGAGGCGGGCGGCACCGTGTGCCTTTACGGCCCGTTCAAATACGGCGGCGCATTCACCACCGAAAGCAACGCGCGCTTCGACGCGCATCTGAAGCGGCGCGATCCGGCCAGCGGAATCCGCGATTTCGAGGCGGTGGACGCGCTGGCCCGGGGGCAAGACCTGCGCCTGATCCGCGATGCCGCGATGCCCGCCAACAACCAGTTGCTCGTCTGGCGCCGCCAATAGCGACGACGCGGCATTGTCCCGGCGGCTTATCCCGGTCGCACCGATTCTCCCCCCTCACCCAGCTTCGGCCAGGGCTCGGCCCATGGCCTCGCCAAGCCCGCGCAACCCTCTCCCCCCATTGGGGGGGGGAGGGAAGGGTGAGGGGGGAAGCCGCGCCCGATCGATTGTGAAATAGTCTAAATCGGCAGGCGGATGGTGAAACGGGCGCCGGTTTGGCCGTCGCCGCGGTTGGTGGCGGAGATCGTTCCACCATGGGCATCGACGATCTGCTTGGAAATGGACAGACCGAGGCCCGAATGGGTGCCGAATTTCTCGCCCGCCGGCCGCTCGCTGTAGAAGCGGTCGAAAATAGCCTCGGTCTTGCCGGGGGGCAGGCCCGGGCCTTCGTCCTCGACCGAGATCACAACACTATCGGCGCGCCGGCCCAGCGAGACCGTGATCAGGCCGCCGGGCGGGCTGAAGGAGATCGCGTTTTCGATCAGGTTGCGGAACACCTGTACCAGACGGTCCTCGATGCCCTCCACGATGATGGGCTCGGACAGGCCAGTGACCAGTTCCATGCGCGGCGCGCCGGGCTTGGCGGTCGACACATGAATGTCGACGAGCGCCGACAGCAACGCGCTCAGATCCACCGGGGCGGTCTCGGCGCGCAGCAACTCGGCGTCAATGCGCGAGGCGGCCGAGATGTCGGAGATCAGCCGGTCCATGCGCTTGATGTCCTCGCGCAGGATCGCCAACAGTTCCTCGCGGGCTTGCGGGTCGTTGACGCGGCTGATGGTATCGGCGGCGCTGCGCATGCTGGACAGCGGGTTCTTGATTTCGTGCGCCACGTCGGCGGCGAACCCCTCGATCGCGTCGATCCGTTGGTAGAGCGCGGAAGTCATGCGGCCCAGCGAGACGCTGAGATCGCCGATTTCGTCCTGGCGCGCGCTCAAGTCCGGGATCCCGGCGCTGCGCCCGCGCCCCCCCGCCACCAGCTCGGCGCTTTCGGCGAGGCGGCGGATGGGCCGGGCGACGGTGCTGGCCAGATAGAACGACAGCAGCACCGTGATGCCGAACGCCAGCAGCGAGAGTTGCAAAATAGCCTCGCGGACCTGCCTGACGCGGATTTCGATAATCTCGGTGCCCGAGGTCAGCAGCAAGGCGCCGACGACCTGCTTGAAGCGTTGCACGGGCACCGCGACGGAAAGTATTTTCTGGCCGTCCAGGGTGACCCGCTCGAACGCGGCGCCCTCGCCGAGCAATGCCCGATGGACTTCCGGGTAAAGATGGCCGTTGCGGGTGGGAAATTCCGAATAAAGCGGCAAGCCGGCGCGCCGCCACTGGTCCAAATAGGCGCTTAAATCGTCGAACAGGGTATCCAGAAGGCCCGGCGACCGAGGCGGCCCCAGCTCGTACCAGCGCACCTGGGTGCCCCCGCCGGCAAGGCGGCGGCTATCGGCGACCAAACGGCCGCCCTGGTCGTACAGCCGCGCCCGCGTCTGGAGCGGCCTCACCAGACGTTGCAACAGCTTGCGTCCCAGCGCCGGGTCCATGGCTTGGGGCAACATCGGGTCTTGGGGCACGGCGGTCTCGCCCAGCGCCGCGGCGACGATGTCGGCCTGGGTCACCATGGCGGAAATCCGCTCCTCGGTCAGGCCACGCTCATATTGGTCCAGGTAGAACACGCCGCCGGCGACGATGGCCAGCGCCAGCAGATTGACCGCCAGCAGGCGCGTGGTCAGGCGCGACGGGAAAACGTGGCGCCATTTGACGCGGGCGCGGCGCCGGGCGGTGGAAGATTCGGGCGAGCGGACACGCAACGGCGATTCGCCGACCAGGTCGTCAAGCCGTTGCGTGGGACGCGCGCGCGGCGCCTTAGTCCGCTCCGGCCTCACTGTATCGGTAGCCGATGCCATAGAGAGTCTCGATATTCGAGAACGCGGGGTCGACGTCGCGGAATTTTTTTCGCATCCGTTTGATATGGCTATCGATGGTCCGGTCGTCGACGTAGATCTGATCATCATACGCCGCGTCCAGCAATTGGTCGCGACTTTTCACGTGACCCGGCCGCGTCGCCAAGGCCTGAAGTATGAGGAATTCGGTGACCGTCAGCGAGATGCCGTGGCCCCGCCAGCGGCACAGATGGCGCGCCGCGTCGAGCTCGAGATCGCCGCGCACCACGGTCTCGTCCGCCGCCTCGTCCGCCGCGGCGCCCGATTTCGCCAGTTCGGCGCGGCGCAACAGGGCGCGGATGCGCTCGATCAGCAGCCGCACCGAGAACGGCTTGGTGATGTAGTCGTCGGCCCCCATCTTGAGGCCGAGCAGTTCGTCAAGCTCGTCATCCTTCGAGGTCAGGAAGATCACCGGCATGTCGCTGTCGCGGCGCAGCCGCGTCAGCAGCTCGAGCCCGTCCATGCGTGGCATCTTGATGTCGAGCACGGTGACGTCGGCCGGCTCTCTGGTCAGCGCTTGCAGCGCGCTCTCTCCATCGGTATAGGTCCGCGTGTTGAAGCCCTCGGCCTTGAGGGCGATCTCGATCGAGGTCAGGATGTTCCGGTCGTCATCGACGATCGCGATGGTTGGTTGCACGCCCATGCCTCCATTTCGGCAGCGAAATATTGCCCGGCCCCGACCCTTCGGCGATCCCGCCCGGTCCGACGGACTTTCGGCATATGGGGTTTGCCCAGGCGTATTTGAAGTCGCGGGCATCGGCGGCGCGCCGTGAGTGGCGCGGACGACACACCAGGCGGCGAGGCGCGGGCGTTGATTCGCCGTTGCGACCGCGCGACCTTGGCCACCTTGCATCCCGACAGCGACGGCTGGCCGTACGGCTCATTGGTGCTGACCGCCTGCGCGCATGATTCGTCGCCGATTCTGCTGATTTCCGATTTGGCCGAGCACACCCAGGCGATCGCCGCCGACGACCGGGTGTCGCTGTTGTTCGACAACGTGGCCGGGCTCGACGACCCGCTCACCGGGGCCCGGGTCACGGTGATGGGCACCGCCCGGCGATCCGCGGACCCGGCCGACCGCGCGCGCTACCTGGCGCGCCATCCCTCGGCCGCTGGCTACGCCGATTTCGCCGACTTCAATTTCTATCGCGTCGCGGTGATCCGCGCCCATCTGGTGGCCGGGTTCGGCGAGATCCATTGGATCGGCTCGGACGCGCTGTTGTTCGACACTCAAGGGAGCGCGGCGCTGGGCGAGGCGGAAGCCGATATCGTCGCGCACATGAACCGGGACCACGCCGACGCCATCGACTTGTACGCGCGAAACCTGCTCGGGCTCGACGGCGACGGCTGGCGCCTGACCGGCGTCGACCCGGAAGGGGCGGATTTGCGACTCGGCGGCCGCGTGGCGCGGGTCGGCTTCGACAAGCCGGTCGCCGACGCGGAAGGCGCGCGGGCCGAACTGGTGCGCCTCGTCAAGCGCGCCCGCGCCCGAAACGAGGCGTGATGGCCGGCGGCGACACCATCGCCGGCGTGATCGCGCGGTTTCTGGAGGCGCGCGGCGTGACCACGGTGTTCGCGCTGCAAGGCGGCCACATCCAACCGATCTGGGACCGCGCCGCGGCGCTTGGCGTCCGCTTCGTCGATGTGCGCGACGAACGCGCCGCCGTGCACATGGCCCATGCCCACGGTGAACTCGCCGCCGCGCCCGGCGTCGCCCCCGGGATCGCCATGGCCGCCGCCGGCCCCGGCGTGACCAACACCGTGACCGCCATCGCCAACGCCCATGTCGCCCGCGCGCCCGTGGTGCTGATCGGCGGCGCGCCGCCGCGCCCGCAGGTCGGCTTGGGCGCGCTGCAAGAAGTGCCCCAGGTCGCGATCATGCGGCCCATCACGCGCGCCGCCTGGACCGTGCGCGACGCGCGCCAGGTACCCGCCGCCCTGGACCGCGCCTGGCGCCTGGCCCTGGGCGGTGGTGGCGGCGACGGCGGCGATCCCGGGCCGGTCTATATCGAATTCCCCACCGACGTCTTGCGCGAGCGCCTGCCCGAATCGTTGTTCGAAGCCGCGCTCGCGCCCCCACCGCCGCCGCGCCGCCGGCCGCCCGACGGGGGAGAGATAACGCGCGCGGTGGCGGAAATATGGTCGGCCGAAAAGCCCCTGGTGATCAGCGGGCGCGGCGCGCGCGGCGCCGGCGAAGGCCTGGTGCGGTTGCTGGACGCCACCGGCGCGGTCTATCTCGACACCCAGGAAAGCCGGGGCCTGGTGCCCGACGACCATCCGGCCACGGTGGCGGCCATGCGCGGCGCCGCCATGCGCGACGCCGATCTGGTGGTGCTGGTGGGGCGCAGGCTCGATTATCAGCTTGGCTACGGCTCGCCGGCGGTGTTCCCGAACGCCCGCTTCGTGCGGCTCGCCGACGTGCCCGGCGAGCTGTCCGACAACCGCCGCGGCGTGGTCGAGGTGGCCGCGGCGCCGGCGCTGGCGCTGGACGCCATTGTCGACGAGGCCGCCGGCCGCGCGCCGAAGGCCGACCGGTCATGGGCGGAAGGTTTGCGCGCCAGGCACGTCGAGCGCGCCGCCAAGCTGAAGGCGCGGATGGCCGAGGAACCGGCGGGAAGCGACGGATACATGCACCCCTATCGATTGCTTGGCGCCATCGACGCGGCGCTGGACCCCGACTCCATCGTGATCGCCGATGGCGGCGATATCCTGAGCTTTGCCCGTATCGCGCTGTCGCCCGGAACCTATTTGGACGCCGGCGCGCTGGGGTGCCTCGGCGTCGGCGTTCCCTTCGGCGTCGCCGCCGCGCTCGCCTGTCCCGGCCGCAAGGTGATCTCGATCAACGGCGACGGGGCGTTCGGTTTCAACGCCATGGAAATCGACACCGCGCTCAGGCACGACGCCCGGGCCGTGTTCGTGGTCGCCAACAATGGCGGTTGGAATATCGAGCGCCACGACCAGTTGACCAACTACGACGGCCGCGTCCGCGGCGCGGAACTGCGTTTTTCCGATTACGCCGCCATGGCGCGCGCGCTCGGCCTCCACGCCGAGCGGATCGAGGACCCGGCCGCCCTTCCGGGCGCGCTGGAGCGGGCCTTCGCCAAGGCCCCGGCCCTGCTCGATGTCCTGGTGACCCGCGACGCGGTGTCGCCCGACGGCCGATCGGGCCTCGCCGGCGTGCCCGACCTGCAGCCGCTCGAGACCTGGGACGCCGCCGAAAAGAACCTCAATTCCGGCATTTGAGGACGATCCACACCACCCTCGCGTGGCCGGACTTGATCCGGCCACCCATGAACACGGGCCCCGGTCCGTGTTCATGGGTTCTCGGGTCAGGCTCGAGAACACGTGAGTTTGCGGCGAACCGGCCGCCGCGCCGTGAACCGGCCCGGAAATGTGATATACAAGCGCCCGCTTGAGCGGGGAGGTAGGAAAAACATGGCGGGCGAGGCGGCCGACCACGACGTAATCCGCGTGCTGATCGCCAAGATCGGGCTGGACGGCCATGACCGAGGCGTCAAGATCGTCGCGCGCTGCCTGCGCGACGCCGGCATGGACGTGGTCTATACCGGGCTCCACCGCACGCCCGAGGAAGTGGTCACCGCGGCCGTTCAGGAAGACGTGGACGTGCTCGGCGTCAGCCTTCTCTCGGGCGCCCACATGACCATTTTTCCGCGCGTCCTGGCGCTTCTCAAGGATGCGGACGCGGACGATATCCTGCTGCTCGGCGGCGGCGTGATGCCGGACGATGACGTGGTGGAACTCAAACGGCTCGGCGTGGCCGAAATTCTGCTCCAGGACACCCCGCCCGACGCCATCGTGGCGACGGTGCGCCGCCTGGTCGCCGAACGCGGCCCGCGCTGAACGGCCCCCTTTTAACCACGTCAGGCGAGCGACGATGGAAGACTGGTCCTTCCCGCCCCGTTACGATCCGGACTACATGCCGGACGCGGACTCGCGGTTCTGGTTTCCCGAGCGCGAGACCATGGCGCCGGGAGAGCGCGAGGCGGCCATCGTTGCGCGGCTGCGCCAGGTGATGGCCCATGCCTACCAGCACGCCCCGTTCTACCGCCGCAAATGGGACACCGCCGGCGTGCACCCCGATCACATCACGTCGCTGGAGGCGTTCGAAAAAGTTCCCGTCGTGACCAAGGCCGAGCTTCGCGAATCGCAGGCCCGCGCCGCGCCGTTCGGCGATTATTTGTGCGTGCCCGAGTCCGAGGTCCACCACATCCACGGCACGTCGGGCACCACCGGCCAACCCACCATGTTCGCGGTCGGGCGCGAGGACTGGCAAACCATCGCCAACAACCACGCGCGAATCTTGTGGGGCATGGGCTTGCGTCCGGGCGATACGATTTTCATAGCCGCCATCTTCAGCCTTTATCTGGGTTCGTGGGGCGCCATGCTGGGCGCCGAGCGCCTGGGCGCGAAATGCTTCCCCTTTGGCGCCGGCGCGCCCGGCATGACCGCGCGCGCCGCCCAATGGCTGAACACGGTGAAGCCGGCCGGGTTCTATTCGACGCCGTCCTATGCGTTGCATCTGGCCGAAGTGGCGCGCGACCAGGGCCTTGAGCCGCGCGATTTCGGGCTGCGCGTGATGTTCTTCTCGGGCGAGCCCGGCGCGTCCATCCCCGGCATTCGCGACCGCATCGAGGACGCCTTCGGCGCGCGAGTGTTCGACTGCGGCACCATGGCCGAAATGACCCCGTTCATGAGCGCCGCCACCACCGCGCCGGGGTCGGACCAACGTATCGACGGCATGGCGCTATGGCAGGACATCGTCTACCACGAGGTCTGCGATCCCAACAGTTTCGCCCGCGTGTCGTGGGGCCAGCGCGGCACGCCGGTCTATACCCACCTCGAGCGCACCTCGCAGCCGATGATCCGCCTTCTGTCCGGCGACCTGACCCACTGGGTCGATGGCCCCAGCCCCTGTGGGCGCACCTATCCGCGCCTGCCCGACGGCATTTACGGGCGCATCGACGACATGTTTCAGATTCGCGGCGAAAACATCTATCCGTCGGAAATCGACGCGGTGTTGAACCAGCTCGCCGATTATGGCGGCGAACACCGCATCGTGATCAGCCGCGACGGCGCCATGGACGAGCTTCTGGTGCGCCTCGTCGCCAGACCGGAAGTGTACGCGCGCGGCGCCGACGCCACCGCCGCCTTGGGCGCGGCGGCGGCGGAAAACCTGCGCCGCGCCCTCGGCGTGCGCGCCAAGACCGAGGTGGTCGCGGCGGACGCCATCCCGCGCACCGACTTCAAGGCGCAACGCGTCATCGACGACCGCGACCTGTTCCGCACCCTCAACGCCAAGCTGGACGGATGATGGCGGCGGGCAAGGCGCGCGCGCTTTCCTGTGCTCCCTCCCCCCTCGCGGGGGAGGGTTGGGGTGGGGGGCGCCGCGCAAAGCGCGGCCACGAAAGACACGGTTCTGGAACCGGATCGGTCCTTCTCGTGTGGCGGCGGTGCCCGCCGCGCCCCCCCACCCCAACCCTCCCCCGCGAGGGGGGAGGGGGAATTTTGTGGCGGTTTTAATCGTGGCGGGGGCGCGACGGACTCGCGTGTCTTCCGATTCGCTGGTGGCCGAGGTGCTGGCGGGGCGGACGCGCGCGGTGGCGCGGCTGATCACGCGGGCGGAGGCGGACGAGGCCGAATGCCGCCCGGCGCTGGCCGAGATCTACCGCCACACCGGCCGCGCCCATGTGGTCGGTATCACCGGCGTGCCGGGCAGCGGCAAATCGACCCTGGTGCGCGCCCTGGCGCAACGGGTGCTGCGGGACGGGCGCACGGTGGCCGTGGTCGCGATCGACCCGTCGAGCCCGTTCTCCGGCGGGGCGCTGCTGGGCGACCGCATCCGCATGAGTGAGATCGCCGGCGATCCCGGCGTTTTCATTCGCAGCATGGCGACGCGCGGCGCCCTCGGCGGCCTGGCGCGCGCCACGTTGGACGCGGTCGATCTGCTCGACGCCGCCGGCTTCGATTTGGTGATCATCGAGACCGTGGGCGTCGGCCAGGACGAGGTCGACGTGGTGCAGGCGGCCTATACCACGGTGGTGGTCTCGGCGCCGGGCCTGGGCGACGACATCCAGGCGATCAAGGCGGGGATCCTTGAGATCGCCCACATCCACGTGGTGTCGAAATGCGACCGCGCGGACGCCAACAAGACCATCACCGACCTCAAGAACATGCTGACCCTGGGACTGCCCCGTGACGCCGCCGGCGCCTGGATGCCGTCCGTCATCGCCACCAGCGCCGAGACCGGGGACGGCGTCGACGACCTCATGGCGGCCATCGACGGCCATCGGTCCTTCCTGGACGAGTCGGGCGGGTTGGAGGCGCAACGCCGCCGCATCGCGGAAAAGCGGACGTTGAAGATCGCCGAGGATATAATCAGGCGGCGGTTCCGCGCGCGCCGCGACGACGTGCTGGACGCGATTCTCGACCAAGTCGGCGCGCGCGAGATGGACCCGCACGCGGCCGCGACGCGGTTGCTGGCGACCCTGAACGAAGGCTCGGAACAATGACCAAGGCGCGCGAGGCGGCCGGCATGGCCCTGGAACAGTTGGAACAGGGCCTGGCGGCGTGGCAAGACAACGAACTGGCGTCGTTCCTGGAACGCCAGCCGGAGGGCAAAAGCGAATACAAGACCGCGTCGGGCACCCCGCTTGAGCGCCTTTACACGGCGCTCGACGTGGTCGATACGCCGCTCGCCGACATCGGCCTTCCGGGCCAGTACCCGTTCACCCGCGGGCCGTATCCGACCATGTACCGGGGCCGCAACTGGACCATGCGCCAGATCGCGGGCTTTGGCACCGGCGCCGACACCAACGCGCGCTTCCGTTACCTGCTGGACCAGGGCCAGACCGGGCTGTCCACCGATTTCGATATGCCGACCTTGATGGGCTACGACTCCGACCACCCCATGAGCCACGGCGAGGTCGGGCGCGAGGGCGTCGCCGTCGACACCATCGACGACATGGAGGCGTTGTTCGACGGCATCGACCTGACCGCGATTTCGGTGTCGCTGACCATCAATCCCAGCGCGTGGATTCTATACGCCATGTATATCGCGCTGGCCAAGCGGCGCGGCAACGACCCGCACAAGCTTTCGGGCACCATCCAGGCCGATATCCTGAAGGAATATATCGCGCAGAAGGAATGGATCTTCCCGATCCGCCCCTCGGTGCGCCTGGTGCGCGACTGCATCGCTTACGGGGCGGAGCACACGCGGCGCTACAACCCGGTCAACATTTCCGGCTATCACATCGCCGAGGCCGGCGCGACCTCGGTACAGGAAGCCGCCTTTACCCTGGCCAACACCATCGTCTATGTGGAGGAGGTGGTGAAATCGGGCGTGGACGTGGACGATTTCGCGCCCCGGCTGTC
>Ga0114950_10003159_pt1 | contig 12686 bp, 9 predicted proteins | sample N075metaG_FD_83503 | JGI IMG/M metagenome (GOLD analysis project Ga0114950, IMG submission 83503) | Deep subsurface microbial communities from Kermadec Trench to uncover new lineages of life (NeLLi) - N075 metaG | ecosystem: Environmental > Aquatic > Marine > Ocean trench > Sediment | place...
ATTCATGGCGTGTCGCCTTGCGCTTGAATGCGCCCAGCTACAGTGTGGATCGTGCCAAGCGCCCCGCTGTTAGCGGCGATCCGCGCCTGGAACTGGACGAATTGACGCGGCCATCCGAGTGCCCCAGAATTAATCAGAGGTTCCTTAATAGTAATCCAAGCAACGGCGTGCTCGTCTAACTACTCACCGCCACCTCATAAGCCCATGCGGCCTGGATTAGTTTGGCCTCACTCCAGGCACGACCGATAAATTGGACACCGATGGGTAAACCGCCGTCGGTTTGGCCCCCGGGAACGGAGATGGCGGGGAGGCCGGCGAGACTAACGCCGAAGGTATAACGAATAAAGGTCGAGAAAGACGCCGCCGGTTCGCCGTTGAGGATCAATTCGACATCCTCGTCGATGGGAACGGCGGGGATCGGTGTTGTCGGCGTCAATAGTAGGTCCACTGCGCTTAAGGCATGTTCGAATCCGCGGCAAATCCGCGGCCGCTGGTCGGTGAGGGCCTCCAAGTAGACATGCGCCGGGATCGGTTGTGCAGTAGCACCGCGTTCTCCAGCGAATACTGATTTAACGTCCGCGCCGAAGTTTTCGAGCTGGTCCTCGATCCGAAGATGTTCATCCACGGTCCGCCAATACTGCTCCGTGAGTATGATCGCCTCCGGCACCACAATCGAAAAACCCGCAGGCACACCGAGCTCGATATCCGGCACTGTGACTTCGATGATGGATGCCCCACACCGTTCGAGTATCTGCGCAACGTCGGCGACGCAGGCATCGACGGCCGGATCGTTATCAGTCGCAAAGAAACCACGTACTAAACCAATTTTCATCCCTTGCAGCGCCGCCGTATCGTCAACGAGGTCGGGTAAGGACGCGAGATCATCGTCGCTCGGCGACGCTTCAGCGCGTACCGACATAATTTGCAGCATTAAGGCGGCATCAGCGACGCTGCGTGTAATTGGACCATTCACGTCGCAGGTCCATGACAAGCTCATCATGCCGGTATTGTTCAGCCGTCCTAGCGTCGGTTTGAGGCCAACGCAACCACAAAGTGCACTGGGGATCCGCACCGAACCGCCGGTATCGGTGCCCAATCCGGCGCTACACAAACGCGCACTCACCGCGGCGCTGGTGCCCCCACTCGACCCACCAGGTATGCGATTGTAGTCGTACGGATTGCGTACGGGTCCATAGTGCGGATTGTTCGAGCTGATACCGAAACACGCTTCGTGCAGATTAGTCTTGCCAATAATCACGGCACCGGCCTCGCGCAGTTGACGAACCACTGCGGCGTCTATGCTGGGGCACCAATTTTCTAGCACCTTGGTCCCGCCCGTGGTGCGTAAATCACATGTATCGAGCGCATCCTTGATGCCCAGCGGGACCCCGTGAAGCGGACCCAGGTAATGATCTTCGCCGAGCATCCGATCGAGGTGGCGGGCCTGCTCGAGGGCGTTTTCGGGCTCTAGTGTCAGGTACGAATTTATCCTGTCGCGGCCGTCGAATGCGGCAATACGCGCGAGGTAGGCTGACGTAACCTCTTCGCAGCTGAGTTCGCGCAGCTGAATACGTTCGGCGGTTTCGATAAGCGACAGTGCCGCGATATCGGTGTGCGGGCCGCCGAGCGCTGCGTCGCACGATTTCAACCTTTGCCAGAAGGGGTAGTTGGGGTTTGCAGGCATTGGCAGTTCCCATGGCGAAAAATAAGGCCTCAAATAGCATAGCAAATTGCGTTTCGGCGCCGTATTTAGAGACGTGCCGCCACGCCGCCCGCCGGCATCGCAAGGACCTCGGCGCTGGTGTCTATTGTACCTGCAGACTTCGCGATCGGGTGCTCGATGTGGTACAATCCATACTTAGAGACTGCAGCTTAATGCTCGTCGAGAGACGATTATCTCTTCGCGACGTAGCTTGTGTCCTGATTATTTCGAGTTCGCTTTTTTAGCGTTCAGGCGCGTTGATTAGTGCGCCGTGGGCGCTCCCGTACACGGTAGATTTCGCGGTGCCGCCATCTAAGGATAATACACGCCGATAGGCCAATCCCCGGCAACGGTCACCACAATGAATTGACCACAGATTCGCCCGCACGGCGTATAGATTGGAACGCATCGCTGAGACGTCGCGTGCCCAGCACGACAGCGATATCGCGTTCATGTTTAAAGACCGATGGAGCATTTGGAAATGACTGAAACCGCAACAAAAACTGACGCACCGACCGAATATTATCGGGTCGCCCAAGTGGCAAAAATGCCGTCGCCCGAAGGCGCCAAAGGGAACTGGTTCCGGTACGTTATCGAGGGCGGTTATGCGCCGGTCACGGGTGCAAAACCGGGGACGCAGAAGCAGGTCTCCGCCTACGCCCAACAACTTGCAACCGAATTGAATGCACGGCGATCTTCGGGCGGCGCGAGCCCTTCCGCACCACGCGGCAGGAGACACCAACTCGTCTTGAAGTAGAGCAGAACCAATATTGTCGCACCCCGTTGCTTGCGACCGAAATCCGTTCGCCCGGCATAACCGTTGACGAATAGTCGGTCGGTTGTTGCCGCTACACCCCAAACCCCGACCCCAAACCCAAACCCCAAACCCAAACTCCAAACCCAAACCCCAAACCCAATGCACGGCCCATCCGGGCTGTTTCACCGTTAAAGAACCGTGTGCGCCGTTGGTTGTCGCCGCGCCGCCGGCAGTCCAGCGATCAGATCATTGATCGACCGATTAGGTGGTACGCGGTCGATCACTGGCCGTGGCCATTCTATCACCGCCGCGGTGAACGACGTTGTTGTCGAAACGTACGGTCTCGAGCCCGCCGTCGGCGCTAGCAAAGTGCGCTCGCACGACTTACAAATCTCGAACGCTGCTAGGTCGAGGCTCGCCCACCAGGTGCTCACAAGCAGCGCTGCGACTGCAGTGATTCACTGGGTATTTATGGCCGCAGAGCACCACATTTGTGAACGCTAGTACGCTGGGATATTGAACGTCGGCGATCAGCCCACAACACAGCAGATTACCGGTTAACGTCGCGCCCGAGGTACTATCGGAGTTCTATCGGCGGGAAGCGGAAAATGAGTAAAGTCGCGTTTATCGGGCTCGGTGTCATGGGCTATCCGATGGCAGGTCACCTGAGCGGCGGCGGCCACGAGGTTACCGTGTTCAATCGCACCCGTAGCAAGGTCGACTTTTGGCTCGATGAATATGATGGTGCTTGCGGTGCAACGCCGCGGCTTGCGGCGACCGATGCCGAAGTCGTGTTCGCGTGCGTCGGTAACGATGACGATTCGCGCGCGGTGACCTTGGGTGCCGATGGCGCATTTGCCGGCATGACACGCGGTAGCGTCTATGTCGATCACTCGACGACGTCGGCTGCCATGGCCCAAGAACTCGCCGAATTGGGTGTCGAGCGGGGTATCGAGTTCATCGACGCGCCAGTTTCGGGAGGGCAGAGTGGTGCCGAGAATGGGACGCTGACGGTCATGTGTGGCGGTCTTGAACATGCCTTCGAACAAGTGCATCCGATCATTGATGTTTATTCGCGCGCTTGCGTTTTGATGGGTCCCACCGGTGCGGGCCAACTGACCAAGATGGTTAATCAAGTGTGTATCGCCGGATTGCTTCAGGGCTTGGCCGAGGGGCTAAATTTCGGCCTTGCGGCCGGGCTTGATATGGAAAAGGTAATTGCCGTGCTCGCTAAAGGAGCAGCGCAATCCTGGCAGATGGATAATCGTGCGGCGACGATGGTAACGGGGGAATTCGACTTCGGATTTGCGGTCGATTTGATGCGCAAAGACCTTGCGATAGTATTGGACAGTGCGCGGGACAATGGCGCGCAGTTGCCATTAACCGCCATCGTGGACCAATTCTACGGTCAACTGCAAGGTTGTGGCGCCAATCGCTACGATACCTCTAGCCTCATCACGTTGCTGCAACGCACGGCGCGTACCGGTATTTGAACGCCAACATGCCAGACAAACCTGAAATCGACGTCGACAAGTTGTTGCGCGACGCCAAGAATGGCGACAGCGAGGCGCAGTACATACTCGCGGAGCGATTCCGCAAGCGTGCATCGCTCGACATCGACGGTCAGCAGGCGTTTATCTGGTATCAACGCGCGGCGCGTGAGGGCCATGCGCAAGCCCAGTATCGATTGGCGCGCAGTTATAGTTATGGCAAGGGCGTTGCGGTCGATCACGACGTCGCGCTGACATGGTATCTCGCGGCGGCCGAACAAAACCACGTCGCCTCGCAAGCACGCCTTGGCTGGTGCTACCAGACCGGTACCGGTACCCAGCGGGATATGGACCGCGCATTGACGTGGTACTACGCCGCCTCAGCTAACGGTAGTGCACTCGCGCAGTACAGCCTCGGCGATATTTACGCGCGCGGTACGGACGTTGTGGCCGATATAGATGCCGCGTCGCGTCACTGGGAGCAGGCAGCACAGCAGAACAATGTGCGGGCGCAGATGAGTTTGGCACTCGCCTATATTAATGGCGAACTGGGAATGCGTGACTTCGAACAGGGCATTTATTGGTGCAAGCGTGCGGCAAAGGGCGGCTACGATAAGGCGCAATATAACCTCGCATTGATCTACGCCAATTCGCCGCCGCGGTATCAGGATCTTGAACGCGCAAAATATTGGATGCGCAGAGCGGCAACGGCGGGGCTTGCACCAGCGCAATATGCATTAAGCCGATTTTTTCTGCGCGGGCTCGTGTCAAGCTCGCGGCCCGAAGAGGCGATGGATTGGTTACGCAAGGCCGCCGAGCAAGGTTATGCCAAAGCCAGTTATCGCATGGCAATGGCTTTCGACATCGGCGATGGGGTCGCCGCGAATCGAAAAATTGCGCGATCCTGGCTGTTTCAGGCGGCCGATCGAGGATACGCCGAGGCACAATACGAATTGGCCCGTCGCTGTGTATTGTCCGATGACGCCGAGTATGCATCGTTGGACGGGATCCAGTGGTATGAAAAAGCGGCGCAACAGGGGCATTTGCGTGCACAGTATGGGCTCGCAATCTGCTTGATCAGCGGCAAGGACACGCGTAGAGATCGCGCTGGTGGCTACTACTGGTTGAGTCTTGCCGCGGAGGGCGGGTTTGCCAAAGCCGAATATCGTCTCGGGATCCTCGAGGAACAACTTGACGTGGGAGAGCTGCGTACGGCGCGGCAGCGTTTGGCGAGAAAAAGGGTCAAAGCCGCAATAGATTAGAATGGCGTTTGATTTAGTGGGCGTCAGCCGACAGCGCATAGATTAACAGGGAGGCAGCACGGTTGTGAGTTTGATTCCAGGCAGTATTGCGGCTCGTGATGCCGCCAGCGTACTACACCCCTATACCAATCCCGCCCTGATTGAAGCGCAGGGACCGATGATTATGACGCGTGCCGAGGGGATCCACATATGGGATGATCAAGGCAATAAATACATCGAGGGTCTAGCCGGTTTGTGGTGTACCGGGCTCGGATACGCCAACGAAGAACTTGCACAAACCGCATACACGCAGATCAAGAAACTGGCGTATTCGCATATGTTCATCGGCAAGAGCCATGAGCCGGGCATATTATTGGCCGAAAAGATCAAAGAAATTGTACCAATGGCGGCATCGAAGGTCTTTTTTGGCTGCTCGGGCTCGGACGCGAACGATACCCAAGTCAAATTGATGTGGTATTACAACAATGCGATTGGACGTCCGCACAAGAAAAAGATCATCAGCCGGATTAAGGCATACCATGGGATCACTTTGGCCGCGACGAGCCTGACCGGACTACCGCCGGTGCACGCCCTGTTCGATGCGCCACTTAACGAACGTTTTCTGCACACCGATCCGCCGTACGCTTATCGATTTGCGGAGCCCGGAGAATCCGCACAAGATTACGCCACGCGGTTGGCTGCGAACCTCGAAAAAATGATCCTAGACGAAGATCCCGATACTGTCGCCGCGTTCATTGCCGAGCCCGTGATGGGTGCCGGCGGCGTGTTGGTCCCGCCAATCGGATACTTTGAAAAGATCCAGGCGGTGCTCGATAAATACGACATCATGTTCATTTGTGACGAGGTGATCACCGGCCTTGGCCGAACGGGGGCCGCGTTCGGCTCGCAAACCTTTAATATCCGTCCCGATACGATGAGCTTAGCCAAGGCGCTGACATCTGCTTATCAACCGCTTAGCGCAGTCGTTATCCCAGAGAAAATTTATGCTGCGATCGTCGAAGCAAGCGACGAGGTGGGTAGTTTCGCGCATGGATATACGTTCGGTGGACATCCAGTTGCCGCAGCCGTCGGCTTGAAGGTCCTGGAGATCTACGAGCGTGATAATATTTTTGCCAAGGCTGCGGCCCTGAGCCCGCATTTCCAGCAATGCCTGCAGACATTCGCCGACCATCCGCTTGTCGGAGAGGCGCGCGGTGTGGGATTGCTTGGAGCATGCGAATTGGTTGCTAACAAAACGACCAAGGTGCCATTTGAACCGGCGGGTAAGGTCGGTCTTTATTGCCTGTCGCGCTGTCACGCGAATGGGCTCATTGTGCGTGCTATTGGCGATATCATGGCATTCTGTCCACCGCTTATCGTTAGCGATGATGAAGTCGGGGAAATATTCGATCGTTTTGGTCGGGCCTTAGACGAGACCCTTGCCTGGGTGGTGCGCGAGGGGTTGATGGTAAATTAAGCGCGGGTGGCCAGCGCCAGCCAGACGCCGTACGCGGCGATGTCCGTGAACGGTATCTCACTCGAATACCGTCGCCTAGCTGGCGATCCGTCGGTGTCGGAATTGGTGTTATTGCACGAGGGCTTGGGCGGCGTCGCCTCATGGCGCGGTTTTCCTGAGCGGCTAGCGTTGGCAACCGGCCGGTCGGCCTTCGTCAATTCACGCGCCGGATACAGTGGTTCCGACGCGATCGCGCTGCCCCGCCGTTAGCGTATCTGAGCATTGAGGCGCTCGAAACCCTGGCCCAGATCCTCAGGCGCGCACAAATTTCACAATACACGTTAATTGGCCACAGCGACGGCGCGTCGATTGCACTTGTGTTCGCCGGCCGAGTCGGGGACTCGGGGCTGCGATCGCTATACCGGCTTCCGTCTAAAACGGTTTCCACATAACGATCAGCTTGGCCATCAACGTCAGTGCCGCGAGCAGCGCGATGATCATCGCCAAGGCCGTAAGCATGCCGAATAAAACGGTAGGAATGAAATTCGACGCCATCAGGATCGAAAAGCCTACTGTGATGGTTATTGTTGTATAGAACGCCGCTTTCGCGATGTTCGCATGGCAGTAATGCATCGTCGCAATATAGTCTTTAGTTGCGGGATATTCCTCGCGAAAGCGATACAGGTAATGGATGCAGTCATCTATCGCGATCCCGATCGTGATCGCAGCGATGGTGATCGTCATCATATCAAGCGGTATATTCAACCACCCCATCAAGCCGAGTATCGAACTCGCAGCGAGCAGGTTGGGGATAATGCCGATCAGTGCAACTTTCAGCGAACCGAATAAGATCCATAACATCACCAAGATGCCTAGCATCACAACGCCAAGCGTCTGAATTTGCGATTTAAACAGACTCTGCAAATAATTGTTGTATAACACCAGGAGACCGGTTATCTGGAACTCCTCGGGTGCAAAGCCAAGCTTGTCTTGCAGATCCCGATCAATTTGTTCAAGTAAGGCATTGCGTCGCAGGTCGGGCCGCGAATCGTAGATCCGGGTGGAAATACGGGCCTCGTCGTCGGGGATCGATATGTAGGGATCAATCATCGCCCCGCGCAGTGGGGGCGGCATACGTTTGTAGATAATATTCAGCTGGAACGCGTCGAATTCTCTGCCGTTATTGAGATCTTCTGCGACTCTTACGATCGTGGCTAGTGACAACACCTTACCGATGGCATCGAGTCCATCAAGATAGTCATGGACGGCCTTTATTTTGTCAATTTTTGTCGGGGTGAACCAGACATCGGCGTCGTCGGATTCGATCTCCCCGAACAATTCGTCAAGATCACCGAAAACGGGATCCTTACCCCCAACGTTTTCGGGATCGTTGGGACTAAACTTTAGGATAATATCCAGCGGTGTCGTGCCGCCAAGGCTTTCGTCGATTTGCTTCAAGCCCTGATAAATTTCGGTATCTTCGTGAAAATAGTTGATGAAGCTGTTTTCGACCTCTAATCTCTGGATCCCTGCGACGCCGAGAACCGCGGCGAGGATCGAAGCGGATAGGACCAACGTACCGTGATTTTCGGTAAATTTACCGAGCACTTCAGTGAAAACATAATGTTCTCCTTCCGGGCGCCGCAGCGGTCTTTTCTTCAACAGTAACAGTAAAGCGGGAAACAAGGTAAAAGACGTGACGAATACGACCGCAAGGCCGATCGTCATCATCCAGCCAAAATCAATCACCGGTTTTATGCCACTGATCACCAGCGAGGTGAAAGCGATCACCGTGGTCATGGCGGTGTACAGACACGGGCGGACCATATGACGCGTCGTTTCCCGAACCAGTTCGAATTGGCTTGTATCTGCGGGCAGGTCGCGAAACAATTCGCGATAGCGAACGATCAGGTGGATGTTCATCGACATCGTGATGATCAGCATCATTGAAATAAAATTGGAGGAAATGATGGTGACGTTCCAACCCACGAGGCCAAGGAAACCGACCATTAAGGTGCCCGCGTATACGCAACTCGCAAGGGGTAGGGCTACCCATCGTACCTCGCCGAATATCACTGACAACATCACCACAAGGAAGATTGCCACGCCGGCACCGAAAACGACAAGGTCGTTGGCAATGAAGGTGATCATGTCGTCGAAGATCATTTCGACGCCGCCGACATAGAGCGTCGCCCGGTCGCCGTAGTTGGCCATGACCTTACGGATATCGATCAGCGCCTGGTGATTCGCCGCATCAGATGCGTTCTTCATGACCGCATACCCCTCCAGAATCCGCTGAAGTTCGTCTTGCTCAAACGTGGTTAAGCCTTCGCTATCGCGCTTGATTATGAGCTCATCACGCCGCCGTTGGGCATTGAGAAAGTTCTCGTCGTGATTGAGAAAAATCTGGATCGCCGTCAGCGTTCCTGCTGAATTAACCACGAGATCGCGATAGATGGGGCTCGTTGTGAGTTCTTCACGCGCGCGTTCGAGATCAACATCGTCATATTCGAGGAGACGGAATTTGGTGGCTATCGTGCCAAGTGTTACCCCTTCGACGTTCTTGACCAAAGGTACGTCCAGCATTGAGACGACGGATTGCACCGCATCGAGATTATCGAATTCGTCGCGAATTTCCCCCACGAGATCGATCGTCGCGCGATCAAAAAGATCGCCATAGGGTTTTACCGTAACGAATAAAAATTCGCGTACGCCATAGCGCTCTCCGACTTCGCGATAGCGGCGCAAGTCCACGTCGTTTTCGAGCAGCAATGAATCGGACGATGCGTCCAACTTGAAATCTGGGATTGACATGGCAAAAAATGCCAATATCGCCGCCAACACTAGCACAGTGACGCGCGGGAACTTAAGCACCGAGCGGTCATATACGAAGGTGACAAATTTGCTCATTGGTTTGTTATCGGTTTGATTATGGGTTTTTGATCGAATCGTTAGGGCGCGGCGGCGCTCGGCATCATAACCCGAGAATGAGGATACGACGATAGGCCTCGGGACTCGCCATGGTAGTTTTACTCGCCTCGGCTTGGGTGTCATCATGCACACAGAGTCCTCACAACGATACGGTAGCTGGCGTGGAAGACCATACAAATGCGGAGCTGTGCGATTTTATTCGCGATCTCGTTGCTATCGCAGCCGCGACGACGCTGCCACATTTTCGTCGCAACGTTGTGGTTGAGAACAAGAGCGTGTGTGGATTCGATCCGGTTACCGATGCCGACCGATTAACCGAGGATGCGATCCGGGCAGCGATTACCCAACGATTTCCAGAACACGGGATAATCGGCGAGGAAGGTGGCGCACATAATCCGACCGCACGTTATCAATGGGTTGTCGACCCTATCGATGGGACTAAGGCCTTTGTCTGTGGCCTGCCGACATGGGCCACATTGATTGGTCTATGTGACGAATCCGGGCCTGTATTGGGGCTGATGAGTCAGCCCGTAGTGGGTGAATATTTCATCGGCGGGTTGGGCTCGGCAGAAAGGGTTGGCCGCGACGGCCGCACCCCTTTACGGTCGCGTAACACCGGCTCTCTGTCGCAGGCTTCCTTATTTGCGACCTCGCCAGATATGTTTTCGCCAGCAGAACTTTCGCGCTTTAATAAGTTGTCCGCGGTCGTCCAATTGACGCGTTTCGGCGTCGATAGCTATGCCTATTGTATGTTGGCAGCCGGGTTCATTGACATCGTCGCCGAGGCGGGCCTTGGATATTATGATATCGCGGCATTGGTCCCAATCGTGGACAGTGCGGGCGGGGTGATCACCGACTGGACGGGCGAGCAAGTTCGTGGCGGCGGTCAGGTACTTGCCGCAGCCAATCCCAAGCTGCATGCGGCGGCTTTGGTCGCACTGGAATCGTCATAGAGTAGTTAAGTGCCGTCTCCGCTCTCGTGTCGGTGCCGTGGGTTGCTTGATGCTTGACTACTTGGTGATTTTCGGCCGTTTCCAGCCGCCGCATTGCGAACATAGTCGTGTTATCGAACAAGGCCTTAAATGTGCACGGCAGCTCATCGTGCTGTTTGGTGCGGTCGATTTGCCGCGTTCGATCCAACACCCATGGACGTTTGACGAACGGGTTGAGATGCTTGAGTCGACGCTTGCGCCCGACGCTAGCGAGCGGATATGCATGCTACCCGCTCCCGACAATCTCTATCGGTCTCAGCGGTGGGCGAAGGCGATGTCAGCAATTGTCGCTGCTCAAGTTGCGGCCGACGGCCGTGCCATGTCAGCCGTGCGGATCGGTTCGCTCGGCACTGGTTTCGACGTTCGGGCACAGGCGCGGCAAGGGCTTTCCGCATGGCCGGGGGTGAATATAAAACCACCCACTAACAACTATGGAACCGATGTTCGAGCACAGGTGTTTCAGGTCGCTGCGGGCGGCGAGGCGCAGCTTGAACAATGGCTTTCGGCGGCGGTTTTGCCGGCGTTGCGCGCAACACTCGACACCGCATGGTTTGCCGAGTTGCAGGCCGAATTTGCGGCTAATGACCAATTTCGTGAGGCGTGGAGGCACGCACCTTGGCCGCCAATACATGTCACGGTCGATGCGATCGTTATTGTCCAGGAACAGGTATTGCTGGTGCAGCGCGCACGCCATCCAGGAAAGGGTCTATGGGCCCTGCCGGGTGGGTTTCTAGACTCGCACGAGACCCTCGTTGCGGCCTGTATTCGGGAGTTATACGAGGAAACCCACATCGAAATTGAACGGAGCGTCCTGAGTGCATCGATGCGCTTGAACGAGGTGTTCGATAACCCGGTGCGATCGGCGCGAGGTCGGACAATTACCCACGCCTATTTGTTCGATCTCGGTGACATTCACCTCGCGCCGAGTGTAACCGGCGGTGACGACGCCAGACTTGCACGGTGGTTTCCCTTCGAGAGGGTACAACGAGGTCAATTATTTGAGGACCACTACGCCATATTGCAGGCAATGATCGGTTTAGAATAGCGTTAAACTGGGATCGGCAATTAACCCAACAATTAAATTCTTCGGTGCCGGCGGCCGATAACCAGGGATTATTCGAACGTAGACTTCGGGCGCGGACCGACGCGATCCACATCCTTGGTGCAAGGAAAAGACCCGATTGAGATAGGTTTGTCACAATTGTGAGGCGAATAGCGGTTTAATTAAAAATGAAGCGGCGACGAAAAAGATCCAATCCGGCTTTACCGACGAGAATCTATCAGTATACTCGCGCGCTTCTTTGCGCTTACGTCGCCATCTTCTTGGCGCTCACTTCAGCGACGATTTCCGCGTCGCCCGATCAAACTGATGCCAACGATATGACGCAGCAGCGTATTCAGATCACCCGATTCGACGACGTTGTCGCGCATATCTCGAACGCAGATGCAATCGATCAAGCGCGATTTGCAAAGATCGCCATAGCGTTGATGATTGCCACCTACGAGACCGAGCTTGAACACGCCGCTGTGGATGCACCGGGTGCCTCTGAAAATGAGCAGCGTTGGCGATCGGGAACCCGGCTTTATATCGATCGCCTAGAACGGATCGCCGCCTCAATCCATGCCGCTTCGATGGTTCGAATAATCCAGGAGGTTCACGGTGCGATCCGGCTGATCATCGACGGAGAACAGGTCATGCTAAGTGCGCCTCGTCCCAGTAACCAGTCGAGTTTCGAGCAGAGCATTGCAGAAAACGTTTGTCGCATGGCCTTCTGCCCACGGCGCGGAACGACAGTAGAGGAGCGGGCCGCCGAGCGATCGGCTGCACTAACCAGTAGTTGGGCCTTTGCGCAAAAATCGCCACCAAGATATATAAGCTCCGACGGATTACAGTGTCTCTTTGAAGACAACCGGCATTTAATCTTGAAAAAGAATGCTTGCGTCAACCTAGTGTACGAAATTCGACTGCTAAGAGAAGCGATTGCAACGTTGAAAGTAAATGGCAAGATAATCGATTGGCAACACTTGCACATCGACACGAACGGTCCCGGCAACCCGGTAAAGGTGACGTATCGCTCCAACGGGAGCTTCATACGACTCCATCTTCCCCATCTGCG
>Ga0114950_10003160_pt1 | contig 12683 bp, 7 predicted proteins | sample N075metaG_FD_83503 | JGI IMG/M metagenome (GOLD analysis project Ga0114950, IMG submission 83503) | Deep subsurface microbial communities from Kermadec Trench to uncover new lineages of life (NeLLi) - N075 metaG | ecosystem: Environmental > Aquatic > Marine > Ocean trench > Sediment | place...
GTGATGGCCTCCCAGTTTGAATCGCTCATTCAGCCGCTGGTTATTCTTTTCACGATTCCGCTGGCGGCGGTGGGCGCGATCCTCTCGCTTTATGTCACCGGAACGCCGCTCAGCATCGTGGTGTTCATCGGTCTCATCATGTTGACGGGGATCGTGGTCAACAACGCCATCGTGATGATAGACCTGATCAACCAGTTGCGTGACAAGGGGATGCATCGCATGGAGGCGATCAAGGAAGGCGCGCGGATGCGTCTGCGTCCGATCGTCATGACGACGTTGACGACGGTTCTGGGCCTGACACCGATGGCGATCGGAATCGGTGAGGGCGCGGAGATACGTACCCCCATGGCCATCACGGTGATGGGCGGTCTGCTGGTCTCCACTGTGCTTACCTTGCTCGTTATCCCCGTGATGTACTCGCTGCTGGATCGCGGCAAACGCGTACGGGTGAGAAAACACGACGCGGAACCGATGCCGGCGGAGGGCTAAGGATATGAAACTGACTCATGTAGCCATACGGCGCCCGGTGACCACCGTCATGTTCTTCGTGTCGCTGGTGGTTGTGGGAGCAATTGCATCCCGATTGTTGCCCCTCGAGCAGTGGCCGGACGTGGATGTGCCGTTCATTTTTGTCCAGGTCCCGTACCCGGGTTCGTCTCCTGAAGAAGTCGAGCGTTTGATCGTGCGGCCCCTGGAAGAAGTGCTGGCGACCATGAGCGGGATTCAGGAAATGACTTCCCGGTCCCGTTCGAACGAGGGGAACATTTTCCTGGAGTTTGAGTGGGGTACGGATATCACCATCAAGTCCGTGACTGCCAGGGAAAAGATCGATGGCGTCCGGGAGCAGCTTCCCGACGATATCCAGCGCATCAACATCTTCAAGTTCTCCACCGCGGATAGCCCGGTACTGACCCTGCGCGTATCCAGCAACCGGGATCTGTCTGACGCTTACGACCTTCTGGATCGCAATGTCAAACGCCCGCTGGAGCGTCTGGACGGCGTATCCCGCGTGCAACTGTATGGCGTGGATCCCAAAGAAGTGCGTATCGACCTGTTGCCGGACCGGATCACCGCCCACAGGGTGAACCTCGGTGAACTGGCGGAGACCCTGCGTCAGGCCAACTTCTCCGTGTCCGCCGGACTGATCACCGCGGCGGACCAGCGTCTGCATGTCAAACCTATCGGTGAGTTCCAGACGATCGAGGAAATCCGCGATCTGGTCATCAACCAGCGGGGTCTGCGGCTCGGCGACGTGGCCGAGATCGTGTATGGGACGCCCAAACGCACTTATGGGCGACACCTTGACCAGAGCTATGCCGTGGGGGTGGATGTGTACAAGGAACGGGGTGCCAACCTCGTTGCCGTGGCCGAGCGCGCCTATGCCGAAGTTGACAAGATGGCGGACAACCCGTTGCTGGATGGCATCACGCTGTTTTCCCTGGATGATCAGGCGGAAAGCGTGCGGGCATCGTTGAGGGATCTCGGCTACGCGGGTCTGATCGGCGCCATGTTGTCCATCATGGTGTTGTATTTCTTTATCAGGAATCTCCCGACCACGCTGGTGGTGACGCTGTCGGTGCCCATCTCACTGATGATTACCCTGGGGTTCATGTATTTCCTCGGGATCAGCCTGAATATTCTTTCGATGATGGGTCTGATGCTGGCGGTGGGCATGCTCGTCGACAACGCGGTCGTGGTTACCGAGAATATTTTCCGCGAACGCGCGCTGCACCCGGGTAACCCTGCGAAGGCTTCAGCCGTCGCCGTGGACCAGGTCGCTATGGCGGTGACCGCCGGCACGCTGACCACGATCATCGTGTTCGTGCCCAATATCTTCGGTGAGCAAAACAACATCACCATTTTCCTCAGTCATGTTGCCGTGGCTATCGTGATCTCGCTGCTGGCCTCGCTGCTCATCGCCCAGACCATGATCCCGTTGCTGGTGTCGCGTCTGCCTTCCCCGAAACCGCGCGACAAGAAGAACCTCATCGATCGTCTCAAGGATCGTTATGTGCGCGCCCTTGGCTGGATGATCCAACACAAGTGGGCGGCGACGGCGATCATGTTTGCGTCCCTGTTCAGCGTGGCGATCCCGATGGGGGTCGTCGACACGGACATGTTCCCGCCAGACGACACGGACCGTCGGTTGTTCCTGCGTTACAACATCGAAGGCGAACATCCCCTCGGAAAGGTCGAAGAACAAGTGGATCGTATCGAGAATTTCCTTTATGGCCACCAGGAAGAATTTGACATTGTGGCTGTCTACAGTTATTTCGACCTTGGTCGGGCCGAATCCACAATCCTGCTGACGGACGCGAGCGACGCTACAAAGTCAGTCAAGGAGATCAAGGATCTGATCCGTGAAGGCGTGCCCAAGATAGCTATCGGCAAGCCCAGCTTCGACCAGCAACGGCAGGGGCAGGGGCAGGGTGAGAGCGACGGATCGATTCGCATTCAGCTCGAAGGTGAGTCCAGCGAACAACTGGTCGAATTGAGTTCCGACATCGTCCGCATTCTCGAGAGCATCGAAGGATTGGTGGAAGTGAAATCCGAGGCGACCCAGGGCGATCAGGAGATCCAGGTCCGCGTGGATCGAAAACGGGCACGCCAGTACGGACTGGATCCGTCCTTCGTCGCGCAGACCGTTGCCACCGCCATGCGTGGTGTGCAACTGACTCAGTTCCGCGCGGCGGACAGGGAAACGCCAATGCGTTTGCGTTTCAAGGACTCCGAGAACATGACCATGGAGCAGTTGCGTAACCTGTCGTTGCAACGCGATGACGGTACACAGATACCGTTGGCGGCGTTGGCGGATCTGGAAGTCGCACGCGGCCCCGTTCAAATCCAGCGTACCAACCGCGTTACTGCCGTCGGCATCACGGCGAATGTGGATGACATGACCGTCGAGGAAGCCAAGGAAGCGATCGGCAATGTCATGGAGCAGGTGCAGTTGCCGGCGGGCGTGACCTGGAGCTATGGCCGTAACTTCCAGTTCGAAGATGAAACCGGACGCCTCATGATGCAGAACACGTTGCTGGCGGTGGCCTGTATTTATCTGGTCATGGCGGCGGTCTTCGAATCGGTACTGATTCCGCTGGGGATCATTTTCTCGATCATCTTTTCCATCGTGGGCGTGTTCTGGTTCTTCATGATGACCGGCACGACATTCTCGCTGATGGCCAGCATCGGCATCCTGATCCTTATCGGTGTGGTGGTGAACAACGGCATTGTGCTGATCGACCACATCAATCAGCTGCGGAGAGGCGGCATGCTCCGAAACCAGGCGATACTCCAGGGGGGTCGCGATCGTTTGCGGCCGATCCTCATGACGGTCGGCACCACGGTGTTGGGCCTGGTTCCGTTGGCGGTGGGTACCACCAAGCTCGGTGGCGGTGGCCCGGCTTACTTCCCCATGGCCCGGGCGATTATCGGTGGCCTGATCTTTTCCACGGTCATGTCCCTGTTGTTTCTGCCGACGATTTACGTCATGTTCGATGACGCCAAACGCTGGGCGGGCGGGCGGCTGACCTTCGGCCGCAACGGCCGGCAAAAAGCGGGGGTATAAGGAATCGCGGCTTTGTAGGAGCGGCTTTCCAGCCGCGATTGAAGAGATCGCGCCACGACTGGTGCTCCTACGAACGTGATCAGCGCAGGTAGGATGCTCCGTTCACATCCACCACCGCGCCGGTGAGGTATTCGCTGTCCCCGGCGGCGAGGAACGCTACCGTACGCGCGATCTCCCCGGGTTGCGCGGCACGGTTCAGGGGACTCTGGGCGCGGATGGCATCGCCTTCCGGGCCGTTCAGCATATCCCCGGTCATGTCTGTCTCGGTGAAACCGGGCGCCACGGCGAACACGCAGATTCCGTAGGGCGCCAGCGCCACGGCCAGTGACTGGCTCAAAGAGTTCATCCCGGCCTTGCTGGCGCCATAAGCAGGCGCTTCCGGTTCGCCCCGGTATGCACCCCGGCTGGACACATTGATGATTCGCCCCTTCGCCTGCCGGTCGATCATTTGTCGGGCCACCAGAAAGGAGAGGTGAGCCGCACTGCCAAGGTTTACTGCCAGCGTCTCATTCCAGTCCGCCAGCCATTGCCCGAAATCCAGCTCGGTGATCGGCGTGTGCAGGAAAATTCCCGCGTTGTTGACCAGCACATCCACGGGCCCCATGTCTTTCGTGACCCGGTTCACCAGGGATTCGGCGGCGGCGGGTTCTTCCAGTCCCGCGGCAAAACTCTCATGTCCGGACCCTGACAGGGAGGCCAGGGTTTCATCGGCGGCCTGGTTGTCGCGGTTGAAGTGCACGGCTACCCGTGCGCCATCCCTCGCAAACAACTGCGCGCAGGCGCGACCGATACCCCGGGAGGCGCCAGTGACCAGCACCGTACGCCCGTCAAATCGCTTGCCCGCATCACCGGGCATGCCTGGTCTCCGTTGCTTTCTGCGCGGGCCTCTGCATGGCCCTGTTCACGGCTTGCAGCGCGCGTTGAAACCGCTCCAGAACCGCATCACGTTCGTCGTCAGGCAAGCGGCCGCTAAGACAGAAATCACGTCGTATGTTCCAGGCATCCGTGTCCGGGTCCACTGTGTCCTGACCACCCGCCAGCGCGTTGGACAGTTGTGCAACCCGGTAGTCCATGCGCGCTTGTTGCATATCGGCAGGCGAATCAATTTCCGCAAGGATCTCGAGGCGCAGACACAGCTTCCGGGCTGCGGCGAGGTTGTCGGCGGTTCCCTCAGCGGCCCCTTCGACAGGTTGGCGGGCCGAATCAAAACGGGCGTTGATGCGTTTGTCCAACGCTTCATCGCGCAAAGCGGGGAGGTCACCCCAGTCAGCAAGGATCGCTTCAGCGGGCACGCCGCTGGTCGTCTCCATGCGGATGCACAGTTGTGCCTTGTTTTCCAGCAGTGCCAGTTCCAACTCCCGCTGTTCGAGTTGGTGGCGGCGCAGGCGCGCGCGCAGTGTATCGCAGGCTTTGTGAAAACGTGATTCCAGGCTGCGATCCGAGTAATCGAGTTCGTCCCATTCGGTTTGTGCCTGCCAGATCCTGGCTTCCCCGCTGAGCAGTTCATCACCACGGGCCTTGGCGAGTTTTTCGATAGACTCGCAAAGCGCGATCAGTTGTTTCTGTTTTGCCCTTCGTTCACGGGCGGCTTCGGCGGACTGTTCGGCTTCCTGGCCCAGGATCACGTGACAGGCTTCCCGGAATTCTTTTTGCAGCAGCTGTTCATTATCCCGATCGGTGGGGCCGATGTTCCGCCACTCTTTTTCGAGTTCACGGACCTTCCTTGTGGCCTCTTCCAGGTTCTTGATGTGATGCAACCCCTTCGCCCGGGTAATCAATGCCTGTTTGTGTTGCCGGTTCTGTTCCCGCGGACCCGCCAGCCGTTCATTCAGTTTGCCCAGGACTTCACGCAGGCGCCGGGCCATGGATCCGCGGGCCCGCGGGTCCAGTTGCCCGACCTGTCCGAGGCCGCGCGCTGCCTGGCGAACCGCGTCTTCCATTTGCCGCAAATCATCGGCAGCGGTTTCGGCCGTGAAAGCCTCCAGCCGATCACACAGGCGCCGCAGGTCATCCAGTTTCTGGTTTCGTTCCCGGGCGCGTTCCTTGAAATACTTTGCGCACGGGGCATACGCGCGATGAGAGGCTGAATGGAAACGCCGCCATAGTCTCGGTCCGGCCGCGTGGTGTTCATCCCCGGGGAGTTTTTCAGCTTCCTCCAGCTTGTCCCAACGGTCACGCAGGTCTTTTATGCGCCGTGCCAATTCCGTTGGATCGAGTCCCACGTCCGGCAGCTGTTCGGCTTCTTCGCACATCTGTACTCGCTGTTTTTCGTTGGCCCAGTGCTGCCAGCCCTGCATTTCGCGCAATCGCGTGTTCAACTCCCGTGCCTGCTGCTCCGGCGCGCCGCGAAAGCGATGTTCGCGAATCAGTCGGTACGCTTCCCGGTGTGCTGCCCGGGCGTCGTGCAGGTCTCCGCTTTCCAGGAGTTCTTCCGTGCGTGCAAGAAGGTCCTGGCAGCGCTGCCGGGTTGCTTCCTGTTGTTCCCTGGCATCCGCCGCCTGCTTGCGCAGCTGTCCGAGCAGGTCGCGGAAACTCGTTTTGTGCCTCTGGTAGGCGGCGGGGTTCTGCTCGGCGGCGGTTTTCCAGCTCTGCTCAAGCCGGTCTATCGCGCGTTCATTGACTTGTTGCGCGTCCAGCAACCGGTGTGCCTGGGCCAGTTCTCGCGGCGTGCCTGTGTTGGCCGCCAGGGATTCGAGGCGGGCTTCGACGTCCTGGTGCAGGCTGTTGAAGCGTTCGACGAGAGCATCACCGGCATTTGCGGTCAGGTTTCGACCCTGGGCGACGAGGGTCTCCAGTGTTCCCCGGTGCGCCTCGATGTTCTGGGCACTGATGCGCTTCGAATCCTCGAGCTGGTCATGCAATCGCTGGAGGGCGTCACAGAGTTGCTGCAGTTCTTCTTCCGTGTTGTCGCGGTCCGAGCGGTCTGGGGCCTGGTTGCGGTTTCGTGCCTGGGCGCAGGCGCGCTCAAAACGTTGAGCCAACGGGGCCTCTGCGGGCTGGTGCAATGCCTTCCACTCGGCAATGAAGGAGGACAGTTTCGCCGCCGGGAAAGCACCCGACCCGGACCAGATCTCCTGTTCCAGCCGCTGACAGAGGGCCGCGTGGCGCTCTCTGACTATCACGGCATCGCCCCGGGCAAAGCGCAGTGCTTCCAGTCGCTCGCTGGCCTGCCGGTGAATACGCTTGTCATGTTTGCGGGTGCTCTCCGCAATCCGGGCCAGCGTGGATTCGCGCTCGACCTTGTCCAGTGCCAGCTTGCGCAGTTCCGCTTCGCTGTCACCGATCACGACTTCCGCCAGAATGCCCTGGTGACTGACATGGGCCAGCGCGGCCTTTCTCACGCTGGCGTCATCCGCGTGCCGGACCAGGTGCTCCGCCAGCCGCTCGTCGTTCAACGTCCGGGTCGCTTCTACCCGGATATCCAGTGAGATGCCTTCGGCCACGCCACCCGCCAGCAGGGCGCGGACCCGCGCCCCGGCCTGTTCCCTGACTGCCGCGTCGGTATCGGTTTCCTGCAGTTCTTTGAGCAGATCCAGCGAGGTCAGGCGCTGCGCCGCTCGCGCCCGGACTGCGGCAGACGGGTCGCTGCGTGCCAGTTCCGGAAGCACCGTACCCAGTTCTTCGGCCTGCAGTTGCGCGATGGATCGCCGACGTATGTCGGGATCCTTGTTTTGCCAGCCGGGTCTCTTGAACAGCTTCTTGAGCATCGGTCTCACGCGTGGGGGCGGAGCCGTTATTCTACGGCGATGTGGCCATCGTGTGTCTACCGTGCCACCAAACGCCAACCCTGTGGGTTCAGGCAACCAGGCGTTCTAAAATGCGGAAACCCGCCAGATAGGTGCCGATGGCGGAACCCAGGGTGGCAAAAAAGAACACCAGCAAGGTGCGGGCTACCCGGTTACGCCACCATCCGCGAACCGTGGTGACGTCGTCGCGCAACTTCTGGAAATCTGAAACCACCGGGCGGCGCAGCCACAGCTCCATACCCGCGGCCACCATCCCGGCGCCGATCATCGGGTTGAGAGAAGTAAGCGGTGCGGCGAGGAAAGCCGTGAGGATCGTCAAGGGGTGGGCCCCGGCGATGGCTGCTCCCAGTGCGGACAGGGTTCCATTGATGAGCACCCAGTCGATGACCATCTGCAAACCCAGTTCGGGGCTCTTGCGGAATCCAAGCACGAAACCGGTGATGATCAGCGCGACCACCGCCCAGGCGAACACGCGGCCCCAACGGCGCTTCACCGGGATCGAATCCAGTTCCGCGATTTCCGCCGCCGCGTCGCCGGGTTCCGCGAGCGCCGCATCGAGTCCCTTGAGATGGCCGGCGCCCACGATGGCCAGTACGTTCCGGTCCGGGTGTTTGTCGTGTTCCTGCTTGAGTTTGGCCGCCATGTAGCGGTCGCGCTCGGTAATCAGCGGTTCATAGACTTCCTTTGAATGTTGCGCGAACTCGGTGAACGCCGTTTCCAGCAGATCGCCTTCCTTGAGGCGTTCCACGTCTTCTTCGGTGATCTCTTCCTTGGACAGCAGGCCCAGTAACAGGCCGCTCAGGAGCTCCAATCGCTTCCACCACGACAGGTTGGCGGCAACCCGTCGAAGGGTCACGCCGACTTCCCGGTCTATCAACACCAGGGGAAGTTTCCGGTCCGCCGACTCTTCGATGGCCGCGCGCATCTCCGCACCCGCTTCGATACCGAACTGATCCGCGAGTCGCTTCTGATACGCCCCCAGCGCGAGGTTGGCGGCCACCATGCCCGCCTTGCCGTCGCGGATGATCCTGAACAGGTCCATCTGGGCCAGGGAATCCGGGTGGGTGAGGGCGGCGTGGCGGCTGTTGCACAACTCCACCGCGATCGCATCGTATTTCCCGGATCGGATGGCCTCGCGTACCGCATCCACGCTGGCGCGTGATACGTGCGCCGTGCCCAGCAGGGTGTATTGGGCCTCACCCAGGGTCACTTCCCGGACCGGTTGCCGGCTTTGCTGCGTGTCCTTGCTCATATCTGCGCCCATGACGAAGCGCGAAGCATACCCGTAACCATCAGCATGTTGTAGGAGCGGCTTTCCTGCCGCGAATCCGACGGCATCCTGCCGCGAGCGGTAGAATATACGCAATGACCGCATCAGTCCTAAGCAAACCGGCATCGGCCGCCCCGACGCCCATCGGCCGCCGGCCGAGCGTCCAGGTGAGAGTAGGTTCGGTTCCGGTGGGCGGTTGTGCTCCGATCGTGGTCCAGTCCATGACCAATACGGACACGGCCGATGTGGACGCTACCGTGAGACAGACCCTGGAGCTGGCCCAGGCAGGCTCGGAACTGGTGAGGGTCACGGTCAACACGCCGGAAGCGGCCGCCGCCGTGCCCGTGATCCGCTCCAGGCTTGATGACGCAGACTGCCACGTGCCGTTGATCGGTGACTTTCACTATAACGGTCACCGTTTGCTGAGCGAATTCCCGGATTGCGCCGTGGCTCTGGCCAAGTACCGCATCAATCCGGGCAACGTGGGGTTCGGCAAGAAGAAGGACGCCCAGTTCTCCACCATCATTGAGAAGGCGATCGAATACGAGCGCCCGGTACGCATCGGCGTGAACTGGGGCAGCCTGGACCAGTCCCTGCTCACGATGCTCATGAACGAAAACGCGGCGTCGTCCTCGCCACGGGAGGCGGACGAGGTCGTTAATGAAGCCCTGGTGGTGTCGGCACTTCAGAGCGCCGAACAGGCGGAAGCGATTGGCCTCCCGCGCAACCGCATTATTCTGTCCTGCAAAGTGAGCAGTGTGCAGGCGCTGATCGCGGTCTATCGCGATCTGGCGAATCGATGTGACTACCCTTTGCACCTGGGGTTGACCGAAGCCGGAATGGGCTCCAGGGGCATCGTCGCGTCGAGCGCCGCTCTGGCGGTCCTGTTGCAGGAAGGCATCGGCGACACGATTCGTATTTCGTTGACACCGCGGCCCAACGAACCACGTGCCGTGGAAGTACAGGTGGCCCAGGAACTGCTTCAGACCATGGGACTGCGCGCTTTCAGTCCCATGGTGACGGCGTGTCCCGGTTGTGGTCGCACGACGAGTACTTATTTTCAGGAACTCACGGAAGATATCGAGTCCTTCGTGCGCGAGGCGATGCCCGGATGGCGGGAGCGTTTCGATGGGGTGGAAAACCTGTCACTGGCGGTGATGGGTTGCGTCGTCAACGGCCCGGGTGAAAGCAAACACGCTGACATCGGCATCAGCCTTCCCGGAACCGGGGAGGCGCCCATCGCACCGGTGTTCGTCGATGGTCAGAAATTCGCCACCCTTCGCGGCGAGTCGCTGGCGGATGATTTCAAGAAGATCGTCGAAGACTACGTCGCCAACAACTACCCCCGAAAATAAAGAATCGCCATTCGTGGCGCGATTCCCTTTCATGTCAACAAACGGGACAGCTTCGTTTTCTGCGGAAAAATTCTTGGGAAAACGAAGCTGTCCCGTTTTTTTCAGGTTCCGGGTGGTGGGGGTTTGGCCGGCGCCGGTTCGCTGAGTCGGGCTTCCCGGTGGACGATGTACACACCGGCGCCGAAGATCACGATCGCGCCGATCCATGTGTAGCGGTCGACTGTTTCGTTGAAAGCCAGAAAGCCGATCAGCGCGGTGATGGGCAGGCGCAGAAAATCGAAGGGTACGACGGCGGTGACTTCGGCCACCTTGAAGGAACGGGTAAACAGCATGTGTCCGATGGTTCCGGTGAGGCCGAGCAGAAACATCCAGATCCAGGTCTGGAGCGACGGCGTCTGCCACACAAACAAGGCCGGGATCAGGGACACGGGCGTCAGCATGACGACCATCCAGGTCACGATGGTGTTGGGTGAGTCGTAGAGTGCCAGGCGTTTGATGATCAGGGCCGAACCCGCCATCAGCGCTGCGGATGCGATGGTGACCAGGGCGGCGGGCGAGATCGTCTCCGCGCCGGGACGAAGAATGATGAGAGTGCCCAGGAAACCGACGATGGTGGCCGAGACTCGCCGTGCGCGGACCGCCTCGCCCAGAAACACTGCCGCGCCGACGGCGATGAACAGGGGTGCCGTGAAGCTCAGGGAAACGGCTTCCGCCAACGGCATGACGGTGAGCGCCCAGAACCAGGCCGTCATGGCGAAGATGCCCAATACCGTGCGCCATAGGTACAGACCCATGTGCTCCGTCGCCAGTACACCCAAACCTGCCCGCATGAGCCAGGGCGTCATGATCAGCAGACCGAAGAGGTTGCGAAAGAACACGACTTCAAAGGGGTGGAGTTCCGCCGTTGCCAGCCGGATGAAACCCGCCATGGCCGAAAAAGCCACCGCCGCGCCGCACATGAACAGGGCGCCCCGCAGCGGGGCGGACATGTTGGAGGCGAGGGACATGACCGGCGCACTGTAACACCCGGTTCCTGCCAGTCCCGTGCTTGTGCCGTCATGACCGGCTGCTAAGATACGCGCCGGAAACACCTCAGCATTCGGTTCAGGATAAATTCAAATGGGCAAGGGAAAGCACAAACACCGCCAGCACGGCACCGAACGCACCACGATGGCAGAGCGTGCGGACCCCCACGATCTGTATCAGCGTTCCGTCCAGGACGTGGAAACCGAGATCAATTTCGTTGACGAGGTTTATGAAGAGTTGCGTGACCGGCCTGCGCGGTCGCTGCGGGAAGATTTCTCCGGCACGGCCGGCACGTCATGCGAGTGGGTGGGCCGCCGGGAAGACAACGTCGCCTGGGCGGTGGATCTGGACGAAACCACGTTGGAATGGGGCCGGCAGCACAACCTTTCGAAGCTCTCTCCCGATGCCCTGGCACGCGTGCATCTGATTCATGGCGATGTCCTGACGGCGACGACGCCTGGTATGGACATTCTGCTGGCCATGAACTTCAGTTACTGGATCTTCAAGACCCGGGACGAGCTGCGCAGCTATTTCGAGGCGGCGCGGAGCAATCTCGATGACGACGGGATCCTGTTCCTGGACTGTTTCGGTGGCTACGAGGCGTACCAGGAGATGAAGGAGTCACGCAAATGCGATGGCTTCAAGTACATCTGGGACCAGGCCGAGTACAACCCCATCACCGGGGGCATGACCTGCAAAATCCATTTCCGTTTCCCCGACGCATCCCGGATCAACGACGCCTTTACCTACCATTGGCGGCTGTGGTCCCTGCCGGAACTGAGGGAATTACTGGTGGAAGCGGGTTTCAGCCAGGTGGACGTGTACTGGGAAGGGGACGACGAGGACGATCCGGACGAGGGCAGCGGCGAATACGAAGCGACGCTGCAGGGCGAGGCCGACGCCGGGTGGATCGTCTACATCGTTGCCCAGAAGTAACCTGTTCTGGCTCCGCTGACGAAAAAACGGGGTGCCGAAGCGCCCGTTGGGTTCACGATTCTGTTAGCTCTAGTACAGGTCTCCGTCTTGAGCTTGAAGGACGTTCTTGACGCCTTCTTTTTGCATCTCCTTCAACACGCCCAGACGGTCAAATGACTCTGGATCGCTGTAGTTTTGCACGTGCACCATCACGATGCCCTTTACCCCAGACTCATCTTGTACCCTTTTCATATCGCTGGGGAACATGTGGTACGCACTGATCGTCTTCACTTTCTCCTCTTCGTTGTCGCCGCCGCAGTTTGCGAATACGACCTTGTCCCTCGTAATCCCTTCGATAAACAGAAGGTCGGCGTCTCTTGCTGCCGCGACCAGTCCCTTGGAGTAGTGCCCGTCTCCGCCGAAAACAAGCACCCTGTTGTCCGGCTTGGTTGTGAAGCGATAGGCATAGGTGTGCTCCAGGGCGCCATGACTCGTCGGATAGGCGACGACCGTGACGTTGTCGTCTTCAAAGATTCTTGCGCCCTCCAATCCCGTGCTCGGTCTTATGGGTATCCCAAGCGCGGTGGCGCCATCGCCGTGCTGGCTAATCGATCCCTGGAACATCTCGTTTCTGTCGATTCGATAAGCCGCGTTGATATGACCCATCATCTCGTCGATACCTTTCGGTCCATAAACCTTTTTGTCCCCGCCCACACCGAACTTGAATGGATTTGAAACGAATGATGGAAGTCCAACGGTGTGATCTTCGTGCAGGTGAGTCAGGAACATGTATTTCAAATTGCCGA
>Ga0114950_10003161_pt1 | contig 12683 bp, 12 predicted proteins | sample N075metaG_FD_83503 | JGI IMG/M metagenome (GOLD analysis project Ga0114950, IMG submission 83503) | Deep subsurface microbial communities from Kermadec Trench to uncover new lineages of life (NeLLi) - N075 metaG | ecosystem: Environmental > Aquatic > Marine > Ocean trench > Sediment | place...
TCGCCCGCGCTGATCTCGTCGATGTCCCAGACGGTGGGCACCGCAGGCGGCGTGTCGAAGTCTGAGAACGTGAAGTTGAGGCGGAACCGGGCGTTCGCGCCTGCGGCCTCCAGCCGGAACCGGACCCAGAAGTAGAACGGGTCGAAGCCTCCGCCAGGAGTGCCCAGGTTGATCTCGACCGTCTGGCCATCAGCCTGACCACCACCACCGATCAGGGTTCCTCCGTTCATCCGAACCGTGTTGTTGAACGTGGTGAATATGGCGAAGTCGGAGTCATCGAAGTTTCCCGCGTTCAGCGAGAACGGACCCGACCCGAACCTCATCCTGATGCCGCTGCCACCCGCCGTCTCGACGTAGCCACGGGCCAGGATCTCGAAGGGCACGCCGACGACGTTGTCGAAGCCGTCCACGCCCATGTGGGCGGCGTTGGTCTCGACCTGCTGAATGACGATGCCCTCACCGGCTCCGCTCTCGTCCAACACGAAGGTGTTGCCTGTGCCGCCATAGGCTGTGATGCCCACAGGCCAGCCGACGCCTACGTCGCCCGCGAACTCGCGGAAGTCGGTCGCGCCGATGAAGACTCCAGGGGCGACCTCTCTCGGGATACCTGACGCCACGAAGCTCATGTGCGCTGCCCTCCTACCACGCTACCGAACCGGGACACCTGGGCCCCGGCGTAGTCAGCGACCTCTGCGATGAAGGTGGTCAGCATCGCGTCGATCTCCTCCTGAACGACGCCCAGCGCGGCGACCTTCCGCTCGGTTGCCAGCTCCATCGTCAGCTTCACGAGGAACTTGGTGACGTCGAGCACCAGGAGCTCGTCGTAGACCGACGGGAGATCCGAGGTCTCGCTGCCGTCCATCGGCATCGGCTTTAGGGCCGGGCGGAAGCCGTAGTAGATGCAGACGCTGGAGACCCCGTCCATGTCGCCGCAGTAGGCGTGGAGGATGAAGCTCCGAAGCGTCATCCGTGGCGCGATCCCAGCGTCGGGATCGTTGTGCGGGATGATCGCGACCTCGTCGCCCCGCACGAGGGTGGGGTGCGATCCGGGGTTCTGGATCTCGACCCGGGTGACGGCCGCCGTCGGATCGACCACCGAGCCCTCCACGTCCAGGCTGGCCATGTTCACGTCGCCGTTCGCGTCCAGCGCGCCCACGGTGTTCTGCCCGAAGTAGTCGGGGTTGATCCGGTTGGCGGTCGAGAAGATCTCCTGCTGCCGGACCTGGATCCGTCGGTACAGCACGGACGTCGCGCTGGGCCAGTCAGCACCGAAGTCGAGGGCGCGAGCTCGGCCCTGCTCGATGATCTCATCCCAGGTCATCTCACCCTCCCATCATGGTCTTCAGGGTATCCGGCGAGTACACCCTCTTCGTCGCGAAGCGGTGGCGCAGGATCGGAGTCGTGCGCTCGAGCCAGGACACGTAACGCTGCAGCCAGCCGTCACGGCCGACGGTGAGCGCCTCGACCTCTCCGCCACGGCCGTCCTTCATCGCCAGGTACATCGCGAACTGGTGCATCAGCAGGTCGAGGTAGGCGTCCGGATACTCCGGATCGATGTCGCCAGCGAAGTCCACGGTCGTGAGGTCAGCGGGCCGGCGCGCGAACCAGAACGTCAGGGTGTCGGCCGCGCCCGGAGCGTTCGTCTGACCTATCGACGCGATGAAGTTCGGACCGAACTCGTACAGCATCGGCTTCGGGTCTTCGACCAGGCGGTCGTCGTAGGGCACCACCACGACCTCACCGAACGCAGCGTTCTCGATCCGGATCACAGCCTCGGCCTCGACGGGCCGGACCCACTCGCTCGCTACGCCGACGACGTCCGCCTTCTCCGCGAACTTCGTCGGGTTGACGACGGCCGCGACGGCGAACGCCCCCTGGACGATCCGCTGGATCTGAGTGGCGATCTCGGTCTCCGCCGCGCTGACGCCCGGCTGGTTCTTCGAGCTCTTCGCGAACGCACCATCACTGATCTCCTGGATGGTGGCCATCACCTGTCTCCTGGGAAAACGTCGCGGGTGCCGAACGTCTCGGCCGACTTCTGCTGTGCGATCGTGTCGAAGACCGAGCTCACCATCTCGGCTCCGATCAACCTGACATCCACCAGGCCCTGTCTCGTGGCCATCAGCTGCGCGAGCGCGCCCACGTAGGCGTCCTTCGCGTAGTTCGGCAGCAGAAGCAGCTGGTCGAGTTTCGTGACCGGCCGCGGTGTCAGCACGACCTGGAAGGTGATCGAGTCCCAGTTCTGCCACTGCTGGGAGGGGGCGCTCAGGAAGAGCTGCTTCCCACGCAGGTAGACGAACTGAGCCGGCGAGTCGCGGTCCGACCGCAACGTCAGGTTGAGCAGCTCGACCGGGTTCACGACGTTCCTATTCCGGATCTCGACGCCGGGCATGAAGTAGGTGATCTGCGGGAGCGTGATCCCACCCGCGAAGTCCGTGAGCGGCAGGGACACCGTGATCCCAGCGGCGATCAGCGCAGGGTTCACCCTGGCGACCCTGCCCGACATGGTCTTCTCGAACGACGAGAGCCCGCGGAGGAGGATCGCGTTCGGGTGAGCTCGCAGCTCGAACGACGGGTGCAGGTCCCGGGCGTCCGTGATGATCTCACCAGGCGTCAGATCACCGATCGAGCAGCGGTCCACGAGCAGGGCCGGGACGCAGCTCTCGACCTCGATCCACGAACAGTTCGGGATGATCGCGTCGGCCGCGTTGGGCGTCATCTCCAGGTAGATCCCGAAGAGCGAACTGTCTCCGGTCCAGTCGGAGTACTCGAAGACGACCTCGACCTCCACGAAGTCCGTCGAGAAGAAGCCCGCGATGCTGCGTTCCAGGAAGAGCGTCGGGTTGTCGGACCCCAGGTCCGCGACCGTGCCGAGTCCGATGCGTACAGCATCAGGCTCCACCGACGGAGCTGCGCTCCAGCGGAGGCGCATCTTCACACGGATCTGTCCCGAGGCCCCGTCAGGGATCCCGAGATCCCCCAACTGGAGTGTTACCTGGGGGTCTTCCGCTCCGACAGCCAGCCCCGTGATGAACGTGCTGTCGTCCGGCTCGGTCGAGTTCACCTTCTCGAACAGCGGTGCGACTGTCCAGCCAGGGGCCGGGAACGACGCGATGTCTGCGACCGGCCTCACCAACATGTGGCTTCTCCTATCGAGTTACCGCAGCAGCTTCTGGATCTCCTCCAGACGCTCCGGACGGTTGTCGTTGGCGAGTTCGTGCGCGAGCAGGACCCTCAGGCCGCCTTTTCGGGGGCCTCCGGTCCGTGCGAGCTCGGTCGCGTAGAGGTCTTCGTACATCGTGGGGCCAGAGTCCAGTGCGGCCTCCAGCTGGTCGATGTTCATCGAGACGTCCGCGAGCTCCTTGCCGCGCTCGCTGACACCCGCACGCGCCGCCTTGGCTTCGGCTGCTGCAGCCTCGGCCTTCTGGACTTTCGCCTGAGCTCGGCTCGTGGGGTCCGCCTCCTTCCCTGCAGCCTCGGCCGCCACTTTTTCGTGGTGGTCCTGGAGGACGTTCCCGATCACACGGGGGCCGAACTTCCGACCATGTGTGCGCCGGAGGATCTGCTCCTTCTGGGCCGCGTGGTGTCCGACGACGCGGGGGCCGAATCTGGTCATGAGATCTGTGCTCCTACTGTGACTGGTCGAGGATTCCCCTGGAGGATCCGCTTGAAAATGTATCGCCGGTCGGCGTGGTAGCGATCGACCATGACAGCGCGAGCTCGCGACGTCACGTCATCGAGCACCGTGCCCTCGATCTGAGCCTTCACCTCGGGCGGCCCGTCCTCGTGCTGCCGGTACGTGTAGTCCCGCTGGCGGAAGTCCTCGATGATCTCCTGCCAGTGGACCTCGCCAGACGTGGCGTAGTTCTTCTTACAGACGACCCCGAATCCCTGGGTCATCAGGATGGCGTTGCGGATCTTCGGCCATCGGTGCGGCTCGTTCTTCTCCCAGCCCAGCTTCCCGTAGGTCACCAGCATGTGGTGACCGGCCTCAACACGCTCGGAGATGGGGTCCACGATCCCAGCCCACCAGATCCCCGGTGCAACGCAGAGGATCTCGGCCCGGCTATCGATCTCCCGGAGGCGCTCGAAGACCCAGTCTGGGGCGACTTCGGGCTCCTCCGGGAAGTCAATCAGCCGAAGGATCACGGCGTGAACTGCGCCGCGGTCTGGCTCACACTCTCGTTCCCGCGACCCTCACCCTGGATCGGGCTCGGACGGTACTCGCACTGGAACGTCCCCTCGGTCGTGACGGCGGCTCCATCGCTCCGCGCGGAGATGACGAGCATGTCGTTGTCGCCTCGGCCGTCCAGGATCCTCATGCCCGCCGGATCCTTGATCGCCGTAGCGAGCGTGGCGTTCACCGACTGCGGGTCGGTATCGACCACCAGCGTGAGCGAGTGACCGCCAGCGTCGAAGAAGTTGAAGGCGTTCGCGGTGTCGGTGTTGTCGGCCGTCGCGTCGAAGTCCCCACCCACAGCCTCGATCGTGAGGACGGCCACGACACCCTCTGAGCCGTCACCGTTCACCCCCGGACACGCCAGCAGGGCCAGCGCCTCGGTCCCGAACCCCATCGTGGAGCTCGCGGCTCTCGTGGTGATCGTGCCAGCTGCATCAACCACGATCAGGACGACGCCCCAGCCATCTTCGAGGACAGTGAAGGCGTCCGTGAACGCCTGGGCGGCCGTGGCGGCACGGTCGGTGAGCACCCCGGCGACGTTCTGCCAGAAGCTCTCGATCGCGAACGTGACGGCTCCCGCGGCTGCGAGCGCCGGCTGGCCCACCACGCCGTTCACCTGGACCGCCTTCGCACGAAGAGTGATGTCCGCCGTGGCGATCACGCGCGCGTAGGCGATGAGATCCGAGATCCGGTAGTTGTAACGAGGAGTCGTGTAGTAGATCGGCTCGTCTTCATCTACCGTCGCCGGGTCCTCGATGAGCGCATTCAGCGCCTTCCTGGCGATCTGCGCGTCCCTGTGGACGTTGCGATCCTGAACTGCCATGTCCTGCCCTCCAGCTGAGTGAGCAATGATGTGGGTCTGGGGGACCTCCGAAGAGGCCCCCCAGGGTGATCCACCTGCTGCTGCCTACCTGAACGGTTAGAAGTTCGCGTTCAGTCCATCGATGCGGACGTTCTTCCGCGGGGCCGTGCAGAACAACTGCTCGTACATGACGCCCGTGGCGTAGAACGCATCCTTCCGGCCCGTCGCGTCGGTGACGCGGTTCCAGATCGAGCCAGTCCTGTCATCCCACTCCCAGGTGTTGAGAGTGAGCCGACGCCAGGTGTCGTTCTGTAGAGCGAACGTCACCTCCGGAGGGAGCTTCCGGCTGACCTTCAGCGTCACTTCCCGGTCGCCCAGGAGGATGCTGACTCCACTCTTCCCGCCCATGAACGAGCGCGGGTTCGGGAGGTTCCGGTCACCCTTCAACGACTGCCAGTATCCACGCGCAGCTGCACGCGAGGTGACGATCGTCTCGATCCGCCCGGCACCCTTCACGGCGACCTCGTCGTCCGCGAAGGTGAGCAGCTCTTCCGTGAGCTGTCCGCCCCAGGCTGCGTCGGAACCGTCGATGACGATCGACTTCCACAGGCGGTTCCCCGCCGCGGTCCGGTCGATGTTGTTGTACGTCGCGACGATCCCGCCGTCGTCCGCACCAGCCATCAGGCCCGCGATCTCGCGATCGTCGCCCGAGACGGCGTCCACGGCCGAGTTACCTGCTCCGTCACCGGAGACGAGGTAGGTCCCAGCGCCGTCAGCGGCCCACGCCGTCAGCGTGGCATCGGCACCCGAGAGGCTCAGGATGCCGTTGTCCTCATCGATGTCCGTGACCCGGAGAGCCTGGGACGTGCCCGGGTTCAGGATCGCGGAGTCATCGAGCGGCCCAGCCGCTGCGATGCCGACGAGGGTCTCGCCCTCCATGAACTGCAGGAAGGCGTCCGTGAAGCCATCGACGCCGACGGCGCGATCGACCTGCACGGTTCCCAGCCCACCACCGAGGTTCACGGTGGCGGTGGCCGCACGGGCCTTCACACCGGATCCGAACCCGATGTACATGCGGTCGATCTCGTTCACCAGACGGGTGACGAGGTCGGGGAGGGCCCTCTCCATGTAGTTGATGAAGGCCCCTTCGTCCCCTACGACACGACGCATCGTGTCACCCGTCATCTCGACGGTCCCCTGAATCTTCTTCAGGAAGAGGCGCGAGTTCCGGAACACCGGATCGTCAGCCTCGGGGATGTACTCGTTCTCGAGTCGAGCGCCCACGCCAGCGGGGAGCTGGAAGTAGTGGGCCATTTCGACAAACCGTCCGCCGGTCGTGTTGTCTACCGTGACGTTCATGTCGGTCTGAACGATCGCCATGAGCTCGGAGTCTTCCACGATGTTCACGATGAGCGGGTCACTGAAGATGATCTTCAGGGCCTCATCGATGGCGGCGGTGGTCGTGGTCTGTGATGCCACGGTGCCGACCTCCTATGTAAGTGGATTCAGTCTCTTCCGAGGAACTTGCCGAGCCCACCAGCCTTCCGGATGGACGCGATTCGTTCCTTGATGGTCTGACCCGCTTGCAGCTTCTTCGGAGGTGTCGGCGCGGCTTTTCTCCCCGGTCCGGGGGCCGCGGCGACCTTCTTCCTTCTGGCACTGGCCTTGCGTAGCTGTTTTCCGCTTTTCGGCTTGGTCTTGGGCTTCTTCTTAGTCGAGACCCCACCGCGGTTCGGCTTACCGCTTTTTAGAGCTTTCCTGGCGTCCAACGGATCGATGCCGTGGAGCTCCAGCCGATCTGCCACAATAGTGACGATGCTCTTCGGGTCCAGCTTCTGCAGGTTCTGGTTGTTGATGTGCTCCACCAGGTCCCTGCTGACATCAGCCACGAGCCGAGCGCGCTTCGCATCGTCCATGGTATCCGGGATGATCAGGTCGATCGCGTCCCGGAGTTCAGCAGCGTTCGCATTCTGCGTTTTCCGGGTGTCAGCGAGCTTCTTGAGCTCATCCTTCGTTTCGAGTCTTGCAGCCTTGGCCTCAGCTCGCAAGGTCCGGAGTTCGCCGGGATCGTCCACCAGCTTGTTGATCGTCTTCTGGAGAGCGTCCCAAACACCCTCCTGAACGAGCAGCCCCAGGGTGACCTGGGCCATCTGTTTCGCATCGACGTTGTCGAGCACGAAGCCGGCGGGATCGAACGCGAACTGGTCCTCGATGACGGCGAGCTCTTCCTGTGCGCCCTGCAGCTCCGCGATAGAAGCCCGGATCTGCTCGCCCCGCATGAAGCCGTTCCGCATGTGGTTGATGCGGTCGGCGGTCGCCTGATCGCTGACCTCGATCTCGATGTCGTCGTCGTCGGGGCCGCGCCCGGGGAGGACCGCTACGAATCGCTCTTGGTCGTCGTCGTCGGCGTCGGGATCGTCGGCGTCGGGATCGTCTGGATCGTCGGCGTCCGGGTCATCGGGATCGTCGGCGTCGGGATCATCCGCGTCGGGGTCGTCGGGATCGTCGGGGTCCGGATCATCGGCGTCGGGGTCGTCCGCGTCGGGATCATCCGGGTCGTCGGGGTCGTCGTCGGGATCCGGATCGTCAGGATCTGGGTCGTCAGGATCTGGATCCGGGTCCGGGTCCGGTTCGGGGACCAGGGGCTCGCTGCGGCCGAGCCTCTCTCGGGCAGCAGCGAGGGCTGCTTGGATGTCTACGGGCTTCGGTGTGTCGTCGTCGGGTGGCGGGTCCTGGCCGTCTTCTACGGGAGGATCGTCCGGTGGCGTCACATGCTCTCCTACTGGGCGGGTGGCGGTCCTGTCGGGGACTCTACTTGGCTACTGGGTAATTCTGCGGCTTGACGACCAGAAGCTGCAGTGTCGGCCTCGCCAGCGCCAGATGGGGATCCGCCCGGATCCTCGTTTCCGGTGAACTGGTTGTCACCGGGCTGGCCAGGCGCTTCGTCCAGCCCAGCCCCCGCCTGCTGGGTCTTCAGCAGGATGTTCATGATGTGCATCTGACGATGCTGCTCGAAGCCCTGCTGGATGATCGGATCGATCTCCAGGAACTCCGGCGAGCTCATGAACTCTTCGTGACTGAGCAGGTGCACGAGATCGTTGTACCACTCGAAGACTGGGATCTCGGTGAACGGCACGCCCTGCAGCAGCTTCCCATTCTCCTGGTCCGCTGTCACACGGTGGACGCCTCCGAACTTCCCAGTCCGACCCAGGTGCGGGAAGCGACTGAGCTCGAAGAACGAGCTGATGGCCTGCGGCGAGCCGGGCACTCCGAAGAGGCCGTTCGCATACAGCGCCGTGATGTTCTTCTGGCGCTCGCCCCTGCCCTCGGGCAGCATCGATTCGACGTCCGGCACCACGTTCACGGTGCCGAGCTCGAACATTTCTGGGCTCACGACGATCGTCCGGGCGACGTTGTCCTCGCCGCCGTAGGTCAGGATCTGCTCCTCGTCGTAGAGCACCGGGAAGATGGCCATCCAGTCCTCAGTCATCCGCCCGAACTCCTCGGCCGCTCGACGCATCGTCGGCCCCAGGAAACGGTCTGAGTTGAAGCGGAGCTCCTTCACGAGCTCGCCCGACGAGTCCGGCGTCGGGGCCGCACCCTCGGTGCCCTCCAGGTTCCCGAGCTCGGAGATCTCCTGACGCAGGAATTCGAGGGTCTTGTAGGTGTCGGACGACAGCTGGGGTGGGGTCATCCACTCGAACGGAGGGATGCGCTCGCGCCGGTTCACCTTCAGGGTGAGGCCTGGCCTGTTCGTGACCTGGCGCTCCTCGAGCCCACTCTGGGAGTCGATGATCTTGATCGGGTTGACCGACAGGTTCGTGTGCTCCAGCAGGCCCGCGGCGACCTTGTTGTACATCCGCTGCGGCTGGTTCATCGACTCCTGGGGCGTCGTGCCGCCGGCTGGGCGACCGGGGAGCTCCACGAAGCTGAAGCGCCGGATCGGGCTGGTGTAGCGGTAGGCCACCGGGCGCGTCGAGTCGTGCAGGACCCGCTCCCGGGTGAGGACCAGCAGGCGGCCACCGGGCTCGTCCTCGGACTCCTCCATCCCAGCGAATTTCGCCGGGCGGTGCCACAGCGTGAGCAGCTCCACCGTCGGCTCCGGGATGACCACGTTCGTGCTGAAGTCCGGAGACATGACGTTCGGGTCGGCCGCGCCGAAGTAGCCAGAGCCGTAGGTCAGGCGTTCGAGGACGCCCGTGTCGGAGCCGCCCTGGTTCGGGTGCTGGCTGCCGATGAGATCGATGCCGTAGGTCTCGAAGATGTCGTTGACGGTGTGGAACGTCCTGGTCATGTGCCAGGCCTTGTCGTGCCAGTCCGCCGGCCCCCACTCGCCGCGGACCTGCACCGCGTTCAGCATCCGGACGTCGAGGTCGCCCTTCCGCTCGCTGTGCGCTGCCTCCGGACCGAGTGGCTCCCCGGTCTCCGGATCGAACTGCGGGCGGCCCTCCGCGTCGAAGCCGATCGACCCTACGACCTGACTCAGCGCCTCCTGCTGCTCGGGAAGTAGGTCAGCCATGTCTTCCTCGTCTGCCTCGCCCTCGAAGCGCACGAAGTCACCACGATTCGTGTTGATCGTGGACTCCAGGTAGACCATGCCTGAGGGGATCAGCCAGGCCGAGGCCTTATCCCAGATCGAGGCCATGTTGATGTTGCGCCACTGGGCCTTGAAGATCACGTCCAGGGTGGCCGCCAGCATCGAGTCGATGCGGTCGGGCCCGGGCACGAACGTCACGATCGGAGGGTTCTCCGTCATGCGCGCGTGGGTGATGATGAACCACGGGAGCAGGCGGTTGAAGACCGGCCGCTGCCGCCACTTCTTCTCCTCGTTCGACATCCAGGCGGTGACGTCTACGAAGCGGCCCAGGCGCGGGTTGAAGACGGACCACTGCTGGCCCGCGAGCATCCGGATGTTCTCCTCGATCTGACGGTCGCGCCGACGGACGGAGTCGTCCTGAGAGTCCCAGAGGTAGACGGCCCACGCGATGCGCTGGTTGTCGTCATCGTCCGGAACGCCGTGGATGTCGTTTTCGTCCTGCTCCCGGATGTTCGGGATCTTGTCGAATGAGAAGCTCTGGCCGCCGGGACTGATCGCGCTCCCGCCTGCTGTGCCCGTCGCGAAGCGGGAGGCGTTCAGGGCCATGTTACTTCTCCGTCAGGGTGATCGGATGACACGTCGCGAGCGCGGGAAGCACCCTCTGGACCTGCTTGTACGGCAGCTCCTGGAGGATCTCCATCACCTCCTGCATCACGGGCAGCGGCACCGCGAGATGGTTCGGCTGCTGCTGGGGCTGGACCGGCTCTGGCGTGATGTCCGGGGCCTTCGGGGACTTGTCTGGCTGGTCGTCGGGTGCAGTCATCGTCCATCTCCTTCGAGGCGGGTGATCTCGGCGTCCAGGTCCGCCCGCGCATCGTCTTGGCGTTTCCTCTCGACCACCAGCGTTTGCAGCGTCTGCTCGTCACAGTACGCTCTCGCAGCCGGGATGTCAGTAACGAGACCCCACCACCGCTGCAGGGTGACGTTCATGTGGGAGTTGTTGGCCGGATTCCCGCCGTCCTCGACAACCTTGGCGGACAGGGCCTGCGTGAACGTGTTGAAGTCGTCTTCCGACATCTCGAAGCCGGTTGGTTCGGTGTCCATTTTGCCTGCCGCTATGGGTCGATGTCGGGGTTCACGGTGCCGTAAACGAACTCGAAGTCGATCGAGTCAGGGTCGATGGCCCCACCTGTTGGATTGTACAGCACCGTCCGGAGCGTGTCAGCGGCCACGACCATCCAGGTGATCAGTAGGTCGTCAATCGTCGTCGCGGTCGTGACGGGGGCCCAGGTGATGATGTGCGTCCCGAGCGCGAGACCGGGCACGTTCGTGTCCACGACCACGGTGCCGTTCGAGCTGACGCTGGGGAAGTCGATCGTGACGCGGGCGACCGTGAGGCCCTCGAAGATCGTGTCGAATCTACGCACCAGTCGTCTCCAGGATGCGCCACCGGGCTGTCGCGCCGTCATACCAGAGCAGCGCCATCTCGTCGGGCCCGAGTGTCAGGTCCGCGCCGGTCGGTGAGATGATCCGGTTCGTGGCCAGACTACCAACGTCTTGATGTCCGAGCACCAGATCGAACGAGCCGATGTTGACCAATCGCAACTCGTCATCTGCCTCAGAGAAGTCAACCGTCGTAGCGTCGATGCCCGTGATGGTGCGGGAGGCGTCGGTGGACAGGCGCAGCAGACCACGCATCGCGGTGCCGGAACCCTGTCCCTGATAGTCGTCCTGATCTGCAGTGATTTGAGCAGGACTGACTGGAACGAGGGCGTTGGCCCCTTGCACCTTCGCACGAGCGGTGACTGTGAACGTGAGGCGAGAAGCCTCGTAGATTTGGTTGGCTACGCCGAGCGTGTAGACCCGCAACCGATAGAGCCCAGAGTTGTCTGCGCCTGCACGTTCAGCCGAGTTGAACGCGATGTTGTTCTTTACGGCAGCATCGTCTTCGATCGTCCAGAACAGTGCCGTGCCGAAGCCATCGACCATGTCGCCAGACGACTGTCCGGTGAGCCTCCACGAAGAAAGGATCAGGTTGACGCTGGATGCGCGGCGAATGAAATCGGAGACTGGGAACGCATCAGCTTCGACTCGTATCCCGCCGAACGGGATGACAACCTTTGCTGGCGTCGGGGCCGAGAAGTGGGGGTTGAGTATGAGATCCACACCGTCCCAGTACATCGCGGCATCTGGCACCTGGACCGCGCCGCCAAATCGGATCAGAGCGTTGTCGTTGAAGTGAATGTCACCATCACCGAAGTCGGACCACGCGCCTCCGATGTTGAGCAGGAACCATGCGTCCACGGCCACGGTGATCGCGGAGCGGACCGCCGCCTTGGGGACCGCGCCCCCGAAGGGGATCGCTTCCACGTCGAGCGCGTAGTACGCGACCATGGTCTCGGTCCCAAGGGCAGGCTGGAACAGCCCAGGTGCAGGGTTCTGGGCCCACAGCCCTCGGATGATTCCGAAGCTGATCGTGGACCCGGCCACGGTCGAGAACTTCGGCTGGTGAACGACGGCTGTGAAGTTGGTGACGTTCATGACCGCGCCGCTCAACGTCGTGCGGAGCAGGCCCGACCAGTTCAACGCCAACATGGTGGCTGTCGTGCGCGCACCCGAGAAGGGGTTCGTGACCGAGACCCCGGCGTTTACCACCAGGGGAGAGAGCGGGTTGTTCCCGGCCCCAGGCCCTGCGACCAACGCGGGGAGGGCCTGCAGGACGGTGTAGGCCGCGAAGCCGGGGTTGACGAGCGTGGTGATCTCTGGAGCACCACGGAAGCTCTCGTAGATGAACGTCGGGTTGGTGAAACTGATCGTGCCCGAGAAGTTCAGGCCGCCACCGACGAAGACCGCCGTGAACGCCTCGACTGCGTCGTAGTCGAAGCCGTAGGCCGCGAGCGGGTTGGCGCTGTACGGGCCGAAGATGACCGGCGAGTTGAGGTTGACGAAGCCCGGATCGACGCCCGACGAGTTGCCCTGGAGAGTCAGGCTCTCCGTGGTGAGCGGCGAGCCGAAAGCGACCTGGCCACCGGCACGCCCAACCAACAGCAGATACTGGAGATGGTCGTCGCCAGCGAGACCCTGGAGAGGGCCATGATCCAGGAGGCCGTTGTATTGCAGGACCGCCGTGGCGGGGACTTGCCCGTCCTGGATCTGGCCAGCGA
>Ga0114950_10003164_pt1 | contig 12674 bp, 13 predicted proteins | sample N075metaG_FD_83503 | JGI IMG/M metagenome (GOLD analysis project Ga0114950, IMG submission 83503) | Deep subsurface microbial communities from Kermadec Trench to uncover new lineages of life (NeLLi) - N075 metaG | ecosystem: Environmental > Aquatic > Marine > Ocean trench > Sediment | place...
AAAGGAGGGATCGATCATGCGTGTCCTGATATTCATACTGTTTGCGGCACTCGCCACAGCGGCAGCCGCCGATGAAGCTTCCGACCGCGACTACGCGTTGCGGATGGCTGAAGCTCACGCAAGTGACAAAGCGGTGAGCAATGAGGCATCGAAAACCCGGCCGGCCCGTGCTGTAACCGGCAAAGCGGTCGCCTATGCCTCCATTAATGGCAAAGCGGTAGAAGGTTATCTGGCGCACCCGGCAGACCAGGAAGGCCCCCTGCCCGCTATCATCGTGATACAGGAATGGTGGGGCCTCAACGACAACATCCGCGCCATGGCCGATCGTTTTGCCGGTGAAGGCTACGCCGCGCTGGCCGTGGATCTTTACAACGGACAGGTGGCCACCGACTCCCAGGGTGCGCGCACGCTGATGCGCGAAGCCATGGCGAATCCGGACACCGTCGAGGACAACCTGCGCCAGGCTTATGCCTATCTCAGCGATACACTGGCGGCCCCCAGCGTGGGAACCGTGGGCTGGTGCTTCGGTGGCGGTTGGTCACTGGGAACGGCGCTGATGTTCCCGGACCAGATCGACGCAACGGTTATCTACTATGGCCGCCTGGTCACCGACCCGGAACAGCTGGAGCCACTGCAAATGCCAATCCTGGGTCTGTTCGGCGCCGAGGACCAGGGGATTCCCGTCGAGTCCGTGCGGGAATTCGAAAACGCGCTGAACGAACTGGGAAAGGACGCGACCATCGTGGTCTATGACGGCGCGAATCACGCCTTCGCCAATCCCACGGGAACCCGCTACAACGCCGAGGCCGCGGCAGACGCCTGGGAAAAGACCACGGCCTTCTTTGCGAAGAATCTGCACTGAAGAATTCGGGGACAGTTCCCTCATTTCTTCGGAAATGAGGGAACTGTCCCCCTGCTTCAGTCAAGACGATAACCGGCCTTGCGCACTGTGGCGATATAGCGAGGTGCGGCGGGATCCGGTTCCAGCTTGCGCCGCAGTTCAGCGATGTGGGTGTCTACCGTGCGGGTAACGACCTCGCCCGTATGTCCCCATACTTCGGTGAGCAACTGCTGGCGTGATACTACTTTCCCCCGGTGCCGGATCAAGGCCAACAACAGATCGAATTCCCGGGGCGCCAGATCGATGGATTGTCCGTCCCGCTGCACCGTGCGCGCCCCGGTGTCGATTTCGATATCACCCACGCGTTCCACGACGTTTGCTGGAGTTCCCGGGGAACCGCGACGCAACAGGGCCTCCACCCGGGCCAGCAACTCGAGCAGACCGAAGGGCTTGGTCACGTAATCATCGGCGCCGAGCTTGAGGCCACGAACCTTGTCGGCTTCCTCTCCCCGGGCAGTCAACACCAGGACCGGCATGTTGCGGCCTTCGCTTCGCAGTTCTCTCAGCACCCTGAACCCGTCCATCCCCGGCAACATGAGATCGAGAATAATCAGGTCAGGGTTGCCCGCCCGCGCCAGTTCCAGACCCTGCCGTCCGTCCGTGGCCACATCCACTTCGTAACCCTCGATCTCGAGATTGTTACGCAAACCGAAAGCGAGATCAGCGCTGTCTTCGACCACGAGAATGCGATTCATCAGGCAGCACCCGTGTCCGCGCGAGGAAAACGAATCACAAAACGGGCGCCACCCTCGGGTCGTTCCTCAACATCGGCGCTGGCGCCGTGCAGCCTGGCCAGTTCCCGGACAACCGCAAGTCCGATTCCTGTTCCGGCAATGGCTGAGTCGCGCTCCCGGCGAGCCCGATAGTAGGGTTCCCAGATACGATCCCGTTCAAGCACCGGAATGCCCGGCCCCCGGTCTCCGACGCTGAGGACAACCTGCCCGTTCGCCGAGTTGAGGGACACATCCACATCCTCACCTTCCGGTCCATACTTGACGGCGTTGTCGAGCAGATTCACGAACATCTGCTGAAACGCTTCCGGGTCCAGGCTGACCCTGACTTCGTCACTCACATCACTGGATATCACCAGACGCCCGGTTTTCATCAACGGCCGGAAGTCTTTGGCGAGTTCTCTCACCAGCGGATAGATGGGTTGCAAGGTCAGTTCCAGTTTCACCGCGCCCCGCTCCCCGCGCGAGAACTGCAGGATGTTTTCCACAAGGTGTGTCAGACGGCGTGCCTCCTTGTCGATGACCTCGAGCGATCTGCGGGTTTCGTCTTCGTTTCGCACACGACCCAGCAACAAGGTTTCGGCGAACATGCGGATCTGAGTCAGCGGCGTTCGCAGTTCATGGGAAACACGCGAAACGAAATCCGCCCGCAGTCGGCCCAGCGCGCGCTCCCGGCGCAACAGGAGAATCGCCACAACAATGAGAACCGCCGCCAGCGTCCACAGCGCCAACAACACGGGCAGACGGGACCGGGGCAGACCGCCGATCACCAACTGCCCGGTGACAGCCGGATCGATGGTGGCACGCACGTTCAACCCGCCGTAGAGGGCCGGACGGTCGGTGCTGAAAGGTTTTTCCACGAACAGGCTGGACGCCCCATAGCGACCCTGTCGAAACAACACATCACCGTGTGGCGTGGTCAGTTCCACAAAAATATGTTCGTTTCCAACTTCCCCGTGCGTCAGGGACGGCGGAAGCAGGGGTTGGCGATTCGCCGCCGTCTCCAGCCATTCAGGCAAAGCGGCATTGTCCACGACGAAGCCCTGGATCAACCCGGCAACCGTTGGCGCGGAATAAACGACGTTGATGTGCTCGCCATCAATCCTCGTGTAAAGCTGGGCGTACGGATTCTCGTTGGGTTCCAGGGAAGACAACGTTTCGGACAGCCACGCCAACTGGGCGATGCTCAACGCGTCGCCGGTTGTCGACAGATCCCCCGTGACCGGATCACGACGGAAAAAGGACCGGGCCAGGCCCGCGGCCCTGGCGACCCGCTCATCGTCTGATTCCATCAGCGTTTCGGGGTCGGGCAACTCCGCATCCCCGCTAAGTATCGTGATCAGCGGATAGAAGCCGTAGTAGCCAATTTCGACGGAACCCCGGCGAATGAATTCGTCCGCCACAAGCGACGCGTAATCACGCAACACTTCCTCTGCCATGCGACGATGCGCAGTGACGGCGTAGTGGGTTTGAAAGGTCAGCAGGGCAACCAGCAACAAGCTGCCGCCAAGAAGACCGACGATCAGTGCCGAGCGTGACCGTTCCCGCTGTCTGAGAGACTGACTCATTGGTCTCAGCATCCTACAAACGATCAGGCCTGCCAAGACGTCCTGACAGTTCCCTGACAATGGACAATGGGGACAGTTCCCGGAAACCAGGGGACAGTTCCCTCATTTCCGAAGAATAATGAGGGAACTGTCCCCTTTTCGTATCGAGATCCGCTGGGTCACCTGCCACCGGGGTCAACGACGTCCCGCGCTCATGACCGATGTGCTCGCACAGACCATGGCGGACGGTGGACTCGACGCCACTATCGCGAAGTACCGGGAACTGCGAGAGAACTACGGGAGCCACACTTTTGATTTCACGGCCGGCACGCTCAACGGCTTTGCCACGGGCCTGGCACGGGAGGACAAGTTCGACGAAGCGCTGGCGCTGATGGACCTGAACGTGGAATACAACCCGGACAACGCGCTTCTTTCTACAACATCGGCGAGATCTACCTGATGCGGGGTGACCGGGCCAACGCCATTGCCAATATGCAGAAAACCATCGACATGGCCCCGGACACCGCTGGGCAGGGTTCATCACGGCCCAGATCGAGAAACTCAAGGCGGCCGAGTCTGGTCCATGACAGGGGGCGACCCCTGACGGCGGGGGGCATCCGCTTCGAATTCTTGAGAATCAGGAACGGGATCGGGGGCGGCTTTCGCGCGATGAGCGGGGCCACCCTTGCTGTTTACCAAACCCAATGCAAATCAATTAGTTAGCTTGGCTACCCTCCCCAGTGAGGGTAAATCTACTCATCGAGGGTAAATCTACTCATCGAATACGCGTTTTCGTGAAGGGGGTCACGCTTGTCCCCGGGCAATATTGGTAAAAACATCCCATGCGCAGTCCACGCGTTTACCCGGCCGGGAGGGCCGACCGGTCGGGTCGTCATGAGCATGGTCTTACCTTGATGGAGCTCCTCACCGGCCTCGTCATCGTGGGGATATTGCTCATCGTGGCGGCTCCGGGGTTCGAAACCGCCGTTCGCCGCAGCGCGGTGGTGGAGCAAGCCAATCGCCTGTTGACCGATATCCAATACGCGCGCAGCGAGGCGATCAAGCGCGGCTCTCCCGTCAACCTCTGTCGCAGTGGCATCGCGGCCACGTGCACCGACACCGATTGCACCTGCCACACGGACACCGTCGCCAATGAATGGGACGGAGGCTGGCTGTTGTATGTCTCTGACACCCCGAACACGGATTACGATCCGGATAGGGGTCTGTTGTTGAGACAGGCCTCCGCGGCAACAACAACGATCATCATCACCAGTGATTCCAACCTGAACCAGTGGTTGAGCATCAGCCCCAGCGGTTCACTGGATGAAGAGGGACCCGGTTACCTGGCGATCTGCGCCAACGGTCAATCCACCGTGGACGTCCCGGGTCGACTGGTGACTGTCTCACTGACGGGACGTCCATCCATTTCAACGATTCCGCCCGGCGACAGCTGTACACCTTGAGCCCTGTAGAGTTGTTGCCACCAAGCCGCGGCCGCAAGGCCGCGGCTTTCCTTCTGCCCTTTTTAAAATACCCACGGATCGAGTAAGGCCTTCGTGCCAGGTCGATCCCCAACCGGGTGGACCTTATACTGGCGCGACCATGATTCGCCATGCCCGCCAGCTGTGCCTGCGTTCGCTCATGACAGGCTGTCTCGTGATCATCGCCTGCAGCCGGCCCCCGGTCGTCGCAGAAGCCATCGCGGAGCTGCGCATCGCCTCATGGAACCTGAACAACCTGCACTACCTGGAAAACGAAGCCCTGCGCAAGGACGCCCCGGAACGTTCCGCGGAGGATCTGGATACCTTGCGCCGTTACGTCGCTCGCCTCGACGCGGATATCGTCGCATTGCAGGAGGTCAACGGTCCCGACGCAGCCGCGTTGCTGTTTCCGAAAAGCCACTACGAAGTGTATTTTTCGGCGCGTTACGCACAGGACCGGGATCAGGACTCAGAAACGGATCATATCTATACGGGCTTTGCCGTCCGGCGCGGTGTTTTCGACCGGGTGCAAGCCGTGGATCGGGCCGAGTTGAGTGTGCTTACGCCCAGCGGACGTCCTGTGCGCCACGGGCTCGAATTGCTGGTGGAACGGGACGGAAAAACACTCGCGCTGCTCAACGTACATTTGAAATCCGGGTGTTTCGCGCGCAGTCTCGAACCCGCCCGCACGCCGGCCTGCGACACACTGGCCCGCCAACGGGCGCCGTTGGAGCGGTGGATAGACCAGACCTTTGAGTCCGCCGTACCCTTCGTCGTGCTCGGGGACTTCAACCGCGCTTTTGACGTCCATGGAGCGCGCGATCACTTGTGGGAAGAAATCAATGACGGTTCTCCGGCGGGGCTGGATCTGCACCGCTTGCCTTTCCGGCGCGAACCCGCCTGTTGGGCCGGCACCCGGGCACACCACGACCACCCGATCGATTTCTTTGTGTTCGGCCCCCGGGCCTGGAAGCTGGTGGACCCCGACTCGTTCACTGAATTGGTGTTCGAGGCAAAGGACGCCAACCCGGGACGAGGCACGCCCTCGGATCACTGCCCCATCGCGGTCACGCTGGATTGGGGACAGGATTGAGGACAGTTCCCTCATTTCCGCAGTCGTCCCGCCTCGGGGCGGGCGAGGCCGGGGCTCGGGAAATGAGGGAACTGTCCCCGAATTATAATGAGGGAACTGTCCCTCCGCTTACTCGAGTTCGAGGCTGAGATCGCCGGCGTTGAGCGAGATATCCACCGCGCAATCACCCTTGCCGCCATCCCAGTTCACCACCGCGCCCACCAGCCAGGACCGGTCTCCGGATACCGACCCCTTGGGCGTACGCAGGCTGGCGTCGCCCACGTTCGTATCCAGGTGCACGGAAGCTACCCTGTCCGCCGCCATGACTATGCCGACATCTCCTGCGTCCACGTGGCCGTTGACACATCCACGCATGCCTGTGATCTTGATATCACCGGCGTCGATGTCGAACTCCAGATCCCGGTCTTCGGGCACCAGGACTTCCACTTTCACATCGCTATCGGAAAAACTGGGCCCTGGCCCGAGACGCAGCGAGATCTCCTGGTCGTCTTCCCGGGTGGTCCATTCAAGTTTTTCCGCGGCGCGGGTGCAACGGCTTTCCCTGGTCTTGCAACGGATCACCGCTTTGGCATGAATTTGGTTACCCTTGACTCCTTCGATCCGGATCTCGCCAGCGGGAATCCGCACCCGAATGAGCGACGCATTCGTCGCGTCAAGTTCGAGCTGCTGCCGTCCGGCTTCAAACGAACCGTCGGCCGTCACCACCCCCGCCGCAAGCAGCGTGGCCAGCACAAAAAACCATCTGTGCAGAATCTCGAGTTTCATTGCTGTCCCCGTTGTCAGTCCCTTGTTTCCTGAACGCTCTGTCTTGATAAACGCATGGACGCCCGTTTTGTGACATTCAGGACCGGGCGAGCAAATTCGGGGCCAGTTCCTTCAATGAAAAGGGAAAAGGGGACAGTTCCCTCATTTCCCGAGCCCCGGCCCCGCCCGTCCCGAGGCGGGACGACTGCGGAAATGAGGGAACTGTCCCTTAATTAGTCGGGGAACTGTCCCCGAATTACACCCGAATTGCGGGTATTGACCAGATCGCCCCGCTCCAGCCACCCCCGCCGGGCCTGATCCAGCCCGAAACGCAGGTTGTCCAGTTCGTCAGGTGTACGGGCATGGCTGCAGATGGCCACCGTAGCGCCCACCTCCTTCGCCAAACGACAGGCCTCGTCGGACAGATCGAGCCGGTCCGGCCGGGCATCCAACCCTACCATGCACTCCCGTTCCGCCGCAAAGGCCAGCACGCGTTTGAGATCGTAGTCCATGCCCGGGTAGCGTCCGATGACCCGGCCGGTGGGGCTGGTGAGCAGTTTCACATGGGGGTTTTCCAGCGCCCGCAACAAACGCCGGGTCTGGGCACCGTGATCCAGATGCATACCATCCCGAACCACGACAGCGACGAGATCGAATTCGCTCAACAATTCCTGGTCGGCAACGATACTGCCGTCCTTGGCAATGGCTGCCTCGCCGATCAGCAACAACTCGATACCCAAACGCTGCCCGGTACGATCCAGGGCGCGACGCCAGGTGATGATCTGTTTACGGTCTAGGCCGCCCTCACTGTCGAAACAAACCCCCAGCCATTCGTACTCCCGTTCCACGGCCCGTTTCGCCAACGCCGAGGTGCTGCGCGCGTCGGTCGCGTAGCAGAGCATGTCCCCATGAATGGCTTTGGGACCAACCAGCCGTGGCAAGCGGTTTTCCAGGGCTGCCTCGATTTCCCCCCGGAACTCACGCAACTCGGGCTCGATATAGGGCATGTCGAACAACCCATACACTGCACGTTCCGTGCGTCCGCCAATCTGCTTGTCGCCGCGAAACATACCGTACTCGTTAACCTTGAGCTTTCGCTTTACACCCATCTTGCGTATCGCGATGTTGTGGGTTTTGGAACCCGTGAAGTAGTGCAAGGCCGCCCCATAGCTCGTCTTCGGAACCAGGCGCAGGTCCACCTGCATTCCGGAAACCAGACGCACGGTGGAGCGGGTAGTTCCGCGCGACACGACCTCGGCGATTTCCTCATACCCGGTGAAATGTTCCATCACCGGCGTGTTCCTGCGGGCGGTAACCAGCAAATCGAGATCTCCCACGGTTTCTTTTCGGCGCCGGAAACTGCCGGCTACGATGAGCTGGCTCAGTCCATCCAGTTTTTCCATCCACTCCATCAGCGGGTTTTTGATTTGCTCCGCTTCGAGCAGATTGAAGCGCCTCTCTTCAACGGAGAATTTTTCCGTGCGCCTGAGGATCTGTTCTTCGGTGCGCGCGGCGAAACCCGGCAACCCGCGGATGCGCTGTTCCCTCGCCGCAGTCCGCAGATCGGCGACGCTGCGGATGTTGAGTTCCTTGTACAAGGCCTTGACCTTTTTTGGGCCCAGACCGGGAATTTTCATGAGATCGCTGAGCACGCCGGGCGTGCGCGCTTCCACCTCTTCGAGGGCCGGGAGGCGCCCGGTTTCCACGATTGCCCGGATTTTTTCCGCCAGGTCCTTGCCGATGCCGGGCAGCTCCTTCAGATCCTTCTCCTCAATGATCAGATCCGCCATGCTGCGCGGATGCTCACGCACGGTCTGGGCGCCGTTTCGATAGGCACGGATGCGAAAGGGATTAGCGTCCTCGATCTCGAGAAGATCCGCCAGACGATCAAACATTTCCCCGATTCGGGCATTGTCAGCGCTCATAACAGCTGCATCATAAACCTACGGCGGACTGCTACCCACACAGCGGTACAATGCCCTGGCCGACAAAGTGGCCGACGGAGTCCGATCGTGCCTGACCTGGTTTGCTGGAAATGCGGAGCCTCGCTCAAGGAAGTGCCCCGCCCCATCACCCGCCACTCCACCTGCCTGGAATGCTACGCGGAATTGCATTGCTGTCGCATGTGCAAGAGCTACGACACCCGCTATATCGGCAAATGCAGTGATGAAAGGGCCGATACGGTCCCCATCAAGGACAACGCCAACTTCTGTGAGTGGTTCGAACCCCGCCCGGACGCTTTCGCCTCCGCGGAAGATGAAGCTGCGCGATCCGCCGGGGCGGACCTGAAGGCGCTGTTCGGAGACGGGGAAACGCCGGGCGATTCTGACGAACAATGAACCGCAGCTCAAAGACCGAAGATCTCTCCTTCTTCGGCGATCCCAAAACCTGTCGATTCCATGAAGTCGGGCTCCGGCGAGGGAAACAGGGCGCGGTTGGTGTGGTTCAGATGAACTAACCGGACTTTTTTCTTTCTGATCCCGGCTCGATCAGTCGGTGTCGTGGTTGGTGCTTAGCACTCGAAGGGGGCCTGCTGAAGGACCGCATGCAAACCCAGCAGGCTTGAGATGTTGTGCTGGGTGTAATCGTTGCGCAGTTCATAATTCGTCAGGCTTCTGCGGAAACCGCCCAGCACCCGTTGGGGATCCACCAGGTACATGGCAGATTCCGGACCGAACTGCATGCGTAACTGAAAACTCACACCAAGACAGTAGGCGCGGGTGATTTCTCGCGCCGTCGCAAAGTCGCGCATGTAAACCGCCAGTTCAAATGATGCCCGCAGTGCCTCGGTGCGCGTGGCGGCAGGTGTGGAACGCGGCGGTTTGTAGAAACTTCCCAGCCAGTCGCGGTTGTGCCCTTCCGGCCTGGTGTTCTGCGCCTGAATAATGGCCTGTGTGATCTTGAAGGTGTGCTCGGCGAAACGCGGATCCGGGTCCAGCCGATAAAGCTCGCTCAACCCGTAGCTCAACCAGTGATCGTGGGCCAACTGCTCCGTCGGGGTATCCCCGTCGCGGACCGTGATCAACCACAGCGCGGCCCGCCGCGCGGCAGCCAGCCAGCGTGCATCCGCATCCTGGTTGTAGAGTCGCACCAGCGCAAGCACTGCTTCACCCGGGTAATAGCCGGAAACAAACGGGTTCGGCGCACCCTCGGGCCAGGATATCTTGTGAGGCACGAACCGGCCTGATTCATCCTGGATGGACACGATCCACTCGGCCAGTCGCCGTGCGGTGTCCAGATGCTCCCGCTTTCCGGTCGCCGCCACATGCTCTACGATGGCGATAATGGCCAGGGCGTTGCCCCCCAACTTTATGTGGCCGTTCTCTACGACACACAGTGCAGTCTCAGGATCGGGACACGGTTGCATGTAGCTTTGCAGATAGGCCAACCCGCGCTCCGCCGCAGCCAGCAACTCCGGATCCGGCTGTACGCGGTACAACTCCAGCAGCGAAAACACGCTACCGCCGTGCCTCAATATGTTGTAGTCGTTCTTCTCCCGGTCGGTCTTGGGCAAATAGCTGTAGACAAATCGCCCGTCTGGACGCACGGCGCTGGACAGATAGCGTCCGCCCGCGACCGCCGAATCGAGTATCACTTCAGGTTCCAGAGGTGTCTGCCATCGGTTCCCCCGGTACAAGGCATAACCCGCGTCGTCAGCAAGGAAATAACCCGCGGTGGAAAAACGGAATCCCCAGTCCGATTCGGCACCGGGCCCCGTCACCGCAGAACGATGGGGAAAGCGGTTCAGGAACGCCGCGACACGTTCCGGTCGCAAACGCAAGTCTGAATCAATCAACCGGTAAGCGACGAGTTCTTCAGGGAGGACAGCCAACCCGGAATTCTCACCTGCGGCCAGTCCAAACAGGCTGCGCGGCAACTCCGTCAGCGAATCGGGATCGTTGACCCGGTGAACTTGCTGTACAAGGTCGAGCTTGAACCAGACCCACCCCGTGTTTTCGCCCAGCAGTTTCAGTATCTGCGTAGCTTGGGCCAGGGCGGCGACAAGATCGCTCCCGCGGCCGATGGTCGTCAGCGCGGGGGCAAACCCACTGCCGGCAGACAGGAATACCAGACAGGGGCCGGGCTGATTCCAGGCAGCATCATCATCCGCTGCGTCGCCGGCCTCATCGCCGCCCAGAGTCCCCTGAATGAAAGCGAACACTGCCGGGAGCGCGGTTTCCGCAATGGCCCCGTCACAACGGGACTGTTCCAGCCAGATGATGTCCGGGGGTGAGCGTGAACAGGCGGCCAGGAGCAGGCACGCGCACAAAACGAACCCCCTAACGAATCGGGGCCTGGAAAGCTGCCGTTGTCCGGTCAATCGCGCCGCACTACTGCCGAACTGCCCCGCACGGGAACGCATGAGCTTCTCCGTCACACAAAACAACGCGTATCGTACTCCGCGTCCCCGGGTTGACCAAACACCTTCACCGACTGCCAGGACTTTCCGGACTGCAGACTCCAGGCTATGCCTCACCCCTTTAGACTTGGTCCAATATGCGCTGGAAGCATGACCCAGCCCACCGAACAACGGGGACCTTTAAATAAGGACAGTTCCCTCATTAATTCGGGGACAGTTACCCCATTTCCAGGAATCCCAGAGATGCTGGGCATTCCTCGGCGGGAAATGAGGTAACTGTCCCCGAATTAATGAGGGAACTGTCCCTATTTATTTTTTACCGCGGCAGCCGCGTAGGCGCCCACCAGGGCGGCGATCATCACGGCGAGGTACAGCACACCCGTCGCCGCTTCCAGATAGGCAAAAGCCTGGGCCACGTTGCTCTGGGGCGTGATGTCCCCGTAACCCAAGGTTGTCAGGGTAACAAAACTGTAGTAGATCAGATCGAGAAGCGCTGCATTATCCGCCACGGCGACGTATTCGATTCCCTTGAACGCAGTCGGGTCCAACGCATGGATCAGCGAGTAAAGCAGCGCAAAATTCAGGCCGATCAGAAAATACACGCTGATGGCGCCAGCGATGTGGTTCGGGGTTACCTGTGGGTCCATCAACACGGCGCGAAGCACGTAGCTCATCGCCATCGTCCCGAATAGCAGAAAAACAACATGGTTGCCAACTTGCACCGACAAGTTCGGATCCAAGGTTTCCAGAATGGACGTGATTACCATCACCACTACCAGCAGCCATCCGATGCGATACACATACTTTGAACTGCGCAGGCTGAAGATACCGATAAGCAGCGTCGCGGAATAGGCGAGCGCGAGCCACTTGCCGAAATTGTCGGCCACGATGGGCGCGATCAGCAGGGTGATCAGCAAGCCACCCAGCAACCAGAAAAAGTTGTTCTCTTTGTTTGCCACTGTCTCTTTTCTCTGCGGGGCACCTGAATCATTACTTATTGGGGCCGCGCGCGAAACGTGTCAAGCTTCCTTGACATAGCCGGGACCCACGGGTAGTGTAAAGCACCCTTGACACAGCCGGGAGACATCATGGGCAACACCGACACGCGAATCAAACAGACCTTCAAACGAGAACTGATGCTGGGATTGGTCGCCACCACGGCACTGGCCGCGCTGGTGGGCTGGGCCTTTTTCCATCCGGAACACAAAGACACTTTTCGCTGGCTGTTGCCGGCAATACCCGGGCTGGCGGCTTTCGGGATACTCGCCCTCGCCTACCGGCGCATGGACGAAGTGGAACGGCGCATTCACCTGGAAGCCATCGCCTTTGGATTCGGGTCGTCCCTGTTGGTCTGCAGCGTCTACGGCGCCATGCAACTGTGGGGTGATTGGCCGCCGTTGAACTGGGCGCTGGCGGGCGCGGTCATGACCAGCTTCTGGGCCCTGGGCCTGGTGCTCAAGGTGCGGCAGTACCGATGAACAACCGCCTCAAGGAACTGCGCGACGAACGTGGCTGGTCACAGCTAAAGCTCGCCCACGAGCTGGGCGTATCGCGCCAGTCGGTCAACGCCATCGAAAACGGCAAGTACGATCCCAGCCTTCCCCTTGCTTTCAGGATCGCCGCGGTGTTTGACGACAGCATCGAGGCGATTTTCGAAGGCGGGTAGCGAGGCACCGTACTCTTCCTGCGTAACTTTCCTGGCGTCAAGGCGTGTAAGGTGTTGAGAAACAGCAGATTCTGGACACGCCCATGCAACTTCGATGGCCCGCTCTCCTTGCCCTGATCGTCCTGACCCTGCCGATGACGGCACGCGCCGG
>Ga0114950_10003167_pt1 | contig 12667 bp, 9 predicted proteins | sample N075metaG_FD_83503 | JGI IMG/M metagenome (GOLD analysis project Ga0114950, IMG submission 83503) | Deep subsurface microbial communities from Kermadec Trench to uncover new lineages of life (NeLLi) - N075 metaG | ecosystem: Environmental > Aquatic > Marine > Ocean trench > Sediment | place...
ACCAGAACCGCATGTCCTGCCAATTGGACGACGTCCCAGCCAGAGCCTGAAAGTCTAGCAGGCCCCGGAGAAAGCGTGGCGCCTCCGGCAAGAGGGACCAGCCCCCGCGCTCGTGCAGTAGCCACCCGTCGAGAAGTCCGGGCCAGGGGCGAGGTGGCTTGCTCGAAACCGTAGCGGAGGTGGCTATTCCAGACTGGGGTGGCTGGTAACTGGCTGCCTATTTAGCGAAGATGTGCCGATGATTCGCTTGCCCGCCGTTTGCCTGTGTGCCCTGGGTGCCCTGGGCGCCGCCCTGTTCGCGGCGCAGAGCGCCCACGCGGCGGGGCAGCAAGGCCGCCCCGGTGAGATCGTCGGCCGGGTTGTCGACTTCGACAACACCCCGTTGCCCGGTATCGGCGTCGAGTTGATCGGCCCCTTCCCGCAGACCGGCCGCCGCAGTACGGTCGCCAGCAGCAACGCCCGCTTCGTCTTCTCCGACCTCCCCCCGGGCCGTTACCGGCTGTCGATCGAGCTCACCGATCTTCGCCCCCGCAGCAACATCGACGTGACCGTCAACCCCGGCCAGCGGACCGAGACGACCCTGATCCTGAGCCTGCAGGGGACCACCGTCAACGTGGTGGTGTGGGCCGAAGCGCCGGCAATTGCGGATGCGGACCTGTCGGATCCGGAGTCCACTTCCGGTCTGCGGGTGGTGCCGGGCACGACGATCGAGAACCTGCCGCTGCCGGCAGAGCAGGCGCTCGAGGTATTGCCGTGGTTGCCCGGCGTGGTGCGTGGACCCGAGGGCCAGCTTGCCATCGATGGCACCATGCCGAGCGACTCGGTGCTGTTGTTCAACGGTATCGACCTGACGGACGCTTATTCCGGCGACTACAACATGCGCCTGCCGATCGAGGCCATCGACAGCATCGACCTGATGACCGGGGTGCCGCCGGCTACCTACGGCAACATGGCCGGCGCCGTCGTTGACGTGACCACCTTGCCGGGCGGCGAGAGCTGGGAGTGGGGCCTGGCCAGCGTGTTTCCCCGGCCGCGATTCGAAGACGGCACCATACAAGGGATCGGCAACGCATCGCCGCGCCTCAGCGTGAGCGGTCCGATCAAGCCGGGCGAGACCTACCTGTCCATGGCCGGCGAATATCATTTCGACCGCGTCAAGGTTTATGACATTCCCGGCGACCCGGCGCAGAATCACGTGCGCGTGCAAGGTTGGAACGCCTTCGCACAGGTCGACTGGCGTCCCAGCAGCCGCCACAACTTCACCATTGCCGGCCTTGTTTTCCCTTCGTACGACAAGTACATCGGACTCGATGGGCTGACGCCGCCGCAGGCAACGCTCAACCTCGAACGCGATGCCGAGGCCATCCTGGGCCGCTACCGTTTTCGTGACGACGTCAACCGCTCGCTCGACGTGGTGGTCCAGTTCAATCGCATCGGCTTGCGCTCGGAAGCGCAGGGCTCGGATCCATATCGTGTGCTTACCGGCGGTTTCGAGGGCAACCAATTTCACGCCGAAGACCGGGAAACGAGCCATTTCCAGAGTCAGTTGGTGTATCGTCGCCGCTTCGTCGGCAACGAGGGTCGCTCGCACGTCGTGCAACTGGGCGGCGATTTTCATCGCCTCCGACTCGAGGGTGTGCAGAGCGACAGCATTATCCTGGTGCTCGGGGCCCGGCAGCAGTTGTTGCAGCGCGTCGACTTTTCGGGCGCATCGCAGCTCGACCAAGGCAAGTACGAGTGGTCGCTATTCGCGCAAGATCGCTGGACCCACAGCGAGCGGTTCTGGTCCGACCTCGGGGTGCGCTACTCGGCGGACTCCTACACCGCCGAGCATCGCTTTGCCCCCCGTGTCGGCGTCGCTTGGGATCCGGTGGGCGACCGGCGCACGCTTCTCAAAGGCGGCCTGGGCGTCGTATATCGGCGTGTCTACCTGGGCGAGATCGCCTGGACGCAGCAACCGTCGCGGCTCGAGACCACGTTTCACCAGGACGGCAGCGCCACCTTGCAGACGTTGGTGCCACGCATCGCGGGCGACGACCTCGATGCGCCGCGCACGCTGCAGCTCAGCGCTGACCTCAGCCACCGGCTGGAGTCCGGATGGATGTTTCGCGCCCGCTACTCGCACCGCCGCACCGACCACAACATCGTCGTCGATCGCATTGACGGGCCGGGGATCGAGATCGACCCCGATCTTGACACCGGCGCCCTCCTCGACCAACAGGCGGGAGATGCGGGCGGCTCGTTGCTGCTGTCGAATTCCGGCGAGGCGGCCGCATGGAGCGTCGAGCTTACCGCTGCCAGGCGAATCCCCGGCGGGGGGGAGTTCGTGGTCTCCTACGTGCGCTCGTCGAGCTTCGGCGACCTCAACGATTTCCGCCTCATGACCGCCGAATTTCCCGACGCCATCATTCGTCCCAACCGCCGCGCTCAGCGACGGTTCGACGCCCCGCATCGCATCGTCGCCTGGGGCACCTTTGAGCTCCCCAGCGAGATCCTGATAACGCCGGCGGTGGAATGGCGATCGGGGTTTCCGTACAGCGTGCTGGCCGAGGATCAGTCTTATCTCGGGGATCCCAACAGCGAACGTTTCCCGAACTTCTTCGCGCTCGACCTGCAGGCTACCAAGGCCTTCGAGATCAAGGGTTACCGCATCACCGGTGGCGTCAAGATCACCAACCTCACCGGTCACGCCAACCCGCGACAGGTGGTCGCCAACGTCGCTGATCCCGCTTTCGGAGATCTTCGCAACAGTGTTCCGTTTCGCGTGCGGATGAAGTTCAGGTTCAGCTTCTAGCCCGGGCTACTTCACTGCCGAGGGTGCTCCCACCTGGGCGGTCTTGACCTTGGTCAGATAGCGGATCATGCGGTCGAGGCGTGCCCGAGTGTTCTCGCGTCCCATTAGCTCGAGGACCTCGAAGATCCCCGGCGAAGCCGGCTTGCCGGTCACCGAGACACGCGACGCATGGATCAGGTCGCCGGCCTCGATGCCCAGCCCGTCGGCGAGCTGGCGCAGTGTCCCTTCGAGCTCCTCCTGCGTCCACGGATCAAGCTGCGCGAAGGCCTCGCGCAGCGCTCCCAGCGGCTCGAGAAGGTTCTTGCCCTTGATGTAGGTGTTGATGGCTTCGGGCAGGTAGGGAAACGCCTCGGTGAGAAACGGAGCGATATTGTCGGCGAGCTCGTTGATGGTGCGGGAGCGCGACTGCCACAAATCGATGAGCGCGAAGATGTAGTCGCGCCGTTCTATGTCGAGCTCCTCTTGCCAGCAACCGCGGTTGCGCAGCGCATCGCGCACCGAGTTCATAAGCTCCCCGGCGGGCACTTCGGAGATGTACTTGCCGTTGAGCCAAGCGAGCTTCTCGCTGTCGAACATGGCGTTGGACGAGTTGACGCGCTCGAGGCTGAACTCCTTGGTGAGCTCGTGGAGCGTAAAGATCTCGCGCTCATCGCCCGGGTTCCAGCCCAGCAGCGCCAGGTAGTTGACCACCGCGCCCGACAGGTAGCCCTGGTCGCGGAAATGGGTTACCGAGGTGGCGCCATGCCGCTTCGACAAGCGCTTCTGGTCCGGTCCGAGAATCAGCGGCAGGTGGGCAAACACCGGCAGTTTGGCGTCGAGCGCCTCGTACACGAGGATCTGCTTGGGTGTATTGGGAAGGTGGTCAGCGCCGCGAATGACGTGGGTCACCCCCATCTCGATGTCGTCGACGACGTTGGACAGGTGGTAGGTGGGTTTTTCGTCGGAGCGCAACAGCACGAAGTCCTCGAGGACTTCATGCTCGAAGGTAACTTCGCCGTGGATCTGATCGTGTACCACGGTAGAGCCCTCTTCGGGGATCTTGAAGCGGACGACCTTGGCAACGCCCGCGTCCAGCATCGCCTGCACGTCCTCCTGGGAGCGGTCGCGCCAGGTTCCGTCGTAACGCCAGCCCTCGCCCTGCTCTTGAGCCTCTTGGCGCTTCTCCTCGATCTCCTCCGCGCTGCAGAAGCAGTAGTAGGCGTGCCCGGAGTTCATCAGCAAGGAGACGTAGTCGCGATACAGGTCGAGACGCGAAGACTGATGGATCGGGCCTTCGTCCCAGTCCAGGCCGAGCCACTTGAGGGCGTCGTAGATCCCCTGTGTTGAACTTTCGGAGGAGCGCTCCTCGTCGGTGTCCTCGACGCGGAGAATGAACGTGCCTCCGTGATGCCGGGCGTACAGCCAGTTGAAGAGCGCCGTACGCGCCCCGCCCACATGCAGCTCACCCGTGGGACTGGGCGCAAAACGAACGCGCACTTCGGTGGACTTGGACATGTCATAACCTCATTCAGGTGTGAAAAAGCAGAACAAAAACCGCCGCAGGGCCCGCAACAGGAGAGCGAGGGGCCAGCGGCGTCTCCCGGGGCTACATGTCGGGCAGCCGTTCCAAGATGGTAGCCCAGCCCTCGGAACCTCGCCAGCTTCACCAACGGGTCGGGCGGACGAAGCCGCACGCGGCACAAATTTCCGCCCTGCGGGTTGCTACCCCGACGATGAAGGCGGCGACCAACAGCGCCAGAGCCGGGAGGTAGCCCAGGCCCAGCAGCCAGCCGAACACGGCGCCCCAGAAGGCGAGAACGGCGAGCAGTACCGCGCCGAATGGGCTGAAGCGGTGCCGTCGACTGACTTGCCAGTCGGCCACCGCATCGCACTCGGGACAGCGTCCCTTTTCTTCCGCGTCATGTACCCCGTTTTGCCCCGCCGTGCCGCCATCCATCTCAGAGTGGCTCGGTTGTATGCGTGACCGTGCCGCAGCCCCGGCAGCGTTGCCGGTTGCGCCGCGGCCAGGCGAAGTAGGCGCTCATCGGGAAAACGATGGCCGCCAACACCCAGGATGTCCAGTCGATCGATGGGCGCGTCAGGAGCCAGGTCAGCATCACCACCCCGAACACCGCGGCAAAGAGCTGCTCGCCCACCGCCGAGACGCGGCGCATGCGCTTGTACGACATGCAGGTGGAGCAAAAGTGGAAATCCACGGCGTATGTCGAAGGGTGGCGTAGAGGCGCAAAAATTGGCGGAGGGGGTGGGATTCGAACCCACGGCACCGGGTAACCAGTGCAACGGCTTAGCAGGCCGCCCTATTCGTCCACTCTAGCACCCCTCCACAGGCGGAGGGAGAAGGATTCGAACCTTCGGACCGCGTTACACGGTCAACGGTTTTCAAGACCGCCGCCTTAAGCCAGACTCGGCCACCCCTCCCCCGCGAGGGATTGTAACCGCTCGTGCCCGGCAGGGTGTTCAAAAAATTCCCGTGACCCGTTGAGCTGGCGTTTCTCAACGGGTCGCGCCGTTATCGTGGGCCCTGGCGCTCGCGCCGCCCACAAGAAAGGCCCCCGGCGACCGCCGGAGGCCTGACTTCCTTGGCGCGCTGACCCGGGGTCAGTTGGCGCTGATGTGCTTGACGGCGTCGATGATGAAGATCTTGGCGCCGCCGCGCTCGGCCCACTCGCCGGTGATCTCTACCGTATGGCTGGCGTGCTCCCTGAGCTCTTCGTTGGCGCCCTTCATCATCTCACTGGAGGCCAGCCGGACGAGCTCCTGGCTCTCTTCTACGAGCAGCGCCAGCGGAATGCCGCCGTCAGCGCAGGTCTGGGCGCACTCGCGGTGGTCGGCGCCGGTCGCACCGTTCTTGATGAAGCACACGGAGTCAACGACTTCGCCGCGCAAGGTGACCTGCTGGACTGCCATCAGCGGCATGGTGAAGGCGATCGCGATCACAACCAGAGCGATCGGAAGGTAATAGGTTCGCTTCATTGTTGATCTCCTGAGTAGCGCCGGAGTCGGCTTATCGAGACCACGATTATGCGTCAGGAGGCCTTGGGTCTCAACGGGCGAGGCGCGGCGATCGGCATTTATCTGTAGTAAGGATCACGGTGCCCGCCCGCAACCGCTACAAGGCGGCTGCGCCGCTGGCGTTTGGGCGCGGTGCTTACGGTGCCGCGCCAACGTCCCGGGGAGGCTCCCTACGGAGGACGATTCGAAGAGAGCTCCTCGAAACGCGCCGTGAAGTGGCGCAGGAAGGCCGGGTCGTTGGTTATGCGCAGACCGACGAGCTGGTCGCGCTGCTCGTACACCATGCCGCAGACCTCGGCGACGTAGTCGATATGGCTTTGCGTATAGACACGCCGCGGGATCGCCAGCCGCACGAGCTCGAGCGCCGGGGATTCGCCATTGCCGCCGAACATGACGCTGCCGATCTCGACGGCGCGGATGCCGCCCTCGCGGTACAGAGCGCACACCAGCGCTTGGCCGGGGAAATGCCTCGCCAAGATGTGCGGGCACAAGTGCCCGGCATCGATGTAAATGGCGTGGCCGCCGGGCGGTTCGACGATCTGAAAGCCGGCCTCCAGGAGCTTCTCGCCGAGATACTCCGTCGAACGGATGCGGTAGGCGAGGTAATCCTCCTGTACTACCTCCTGAAAACCTTGTGCCATGGCCTCGAGGTCGCGGCCGGCGAGCCCACCGTAGGTCACGTAGCCCTCGGTGAGAATGAGCAGGGCGCCGGCGCGCTGCAACAGCTCCTCGTCACGTAACAGCAGGACGCCGCCGATGTTGACCAGGCCGTCTTTCTTGGCGCTTATGGTGGCGCCGTCGACGAGGTCGAACATGTCGCGCACGATGTCGGGCACCGGGCGATCGGCGTGGCCTTCCTCGCGCAGCTTGATGAAGTAGGCGTTCTCCGCGAAGCGGCAGGCGTCGAGGAACAGCGGCAGACCGTGCTGGTCGCACACCTGACGCACCGCGCGCAGGTTCTCGAGGCTCACCGGTTGGCCGCCGCCGCTGTTGTCGGTGACGGTGACCATGACCAACGGTATATTGTCGGCGCCGACTTCTTCAATGAGCGCGGTGAGCTTGTCGATGTCCATATTGCCCTTGAAGGGATGGCGCACCGTGGGCTGCAGGCCCTCGTCGATCACCAAGTCGACCGCCTGCGCACCGGTATGCTCGATGTTGGCGCGCGTCGTATCGAAATGGTTGTTGTTGGGCACCACCTTCCCCTCGCCGCCCATGAGCTCGAACAAGATGCGTTCCGAGGCGCGCCCCTGGTGCGTCGGCAGCGCGTGCTCGAAACCGGTGAGCTCGCGCATACATTGTTCAAAGCGATAGAAGCTGCGGGCCCCGGCGTACGACTCGTCGCCTTGCATGATGCCGGCCCATTGCGCGCTGCTCATCGCCCCGGTGCCGGAGTCGGTGAGCAGGTCGATGATGACGTCGTCCGAGCGGATGCTGAAGGGATTGAAGTGAGCCGCGCGCAGGATCTCTTCGCGCTCCTCGCGCGTGGTCATGCGCAGCGGCTCGACGACCTTGACACGGAAGGGCTCGATGATCGTCTTCATGGGGGCATGCTAGCAGTTGGTCAGACGGGGCTTGGCGCCGGTCAGGCGCCGGGGCGCTGCAGGGGCTCGATCCGTTCGAGCCCGTTCATGTAGGGACGTAGCGCTTCCGGAATCGACACGCTGCCGTCCGCCTGCTGGTAGTTCTCCAGCAGGGCCACGATGGTGCGGCCGATGGCCAGGCCGGAGCCGTTGAGCGTGTGCACCAGTCGCGTCTTCTTGCCGGCCTCCGGGCGGTAGCGAATCTCGGCGCGGCGCGCCTGGAAGTCCTCGCAGTTGCTGCACGAGGAAATCTCTCGGTAACGACCCTGCGATGGCAGCCACACCTCGATGTCGTAGGTCTTGGCGGCGGCAAAGCCGAGCTCCCCGGTGCACAGGCTGACCACCTGGTAGGGCAGCTCGAGGCGCTGCAAGACGCGCTCGGCATCAGATACCAGCGTCTCGAGCGCCGCGTACGACGATTCCGGCGCGGCGTACCAGACCAGCTCGCACTTGGTGAATTGATGCACGCGAATCATGCCGCGGGTGTCCTTGCCGTACGAACCTGCCTCGCGCCGGAAGCAAGGCGTGTAGGCGCAATAGCGAATCGGCAAATCGGCCGCGGCGAGGATCTCGCCGCGGTGCAGGTTGACCAATGGCACTTCGGAAGTCGGGATCAGGTACAGGGCATCCTTCTCGATGAAGAATGCTTCTTCGGCGAACTTGGGAAGCTGTCCGGACCCTTCCATTGACTCGGGAAGCACGAGGAAGGGCGTGAACACCTCCAGGTAGCCGTGCTCGCCCGCCAGATCGAGCATGAATGCCGCCAGCGCTCGCTCCAGCTGCGCGCCGGCGCCGAACTGCATGGGGAAGCGGGCGCCGGAGATCTTGGCGGCGCGCTCCAGGTCGATGATGCCCAGCGCCTCGCCGACGTCGACGTGGTCGAGCACCTTGAAGTCGAACTCGCGAGGCTCGCCGCAGGTGCGCTCGAGGCGATTGTCGTTCTCATCGCCGCCCACCGGCACGCTCTCGTGCGGCAGGTTGGGGAGCCCCAGGAGGTCGGCGTGGATGCCGTCGTCGAGATCCTTGAGCTCGGGGTTCAGGCTTTCGATCTGCTCCGACACTTCCCCCATCTCGGTGATCAGGCGGTCGGCACTCTCACCGGCTTTCTTGAGCTCACCGATCTGCTTGCCGGCCTCGTTGCGCTTCGCCTTGAGCGCATCGACCCGCTGGATGAGTTCGCGTCGTCGCTTGTCGCGGGCGAAGAATTCCGCCAGGTCGAAGTCGACGTTGCGCGTCGAGAGGCCGGTGCGGGTGGCCTCGGGGTTCTTGCGCAGCGTGGCGAGCTCGTGCATGTCTGGCAGGCTGTTGTGAAAGGGTGAAAGGGCGACAGGCTGATGGGTCCCCGGCGTGCGGGCTGTGCGCCCGAGGGCAAGGATAGCCAGGACAGGGGTGCCTCAGGAGGCTTTTTGTTTCTTCGTGGAATCGGTTTTCGTGGAATCGGTTTTCTCGGACGAGGATTTCTTCGTGTCGGCGGTCGGCTCACCCTTCTCTTTTTCGGGGGGCTGTTTCTTGTCGGCGTAGTCGGTGACATACCAGCCGGTGCCTTTGAAGCGGATGGCCGACTGGCTGATCAGCCGCTCGACGGCGCCCCTGCATTCCGGGCAGCGCTTGCGCGGCTTGTCGGAGAATTTCTGGATGAGCTCGAAGCGATGGCCGCAGCGACGACACTCATATTCATAAATGGGCATTGAGAAACTCGCGATACATCTTATGGAGAAACGGAAGGTTCGACGATTGTCGAGCGCAGATTATAGCCCGCGGCGAGCGGGGGCAGGGCGCGCGATGATGGTGTTGCGCTTGATGCGGGATGCTCGACGTACCTAAAGGTACGCTTCCGCTCCCGAATCTGCGCGCGCCTTGTCCTATCGCGTCCTGCGCCGGCGCGGTCAAGGTTTGGCTTCCATCCAATTGGAACCGTGCGCGATGTCGACCACCAGGGGCACGTCCAGTGCGATAGCGCTTTCCATTTCTTCGCGCACCATCTCGGTCACGGCATCGAGCTCGGCCTCGGGTACCTCGAGCACCAGCTCGTCGTGCACCTGGATGATCATCGCCGCGGCGCAGCCTTCGTCCTTCAGCCGCCGGTGCAGGTTCACCATGGCGCGCTTGATCATGTCGGCAGCGGTGCCCTGCAGTGGCGTGTTGACGGCGATGCGCTCGCCGAACGATTGTACCGAGCGCTGATGGCTTTGCAGCTCCGGCAGGTAGCGGATGCGGCCCAGCATCGTCTTCACGTAGCCGTCGGTCTTGGCCTGCTCAATGGTGCTCTCCAGGAAGCTGCGCACCTCGGCGTAGATGTCGAAGTAGTTGTCGATGAAGGCGCGCGCCTCCTTGGTAGAGATGCCGAACTCGCGGCCTAGCCGTTGCGGCCCCATGCCGTAAATGATGCCGAAGTTGATCACTTTGGCGCGGTCGCGCTGGTGGCTGGTGACCTCGTCGGCAGTCACGCCGAAGATTTCCGCGGCGGTGGCCCGGTGCACGTCGATCCCCTTCCGGAAAGCGTCGCTGAGGCGCTGGTCGCCGGACAGGTGCGCCATGATGCGCAGCTCGATTTGCGAATAGTCGGCGGTCAGCAGCACGCTGCCGTCTGCGGGGATGAACGCCTTGCGGATCTGCCGGCCGAGCGGGGAGCGGATGGGGATGTTCTGCAGGTTGGGGTCGCTGCTGCTGAGCCGGCCGGTGGCCGCCACCGTCTGGTTGAACGAGGCGTGCAGACGGCCGGTGGCCGGGTTGACCAACGCCGGCAACGCGTCGACGTAGGTCCCCTTGAGCTTGGCGAGCTCTCGGTAGCCGATGATCTGCCGCGCGATGGGGTACTCGTCGGCGAGCTTTTCGAGGATCTCGGCCTTGGTGGAACGCGAGCCGGTCTTGGCGGTGCGGCCGGCAGACGGCAGGCCGAGGCGGTCGAACAGCACCTCGGCGAGCTGCTTCGGGGAGTTAATGTTGAACTTCTCGCCGGCGGCAGCGTAGATGCCGTCGCTGAGCTCCTCGAGCTGTTCCTGTAGCTCGATGCTCATCTTCGCCAGGTAGCTGGAGTCAATGCGTACGCCGGCCAGCTCCATATCGGCGAGCACGTGCATGAGGGGCATTTCGACCTCACGGTAGAGCTCCGTAAGGTCGGTGGCCTCGAGCTCGGGCTCGAAGATCTCGCTCAAGCGCAGGGCGACATCGGTATCTTCGGCGGCGTAGATGGTCGCTGCGTCCACCGGCACTTCGTCGAAGGTGGCGCCCCGGTGCGGGATGATCTCCTTGAAGGGCGTCATCTTGACGCCCAGATAGTCGATCGCCAGCGCGTCGAGGCTGTGGCCGGTGCGCGTCGGGTGCAGCAGGTACGACGCGATCATGGTGTCGAACCAGGGGTCGATCCCGTCGATGCCGTTCCGCTTGAGCACGATGAGGTCGTACTTGAGGTTCTGGCCGATGAGCGTCATCGACGGGTCGGTGAGCACCGGACCGAGCTCGTCGAGGGCCTCCTGCAAGGGCATGGCGTTTTCCGCCCCCAGGGTGGTGTGCGCCAGGGGCAGGTAGACACCGTGTCCGGCTTCCCAGCTCAACGACACGCCGACGATGTCGGCGCGTACCGGTTGCGCGTGGGTGGTCTCGAGGTCGAACGACAGCCGTCCCGCATCTCTTGCGGCGTCGAGCGCCGCGGCGAGATCGTCGGCGTTCTTCAAGGTGTGGTACTCGACGTCCTCGATGCCAACGTCGGTGAACTCCTCGAGGATCGAGCGAAACTCGAGCTCGGCGAACAGCTCGCGGGCCAGCTTGCGGTCGGGTTCCTCGAGTCGGAAGGTGTCGAGATCGAGCTCGAGCGGCAGGTCGGTGCGCACGGTGGCGAGCTCTTTGGATAGGCGCGCCATGTCGGCGTTGGCGGCCAGCTTCTCGCCGTACTTCATCTTGGTGATCTCGTCGGCGTGCTCGATCGCCGTCTCGATGGTGCCGTACTCCTGCAGGATCATCTGCGCGCCCTTGGCGCCGATGCCCTTGACCCCGGGAATGTCATCGACGCTGTCGCCCATCAGCCCCAATAGGTCGGGGATGCTCTCCGGTGGCACACCGTACTTGTCTTGCACACGGGCGCGATCGTAGGTAACCCGTCCCTGCCGTTCGGCGAACATGGTGATGCCGTCGTCGACGAGCTGCAGCAGGTCCTTGTCTTCGGAGACGATCACCACCTCGATGCCGGCTTTCTGGGCCTTGCGGGCGATCGTGCCGATGACGTCATCGGCCTCGTAGCCGGGGATCTCGAGGATCGGAATGCGCAGTACGTCGCAGACACGGCGCACGTAGGGGAGCTGTTCGATGAGGTCTTTCGGGGTCTCGTCGCGCGACGCCTTGTAGCCTTCGAAGGCCTCGTGCCGATGGGTAGGGCCGGGAGGGTCGAACGCCGCGACCACGAAATCAGGCTTCTGCTCCCGCAGCAGCTTGCGGATCATGTTGGTGAAACCCAGCGTCGCGTTGGTCGGCAGTCCCTTGGAGTTGGTGAGCTCGGGAATGGCGTAAAACGCGCGGAAGATGTGCCCGCTGGCGTCTATCAGATAGAGACGTTTCTTGGCGGCTGCGCTCACCCGGGCACGCTCTCAGGCCGCGGCGCCCTCGTCAAGTCTGTTGGCAGCGTAACGTAGTCCGCAATGGCGAGCCCTTTCGTCTGTTGAAAGCCACCGGAAATTGGTGATACAGTGCAATGCAAAGGGGCGAAATTCGCACGCTTATGATCACTCGTTCACAATCCTCGAGCGCCTGCGACAGATTCCTCTGCCTGCTGGCGGTGGCCGCGGTGCTCATGTTTGTCGCTCGGCCGGCGGTTGCCGGGCCGCAGCTGGCGCCGCAGCAGAACTCGATGCTCACCGGTGCGGTCTACGACAGCAGCGGGCTACCGTTGATCGGCGTGCTGATCGCGGTGGCGATTCCGGGTAGCGAGCGGCCCACCGCCTTGACGGCATCGGACGCCAGAGGACACTTTGCGGTGAGTCTGACGCCGGGCGTATACACGCTCATGGCGCGCAGCTTCGGTCACGTCGCTGCCGTCATTCAGGGCGTGCAGATGCCGCGCGCCGAACCCGTACGGATGCAACTTCGCTCCGCGCGGCAAGTTATTTCGCTGCTTTCCGACAACGCCCCGTTCGATATCGGCTACGCGTTCCGCCCGCGCGTGCGCGACGTGCTGCGTGGCACGGAGTCGACACTCGATGCCGGCGGGGTGACGGAGACTAATGCTGCATGGGTCGACAGCCTCGGCGAGGGTTCCGTGTGGGCCAACGTCGGTGGTGAGTTGAGC
>Ga0114950_10003174_pt1 | contig 12653 bp, 11 predicted proteins | sample N075metaG_FD_83503 | JGI IMG/M metagenome (GOLD analysis project Ga0114950, IMG submission 83503) | Deep subsurface microbial communities from Kermadec Trench to uncover new lineages of life (NeLLi) - N075 metaG | ecosystem: Environmental > Aquatic > Marine > Ocean trench > Sediment | place...
ACCCGTTGAGATATCCAGGCTGGCCCGCCGGAAAGGCGGTTAGGAGCTACAATCCACCTATGATCGAACAACTCAAGAGCGACCTCAAAGACGCCATGAAGGCCCGCGACGCTGGCAAGCTCAGCGTGCTGCGCATGCTGCTCGCTGATCTGCACAACCGCAAGATTGCTGCTCGAAGCGACCTCACCGACGAGCAAGTGGTCGCGGCGTTGCGCACCGCGGTAAAGCAACGCCAAGACGCCGCCGCGCAGTACGCCGCGGGCGGCCGTCAGGATCGAGCCGATGCCGAGCTTGCCGAGATCGAGGTCATCGATGCGTACCTGCCCCGCTTGCTCGACGGCGACGAGCTCGCCGCCGCCGTCGAGGAGGCCATCGCCGCCAGCGGCGCTGCCTCGCCGGCGGATATGGGCAAGGTAATGGGCCAGCTCATGCGCCTCTATCAGGGCCGCATCGACGGCAAGGCGGCCAACGTCCTGGTGCGCGAGCGCTTGGCAACCCTCTGACGTGGATCCGACGACCCACGGCTACGTCTTTACCATCCGGCTGAGCCGCGACGGCGAGGTCATCTCCACCAACCTGCGCTAGAGCGGCCACGCCCGGCAACCACCAGCCCCCTGCCCACGGCCTGCTAGGATAGGCCGCCTATGACCGAATACGGCTGGCTATCGCTGATACCCCCGGTTACTGCCATCGTGCTGGCGCTTGTCACGCGCCAGGTTTACCTGGCGTTGTTCACCGGAGTCCTGCTGGGCACCACCATTCTCGCCGGCTTCAACCCCATCCTCGGCGCCGCGGGTTCGGTCGAGCAGATCGTCCTCGTGGTCACCAATCGCGGCAACGCCGAGGTGCTTCTGTTCACCTTGGTGGTTGGTGCGCTCATCGTCATGATGCGCGAGACTGGAGGCGTCAACGGCTTTGCCAACTTCATGGTGAGCCGCGGCTGGGTGCGCGGGCCGGTGTCGGCTCAGCTGCTCTCGGTAGTCGTGGGTACCAGCATCTTCATCGAGTCCAACATCACCTGTTTGATCACCGGCGCGGTATCGCGGCCGCTGTACGATCGCGTCAAGCTGTCGCGCGCCAAGCTCGCCTACGTGTGTGATTCGACCTCGGCGCCCATCTGTATTCTGATTCCGCTCAACGCCTGGGGTGCCTACGTACTCACCTTGCTGGCCGCTGAGGGGCTCGATCCGTTGCCGACGCTGATCGCCGCCGTGCCGCTGAACTTCTACGCGATGTTGGCCATCGTCATCGTGGTGGTGGTTGCGGTAACGGGCTGGAATATCGGGCCGATGCGGCGATCGGAGCAGAAGGCGCTCGAGGGCGACAATGGTGCGCTACCCGAACTGACGGTGTCGCTGAGTGATGTCACCGACGAGCACCGTGGCAAGGGCGAAGAGATTCCGGAACGTGCCGTCAACCTGGTGGCTCCGGTGGTGACAACGGTGGTGATGATGATCGTGGGCTTGTGGGTCACCGGCGCCGGGCTCACGGATGCCGCTGTCGAGCGCACCTTCCTCGAGCGGGTGCTGGCGGGCTCGGGTTCGTTGTCGGTGCTTTGGGCGGTGTGTTCCGGCGTGGCGATTTCCATGATCCTGGCGAAGCTGGAAGGTTTCTATACCTTTCCGCAAATGGCCGAGCTGGTCATCGTCGGTTTTCGCGAGCTCATCGGCGTCGCCACCATCCTGGCGCTGGCATTGGCCATTGGCGCGGTGTGCCGCGATCTCGGCACCGGGCCCTGGGTGGCGGCCACAGTGAGCCCGTGGATCAACTCCGTAACGGCGGCGCCGCTGGTGTTTGTCGCCTCGGCGTTCATCGCTTTCTCCACCGGAACGTCGTGGGGAACCTGGGCGATCATGTTTCCCATTGCCATACCGGTGGCGGCTACACTCGGCGCCTCGGTGCCGTTGATGACCGCCGCGGTGCTGGGCGGCGGTGTTTTCGGCGATCATTGCTCGCCGATTTCCGACACCACCGTAGTCTCCTCGCTGTCCGCCGGTGTCGACCACATCGAGCACGTATTGACGCAGATTCCCTACGCCCTGGTCGGCGGGGCGGCGGCCATGGTCCTGTACTTCGTCGCCGGTTTGGTGATCGGGTAGCAGGGTGTTGGCGTCGGCGATATTGCGGCCTGCGGGGTCTGCCCGTTGCGAGCGCGTTTTGACCGCCTCGCGGGAGCGTGGTAACCGTTGCGAATGAACCGAAATAATTGGTTTCTCGTCATCCCCACGATCATCTTCGGGGTGTGGGCTTCCTGGGCGCTGTACCAGATGCACGCCGCCGGCGACGCGCGCCATGCCGTGGAGATCATCGGCGGGTATCGGGCCGAAGGACAGCCGACGCTAGCCGAGTATCTGGGGCGGCGCGGCCCGGTGGAGTGTGACAGCGCGGTGGTGTCGAGCTTCTACGGCACCATGGACGTCACCTGCAAAGTGGGGGCGACGCAGCCGCGCAGCTACGTGTGGCGGGTCGATGTGCTGCAGCAGAACTTCGCCCCTGCCGACGCTGCAACCCGCGCGCTCATGGCCGAGTACCAACCGTCTCTGTTCGACAAGCCCACCGGCGGCACGCCTTGAACAACGGCCGGCCACAGGTCATCGAGCACACCCTCGACAACGGCTTGCGGGTGCTGTTGGCGCCCCTGCACGCCGCGCCGCTGGTGTCGGTGTGGTGCTGGTATCACGTTGGCTCCAAGGACGAGGGTCCCGGCACCACCGGCGCCTCGCATTGGGTCGAGCACATGAACTTCAAGGGCACCGAGGGCATCTCGCGCGAGGACCTCAAGGTGTGGATCGAGCGCGCCGGCGGCATGTGGAACGGCTACACCTGGATCGACCAGACGACGTACTTCGAGACGCTGGCGGCCGACGGGCTCGATCTGGCGCTGCAGATCGAGTCCGAGCGCATGACCGGGTGCCTGTACGATCCGGAGGAATTCGAGTCGGAGCGCACGGTGATCATCTCCGAGCTCCAGGGCAACGAGAACAACCCGGGCTACGTGCTCGGCGGCGAGGTGGCGGCGGCGGCGTTCCGAGCCCACCCCTACGGTTGGCCCACCCTCGGCTGGCTCTCCGACCTCGAGACCATGGAGCGCGACGACCTCTACCGCCACTACCGCAACTACTACCTGCCCAACAACGCCACGCTGGTGGTTGCCGGCGACATCGACCCTACCGAGGCGCTGCGGCGCATCGAGCACTACTTCGGTGCCATCGAGTCCGGCGAGCGGCCGCGCGGCGTGCGTACCCGCGAGCCCGAACAGGAAGGCGAGCGCCGCGTCGTGGTGGAGCGCCCCGGCACCACCCGTTACCTGGATGTTGCCTTTCACGCCCCCGCCTTCGGCGATGAAGATTTCGTGCAGTTGTTGGTGGCTGACGCGGTGCTCTCGGGCGGCAAGGGAATCAACCTGTGGGCCGGTGGCTTCGGCCGCAACGCCCGCACCACGTCGCCGCTGTACCAGGCGTTGGTGGAGCCCGAATTGGTCGCCGGGGTTTCCAGCGCGCTGCTGCCTACCGAGCAGCCCTACCTGTACGGCATTTCCGCCACGGTGCGCGATGGCGTCGCCGAATCCGCCGTCGAAGAAGCGTTGTTTACCGCGATCGATGCGCTGGCGCAGGCCAAGCCGTCCGGGCACGCCCTGCGCAAGGCGAAGAACCAGCTCCTGGCGCAGCTCGCCTTCGACGACGAAGGGGTTACCCGAATTGCCCACCAACTCGGTTATTTCTCCACCATTGCCGACTGGAAACGCCTCGCCGCCGTCCCCGATGAGATCGAAGCGGTGACCGCGGAGCAGGTACGCGACGTGGTGGGGCGTCGCCTCTCCGCTCGCCGCCGCACCATTGGTTGGTTTCGGCCGCAGGCTTTGCCATGAGCGCGGCAGCCGGCGAACGATTGCGGCCCGAGCGTTTCGTTCTCGCCAACGGGCTCACCGTGCTGCATCAGGAGAACGCGGTTTCGTCCGCCGTGACCATCAACCTCCGACTTGCCGCCGGCGCCGCCTTCGAGACCGCGGCCACCGCCGGGCTGGCAGGCTTTTGCGCCGCCATGCTCAAGCGGGGTACCGGGCAGCGCAGCAAGATCCAGATCGGCGAGCATCTCGACTTCACCGGATCGTTGCTGGCGGGCGGCGCCACGCGCCACACCGCCAGCGTCGGCGCCAAGGCGCGCGCTGCTGACTTCGAGTCGATGCTCGAGCTGGTGGGCGAATGCGCCATGATGCCGTCGTTTCCGGCGGAAGAGGTCGAGAAGCTGCGCGGCGACATTCTCACCGCCATTCAGGAGGACTTCGACGACACCGGCCAGATGGTCACCGATCGGTTGCGGGCCGCCGTCTATGCGGCGGAGCATCCCTACGCTTGGCGGTTGTTGGGCACCGAGGAGTCGATCCAGGGGATCAGCCGCGACCAGTTGGCGGCGTTTCACCGGGCGCATTTCGGACCTGGCGGAGCCGTGCTGGTGATCGTTGGGGCGGTGGGCGAGGAGCGCGCCCGGGAGGCCGTCGAAACCTCCCTCGGCGGTTGGCTCGCGGCCACCGGCGCGCAGGGTCCCGACGGCGGCGGCCTGGCGGCCGCGCTACCCAACATCCCGGATGCGCCCGCACCGGCGGCGCGCCAGACGGTGGTGCACACGATGAGCAACAAGGTGCAGGCCGATGTCGCCATCGGTCACCCCGGCCTGCGTCGCCTCGACGACGATTACTACGCCGCCACCGTCATGAACATGATTCTCGGCAGCTTCGCCATGGGCGGCCGCCTGGGCCGCGTTATCCGCGAGGAAAAGGGCATGGCCTATTACGTTCACTCATCGCTGGGCGCCGGAGTGGGTCCGGGCCCGTTCATGATCCGCGCCGGTGTGCATCCGTCGAACGTCGACACGGCCGTGGAGTGCGCCCTCGACGAGATGGAGCGTATCCGGCGGGAGCCGGTGACCGACGAGGAGCTGTCTGACGCCAAGTCGGCCATTGTGCGCTCGCTGCCGCGCCAGCTCGAGAACAACGAAGGCATCGCCGGCGCGCTGCACTCCATCGAGCAGTATCGCCTCGGTTTGGATTATCTCGATCGGTTTCCCGATCTGTTCGGTGGCGTTACTACGGAACAGGTGATGGAGGTGGCGCAGCGGCGGTTGCATCCGGACCATTGCGTGGTGGCGGTGGCGGGTCCGTATCCGGAAGCGGACGCCGCCGGGGAGGAAGGCGCATGACGTTACGGGAGGAGATCGTCGCGGCGCTCGACGACTACCTGGACATCCGCGGGATCCACGATTCATCGCTCAACGGATTGCAGGTCGAGGGTGCCGACAGCGTCGAACGAGTCGCTCTGGCGGTCGATGCGGCGCAGGCCACCATCGACGCGGCCGCCGAAAACGAATGCCAGATGCTGATCATCCATCACGGCCTCTTCTGGGGCCCGCAGGTGGCGCTGACCGGGATGATGGGGCGCCGCGTGAGGGCCGCCTTCGACGCCGGCCTGTCGGTGTACGCTGCCCACCTGCCGCTCGACGCGCACCAAGAAGTGGGCAACAACGTGTTGCTGGCACAACGACTCGGCGGCGGCGTCGACGGCACGTTCGGCGCCTACGAAGGTACCGAGATCGGCACCCTCGCGAGCCTCGCGGAGCCCACCGACATCGGTGGCCTGGCCGGACGGCTCGCGGCAGCGGGCTGCGACGAGTCGCTGATCTGGTCGTTCGGCGGCGACCGGATCAACCGCATCGCCGTGGTTACCGGCCGCGGCGGCTTTGCGCTCGAGGCGGCGGTGGCCGCCGGCGCCCATTGCTTTATCACCGGCGAGCCCATCCAGGAGCTGTATCATGCCGCCCGCGACCATGGCATCCACTGCCTGTTCGGTGGACACTACGCCACCGAAGTGTTCGGCGTGCGCGCCGTCGGCGAATGGTTGGCCGGCAAGTTCGGCGTCGACACCGTGTGGATCGATCACCCCACCGGCATCTGACCTGTAGTCCAGGAGCGAGATGGCCTACACCCTCCGTCGCCTCGAGAGCCACGACGACTACAAGGCATGTGAACAGTTGCAGGGGCATGCCTGGGGGTTCACCGACGGCATCGACATTGTCCCGCTGACCAACCTGGTGACGGCGCAGAAGTGGGGCGGCCTGGTACTCGGGGCCTTCGACGAGAACGGCGAGCTGCACGGTTTCTGCTACGGCTTCCTCGGCCGCGACCCGGCCGATGGCCGCCTGGTGCATTGCTCGCACATGCTGGCGGTTGACGAGCGGGCGCGCAACGTGGGTCTCGGCGCCCGACTCAAGTGGGCGCAGCGCGACTACGTGCGCGAACAGGGCCTCGATGTCATGGTGTGGACCTACGATCCACTGGAGTCGGTGAACGCCTGCCTGAACTTCGCCAAGCTCGGCGGCCTGTCGGATGACTACCAGGTGAACCTGTACGGCGAGACCACCAGCAAGCTGCACTCCGGCACCCCCACCGACCGGTTGACGCTCAAGTGGATGATCGAGTCGCCGCGCGTCGCCCAGCGCGCCGCCGGCCGAGGTGGCGCCGTCGTTGCGGCGCTCGCCGCCGGCGATATCGACGCCCCGTGGGTGCTCCAAGCGGAGGGCTGGGGGCCGGGCGAGCCGGCACTCGACCTCGATGCGCCGCGCCTACGTTGCCAGATCCCGGTGAGCGTGCAGCAGGTGAAAGATCACGACCGGGGCGCCGCGGTGGCGTGGCGCAACGCTACCCGCGCCGTGTTCACCGGCTACTTCGATCGCGGTTACTTCGTGCGCGAGTGTGTGCACCGGGGCGGGGACGAGAGCGGCGGCGAGGGGAGGACCGTGTATCTCTTCGAGCACGGCGATCTGGAAACCGACGGGACGCAGGAATGACCGCACGCTCCACCCGACGAAACGCCAGGGCGGGGTTGCGCCCCGCCCACCGGCTACAGGAGTAGACATGCACGTCGACGCGCTGGAGCTCTTTTGGATCAAGATGCCGATGGTGGGGCCGTTCACCACCTCGTTCGGTACCACCACGGAGCGCGACATTCTGCTGGTCAAGGCGAGCGCCGGCGAGGCGGTGGGTTGGGGCGAGTCGGGCGCCGACGGCGTGCCGATGTACTCCTACGAGACGGCGCGCACCGGCTGGCACATCATCGAGGACTTCATCGCCCCGGTCGTGCTCCAGGAAGAGTGGCCGGAACAGGGCCTCGCCACCGCCTACGCCGAGCGCTTTGCCGGCTGGCGCTGGCACCCGATGGCGCGCTGTGCCGTCGAGGAGGCCTTGTGGGTGCTCGAAGCGCAACGGGCCGGTGTGTCGCTGCAGAGCCTCTACGCCGATGGCCGTGCCACGCGGGGGCGCATCCCGGTGGGCATCTCGCTCGGTATCCAGGACGACTTCGAAGTTCTCGCCGATCAGATCGACCACGGCCTCGAGCAAGGCTACCAACGCATCAAGCTCAAGATCGAGCCCGGCAAGGACGTCTCCGTCATCGAGCCGGTGCGCCAGCGCTTCGGCGACATCCCGCTGATGGTCGACGCCAACTGTGGTTACCGCGACGAGCCCGACCCCCTGGCGAGCCTCAAGGCGCTCGACGGCTTCAAACTGCTGATGATCGAGCAGCCGCTGGCGCACGACGATGTCGATGGCCACGCGCCGCTGCAGGCCGAGCTCGAGACGCCGATCTGCCTCGATGAGAGCATCCACGGGTTACATCATGCGGCGCACGCCATCGACATCGAAGCCTGCCGCATCATCAACATCAAGGCCTCGCGTATCGGTGGCCGCGCCGCTGCCATCGCCATCCACGATCTGTGTGCGGCGCGCCACATCCCCGTATGGTGCGGTGGCATGCTGGAGTCCGGCATCGGCCGCCTGCACAACCTCGCCATGGCTTCGTTGCCCAACTTCCGCATGCCTGGCGATCTTTCCGCCTCGCAGCGCTACTGGAAGCAGGACATCATCGAGCCGCCGGTGACGATCGATGCGGAGGGCCACGTCACCGTGCCCAACACGGTTGGGCTGGGTCACGAGGTGCTCGAAGAGCGCATCGCCGGGAATCTGTTGCGCCACGAGAAGTTCAAACTCTAGCCGGGACTTCTCATCCCAGCTCTTCTTTCGCCAGTTCCCGGTTCGCCTCGATGATGAGGGTGACCGCTTCCTCGAGGTTGGCTCTCGCCTCGTCCAAGGTAGCGCCCTGCGTATTCGCGCCGGGCAGCTCTTCGACGAAGGCGACGTAGCCCTCGGGTGCTTTTTGGAACACGGCGGTGAACTGGATGTTCATGGTTCGGGTCCTCTGCAAGAATCTTAGCGCGCCGCCGGAGCAGCCAACCAGGCTCAGGTTGGTTGGCAGGTCAGAGCGCTACGTCGCTTACATGAGACGGCCACGACGTAACGGAATCCGTGGTTGCTTGGCACCTCGCTGTGGTCAACCGAACGGTTCGATGAGGCGGTAGGCGACAACGATACGGCCGCCGCTCGCGATGACGGCGAGGGCGAGGGCGAGGGCGCCGAGAGCGGCGCTGAGAACAGCGGCGGAGGGCAACATGGCGTCCGTGAGTCTATCGGCGCTCTCAACCAGCGAACAACCGAGCGACGCGTTATCCTGATCCCTCCGCACGGATGCTTCTGAGTTTCCTCAGTGCCCTCCGAGAGCACGCCGAGACCGTGTCAACAGGAGATATCGATGGCGAGTGTGGCACCGGGAATTTTTCGAGCGTACGACATCCGCGGCGTGGTGGGGACAGACCTTACCGCCGAGGTGGCGACGTTGGTCGGCAAGGCTTTCGGCACCACCATCGTTCGGGGTGGGGGGAGCCGTGCGCTGGTGGGCCGCGACGGGCGCTTATCGGGGCCGGAGATGTCGGCGGCACTGATTGAGGGTATCCGCTCGACCGGCTGCGATGTTGTTGATGTCGGCGTGGGGCCGACGCCGGTGTTCTACTTCGGCCTGCACGAACTCGGAGCCGATGGTGGCATCCAGGTGACCGGCTCGCACAACCCGCCGGAGTACAACGGCTTCAAGACCTGCGTCGGCACGCAGACGATCTACGGCGAGGCGATCCAGGAGCTGCGCCGGCTCATCGAGGCCGACGACTTCGAGGTTGTGGAGGGTAGCGAGGGCGGCCACGACACCGCCGACCTGATCCCCGCTTACAAGGCGATGATCCACGCGCGCATCAAGCTCGAGAGGCCGCTGAAGATCGCGGTGGATTCCGGCAACGGGGTAGCGGGTCCCATAGCCCCCGAGATCTACCGCGAGATGGGCTGCGAGGTCATCGAGATGTACTCCGAAGTGGATGGCAATTTCCCCAACCACCATCCCGACCCGACGCTCCCCGAAGCGGTAGCGGATCTGCAGGCCAAAGTGACCGCTGAGGGGCTCGATCTCGGTCTTGGTTTCGACGGCGACGCCGACCGCATCGGCATCATCGATGAGCATGGCGAGATTGTCTGGGGCGACCGGCTCACCATAGTGCTGGCGCGCGACCTGCTCGAGCGGCAGCCGGGGGCCACGGTCATCTTCGACGTGAAGTGCTCGCAGCAGCTCCACGACGACATCGCTGCACACGGCGGCCGGCCCATCATGTGGAAGACCGGCCACTCGCTCATCAAGAGCAAGATGAAGGAAGAGGGGGCACTGCTCGCCGGTGAAATGAGCGGCCACCTGTTCTTTGCGGAGAACTTCTCGGGCCACGACGATGCCATCTACGCCGGCGCCAAGCTCATGGAGATCGCCTCGCGGCGGCCCGGCGGTTTCTCCGAGCTGCTTGCCGATCTGCCCGAGACGTACTCGACTCCGGAGATTCGCTACGACTCCACCGAGGAGGCCAAGTTCGAGGTCTGCGAGCGCCTCAAGGAGGAGCTGGCGCGGGAGTTCGAGGTCATCGACATCGACGGCGTGCGCGCCGTGCTCGAAGGCGGCTGGGGGCTGGCGCGGCCTTCCAACACCGGGCCGATTATCGTGTTGCGCTTCGAGGCGGAGAGCCCGGAACGTCTCGAGGAGATCAAAAAGATGTTCTTCACGCGCCTACAGCGCATCGAGTCCGAGCTGGGCGTCGCGGTGGGGAGCTGAGCGTCGTGGCCAGCGATTCGCAGCACACCGGGCCGGGCGCGGCCACCCCCGACCCGCACATCTACGCCGTCATCATGGCGGGCGGCGGCGGCACGCGCTTCTGGCCGCTGTCGCGGCGTCGCCGACCCAAACAGTTTCTTACCGTCGCCGGCGACCGGTCGTTGCTGCAGACCACCTGGGACCGCGCCCTCGACATCGTCGCGGGGCCCGAGAACGTGCTCGTGGTCACCGCATCGAGTTACCAGGAACTGACGCGCGAGCAGCTCCCCGACCTGCCGGAGGGCAACCTCTTGCTGGAGCCGCAGGCGCGCAACACCGCGCCGTGCATTGCCTGGGCCACCGCCGCGTTGCGGCAACGCGACCCCGAAGCCGTCGAAGTGGTGATGCCGGCCGACCATCTGATCGATGATCTCGAGGCCTTCGGGGCCGCGGTGGCGACCGCCGTGGCCGCGGCGCGCCAGCACGGCGTGCTCGCCACCTTCGGCGTGCCGCCGCGCTATCCCGAAACCGGCTACGGTTACATCGAGGCGGCCGCGACACTGCCCATCTCCGGCGCCCATGGCGGCACCGGCGGCGCCAGTGGTGTCGAGGTCTTCAGCGTCAAGCAGTTCCGCGAGAAGCCGGACCTGGAGACCGCCGAGCGTTACGTGGAGGCCGGCAACTTCTTCTGGAACAGCGGCATCTTCGTGTGGACCACGTCCGACATCTGGAGCTCGTTCGAGGAGCATCTGCCGGGCGTTTGCGGGCCTGCCGAGAACATGCTCGGTACCAACGATCATGATGCGCGTGCCGAGATCTACGCCGAGATGCCGGCCACCTCGATCGACTTCGGCATCATGGAACGGGCCCGAAACGTCGCCACGGTGAAGGCGGGCTTCGATTGGTCGGACATCGGCTCGTGGGCGGCGTTGCGCGAGGTGGCGGCGAACAGCAAGGCGGAGAACGTCGCCTTCGGCGAGGTCGTGCACATCGATGCCCAGGGAAACCTGGTGCACGCGCCCGACCTGGTGGTGACGCTGCTCGGGGTCGACCATCTCGCCGTGGTGCACACTGGCGATGTCATCCTGGTGGCCGCGCTCGAGCGCAGCCAGGACATCAAGCTGTTACGCGAGCGTCTCGCCGATCTGGGGCTCGACCACCTTCTCTAGCGCTGACCTTGCCCTCTTGGCAGCTGCCGTTCGGCGGCGCGGCTTGAGGAACGGGTAACCGAAGATAGAATCTGACCCATGTCCGAAGAACGGCAACTCGATTCGCTCGACGCCCTGGTCTCGCTGTGTAAGCGGCGCGGCTTCATCTTTCAGAGCAGCGAGATCTATGGTGGACTCAACGGCTTCTGGGATTATGGGCCGCTCGGCGTCGAGCTCAAGCGCAACGTCTTTGATTTCTGGTGGGACCGCGTCGTCTCCCAGCGCGAGGACGTGGTGGGCTACGACGCCTCGATCATCATGCACCCGAAGGTGTGGGAAGCCTCCGGCCATGTCGACAATTTCTACGACACCATGGTCGACTGCACCGAGTGCAAGCGGCGCTACCGCACCGACCACTTGATGCGCGATCTCGGGGTCACCGAACTGCCCGAGGAATGTCCCCATTGTAGCGGCGAGCTCACCGAGCCGCGCCAATTCGGTCTCATGTTCGAGACCCACGTCGGCGCTACCAAGGACAGTCAGTCGGTGGCGTACCTGCGGCCGGAAACGGCGCAGGCGATTTTCCTCAACTTCCGCAACGTACAGATGTCGACCCGCATGAAGGTGCCGTTCGGCATCGCCCAGCGCGGTAAGGCGTTCCGCAACGAGGTGACGCCGCGCAACTTCACCTTCCGCTCGCGCGAGTTCGAGCAGATGGAGATGGAGTTCTTCGTGCACGAGAGCGAGGAGCGTCAGTGGTTCGACTACTGGCGCGAGGCGCGTATGCAATGGTACCGGGACCTCGGCATCCGCAAGGAAAAGCTCCGCTTTCGCGAGCACGACGCCGACGAGTTGGCGCACTACGCTCGCTACACCACCGATGTGGAGTACGAGTTCCCCTTCGGTTGGCAGGAGCTCGAGGGCATCGCCAATCGCGGTAACTTCGACCTGTCGATGCACAACCAGCACTCAGGAAAAGATCAGAGCTATTTCGACGAGGCCCGCCAGGAGAAATACCTGCCGTCGGTGATCGAGATCTCCGCCGGCCTCGACCGTACCGTGCTAACGACGCTCACCGATGCCTTCGCGATAGAGGAGGTCGGTGGCGAAGAGCGTACCGTGCTGCGCTTGGCACCCCACATAGCGCCGCGCCAGGTGGCGGTGTTTCCCCTGTCCAAGAAGCTCTCTGAGCCCACCCGCAAGCTCGCCGACGACCTGCAGCGCCGTTTCAAGTTGCTCTACGACGAGCAGGGCTCCATCGGCAAGCGCTATCGCCGCGAGGACGAGGTGGGCACGCCATTTTGCGTCACCTTCGACTTCGACTCGCTGGAGGACAACCAGGCAACGGTGCGCCACCGCGACAGCATGGAACAGGAGCGGGTGTCGCTTGACAGCCTGGGCGAGTACCTCGCCGGCAAGCTCGCGCCCCAGTGAGCGGAGGGGCACCGGCACGGCGCGGAGCGAAGACCCGAAAAGCGTCCCCGGCGCCACGCCCGGCGCT
>Ga0114950_10003175_pt1 | contig 12652 bp, 10 predicted proteins | sample N075metaG_FD_83503 | JGI IMG/M metagenome (GOLD analysis project Ga0114950, IMG submission 83503) | Deep subsurface microbial communities from Kermadec Trench to uncover new lineages of life (NeLLi) - N075 metaG | ecosystem: Environmental > Aquatic > Marine > Ocean trench > Sediment | place...
AATGCTCAGGGAATCAGATATTAATACTCCCATGCAATATGAAAATTTCCGCGACTGACATCACGATGCCTGGTTCCAGGAGAAAAACCAGACAGGGGTGGTCCTTTTAGTGCGGACTCCTCTTTCTACGGGAATCAGTCAATCTACCTTTAGCTGGTTCGATGCGATTGTTATCTATTCGAAACCCAGGGTCATTGCGATGGCCTTTCTGGGGTTCTCTGCGGGTCTTCCTTTTCTCCTGGTTTTCTCGACGCTCGCTGCCTGGCTTCGTGAAGACGGCGTTAGTAAAAGCGCCATTGGATTTTTTGCCTGGGTTGGAATCACCTACTCGGTCAAGGTTTTCTGGGCGCCAATAGTTGATCGAATCAGTATTCCTTTACTGACGACGACTCTTGGGCAACGACGTGGGTGGATGTTGTCGGCGCAAATAGGTATAGCCATCGGCTTGATTGCGATGGCGTTGGTTGGCTCCGGTGACCTCTTCGTTCTTTCACTTTGCGCAGTTCTGGTCGCATTTTCGTCTGCCACACAGGATATAGCCATTGATGCCTATCGAATTGAAGCGGTGGTTGAAGAATATCAGGGTGCAATGTCAGCCAGTTATATCTTCGGCTACAGGATTGCGCTGTTAGCCGCTGGCGCCGGAGCTCTTTATCTGGCTGAGTATTTCGGCTGGCAGATGTCCTACTGGGTCATGGCAACACTGGTCGGTGTTGGTGTCACGACTGTTTTGTTTATAGCGGAACCGGAAAAGAGTAAGGACCATATTGATACTTCCACGGAACAAAAATTGCAGGATCGATGGGCCTCCCAGCCCGGAAGAATGCAAGCATTTGGTTCCTGGTTTATTGGCGCTGTTGCTGCACCATTCGCTGAGTTTTTCCATCGCCATGGGGTGTTCGCGTTGACTATCCTGCTATTTATCGCGCTGTTTCGTTTGAGTGATATTGCCATGGGGATCATGGCTAACCCGTTTTATCTCGATATGGGGTATAGCAAAACGGACATAGCTAACGTGGCCAAGATATTTGGCTTCTTTATGTCCATTGCAGGGTCCGCAGTTTGTGGAGTGCTGGTCGTGAAATGGGGAATCTTCAAACCCTTGCTGATAGGTGCTGTCGCTGTGGCGGTGACTAATCTGTTCTTTGCCGTCCTGTCTATGCTGGAACCGCGGATAGAGTATCTTGCCCTGGTGATTAGTGCAGACAATATAAGTGGTGGGTTTGCCGCAACTGCTTTCGTGGCTTATCTGTCGAGCCTGACTAACCGGGCATATACCGCAACTCAATATGCACTGTTCAGTTCACTTATGACCCTGCCTGGTAAATTCATCAGTGGTTTTTCTGGTGTCATTGTTGATGGGTTTGGATACTTTGAGTTTTTTGTGTTCGCGGCGGTGATTGGTTTACCAGCAATCTTCCTGGTTCTGGTTCTTATGAACCGGTCGGGTGGAATCTGGTCTTCAGCACTCAGCAGCGCTGAAACGCGGGATGAATCTGGCTGAAACAATGAATCCAGGAAATCATGGTTCCCACCGATAGTTGCTGAGGTTAATTCGCCCATTGACAAAGACAACCCCTTCATTTTCCAGCCTTTCCCTTTGCCTCGTCGGGTCGGGATTGGATAGTCTGCCCTGAGAATTGATCACCCGGTGCCAGGGTAGCTTCGTGCCTCTCGGTAGCCGGGATAGAACCCGCCCCACAAGCCTTGACTGTTGAGGCATGCCAGCAAGCGTTGCGATCTGCCCATAGGTTGCCACTCGCCCTGCAGGAATGGCATGGACAATCTGCCAGACCAGCTCTCTCGATTTTTTCAGGCTGTCAGCCACTAATTGTCCGTTTTCAGCGTTTGCCGGGTTTGATTGAGAAAATTATTTAGCACTCTCACCTTGACTCTGCTAAATGAATCTCTATTATTAGCACTCCTTCTAGGAGAGTGCTAATTTTTACGCGGAAAGCGCGTATTTAAAGGGTCAAAACGTAAACTAGCGCTGTTTTACCATAAACACCAGGCAGCAAAATAGCTGCTAAATCAGCAATTGGAGACATGAATGAATATTCGTCCATTACAAGACCGTGTTGTTGTTCGACGCACGGAAGAAGAAACCAAGTCTGCAGGCGGGATTGTAATTCCAGACTCTGCAACTGAAAAGCCATCCCAGGGTGAAGTACTGGCCGTAGGACCCGGCAAGAAGCTGGACAACGGTACTGTGCAGGAAGTGGATTTGAGCGTCGGCGACAAAATTTTGTTTGGCCAGTACTCAGGCAGCACAGTAAAGATTGACGGTGAAGAACTGCTCATCATGAATGAAAGTGAAGTGTTTGGCGTCGTAGAGTAAGCCAACTTTTTGAATCAGAGCTCTAAAGTAACGGAGCTATTAACAGACAAAGAAATTTTTAAGGATTAACCATTATGACTGCTAAAGAAGTTAAATTTGGTGATGCAGCACGGCAAAGTATGCTGGCTGGAGTGAATGTCATCGCTGACGCTGTAAGAGTAACACTGGGTCCCAAGGGCCGAAACGTAATTCTCGACAAATCATTCGGTGCGCCGACTGTCACTAAAGACGGAGTATCCGTCGCTAAAGAAATCGAGCTGAAAGACAAATTTGAAAATATGGGTGCCCAGATGGTGAAGGAAGTTGCTTCCCAGACATCTGATGCTGCCGGAGACGGAACAACGACTGCCACGGTTCTTGCCCAGTCAATTCTTAATGAAGGTTTGAAATCCGTTGCGGCTGGCATGAACCCGATGGATCTCAAGCGTGGCATCGACAAGGCTGTCATTGCAGCGGTTGCCGAAATAGAGAAGCTGGCGGTTCCCTGCACAGATGCCAAAGCCATCGCACAGGTAGCGAGTGTCTCTGCAAATAACGACAACCAGGTAGGTGACATTCTTGCTGAGGCGATGGATAAGGTCGGTAAAGAAGGCGTGATCACTGTTGAAGAAGGTAGTGGTTTAGATAACGAGCTGGAAGTGGTCGAAGGCATGCAGTTCGATCGTGGCTACCTTTCTCCTTACTTCATTAACAACCAGGACAATATGAGTGTGGAGATGGAAGAGCCATACATCCTGCTCTTCGACAAGAAAATCTCCAACATCCGCGACATGCTGCCGGTACTCGAAGCTGTTGCCAAGGCGGGTAAGCCACTCATGGTTATCGCAGAAGACGTTGAAGGTGAGGCGTTGGCAACACTTGTTGTGAACAACATGCGCGGCATCGTTAAAGTTGCGGCAGCCAAAGCACCAGGCTTTGGAGATCGTCGTAAGGAAATGCTTCAGGACATCGCAATCCTTACAGGTGGCACGGTCATCTCTGAGGAAGTTGGTCTTTCTCTTGAAAGCGCTACGCTCGATGATCTTGGCCAGGCGAAACGCATTACCTTAACGAAGGAAAATACTACCATCGTTGATGGTGCAGGTACTCACGAAGATATCGAAGCACGAGTTAATCAGGTTAGAGCGCAGATCGAAGAAACCTCTTCTGACTATGATCGTGAAAAGCTGCAAGAACGTGTTGCCAAACTTGCTGGTGGTGTTGCCGTTATTAAAGTGGGCGCAGGTTCAGAAATTGAAATGAAGGAAAAGAAAGCCCGGGTCGAGGATGCACTGCATTCAACCCGTGCTGCTGTTGAAGAAGGAATCGTCGCTGGTGGCGGTGTTGCCTTGATTCGAGCACTTCAGTCTCTTGAGAAGTTAAAGGGAGATAATGCGGACCAGGATGTAGGCATCAATATCTTACGTAAGGCGATGGAAGCACCAATGCGCCAGATCGTCACAAATTCTGGAGACGAAGCGTCTGTTGTGGTTGACAAGGTTCGGAGGTTGAAAGGAAATCATGGTTACAATGCCGCTACTGGCGAGTATGGTGACATGATTGAGTTTGGTATTCCTGATCCTGCCAAGGTCACGCGAACTGCACTTCAGGCAGCGGCTTCTGTCGCTGGGCTGATGATCACCACGGAATGTATGGTGACTGAGGCCGTCGATGACTCTCCTAGTCCTGCAATGCCCGATATGGGCGGCATGGGTGGCATGGGTGGCATGATGTAGAAAATTGCCACAGGCAATTCGCACTGTCACGCACAGAGTGTAAGAAAAGCGAAGAAAAGCGCCGGGTAACTGGAGCGAAACGAAAACCCCGCATTAGCGGGGTTTTTTTGTCCGCGATAAACCCGACTAAATCACATGGGCTTATAGAGTTTCAAAAAATTCAATGTTATCATCGTCATACGAGACAAAATTATAGTAATCCCGCGATAAAAACAGCCGATTGCACTTGTGGAGTTGGCCACTTTGAAATCAAGAAACAACTAATTAAAAGAAAATTGGGGAACTACCATGGATATAACATTATTTACGAGCCACGGCCTGGACTATCTGTTCAGATGGGGACACTTCCTGACAGGCATCACCTGGATAGGATTGTTGTACTACTTCAACTTTGTGCAGGGTGAATATTTTAAAGAAGCCGAGGCTGACCACCGTGCAGGTGCCATCCAGAAGCTGGTTCCCAGGGCGTTATGGTGGTTTCGCTGGGCAGCGATGTTCACCTTCCTGACGGGTGTCGTGTTATTGGCGTTCCGTGCCCAGGCAATATCCTTCGACATTACAATCGGCGCCATACTCGGTACCTTAATGTTCCTCAATGTCTGGGTCATCATATGGCCGAATCAGAAGATCGTTATTGCATCGGCCACCCAGGTAGCAGGGGGCGGTGAAGCCATACCTGAAGCTGCTGCCGCGGCACCGAAAGCCGCCCTGGCTTCCCGGACCAACACCCTGTTTTCTTTTCCCATGCTGTTTTTTATGGGCTCCTCGATGCATATGAGCAGCGGTCTGATCGGTAGTGCAAGCACAGTGGCACTTGGTGTCATTCTATTAATCATTGCTGCTCTGGAAGTGAATGGAATAGTAGGTAAGCAAGGACCGATGACATCTGTAAACGGGGTTATCGGCTCCGGTATAGGGTTGACCGCCGTACTTTATGGATTGATGGTTGCTCTGTAATATCGAACGCTTGTAAGAGCAGGGCTCTGAATGGGCCCTGTTTTTTATGAGATATTTTTATTGGTTGAGAACAAATGAGTGATAAGGGTCTTGATGGGCTAGGTGCCATACGGCCAGCCAAGGACGAGGTTTCTTCCTACCGCAGGAGTAATCGTGCGGAGGCACCGAAGCAGAGTCGCTTCAATGGGATACTGGTATTCGTCATCTTACTTATGGCTATCATGATGGGCGTGGGTGGCTATGCGCTCTTTGAGGTGCAGAAGAGACTTGATCTGTCGAATCAACTGCTCGCCAGCGGGCAGGAGAATGTCCAGAAACTGGATAGTCGGCTGGCGACAACCGGAACTGATTTATCCAGGTCGATCCGGATCATGCAGGGCCAGTTGAATACCAACGTGACGGAAATAGACAAGTTGTGGGCTGTAGCGCATCGTCAGAACAAACCTAACATACAGAAAAATGAAGTTGCCATAAAAAAGGTGGATAGAGAACTGCGGGCAAAAATTGAGCCGCTCTCGAAGGTGATTCAGAATATCTCGGGTGAATTCAAAAAGCTTGTAAGCGATGTCTCCAGGATCAGGCAAGACCTGGCAGAAGAGAATCAGGAGGCGACGACACAGGTCTCGTTGGTCAGGGGACAGGTTCAGGACCAGTCTGTCCTGGTTGAGGGAAACAGGCGTGAAATTACCATTCTTGCCAAGCAGATGAAAGATGCACAGGAAGCCATCGACGTCATTGATGAATACAGGAAGCAGGTCAATCAGCGGCTTAGAAGTTTACAAGGCCAGATACAGGATCAAGCCGGACCAGTAACTAGTCAATCGTCCAATCCCTGAGAACGCTCATCTCAAATAGCTGATCCTGGTAGCGTAACAGCACTCCTTCCTCCGTGATTTCGACCAGCCGAATGCCTTTCGCAGCAATATCTCCTTCACGGATGTTGTTGCCATTTATATTAACCACCCGCAGTGTCGAATCCTCTGCAAATATGTGACTTGAGAAACGCATTTCGGGAATATTTCGTTGAACACTTTCGGGTAATTCACTGATTTGAACCGGAACAGCAATTGTCGTTGATGTTGCAGCCAATGTTGAATCAGGTGCTAAAGGAGTTAATGCAATCGGTGCCTCAGCAGGGGCTACTCGTTCTCTTATGGGGCCATTCTTGGCAGCGTCAGCAAAGTTGTTAGATTCAATCCCCTGGGTCGACAAAAATAGATACAATGCGGTGCCGGTAGCGACTAGCAACAGAGACGCCAGCAATAAGATAGTGAGCCTGAATTTTTCGGTCCTGGCGGGTGAAAAGACATGGACCGCATCGAGTGCAGGGGCCTGGCGATTCCTGTCTTCCTGTTCAGACCTTTTTAAGGCATCGAGAATATAAGACACTAACCGTCCTCCTGATCAGGCTTATACGGTAAATCCCCGAATATGTCCTGGTCCAGGAATGGTATGTTGACACCCTCGATACTGTTGATGTGAATCCAGGTTTTAGCACCAACCACACCATTGGGGATCAAACCGGCATTCAACTGGAATTTTTTAACCCGGTCTTCCAATTCCTCGTTGTAACCATATCCGGTTGGAGTGGTGAGAGGTCGTGATTCAATGATCGCCAGTTGGCTCGACAACCAGTCAATGGTTGGGCCTTCATCACCAGGCACACTGGGTCTGTTATATGCGGGGGGTGTACGCCAGAAGAGAGTGTACTTCCCGTTCCATAGATCGAAAAATTGCTCGGCACTTACCTCGTATTGACGATCACCAGATATAAATGTTGCTACCCCATCACTGAGACGACTTAAGGTTATCCATTGATCATTAATACCGACAACCACTGGCCTGTTCAGGTTTTCGATCTCTTTCATTCCCATAAGGTCGGAATAGCATTTCAGGCCGATAGTGGCAGCCTGATCACATGGCTGTGCTTTCTGGTCTTCAAAAGCGATCCCCCAGAGTACAAAAAGATCAGCAAATGCCTTCCTGACATCATCATGGCCGACGATTTCCTCCAGGTCCTTCAGGTTAGCCTGCAGCACATAACCCGGCTCTTTTCCTATGGTGGCAATAGATAACCGGGAAACTTCTTCCGGGCTGGAGTTGCCGTTGGGATGAGCAATTGCTCGTTCAGGAGTGGGGTCTTGGACAAGATGTTCTTTGTTGAGCTGTGTCACAAGTGCAGAGCCATCTTCTGAACTAACGATTGAATCAGGTTGTGAATTAATCTCTCGTTCTGGCGAGTACCAGGTCACCAGAATTGAACCCAGAAGAATAATACCGGCAGCGATGGCCAGTGCGTGTTTTGTTTCGAATTTTTTTGTTGGTCGCCCTAGAACTTCATCAGCAGCACGGTTGACGATGCTTAGACTGACCTGCCATTTGTTCTCAGCATAGGTGCCGAGTAACGCCCGGTCACATATTAGATTGATGACACGTGGAATCCCGCCACTAATTTTGAATACCTTGTTGATTGTGTTTCGTGGGAAAAACATGCCCTTCGCACCGGCGATAGCCAGGCGATGCCGAATATACTCATGTACGTCTTCTTTGCTCAACGCCTCAAGGTGAAATCGTGCGGTGATTCTTTGGCTGAGTTGCCTCAGTTCATTCTTTGATAACAGGTCTAACAGCTCCGGTTGACCCAGAAGTATTATTTGCAGAAGTTTGCGCTGGTTGGTTTCGAGATTTGTCAGTAGACGCAGCTGTTCCAAAACGTCAACAGACAGGTTCTGGGCTTCATCAATGATGAGAACGGTTCGCCTGCCCATCTGATGCGAGGTCAGCAGAAAGTGATTGAGATTGTCGACAAGTACTTTGATGCCCGCATTGTCTGGGTAGTCAATGCCAAGATCGTCGCAAACTGTTGCCATCAGCTCTATGACGGTCAGTTTTGGGTTCAGAATGAAGGCAATGTCTACCTCATCGGGAATTTGCTCCAGCAGGCAGCGACAGACAGTTGTTTTTCCTGTGCCAACTTCCCCGGTTAGCAGGATGAATCCACCATCGCTCTTGATGCCGTATAGGAGGTGCGCCAGAGCCTCCCTGTGCCGGTCGCTCATATACAGATATTGCGGATTCGGGGCGATGGAAAAGGGTGCCTCGTTGAGTCCAAAATAGTCGTTATACATGCTTAATTAACTAGTGGTTTGATGGGGCTTGGCTTCTGTGTGTTGAAGGATAGCAGTTGACTAAAAAACCCGCTAGGAATTCCAGGAAACGTCTGAATAGGTCTATCTAAACGGGGCCAGACCAGGTACCGCGATGGCGCACTTTACGTAACCTCGTGAATCTGAAGTGCATTCGCAATTTTACCCCCAAAACGCCGCCTTGCTCTGACAAAAATATGCCTTTAATCAGATGGTATGGACACCGCCCTCCTATAACCGGCATCAAAGTGCCATAGTTGGAATGGAAATTTCAACTAAACAAAGAGGGCGATACCCATGAATAAGATTAACGTAATTGGATTGGATTTGGCAAAGAATGTATTTCAAGTACATGCAATTGATAGCAGGGGCGAGGTATTGATTCGTAAACAACTAAGGCGGGCTGAAATGCTTAAGTACTTTGCCCGCCTGTCCCCGTGCCTCATTGGTATGGAAGCTTGCGGTGGTGCACATTATTGGGCGCGCGAATTGACACAATTGGGACATACTGTTCGATTGATCGCCCCTATTTTTGTAAAGCCGTATCTCAAATCCAACAAGAATGATCGAAATGATGCCGAAGCAATCTGTGAAGCCGTGCAGCGGCCAAGCATGCGGTTTGTCCATCCTAAAGGACCGGAACAACAGGCAGTATTGCACCTGCATCACGGTCGCCAATTGTTGGTACGTCAACGCGTTGCATTGAGCAACCATATACGCGGTGTTCTTTCAGAATACGGTATTGTATTTCCTCAAGGCGTCAATGTGCTGACAAGACGTCTCCCAGAAATATTGGAAGATGCTGAGAATGGTTTGCCGGTTCTGACTCGCGAACTATTAGCTGAACTCAAACTAGAACATGAGCAGTTACGTAACCGAGCCGAACGTATTGAAAAGCAACTGAAGGCCTGGCATGCAGCGGATGCAGTGAGCCAGCAATTAGCGAGCATACCGGGTATTGGTGTACTGACGGCGACTGCTTTAGCAGCGACGATAGGTAAGGGACGAGATTTTAAAAATGGTCGTGAATTGTCGGCATATCTTGGACTGGTGCCACGTCAGCATTCATCAGGCGGTAAGGAGCGGTTGTTAGGAATCAGTAAACGAGGTGATGGTTATTTGCGTTGTTTATTAATTCATGGGGCCAGATCGGTGATACATCATATACGTCGGCGTCTGAAAGCAGGAAAGGCAGGAGGTAACCCTTGGGTTGAACAATTGTTGCAGCGTTGCCATGTCAATGAGGTCGCTGTTGCATTGGCCAACAAAATGGCTCGAATGGCCTGGGCATTACTAAATAAAGATGAAACATACAGAACAGTATTACCTGTTTGATTGTATGAGTTAGAGGAAGATTAGTAAGTAACGGAGGGCATTTTAAGGTTGCGCTAGTGAAAAATGGGAAAACAGGTCGGACCACGACGGGTCAAACCCGAGGAACCTCTTGAGGGAAAACCTCGCTACTCAGATAGGGCCCCGTCGGCAAATACCATAGAGGCCAGGAATGGAAATTCCATAAACAGGCCGGATGTAAGACTGCAATCGATTCTTTTTACCCCAATTCACTTGGCAAACGGGCGGTGTCCATGTAAGAGGTTCCCTGGATGTTGGAACCTGTTCCTTCGGCGTCATCAAGTGCCGTCAGCTGTCGATCTTTTTCCTCCCAGATATCATTTACCCAGGTTCTTAAGCCTCTCTTAGCATTATTACTGGCACCTGACTCTTCGCGGTCTTCATCGGTTGGCACTGCAAGGTGTTCGACATTGACTGACACGTCCGTGCAGCGACCACACAGAAAATCGAAGAATCCTGGTGCACCAGCCGGGTAGTGGATAGTCACATTCAATACACAATCGAGCTTATTCCCAAGAGAGTTGATGACCAGTGCGGCGCCCCCGCCTCTCGGTTTTAGCAGGTGTCTGTAGGGAGATCGTTGGCTTTGATGCTTGACCCTGGTAAAGCGAGTACCTTCCAGGAATATTAGAACCGACACAGGCGTGAGTTTGAATTTTTCACAGGATCGTCTCGTCGCCTCGAGATCCTTACCTTTGAGTTCAGGGTGCTTTTTCAGGAATTCTGCTGTATAGCGTTTCATGATTGGAAAATCCAGAGCCCACCAGGCAATGCCAATGAGAGGTACGTAGATAAGCTGTTGTTTGATGAAAAATTTCTGTAGCGGGATCCTGCGGTTAAATACCCTCTGCAGGATGAAGATGTCTGCCCAGGTTTGATGATTGCTGAAGACGAGATACCACTTGTCGTGGGCTAGACCTTCTAGTCCTTCGGTCTTGATTTCGATTTTCGTGAAAAGGGCAAGCAACAGATTGTTACAATCAATCCACAATTCGGCAATACTCATGGCCCCCCGGGTGCACCAGGGTTCAGCGGCTGGTGGTCCCAGAAATCGAAGTAGAGCAAAAATATAGAGTGGCGCGCACCAAAAAATGGTATTGAAGATAACCAACACACTGGACAAGACACCCTTTAGGCGATCGGGCAAGAAACTGAGCACTAGAAAGTCCTTATACTATTCAGAAAGCTTATTACTGCGGCCTGTTTTAGTCATCTTCCAAACCGCAATCCTGATTGCAGTCCTGACTAGTTGTTCGAGTTTAACATTTTACACTCAGGCAGTCGTAGGCCAGTCTTCCCTATTGTGGCAACGACAAGATATTTCCCAGGTCCTTAAGGATCCATCTGTCAACGATGTGACCAGAACCAGACTCGAACTGGTTAATGAAATACTGGCATTTGCCGAAAATGAGCTGAGCCTGCCGGTTGGCGATGCCTACTCTACTTATGTGTCGACAGGTAAGCCATACATTGTCTGGAACGTTTTTGCTGCACCACTCTGGTCGCTGACGATGAAATCTTTTTGTTACCCAATTGCCGGTTGCGTGAGCTATCAGGGTTATTTTAAGGAATCAAAAGCCCATGAATTGGCCACCAGATTAGAGAAGGAAGGATACGATGTGTATGTAGGTGGTGTTACCGCCTATTCAACGCTTGGCTGGTTTTCCGACCCTGTACTGGACACTTTCCTGTTGAGGTCAGAGCTGGGGCTCGTTTCGTTGTTATTCCATGAGCTGGCGCACAAGGTCATTTATTTGCCAGGCGACACGACGTTTAATGAGAGCTTTGCAACCACACTCGCAGAAGAAGGTTTGAGACGGTGGCTGCTGGACCGTGGAGAGGAAACCAGATTTCAGGAATACCAGAATTCAAGGCAGCGGAAAGACGATGTGATTAGTCTCATCAAAAGGTCACGTGGGGAATTGAAGCGCTTGTATGCGTCTGGCGCCTCGGTGGAAGAGATGGGTGTGAAGAAAACCGAGATCCTGAATCAATTACCAGCAGGTTACGAATTGCTCAGGAGATCCTGGACCAGAGGAACTGAATTTCAGTCGTGGATGACAATGCAGTCGGAATACTCAGAATTGAACAACGCCAAGTTGGGAGCCATCGCTGATTACAATGGATGGGTGCCAGCGTTCCTTGTATTACTTTTGCAGCAAGGTGGTGAGATAGAACTATTTGTCGAGTCAGTCAAAGAGTTAGGCCGACTGGAAAAGCCGCAGCGTGACGAATATTTATCCGGGTTGTTGGCCAGGGCCGGTAAAGTGACTTAAACCACGGTTGAGTTACAACAATAGAACGCATACTGTTGTGACGACACCGGCACCAATTAGATTAAGAACAAAACCTTCCTTCGCCATCACCTTCGTTGGGAATCGACCTGTGCTGAACATGATTGTATTGGGTGCTGTGGCCACCGGTAACATAAATGCACAACTGGCGCTCATCGTCGCGGGAACCATGAGTAATGCAGGTTCGATACCTGCCGCAATCGCTGCTGCCGCCAGAATAGGCATCATCAGTGCTGTGGTGGCTGTGTTGCTTGTCATCTCAGTCAGGAAGGTGATGGTCAGGCAGATGACGGCAATCATTAGTACTATTGGCCAACCTGCAATACCCGAGAGCAGGTCACCAAGATAAGCGGATAGGCCGGAGGCGACAAAAGCTTTGGCTAATGCGATACCTCCGCCAAAGAGAATCAGCATACCCCAGGGAATATTCCCGGCAGTTTCCCAATCCAGTAACTTGTCTCCCTTTCCGTTGGGTACCAGGAACATGACGATTACAGCGATCAGCGCGACGCTGGCATCATTGGCGGCCGGTAAATCCAGCCAGCTACTCCAGCCTCCGAATGGCTGGCTTCTGGTCACCCAGGCTAGCGCCGTCAGTGAAAAGACAATAAATACCCGTCTTTCATCTACTTGCCAGCTTCCTATTTTTGGCATGTCAAAGTTGCCCTTGAAATGCAGACCACGTGTCAGCCAGAGCGCGATGAGTGGAACTAATAGCAGAACGACAGGAATTCCCCAGGACATCCAGGTCAGGAAACCTATCTCGTTGCCAGTATTGGTGAAATAAATCTCTCTAAAAATCAGATTCGGCGGTGTGCCAATTGGCGTACCGATGCCACCCACATTGGC
>Ga0114950_10003177_pt1 | contig 12648 bp, 10 predicted proteins | sample N075metaG_FD_83503 | JGI IMG/M metagenome (GOLD analysis project Ga0114950, IMG submission 83503) | Deep subsurface microbial communities from Kermadec Trench to uncover new lineages of life (NeLLi) - N075 metaG | ecosystem: Environmental > Aquatic > Marine > Ocean trench > Sediment | place...
TACGAATTCGTCTCTGCCACCGAATGTTATAAATCGGGCCGCTTCGACGACGTCAAGATGAAGGTGCTGGAACGCTACGACGCGGTCATGGCGGTGATCCTGCCGACCCTGGGCGAAGAGCGCCGGGCGACCTATTCGCCGTTCCTCCCCATTTGCCCCTGGACCGGGCGGGTGCTCCAGGTGCCGGTGATCGAGCGCGACCTGGAAAAGGGCACCTTCGTCTACCGCGACGCCGACAACCAGACCTACGAGGTCAAGGTGCGCGGCGCCGATTGCAAGCTGCAATGGAAGGTCGATTGGGCCATGCGCTGGGTCGGCCTCGGCGTCGATTACGAGATGTCGGGCAAGGACCTGATCGACTCGGTCACCCTGTCGGCGAAGATCTGCCGCATCCTCGGCGGCCGCCCGCCCGAGGGCATGACCTATGAACTGTTCCTCGACGAGAACGGCGAGAAAATCTCGAAGTCCCGCGGCAACGGGCTGGCGGTGGAGGAATGGCTGGCCTACGCGCCGCCCGAAAGCCTCACGCTGTACATGTACAATTCACCGCGCAAGGCCAAAAGGCTTCATTTCGACGTCATCCCGCGCTGCGTTGACGACTACCTCGGCCATCTCGAGAAGTTCGCCGCCGAGATTGAGCCCGCCAAGCGCCTGGCCAACCCGGTCTTCCATATCCACGGCGGCCCGCCGCCCGGGCCCGAATCGCACCTCACCTATTCTATTCTGTTGAACCTGGCCAGCGTCTGCAACACCGAGGACAAGGCCGTGCTGTGGGGCTTCATCACCCGCTACGATACCCAGGCCACGCCAGAGAGCGCGCCCTTCCTCGATCGATTGGTCGGCACCGCCATCGCGTACTACCGGGACTTCGTCAAGCCGGGCAAGACCTACCGGGCGCCCAGCGCCATGGAAAAGGCGGCCCTGGAAGACCTGGCCGAGACCCTGGCGGCGCTGCCCGCCGGCGCCGATGCCGAAGCCATCCAGCACGAGGTCTACGAGGTCGGCAAGCGCCATGAATTCGAGGATCTCCGCGCCTGGTTCAGGGCGCTCTACGAGATCCTGCTGGGCCAAAGCCAGGGCCCGCGCATGGGCTCGTTCTTCGCCCTCTACGGCCTGCCCGAGACGCTCACGCTGATCGCCCGCGCCCTGGCCGGGGAAGACCTGGCTGAGAACGCCGACACCGCGGCTTAAAAGACTAAGGCGTCTCTTGCCCTCAGGCCCGCGCGGTGGTCTTGGCCCACTCGAAATAGAGCGTCCGCGCCTTCTCGTAGAACGGGCCGGGCTGGAATTTCCGGTCCCCGAGGCCGATCAACGGCGTGACCTTGGCGTAATTGCCGGTGGCGAACACCTCGTCGGCCGCCTGCACGTCGGCGAAGCCGAGCGTCGTCTCGGCGACTTCGATGCCGGCGTCGCGCAACAAACCGATCACCCGTTGGCGGGTGATGCCGTCCAGGAAGGTGCCGTTGGGCACCGGCGTCGCCACCGCGCCGTCGCGGGCGATGAAGATATTGGCGGTGGCGAATTCGGCGACGTTGGCGTTGGCGTCCAGCACCACGGCGTTGTCGAAGCCGAGGCCGCGCGCCTCGCGCAGCGCCCGGGCCGATTGCGGATACAGGCACGACGCCTTGGCGGCGGTGGGCGCGCTTTCGGGGCTGGGCCGGCGGACCGCCGAGAGGTGGGCGGTAAAGCCCGTGGGCGCGGGCATGGGGGATTCGAACAGGGTGAGCACGAAGCGCGTCGATTCCGGGCGCGGCGTGACGAACCCGTCTTCGGCATAGAACATGGGCCGGATGTAGAGCTCCGTGCCATCTTTGAACCGGGCGATGCCGTCCCAGGCGAGGGCGACGATGTCGTTGGCACCCAGCTTTGGGTCCAACCCCAGCACCCGGGCCGAGGCGACACAGCGCGCCGCGTGGCGCTCGAGATCCGGCGCCAGGCCGGCGAACGCCCGGGCCCCGTCGAACACCACCGAGGCCATCCAGACGGCGTTGGTCAAGGGCCCCATGATGGGCGGATTGCCTTGGACCCAATCGCCGTCGATGTAATGAAGGGCCTTGGCCTCGCGGCCGGTTGCGCTGGAGGTGATCGCCATGGCCGGATTGTCCCCGATCACGGGGCCCGACCCAAGGGGGAATTTGCCGGCGGCTTCCGCCCGCCTGGCCGCCCGCCCGCCTGGCCGCCCGGCGGCAGGTGGGCGTCCGAAGGCCACCGTGGCGGGCGTCGGAGGCCTTATTGGGCGGCGGCGAGGATGGCCTGCCAGGCCTTGTAGAGGATCGGCGTGGAGATGCCCGCGGCCATGGCCCCGGCGGTCAGCATTTCCGCGGTCGGTTCCCGGGGCACCACCGCCAGTCCGGCCATGGAAATGGCCGAGAGCACGTGAAGCGCGTCGCTCATGGTCTGGCCGGTGCCCTGGCGGGTGGCGAGGTCGTCGGCGATGGCGTGCGCGAGATCGAATTTCGGGGGGTTGGTCTGCATGGTTTGAGCCTCATGGCGAATTTATCGTCCATGGCTCTTGCGCAAGGGCCGTGCCAGGATCCGCCGATTCGGCCTCCCGGTCGGAAAACCCTTGTTAACTTGTTGAATTAGTACGATTTTTTAACAAGAGGCCGGGGCCGGACACGGCCCCACCGGGGGACCGAGTCCATGGCCGGCCGCATTTTGCACGGGCGTGAATTGCAATTTGCAAAGGCCGGGGAGTGCACTAAGTTCGGGGCCATGGATCAAACGACCCTACCGGCGGCCGGTTTGCGGCTGCCCGGCCCCATGGCGACCGACGGCGGCGGCCGTGACCTCCCGCCCCTCCAGGGGGCGCGCCCATGAACCTTTACCGCCTGGTGCGCCCTGTCTTGCACCTGGTTTCGCCCGAGGCCGCCCACGACCTGTCCCTGGCGGCCCTGGCCTGGGGGCTCGGCCCGCGCTTCCAAGCGCCCGAAGACCCCGCCCTGGCGGTGACCCTTTGGGGCAAGCGCTTCGCCAATCCCCTTGGCCTTGCCGCCGGCTTCGACAAAAACGCCAGGGTCATCGGCCCGATGATGGATCTCGGTTTCGGCTTCGTTGAGGTCGGCACCATCACCCCGCGCCCCCAGCCCGGCAACCCCAAGCCGCGCCTGTTTCGCCTGGACGAAGACCACGGCATTATCAACCGGCTGGGCTTCAACAGCGCCGGTGCCGAGGCCTGCGCCGCGCGCCTGGAGACGTGGCGCCGGGGCGGGCGGCCGGGCATTCTCGGCGTCAATATCGGCAAGAACAAGCAGAGCCGGGACGCCGCCGCCGATTATGGCGAAGGCGCCCGGCGGCTCGGCGCCTATGCGGATTACCTGGTGGTCAACGTGTCCTCGCCCAATACGCCGGGGCTGCGCGACCTGCAGGCGGCGGCGGAGCTCGACGAACTGCTCGACGCCGTGGCCGAGGCGCTGTCGGGGCTCGACCACCCGCCGCCGGTGGTGGTCAAGATCTCACCGGACCTGTCCGACCAGGCGCTGGGCGACATCACCGCCCTGGCCGCGGCCGGGCGCATGGACGGCCTGATGATTGCCAACACCACCACCGACCGTCCCCAGGGCCTGCGCGGCCGCGACCGCTTCGAGGAAGGGGGATTGAGCGGCCGGCCCCTGTTCGCGCCCGCGACCCGGGTGCTGGCCGCCTGCTGGCGGGCGACGGTTGGCAAGGTGGTGTTGATCGGTGTCGGCGGCATCGGTTCGGCCGAGGACGCCTACGCCAAAATTCGCGCCGGCGCCTCCCTGGTGGCGCTGTACTCCGCCCTGGTCTTCGAGGGGCCCGCCCTGATCCCCCGCATCGTCGACGGGCTCGGCCGTTTGATGCGGGACGACGGATTCACGACGATCTCCGAGGCGGTGGGCGCCGATCACCGCTGAACCGCCGCGCCGGGCCCGGCGTCAGGGCATTTCCCAGGGTCATCAATCGTTAACCATTAACCATATTTCAAGACCTTGGCCGCATTCTCACCGGGTTCGGCGCCGTTCAAGCGAAAGCCAGGGACACCCGCGTGTTGAAACACATCATAATCGTCGCTTCCTACGGAATGCTGGCCGTCGCCGTCGCCCTGGTCGGCTCCGAATTGGTGCCGGCGCTGGCGCCGCCGGTCAATTGGTTCGCCGCCGGCATGGTTTTCCTGGTCGGCGCACTGGCCCATGAATCCCATGTCCGGGTCACCCAGGGCGCCACCATGGCCGGTCAACTCCACGCGCTGCGGTCCGAGAACATCGGCCTCCGCGCGCAGGTGACCTACCTGGGCGGGGCCATGGAAAATCTGGGCGCGAACATCGGCGAACTGAACGCCGATGGCACCGACAAATCCAAGCAGGAGCTCGACCGGGTGATCGCCGAGGTTCGCGTGCTGCAGAACCTCATCGAGCAACTCTCGGCCTTCCGGTCCATGGCCGGGGAAACCCCCGCGCCTGAAAGCTCCAAGGCCGCGGGGAGAGATGATTCGCCGGCGCCGGCGCCGGGCCGGGCCCCGGCCGGGGAGAACGGCGCCGCCTACGGCCTCGATGAAAAGGAGGTGCTGGACATCGTGCGCGAGGGATTGCGCAAGGAGAGGGTCGACCTCTACCTGCAGCCCATCGTCAGCCTGCCCCAGCGCAAGACCCGCTTTTACGAGTGCTTCTCGCGTATTCGGGCCGAGAACGGCACCGTCATCAGGCCCGACCAATACATCGACCTGGCCAAGCGGGAAGGCTTGATGGGGGCCATAGACAACATGCTGCTGTTCCGTTGCGTGCAATTGGTCCGCAATGCCCAGAGCAATAACAAGAACATCGGTTATTTCTGCAACATCTCCGCCAACACCTTGAAGGACCGCAAATTCTTTTCCGATTTTGTCGGTTTCATGGCCGCCAACCAAGAGCTTGCGCGCAACCTCATTTTCGAATTTTCGCAAACCGACCTCGACACCCACCGCGAGGAAATTGGCGAATACACCGCCCGCCTGGGGCAGCTCGGATTTAATTTCTCCCTCGACCGGGTAGAGGACCTGACCAAACTCAACCTGGAGATCCTCGCCGCCCTCGGCTTCCGGTATATCAAAATCGATGCCCGGAACTTTCTCGACATGCCGCGCGACGACGATCGCCCGGCCATGGCCGAAGCCGCCGGCGAAGTGGCATTGGCACCGGTGGGGGAGGCCGACACCGTGGTCGGGATCGATGTCGCCCTGCTCAAGCGGACCATGGATCTCCACGGCATCGACCTGATCGTCGAAAAACTCGAAGAAGAGCAGAATCTGATCGAATTGCTGGATTACCGGATCGATTACGGCCAGGGTTACCTGTTCGGCGAACCGCGCCTGTCCGACTAGCGGGCTGCTGAAAAACCGTTTGAAGCAGTTGCCCTTCCTTCGAGACAGGCCCCTGCAGGGCCTTCCTCAGGATCGAGACAGGCCCCCCCAGGGCCTTCCTCAGGATCGAGACAGGCCCCCCCAGGGCCTTCCTCAGGATCGAGACAGGCCCCTGCAGGGCCTTCCTCAGGATAAGGAATGATATGTTTCTGTACTTTCCCTCATGCTGAGGAAGGCGCGTAGCGCGTGTCTCGAAGCATCGGGCCACAAGGTAGAGTTTTTCAGCAGTCTGCTCCGGGTCCCAAGCCGCCTTGCGCGGACGCCGGCTCCCGCCCTTCACATTCGCCGCCGCCCGTGGCACAACATCCCCCCACCGCAACCTTTGCTCCGAGCGCCCATCATGCCCCCTGCACCCGCTACCGGTCCCGAGATCAGGATCCTGCCGGGCATCGGCTCCCTGGTAGAAGCCTACGACGGATTGATTCTCGATCTTTGGGGGGTGATCCACGACGGGCGCGAACCTTACCCCGGGGTCAGCGATACCCTGGCGCGACTGAGGGATGCCGGCAAGAAGGTGTTGATGCTGTCCAACGCGCCCCGGCGTTCGGCCGCGGTGATCGAGGGGATGACGGCCATGGGCATCGACCGCGGGCTTTACGACCAGGTTTTGTCGTCGGGCGAACTCGCCTGGCGGGCGCTCCGCCACCGTGCTTCCCCCTGGGCGGAAGCCCTCGGCCGGCGTTGCCTCCATGTCGGGCCGGATCGGGATAAGGGGCTGCTCGACGGGCTCGGCCTGGAACTCATCGACGGTGCCGAGAAGGGCGGCTTCATCCTCAACACCGGGCCCTGGCGGGACAGCGCGCGGGTCGCCGACTACCAGGCCCTGCTGGGCGAGGCCCAAAAATGCGCCATGCCCATGGTCTGCGCCAATCCCGACATCGAGGTGATCCGCGCCGGCACCCGCATCATCTGCGCCGGCGCCCTGGCCGCCCACTATGCCGAGATCGGCGGGGTGGTCCACTATTTCGGCAAACCCCACGCCGAGACCTACAGCGCTTGCCTCGAGCTGATGGAGGTCGCGGATTTTTCCCGCCTCCTGGCGGTGGGGGATTCGCTCACCACCGATATCCGCGGCGCCGCCGGCGCCGGGGTCGATTCGGTGTTGGTGACATCGGGCATCCACGCCAGCGAATTGGGGCTCGGTTACGGTGAGCTCCCATCCCAGGACCAGCTCCAAATTGCCTGTGCCGCAGCCGGCGCCTTTCCCATGGCCGCCATCGCCGCCTTTACGTGGTGAGAGTTGTGCTGGACTGCCGCACCGCCACCCGATAGGCTTTTACCCAAGATACCCCAGGATAGAGTGACCAAGAACACCGGGAGACAACGGACCCCCATGAGGGTGAGATCGATCCGTTTTTGGATATGGCTGGCTGTCGGCACGGGCCTGAGCGGGGCGTGGCTCACGGCGGTCGCGGTCTATGTCTCGCGCCTGATCGGTTGGGACAATATCTTCTTCCTCCTGCCCCATGAGCTGGGCGCGTTCTTCCTGGGGGTGTTCGCGCCGACCGCGTTCCTGTGGCTGACCCTGATCTATATCGGGTCCCGTGCCCAGGTGATCGATGTGGCGGTGGCATTGGAAGCGCGGCTGGATAAATTGATCTACCCGTCGTCGGGCACGGAAGCGGAGGTCAATTCGGTGGTGCAGGCGTTGGAACGCCATGCCGAGGCCTTATCCAATGCCAGCGAAGCGGCCGCCAATCAGGCCGAAAGCAGGATTCGCCAAGCGGCCGGGGAATTGGAACAGCGCATCAACGAGGCCGGGCTGGCGCTCGAAGGCGCGGCGGAGTCGGCGTGCCGAAGGGTCGAGGCCATGGCCTCGGTGCTGGACGTGCGCCGCACCGATCTCGCCGCGGCGGCCCAACGGGTGGGTGAGGATGCCGAGCGATTCACGGAACTTCTGGACGTGCGCTGCAAGGGGTTGGACGCCTCCGCGGCAGTGCTGGCGGAACGGGGAGAGGCCATCAACCAGCTGATCGTCGACCAGCAGAAAAGCGTCGAGGGCGCCACCGATCGGCTGGAATCACGGGTCAAGTCGATCGGCGAGCGGTTGGCCGCGGAAACCAACCGGCTGGTCACCGAATCCGACCATGCGGCGGTGGGCGTGGCGGAAATGGCCGAGAAATGCCGGGCCAGCGTGGTGGCCATGCGGGCCGAATACGCCAATCTTGCCGCCGAGGCCGAGCAGGCGGCGAAGACCATGACCGGAGAGAGCCGCGCGCTGGGCCAGGAAGTGACGCGGATGACCGCCGTGTTGAACGGCGCCACCGGGGAATTCACCTCCCAGGCGCGGGAGCTCGTCGAATCGGGTGAACGGTCCGGGGTGATCATCACCGCCATGGTCGACCGCGTTGGCGAAGCCGCCGCCGGCCTCGATCAAAGCGCCGGCGGGGCCGTCGAAAATCTGAATATTGCCGGCGAAGCCCTGGCGGCGCGCGCCGGCCAGGTGGAACAGTTGGGAGGCCAGGTGCGCGATCATTTGGAGCGCGTCGGCGAATCATTCGACCGCCGCATCGAAGACATGGAAACCGCCGGCGAAAGCACCACCGAGCAAGTCCGCGTGGTCGGCGAATCCCTCGCCGCCCAATCCGCTGCCCTGGACCGGACCACCGAACGGGCGCGGGACCGCGTCGCCGAGGTGACCGCCCAATTCCAGGACCACGTCCGGGCGTTGGATGAGGTGGTGGATGAAGTGACGGCAAAGGCCGCCCGCACGACCGATGTCTTCCAGCGGCAGACCGATCAGTTGGCTGCGTCCGCGGCCACCGCCGAGCAGAGCGCCGGCGCCATCCGCGAGGCGCTGGAACGCCAGCAGCAGGAATTGGCGCGCGTGGCCGACGAAATGGCGGCGCGGGCGGAGGTCATCTCCGCCGCCGTGGCCCGTGAGGTCGAAGCCTTGGGGCAAGCTTCCAAGTCGGCCGCGGAGGAGGCGGACAATATCAGCCAGTCCCTGCGCCGGGAAAGCGGCGACATGGAAAACATCGTCGGCCAGATCGAGGTGCGCGTCGCCCAGGCCGGCGAGGCGCTGGCCAAGGAATCCAGGGCCCTGTCCGATGCCGCCGCCGCCGCCGCCGCCGATATTGGCCGGGTCGGCGAAGATTTCCACCGTAAGACCGAAAGCCTGAAGACCACCACCGAGGCCGTGGTCGGTCAGATGCACGGCGTCGGGGCGCTGTTTCGCCAGCGTTCCCAGGATATCGAACGCGCCGCCGACACCGCCACCCAGCGGGTCGATGACATCAGGACCCGATTCGACCAACAGGGCCGCGACTTCACCAATGTCATGGCGGCGGCGTCGGACCGTGCCGAGAGGATCGTCGAGACCATGGGCAACCAGGCCCGCGACCTCACCGATGCATCCAACTATGCCAGCGCCGAGGCGGAAAAGGTGCGCATCAACACCCTGGAAGCGACACAGGATGAATTCCTCCGCGATTCACGCCTGGTGGTGGATGAACTGGGCTCGCTCGGGGTCGATGTCATGCGGCTTATCGACAGGCCTCTTTCGGAAAAGCTGTGGCGCCGGTTTTCGCGCGGCGACAAGAGCGTGTTCCTGCGCGCCATGCTGGACAATGGACAAGCCAAACGAATCCAGGAAAAAATCAAGTCCCATTACGAGGCCGACGCGGAATTCCGTAAATACGCCGACCGCTATCTCGAAAAGTTCGAGGGGCTTCTGACCCAGGCGTCCCGCTCGGACCCCGCCAATCTGCTGAGCTCCGCCTTCGTGACGTCCGATGTGGGCAAGGTCTATGTCTTGCTGTCACGGGCCGTCGGGCGCATGAATTGACACCGCCCCGGCAGACCGAATAACCGATCCTCCGCGACAACCGGCCTTGGGGTAAAATCATCCCGGTCAAATGGTTCAATTTGTCTGGAAATTGCTCTAAGGCTGTGGTGGCGGAAGCCCTTGACGCTTGGGGGTAAACCCGGTAAATAGCCGCATCCCGGGCCGGGCGCAATGGGTTGCGCGGGGCCGGGGCGAGGCAGGTAATTCAACAGCGTAAGGTGGATGGGTCATGTCGCGGCGGTGCCAGATCACGGGTAAAGGGGTGATGGCCGGGAACAATGTGAGCCACGCTCACAACAAGACCCGGCGCCGCTTCCTGCCCAATGTTCAGAAAACCTCGGTGTTGAGCGAATCGCTCGGCCGCACGGTTCGCCTCAAATTGTCGGCCGCGGGGATCCGCACCCTTGAAAAGGTCGGCGGATTGGATGCCTTCCTGCTGGCGACCCCGTCGGCGCGGCTCGATCCCGCGGTGCGCAAGCTCAAGCGCCAGATCCAGAAAAAGGTGGCGGCGGCCGGCTGAGCCTGGGCATTGCCGATCCATGGATCATTGGGCCCGCCATGAGGCGGGCCTTTTTCACCGGGGCCGATCAATCGGGCGAATTTCCCAATGCCTCCTCGGGGCTAGGTCCGGCTGTTAACCTACTGTCCGCTTGGACCGTAACTTTGTTATCCCTGTAATTTGCAACCAGGATGGCCCGGCACTTTCCCCCGAGTTCGGCACGCAACCACCTAAAATAGCGGCTCGGCAGGCACATAGGACCCGGCCCTTGGCCCTATTGGGCCCCTCCGCTAAAGTAGTTTCACGCCCATAAACAGGAGGACAACGGCAATGGCCCGAACCCCTGATGAATTCGAAAAGGCGATGCTGGATTTGCTGGAGGAGGTTCGCTATGCCACCTCTTCCTATCTGGACGATTTCAATCGCAACCATCTCTGCCGCGAAGGGGCTTGGGTCTACGCGGTCGAGCATTGCGTCTTCGGCGCCCACTTCCCGCGGTGGCTTGCCAACGTCCTGGGCAACTGCCCCATACTGGAGGTACGCAAGTACTTGATCGAAAACCTCTACGTGGAAGAAGTGGAGGATCCGACCATTATTTCGGGACACCACGAGAGCCTCGTCGACTTTGCCGTGGCCCTGGGCCTCGACCGCGACTACGTGATGCGTTATGAGGGCGCCCCGCTCACCAAGATACGGGCGGAATATTTCGAGCATATAAGCCGCACGAAGCCTTGGGACGTCGGCTTCGCCGCCGTCTGCTCCGGCGAAATGACTCGCGGCACCAAGATGTACGCGCGGGTCGGCGATCGTGCCAAGACCACGCGCGCCATGTGGGCGCCGTTAAATTTGGCGGAGAAGGATCTCGCCCATTGGGACGCGGCCGAGGAGGCCGACTGCGGCGAGGGCGGCCATGGCGATATGCCTTACGAACTGCTTAAGAAATTCGTGACGACGCAGGACCGGCAGGATGCCTGCCTTGCGGCCATGCGCGAATGGCAGGCCATGACCCGGATGTGGGCGGATCAAGTCGGAGTCTGGGCCTTTGAGGCCTCGGGGCTGGAACCCCCGTCCCTGACCGGACGCCAGCCGCTGCCCAATCCGAAGCCATCGGCAGGGTAGAATTATCGCACCGTCTTGGCCGTTGACCTGATGACCGCCTTTGACCCAAAACGCATGGGGTCAACGGACGCTAAGACCACTTGACGGCGGAAAAAAGGGGCCGGAGAATTCCGGCCCCTTGGTCATTGTTTCGCCGGCGCCGCGCGGCGGCGCCGTGCACAGGCTTGGGCTTAGAGATATTTCTTGAAATGGGTGATGGTCCGCTTCCAGGCCAGCGCCGCCGCGACCTTGTGGTAGCGGGCGGGCCGCGCGTCGTTGTTGAAGGCGTGCTTGGTGCCCGGATAAAAATAAAGCTGATGCGCCTTGCCCATCTTCTTGAGCGCGGCGACGAAGGGTTTGACCCGCTTGGTCCGCTTGGGGTCTTTCTCGGCATAGTTCAACAGAATCGGCGCGTTGATCCTGTCCAGGTTCTTCTTGGGCGGGTTGCCGTAATAGGCCACGGCGGCGTTGACGGCGGGATCGTTGACGGCGAGACTCAGCGACTGGCCGCCGCCCCAGCAGAAGCCGACGACGCCCACCTTGCCGGTTGAATTGGCGTGGGCGCGGGCATATTTGGAGACCCGCACCATGTCGGCGGCGATCTCCTTCTTGGCCACGGCATAAAGGTTCTTGCGGGCGAGATCCCGGTCCTTGGGGGTGCCGCCATGGGGCGAGAGCATGTCGGGCGCCACCGCCAGGAAGCCTTCCAGGGCCATGCGCCGGGCGACGTCGCGGATATGCGGCGTGAGGCCCCGGTTCTCATGGATGACCACCACCGCCGGTAATTTCCCCGCGCCCTTGGGCCGGGCGACATAGGCGGTCAATTTTCCGAACTTCTCATCGCCGGCGGTAAGGCGTCCATCGTTGGGGGCGACCATGGCCGCCTCGGCGCCGGTGCCTTCCAACCAGGGCAGGACGGCCGCCGCCGCGGCGACGCTGCCGGCCGCCTTGACCAGCTTCTGCAGGAATTCGCGCCGGGGCTGGGCACTGTGGACGTAGTGGTCGAACAGGTCGATATAGAGGTCTTGCTTGTCCTCGCTGATGGTCATCTGAATGTCTCCCTCCGAGGTGGGTTGCAGTTAGCGAACATACTTCTTGAGGTGCGCAATGGTCCGTTTCCAGGCCAGCACCGCCGCCGCTTTCTTGTAACGCGCGGGCCGCCCGTCATTGTTGAAGGCGTGGCGGGTGCCGGCGTATTTGTGAATGGTAAAGGTCTTGCCCGCGGCCTTGAGCGCCTTCTCGAAGCCGGGGATGCCGCGGTTGATGCGCCTGTCGTTGCCCGCGTAATGGAGCAACAGGGCGGCGTTGATCTTATCGATCCCCTTCTTGGGCTGGCCGCCGTAATAGGCGACCGCGGCCTTGAGGCTGGCATAGTTGACCGCCAACAGGTTGGAACGCGATCCGCCCCAGCAGAAGCCCATGCACCCGACCTTGCCGTTGGACCGGCCATGGTTGGCGGCGAATTCGGCGGTGGCGACGAGGTTCATGATGATCTCGTTCTTATTGATGTCGTAAAGCATGTCCCGCGCCTTGTCGCGGTCCTTGGGGGTGCCGCCGACGGGCGAGATCATGTCCGGCGCCACGGCCAGGAAGCCCTCGAGCGCCACGCGCCGGGCGACATCGCGGATATGCGGCGTCAGGCCCCGGTTCTCATGGATCACCACCACCGTCGGCAGGCGTCCCTGGGCGCCCCCGGGGCGCGCCACATAGGCGGTCATTTCGCCCGTGGCGCCCGGGAATTTTTCGTCCCCCGCCCGGATCCGCTTGTCGCCGGGCGAAACCATGGCGGCCTCGGCGCCGGTGCCTTCGAGCCAGGGCAGGATGGCCGCCGCCGCGGCGACGCCGCCCGCCGCCTTGACCAGTTTTTCGAGGAACACGCGCCTCGGTTCGGCGCTGTGGATGTAGCAA
>Ga0114950_10003178_pt1 | contig 12645 bp, 13 predicted proteins | sample N075metaG_FD_83503 | JGI IMG/M metagenome (GOLD analysis project Ga0114950, IMG submission 83503) | Deep subsurface microbial communities from Kermadec Trench to uncover new lineages of life (NeLLi) - N075 metaG | ecosystem: Environmental > Aquatic > Marine > Ocean trench > Sediment | place...
GGCCTCACCCGCTCCACCTTCCGCTATAAACTATCGAAATTACCAACTAGTAAAGTTCACGTAGAATTGGTCGGCAACTAATATATCAGAAAATCCTGCCGAAGCTTTTTAAAACTTTTCATATCATCTGACCACGAGTCCTCAATGGATTGTAAAGACTCACCGGACCTCATCCATTCTTCGCGGAATTGCGGGTTGCCGTATAAAAGGTCGATGGCCAATCGATCACTAACGTATTCGTATGGTTCGGTGCGCCAGGCAAAATCATCGCCGTATAGTTCTCCCACCGCACGAATGATGGCGATGGCGGTGATCAGCGAGCGGAACTGGTTTCGGTCGGTGACATGCAATTGCACACCACCACAGGTTTCGCCTGCCCATTTCTGGAACATCGGCTTGAAGTAATGCGGACGAAAAAATACTCCGGGGAGCTGATCCTGTTGCAAGCGGAGAATTAAATCCGGTGGATGAATATAAGGAGCCCCGACGAATTCAAAAGGCATGGTGGTGCCTCGTCCTTCGGACAACAAAGTGCCCTCAATGAGACACATGCCAGGATACACGGTGGCGGTAGCCAATGTGGGCATATTGGGCGATGGCGGGGTCCACGGCAGTCCTGTGTCGTCATACCACATTTGTCTCTGCCAACCTTTCATTGGCACCACTTTCAGATCGCATCCCAATGCAAAAGTTTCATTGAACAATAGCGCCAGCTCTCCGGCGGTCATGCCGTGGCGGTTGGGGATCGGGTATTGACCAACAAATGAACGCCATTGATCGCCAACGAGATTGCCTTCCAGGTCAATGCCATTGATCGGGTTGGGCCGGTCGCAGACGACCATCCGCACTCCCGCCTCTTTGCACACCTGCATGCAGTTGGCCATGGTGTAAACAAACGTATAATAACGCGAGCCCACATCCTGGATATCAAAAATGAGACTGTCCAGTCCTTGCAGAAGCTCAGCGGAAGGAACCAGCGACTTTTCCTGCTCGCCATATAAACTGGTCACCTGCAATCCGGAAATAGGATCGCGACTGTCTTTCACATGGATCATATCCTGATCGACGCCGTATAAACCATGTTCCGGCGCGAACAGTTTTGTCAATTCGATTTCAGGTGCGGATTGAAATTGTTCCGTAGACAGGCGGCCCTGGCTATCAATACTGGTGTGGTTGATGACCAGACCTATGCGGTTTCCGCGCAAATATGGCTGTGGGTTTTGTAACAGGTTTTCCAAACCTGTAATGACTTTATTCACGGCAGTCCTTTGCGGACGTCGTCCGCCCATCTAGAATTGGCGCAGGAATCGCAGATCGTTTTCGTAGAAAAGCCGGATATCACTGATCCCGTATTTGAGCATGGCGATACGTTCAATGCCCAGCCCAAAGGCAAATCCGGTCCACTCCTCAGGATCGTAATCGACGTGTTTGAAAACTTTTGGATCGACCATGCCCGCCCCTAAAATCTCCAACCAACCGGAATTGGAACAGACTCGGCAACCTTTGCCCGAACAGACTACACACTCGATATCCACTTCCGCGCTAGGGCAAGTGAAAGGAAAAAAACTCGGTCGAAAACGGACCGACTTATCTTTGCCAAAAACCTGGTGGAGGAAAATTTCCATGATGCCCTTCAGGTGACTGAAGGAAATATTTTTGTCCACCATCAAACCTTCGATCTGGTGAAACATCGGGCTGTGAGTGATATCCGAATCGCAACGGTAGACCTTACCAGGTGCAATGATCCGCAATGGCGGCGGATGTTTCTCCATCACATGAATTTGTACAGGTGAGGTGTGCGTACGAAGCACGTTTTCTCCAGCGATATAGAAGGTATCCTGCATATCGCGGGCGGGGTGGTCCTTGGGGATATTTAAGGCTTCAAAATTATAGTAATCCGTTTCAATTTCCGGACCCTCTGCCGCCCGAAAACCCAATGTAGAAAAAATCGCTACAATTTCATCCATGACCTGGGTGATGGGATGCAAAGACCCGGCAGATTCCTTGCGGCCTGGCAGGGTGAGGTCGAATCCATCTTGCGCCGAGGCGCCTGTGGATTTCGCGCCAAGTTTTTCCTGTTGCGCATCCAGGATCGACTCGATATGAACTTTCAGGTCATTGATTTGCTTGCCAGCGGCGGGCTTTTCTTCTTTGGCGACATGCCGCAACTCTTTCATCAGTTGCGAAACACTGCCCTTTTTCCCTAGGAAATCGATGCGGAGTTGTTTGAGTTGATCAGGTGAAGAAACCGCACCAATACGGGTATCGAATTCACTACGGTTCTTCTCAATTTGTTCGATCATGGGAAAGACAAGGGGTGCGAACTTTCATCAGCAATGGCCGACTGGCCTAATTTGGCATCGACCCAGCTTATCCCAGCTGGGCAAGGGCGGTTTGCGTCAGGCTTCGGAAGCTATCCTGATTATTCACAGCCAGTTCGGACAGAATTTTTCGATCCACATCAATATTGGCTTTTTTCAGCCCGTGCATGAATTTGCTATAAGTCAGGCCTTCGGCTCTGGCGGCGGCATTGATTCGGGCAATCCACAACCTGCGGAAATCCCTTTTGCGAACGCGACGGTCCCGATAGGCATATACCAAGCCATGTTCTACTGCTTCGCGTGCCTTGCGATAGGCTTTACTGCGAAGGCTACGGTAGCCCTTGGCTAATTTGAGAATTTTTTTCCGCCGGTTTCTTGCAACGGATCCACTGACTGCTCTAGGCATATCTTTTGATCTCCTGTTTCATTAATCCCCGCCTAGTTAGGTAGCAGAATCTTGATCCGCTTTGAATCGCCGGGTGACATAATTTCGGATTTTCTTAAATTGCGTTTTCGTTTCGTTGACTTACTGGTCAGAATATGGCTGGTAAAAGCATGCATTCGCTTGATCTTGCCGGTAGCCGTTTTTCTGTAGCGCTTAGCTGCGCCTCTATGGGTCTTCATTTTTGGCATTGAACTGGTCTTCCTTTGTGAGCCCTGAAACTACCCAATATTATCTGCTCCGGCATACCCTTACAGGCAAACCAGACCTTGGATAGAGAGGCTTGAAATTATTCGGGTGAAAAAGGGTATTATTATATATTAAAAATCAGCCCATTAACAAGGGGCAATAAGATTATTTTTTAGTTTTTGGCGCCAGCACCATCATCAGAGTACGGCCTTCCGGTTTGGGAGGTACCTCAATAATGGCAACTTCCTCAATTGCCGCCGATACCCGCTCAAGAACCTTCATGCCGTTTTCTTTGTGGACGATCTCTCTTCCCTTGAAGAAAATCACCACTTTTGCCTTATCGCCGTGCTCCAGGAACCGAAACAGATGCTTCAATTTGAAATCAAAGTCGTGCTTGTCGGTATTGGGCCGGAATTTAACTTCCTTCAAATGCTGGACTTTTTGGTTTTTCTTAGCCTCATGGGCTTTTTTGCTTTGCTTATACTTATATTTACCATAGTCCATTATTCGGCAAACCGGAGGTACCGCCCCAGGAGCAACCTCAACCAGATCCAGTTCCTGGTCCATAGCCATTCTGAGAGCTTCTTCAGCTGGGAAAACTCCCAATTGCTCTCCATCACTGCCGATCACGCTAACTTCCCTTACCCGGATCATTTTATTGATGCGCTGTTTCTTAATACGGTGCCTCCTCTACGCAAATTATAGGGGCCAAACGATACCCATAATCGTTGGTTTTATCCCAGTTATAATAGATTTCTATTTTAGAGCTCCACATCGATGGTTTTTTCCTGAATGAGAGACTTAATTTCATCCAGAAAACTATCCATTTCGAGGGTGCGGGTTTCCTTGGATCGGCGTTTGCGAACAGCCAACTGTCCAGTTTCAACTTCTTTATCGCCCAACACAATCATAAAAGGAATTTTCATCATTTGGGCTTCCCTGATTTTGAACCCAATCTTCTCGTTTCGCAAGTCTTTTTCGACCCGAATGTCCTCTTCCCTAAATCTTTGTGCAACTTTTTCAGTGTAATCATGCTGGTTGTCCGTGATCGGTAATAGAATGACCTGAGTCGGCGCCAGCCAAGTCGGAAACGCTCCCCCATAATGTTCAATCAAACAGCCGAAAAATCGCTCAATCGACCCCATAAGCGCCCGATGAAGCATGATTGGCTGATGCTTCTGGCCATCCTCTTCAATATAATAGATTTCAAACCTCTGCGGCAGGTTGAAATCCACTTGCACCGTGGAAACCTGCCAAAACCGATTCAGACTGTCTTTGATTTTAATGTCGATTTTGGGTCCATAAAACACCCCCTCACCGGGATCGACTTCGTATTCCAGCTCAGCTTTTTTCAGGGCAGATTCCAGGGCATTCGTGGCCTTTTCCCAATCCGCATCCGATCCTACCGACTTGTCCGGCCGCGTACTGAGATACACCTTGTATTCTTTGAAACCAAAGGATCGCAAAATGAACAGGATCAAGTCGATGACTTTGACGATTTCGCCCTCGATTTGGTTCGGTCGACAAAATAAATGCGCGTCATCCTGAGTGAAGCCTCGCACTCGTAGCAAGCCGTGCAGAACCCCTGATCGCTCGTACCGATACACCGTGCCCAACTCAGCGAAGCGGATAGGCAAATCGCGATAGCTTCGCAGTCTGGTTTTAAAAATCTCAATATGGAAAGGACAGTTCATCGGCTTCATGACATATTCCTGCCCCTCGATATCCATAGGCGAAAAAATTTTGTCCTTGTAGAAATCCATGTGACCGCTGGTTTTCCATAAATCTACTTTCGCCGCATGTGGGCTATAGACCATCTCGTAGCCGTGCTTGAAATGCTCCTCTTTCCAGAATTCTTCGATTATGTGGCGGATACGCGACCCTTTGGGATGCCAGAGGATGAGACCCGGCCCGATTTTATCGCTCACGCTGAACAAGTCCAGCTCTTTACCTAGTTTGCGATGATCCCGTTTTTTCGCCTCTTCCAGCCGCTTAAGATACAATCTGACCTCTTTATCCGTGTGCCAGGCGGTGCCATAGATGCGTTGTAACGCTGCATTCCGCTCATCCCCGCGCCAATAGGAGGCCGAGGTATGCAGAAGTTTGAAGCTTTTAAGTGCGCTGGTATTTTCGACATGTGGACCACGGCAAAGATCCGAGAAATCGCCCTGGGAATAAACCGAAATCGGGTCCTTTGAATCAATACCCTCGATGATTTCTTGTTTGAAACTCTCCCCCATCTCACCAAACATCTTGATCGCATCATCCCGCGGTATTTCCTGGCGGGTGATATCAAGGTTCTGGCTGGCAATTTCCTTCATCCGTGCCTCGATTTTTTCCAGATCTTCCGGCACGAAAGGTTTGTCACGATGAAAATCGTAATAAAATCCATCCTCGATCACCGGACCGATGGTGACTTTCGTTCCAGGAAACAGTTGTTGCACCGCCTGCGCCATAAGATGCGCCGTGCTGTGGCGGATCGTTTCAAGATCGTAATCGTTTGGGTTTTTTGCCATTTTTCCTACTGAAAAAAAGTGGGATCAACTAATAATCCGTTTTGGAACACATCTATGACGGATTCGTACAAATTCATTATCCGAAATTGATAATAGGGTTTTTCCTCCGGAACGGAGGTCGCAGGGCAGATCGAATAAAATCCACGATCTGCTCTGGAAGGAACCTAAAAACATAGGCACGGGCGGTTTCGAACCGCCGACCCCTTGCATGTCAAGCAAGTACTCTACCCCTGAGCTACGCGCCTGTAATCGTTAGTTCAGATGCCAGCTATTCTAAGCGAAATGGCAGATTTGTCAAGCCAGTGCTTGTCGGCAGTGGGACCCATTTCTTTCGCAGGAGCAATCATGCGCGGTGAGCTTTGAAGCTTTGCGCCTCTATGAACAGGCGGCGGATATCGGGAAACTCGGTTTTGATCTGCTTTTCCAGTCGGGAAATCGCCGTCTCGACCTGATCGGCGCTTAAATCCTCTTCAAAATCCACACTGATATTCAGCAGGATATCCTGCGGTCCAAAGTGCATGGTGAGAACCTCATTAATATGAAGAATCTGCGTGTCTTCGCCAAGAATATTGCGCACCCGGCGAACCACATGCAGACTGGCCGCCTCGCCGATCAATAGGCCCTTGCACTCCATCGCCAGAAATAGCGCTGTCACGGCAAGGATCACTCCGATGATGATCGAGGCAATTGAATCGAGAATTGGCATGGCCACAATGAAGCTCCAAAAATATAGCTCCCTGCCGTAACCAAACGGATGTTCAGGATCAGCCGGTCGTTTGGAGCGTTAAATGCCGTATAAAAGCAATAGCTGGTTGCCGCTGTCGACCACGGATTGAATGGCTTCGCTGAACATAGCGGAGCTTCCGGTATAAGTCGCCGCGCCAAACTTTGTGACGGCGATCAATGAGTTGCCCGCTAAGGCGGCAAAAATAGCTTTTTTAGATGAGGCAGATGCCATGAAGGCAGACCTTTTTAAGGGGGATTTAATAATTTAATTTTTACTGGAGGCAAGCTGAATGCTCCCTCGGAAGGGAGCACACGGGGTGTGACGAAATTATTTTCGTTGCCCGTAGCAGAATAAAAAAAACGAGGATTTGTTATACCGCAAAATGATCCGCAAAATTTAGTTGCATTACTCCAATGGTTTTTTGAGGTTCCTTGCGGTCAAGAAAGTTTCAGGCACCTGAGCTATTTCTGTTTCCTCAATACCTGGACCAGGCTCGGTCCAGCCCATGGCCGCAGTCCTTTCAGTAAACATTCCAGAAGGACTGTCGTAATAAACTTCGTTGCCGTTGACGTGGTCGTGCAAGCTATCTTTGTACATCAGGTCCCATACGCCATCTTCATTAAAGTCAAAAGCGTAATAGGTCGGCTCTTTATCGACAATATAATAATAATTGGTATGTGAGTACTTGACGGAAAAAATCAAATGGTCGGGATACCAGCGATTCATATCTTGCATACTGTCCTGGCTGGGATAATTTCTGATGATGATTCGCAGACAATAAAAATCGGCAACCCCGTTGCCCGATCGATCATAACCGATAAAAAGAATTCCATTGGGTTGAACATCCCAAACCACCTGTGTGGCTATATCGGGCTCTTCAACTAAATAAGGATTTGCCACCACCTGGTTGGAAACTACTAGAGACAAAGCCATTGCAATAAACAGTTTTGCAAAAACCTTCATAGCACACCTCCTGAGCAACAAACTCACTGCTCATTAGTTGGTTATGCTACCTCCCAGTGGCATTTCTTTTCTCTTAAAAAACCTTTCTCTTGGTTAATATGCCGCATCAAAAAACGCCCGCCAAACAATCCCATAAAGGCCATGAAACAAAGGAAATTTACGGCTCAATAAACCTTTTTGCCCCCTCATTAGCCTGCAACACAAAAAATATTACTGTTTGATAAGTCATACACAATATAACATTTTGGGGTAGTGAAGCCACAAAAAAACATTGAAAGTAATAGTAATTATTGGTTTTTCAAGGATTTGACGACCGAACGAACAGTAGCGGCATCGGGCGCGGTGGGTTGCAAAAATAGATACGCTTCATAATGCTCAACTGCTTTATTCGCATTGTGTTTTTGATGCTGATAAATCATTCCCAGGTTTTTATGGAGACCTGGCACCGGTTTCACTGTCAGCGCGGTTTCGTATATCCGGATGGCGTTATCGATCTTACCGGTTTGCATCAAGATATTGGCGATGTTGACATAGGCCATGATGTGGTCCGGTTTCAGTTCTGCGGTCGTTTGGTATTCGCTGATAGCTTTGTTAAATCGACCGGTGATGGCATAGGCGTTGGCCAATTGAAAATGCGCCATTGGATGATTTGGTTGCATCCTTAAAAATTTTTGGAAATGACTGATCGCCTCCTCCACTTGCCTAAGCTCTAATGAAAGGTTCGCCAGGTTAAACAGAGCTTCCTCGAATTCGGCATTGGAACGAACGGCGGTTCGATAATAGGTGATGGCTTCCTGAGGATTTCCGGTCAAGTGCAGAGCCTTGGCGAGATTGTAATTTGCCGGGGCATAATCCGGTTTCACCTTCAGGGCTTTTTTTAAATAATCAATGGCCTTTGGCAGATCCCTTTTTTTCCCATAGATATTTCCCAGGTTGCTCAGGGCGTGGAAATAATTGGGATTCAATTTTAACGCCGCTTCAAATTGCGGAATAGCATGGTCATATTCCTTCATTTCATCGTATGCCTGCCCCAGGTTATTGTATGTGCGAATGACTCTAGGTGATTTTTTTTGCGCGTCAGCCCATAAGGTGATTTCATTCTTCCAGACACGGTTGCGGTCGATCAGCAAGGCGGAAAACAATAGCAGGACGATGAGCGCAAATGCCGTTTTGTATTTTATTTTTGTCGATTGGCATATCATGGCGGAGGCGAAAAAAGCAAAGCCCACCATCGGCAAATAAGTCCGGTGTTCCACGGCAACATCTAACAGCGGCACAAAACTGGAGGCGGGAAGGATGGTAACGAAAGCCCATACCAGACCGAACAAAGCCGCGCATTGCATCGCTCCATCGGTCCGAATTTTCTTTTTTAGAGATAGGGCCACGACACCGAAAACAAACACGCCAAGAACCGCAATGCCAGACCAATTTGCTGGATTGGACCAATCGGAACGCAAAGGAAAATCAATCTCTACGTTCAGGTTGATAGGAAACAGCATCTTGAAAAAATATTCAAAAGGTATGACCGCAGTAGAGGTCAGCAAATAGGTCGCCGGGGAAAGGTCTGCAGTGGAGGTAGGCAAGATCCCTCCTGGAGTTGTGGCCTTGTAACTTATCGCGATGACCAGTGGAAGAAAAATGATCGCCAACCATTTGCGCTGTTGTTTCAGCCAGGTGCCTACATCCTCCTGGGACACAAAATAAAAATGAAAGAAGAAAAGCATCGCTGGAACGGAAATGATGATTTCCTTAGTAAAACCTCCTACACCCAGGCAAAGAAATGCACCCAAAAAATAAACCATGGCTCGGCGATGGCCTTGCAATTGTTTTCGAATTCCAGTGAAAAAAAACAGCAGAGTTGCCAGGTATAAAATGGTGGCAAGGATAGCCGAGCGGCTGGCAATATAGGTGACGGACTGGGTATTCAAAGGATGCAGGGCAAAAACCGCGCCAGCAATGAACGGAAAATTATTAAGCGGTCCATTAATGGAAACGGCCTTAAATCCATCGCGTCCGGCAATTAAATATTCACGCGCCAGAACCGCCAGTCGATAAACCAGCAGAGTAGCGATTAAGTGGAATCCTATATTGAATAAATGATAGCTCCATACCTTGAGTTCGCTGATGGCAAAGTTCAGGTTGTAGGTAATAATGACGACGGGCCTGACTCTAAAGTTAAAAATAAAATCAGGAATTTTATCGAAGCCACGGATCCAGGATTTTTTCAGGATGGAGGTGTAGTCATCAAAATGAAACGAGTTCAGCCAGCTATTGCCATAAACCAGCAATATGAGGAGGCTAAGGACCAGGTAGGGGACAACTCGTTTCATAAAGTTTTATTTACGTTGGAGCAAAATGAATTCTTCCTGGATTCGGTCGACAACTTTTTCCCAGGAATATTTTTCTTCCACTTCCAAACGACAACGACTGCCTAAAGCATGAAACGATTCGGGATCATTGAGGAACCTTTCCAATCCTGCGGCCAAAGATTTTGGGTCGGTTCCAGGGAACAATAACTTATCGTCAATATGCTGGAGAATCTCCAACGTGCCGCCCACCCGCGTGCCCATCGCAGGGATACCGCTCGCCAAAGCCTCGACCGTTGCGAGACCAAAGCCTTCAAGGGCCAGAGTGGGTAGTAGAAACAGATCAGCCGAGCGGTAATAGAGAGGCAATTGTTCACGGGGAACCAGGCCCAAAAGATGCACCCGGTTTTCCACATCTTGCTGGCGAATAAGATCCCGCAGTTTTCCTTCCAATGACCCTTTCCCGGCGATGAGCAAATGAAAGTCATCCATTGGTCGACGATGCATCACTTCTGATGCGGCGATGATGAGATTTTCCAAACCCATTCGCGCTTCCAAACGCCGGACGGTGAGCATCAACCTGCCTTCGGCTGGAAGCTTTAAATGCGACCTGATCTCAGCGGGGTCTTGCGATGCCGTGAGTGGATGAAAAAAATTTATATCGACCCCTCCGGGTATGACCCGCAGGCGAATTTTGCGTGACCCGCCGTAATCGAGGTAATGCTTCTTTGAATACTCGCTGAGAAACAAGATGCTCTTGGATCGTCGATAGCAATAATGTTCCATCCGGCGAATGAGGCTCAATCGAAAAGCCAGCTTCAAACGAAACCACAATGAGGAATGTCCATCCTCCGGCCCCTGGGCCAGACAGTTGATTTTTTCCTCGTCGTACCAGGAGCTATGAAAATGATAAACCACCGGAACCTTGCGCAACCGGGAGTCCCGTAAGACCAGCCGGGCAATGAGCGGGTTGTGAATGTGTATCAGGTCGATGGAACCCTGAAGAAAAATTTGATTCAATTTTTTCCGTAGTGCCCGACTGAGTCGATAAAGATTTTTGGAATGGCGTTTGGCAATGCGATAGTATTCAACGCCATCGATGGTTTCCTGGTCGGGAAGAGTGTCTTCGGGTTTGCAGGTAATCAAATGAACCCGATGCTTCCTTTCGACCAAACGTTTGTTAATTTCATAGGTCAAGCCCCAGGCACCGCCAATGGCATCGGGATAACTGTAGTATTGCAGGGAAAGAATGTTGAGTTTGTCAGGCGTAGTTTCCATAGCTGCGGATATAATATAACGAATTCAAAACAAATCAACTGGTCGACAAACATCCATTTACAAAAATGGAATGAACGACCCCGCTACAAGCAAATGGGGACTCCTAGAAGAATTTTGCGGAGCTGCCTCCACTGGCAAATGGCTATAAGTAATAGGCTTGAGCATGCTAACGGTCCAACCAATATCGACTAATTGCCTCCCACGCTAGTGGGGCCCAGAAGCCTGGGCTCGCAAAGGGAGCAAGAGGTAAGAGCTTGATGATCTAAATTGCTCAAGCAAGCTATGACCTATTTCCACCGGGCGTGGCCCGGCCCACTGGTGGGAATTAATTTCCCCTTGGTGAAAATCAGGAGTGATCGTTTAGAGCCGTGGTGACTTTGACAAGTTTACTTGCAAGTTCTGCGATGCGCTTTCGGATGTCCTCATCTGTCAGCTGGCCGTCCTCAAACGAATCGCCCGTGGCGTAGACAAATTTAGGCAGTATCAGACAACGGAAATCCAGCATCAGACTGGAAGCCAAACTCATCGCCGACATATAACTGCTTTTCCCACCTGCTGAACATATGAAACCAACCACTTTTTCTTTCCAGGAGTTGCCTGCCAGTTCGATTAAATTTTTAGCGGCGGCGTTGCCATAAAAATTATAGACCGGGATCGCAAGCAATATCCCTTTGCCTTCCCGGATGATGCCCGATACCTTCAGGGCGTCAGGATGATCATAAGCCTTATCACCATCACAAAATGGTAAATCAAATTCGCGGATGTCCAACAGGGTTGCATCGACTCCCAGGTTTTGCAAATCCTCAAAGGCGACTTTCGCCATTTGATAGCTTTTGCTTTCCGGGTTGAGGCTGGCGGAGATAACAAGAAATGACATTGGAACTTTCCTTTTTTGGAGTACCTTTAAAAATTCCGACTTACTCCGCAACGGACAAAGTCCGCAAACAATATTAGCAAGAGTAGATGGATTGAAAATCTAATCCGCTCAAGCGGGCTACGATTATTATCGTGCCACGGCAGTGGGTGGATTATATCAGCAATTTCCGCTAAACTCTGCCGGAATACGCCGCAAGACAATTCCAAACAAGGCCAAGCGAAAATGCCGGACGACAAACCGATTTCAGGATTCCGAAGACCTTTCTATGCACGCACCCGCTTCCTGGTGGGTGCTTTGATCGCCCTGGCGATATACAGCTACGGTTGGAAGGTGACAGAGATTCAACTCGGCGAGCTGTGGGGAGACATTCATTTAGTGAAGCCACTGGTCAAAGAACTGTTAGATCCCGACCTATTGACACCAAATTCAGATGCCCTGTCCATCGAATCGGAATTTCTCCTGACGAACCAAGCGCCTCGTGCGCAGGAAACGCCCCTCCCCACTACTAAAGATAAACCGATGATGAAACTTTCCCAAACTTACGGCAAGATCGGTGATCCTTTGACCATTGATGCCCAGGGTTTGCCCAAAAATCTCCGAGGCGATTTGTATTGGGTGAATTCCGTGGAAGTGGAAATTCCTATACAAAAAATCCAGACCGATGAAAAAGGCCAGCTCCACCTGGATATTGTGGTCCCCGAAATGGCTCGCGGGGACAGACAAAAGGTGCGGGCAATCTTCACATGGGAGACGGGCGGTTACCACATGAGTCACACATTGAAATTGACCCTGGATAAAATGGTCGAAACCCTGTTTCTGGCGCTCATGGCAACGAGTTTTGCGATTGTTTTTGCTGTGCCGCTGAGTTTTCTTGGCGCGCGCAACCTGATGTACAAACATGCTTCGGGAAAGATGATTTATTTTGCCGTGCGTACAGGATTCAATATTCTGCGCTCGATCGAACCCTTAATCATGGCCATTTTGTTCGCAGTATGGGTGGGGATAGGGCCTTTCGCCGGCATGTTA
>Ga0114950_10003179_pt1 | contig 12645 bp, 11 predicted proteins | sample N075metaG_FD_83503 | JGI IMG/M metagenome (GOLD analysis project Ga0114950, IMG submission 83503) | Deep subsurface microbial communities from Kermadec Trench to uncover new lineages of life (NeLLi) - N075 metaG | ecosystem: Environmental > Aquatic > Marine > Ocean trench > Sediment | place...
AGCACCAGGTCGATGCTTTTCTGGAGTTCGCCCATGCGCTGGATGTGCCTGTTGAAAGACCGGAATGGAATTTACCGGTTTCTGCGACGGACATGGATTGGGCCGCAAGTGTATTGAGAGATGGGTTGGGGGGTGAGGCGTTGGGGGGTAAGGGGTCGGGGGGTGACGGCCAGCCCATTCTGATGATCAGCCCCTGCTCCAGCCATCCGTTGCGGAATTGGGCGGCGGGACATTACGCGGAAGTGGCAGATTATGCGGTAGCAAAACTGAATATGCGTGTTGTGCTGATCGGCGGGCCTTCGGAATTGGAAACCCACACTGGTCAACAGATCGTCTCTGCAATGCAGCAGCAGACAAAAAATTTAATTGGCAAAGATACCATCACGCAATCCGTTGCCCTGCTAAAACACGCAACGGTGGTTTTATCACCTGATTCCGGCCCTGCGCATATCGCCTCGGCGCTGGGCATACCGGTCATCGGTTTGTATGCAGCCACCCCAAGCCGCCGCTCCGGGCCGTACAACAGCCTTGACCTGTGCGTCGATAAATACACAGAGGCCGCAGAAAAATTTATGCACAAGAAGCCACAAGGCCTGCGCTGGGGCCAGCGCATAGAATTTCCGGGTGTGATGGATTTAATTGCAACAGCGGACGTGTTGCAAAAACTGGATGCGTTCTGCTCGCAGGACTACTGATAATCCTTGTAAGACTTCTCTTCGAGAATTTCTGAACCCAGGTACAGGTTTAATTCCTTTTTTGCGTTTGCACGCTGGTCATTGGTGACATAAACGCTCCTGGCCAGGTCGATAAATTGCTGATCAAACTCCTTTGCAAGCTCTTTGTCGCGTATATCATCTTCGATGACCCATAATGCTTCGTTGATGGTTTTTAACTCCGCATGGATGCGCTGAACGGTTTCGTCATTTTCGACACACTGCTCCCAGGTTTCGAGCAGCAGGCTGAGTTCACGCCTGACATTAATCAGCTTAGCCGGATCGCTGATCCGCTCCGATTTGATTTCCAGAATGGTGATTTTGTCCAACACTTCACCCGGTGACACCGGCACTTTAATAATATTCATAATCAAACCTTGAATGCATAATCCTTGTTTGGGTCTCTTTCGATATCCGGTGGGTAACTGCGCCGTTTGTCCGCGTAGTATTGAGCCCGGTGATCACCCTCCGACAGTTTATTGAAGGTGATGTACAGCACCCGCCGAGGCTCGTCTGTTTTGTTTGGCATTGATCTGTGCGGCGCAAAAGAATCGAAAAACACCGCATCACCCGGCTGACAATGAACTGCCTCGTAGGGTGTATTTGCCGTATCGCTATCCGACAAGGGTGTCCACATTTCCCCCAACACACCCCGCTTATGCATTCCGGCGATCATTTCAAGACTGCCATTGGCTTGTGTTGTTTCGTCAATCGCCACCATCGCAGTGATATGCAGTGACGCATAGTTATCCCAGCCTGCCTGCACATCCTGATGCTCTTTGAAGCCATCGGCACCGGGCAGTTTGAAGTTGATTTTGTCTTTAAAAAGAACGGCCTTTTCGGCAAACAACCCGTCGACCGCCTGTTGCATGCGCCGACCGGTGATCAGGTCAGAAAAACCATCGTGATAGGGGACAAAATTCTCAATCCTTGAAAGGATTCTTCCACCGCCATTGCGGTCATCTTCGAAATACATCATGTGCTCGCCCGGGGTTTCCGGCGATGACGCTATTGCATCAGCCCACCGGCTGATAAGCGCGATTTCATCGGCGTTGTACAAGCCCCTCACCAGCAGAAACCCATCCCGGCGGAACTGTTCGATTTGTTGTGTGCTCAGCACCTTGTCTGCCTTTTGCCCATCTTGTTTCTGCTCATGGGGATTGATTATCACCCGGTCTGCGTTTTTTCCACAGCATTTTAATCACTGAAATCAGATTGTTGGTGGTCCAATACAAAACCATGCCGGCCGGGAACGTATAAAACAACACAAGGAATCCAATCGACATCAGCGCCAGGTTCCTGGATTGTTTGCGCTGTTGGGCTGCATCCATTGCGGGATGGGAATGCAGTTTCGATGCCAGGAAAGAAAAACCGGTCATGATAAATGGCAACAGGTTCAGGTAACTACCAAAGAAAGGGATGTTTATGCCAAACGGCAATTTTGCAAAGGCATCGGCGTGAGACAGATCCGCGATCCACAAAAAGGACACGCCTGACAGGTGGATGTTCTCTGCCAGCATGTCAAACGCTCCGATAAACACCGGAATCACAACAAACACACCCAGCAGGCTCTTCAGGCTGTACAGTGGGTGTACGCCTTCTGATTTATACAGGGCAAGTATCTTCTCAGACTGCTCGGCGCCCTTAAAATCCCGCTTTATCGCGGTCAATGACGGCGACAGGCGTGCGTCGGTCTCGTGCACCTGGTCCTGAAGACGCTCTGCGATCCTGCTCAGCGGTCGCATCAGCACACCGACCAGCACCGACAATATCATCACGGCCAGTCCCCATTGCGGGATAAACAGGAAAATTGTATTGAGCAGATAGTAAAGACCCTGACAAATCCAGCGCAACCAGAACCACAGTCCGGAATACATCAGGGATTCGAGCTCAGCTGAAGCCTGTGAGAGCGCAACGGGCTCAACCGGCCCCAGGTATAAGCTCAAGCTGTGCTCTTTACTGGTGTCGAGTTGAATCATAATCGACGCATCATCAACCGATTCACCCGATTGCAGGCGATATTCCAGCGGTTTGCCCGGCAGCACCAATGCTGCCAGGAAGCGGTTACGAAAACCCAGCCATCCGGCGCTGGTACGAATCGGCGAGGACGATTCGTCCAGACCCACTGTGTCAACATCGGCACCATCAAATAACAGGTAGCGGGATTGCTCCAGCAAATATCCAAAGCCACTCGATGCCGGAGGGCGGAAACCGGCGCCGCTGCTCAATGTTGCGCGCTCGGCGCCCAGAACCGTGACTGAAACCGACCAGCCCTGGTCAGGAATCTGCCATCTGCGAACAATTTCACCAGCCTGATCGGTGAAAACCAATACCGTAAGACCATTTTCATGTGATTGGCGCAGGTGTATCGGCCGCCTGTCAATTCGACTGATGGTAAATCTGAGTTGCTCTGAAGACTGATTTCGAGTCTTTGACTGCATCGCCCTGCAGTCCGGAAAACAGACTTCCGCGTTCAGCAGGTCACCGTACTCACTGAATCTCAGGTGCAGCGATTCTGTGTCTACTGTAACTGCCGATGCCAGAACAGGCTGCATCAAACCCATTATGAGAGCGAAAATTTTAAGGGTTCTGATCATTGACTATAGAACCGGGTGTTGGCCTTCATGACCGCTTCAAGCACATCGCCATTGAATTCGGGCTGTTCCAATAATCGGTAATTATTATCCCGGACTTCAAACGCCCCATTGGGAAAGACTATGGTGATTTGATCCGGTTCGATCACGGCATAAGTGTAATAGCTGCCAGTGATAAGCCAGTCCCATTGCGAACCGCCATACAAATCATTACCGATTGCATAATCACCAACTTCATTGCTGCAACCCAACAGCCTGTTGAGCAGCGTCGGTGCAATATCGTAGTGCGATGTCCTTCGGCTTATTTTTTGCGCTGGCATACCCGGCCACGAAAGCAACATCGGTACACCAAGCTGGTATCGGCTGTAGCCGGAACTATGCCCTTTGACGCCATCACCGTTTTCATTGAATTCCTCACCGTGGTCAGCCGTAATGATCACCACAGTATTATCAGCCAGCCCCCGTCTTTCCAGGTCATCCAGTACCTGCCCGATCAACTCGTCAACAAACATGATTGCGGTTTGGTAATCAGCAAATTCTTGTGGCATTGGGTGTCCCGGATCGGTTGATACACGTCCGTTAAAGTCAGCCGGATAGGCTTTATCATTAACCGCATCGTAAAACAGAAAGCCGAAAAAAGGCCGGTCTGTGCGGCGTTGATCCAGCCATTGCATCCACTCAGCCGTGATGATTTGGTCACGTTCCCAGGCAGATGCATCCACCGGCTCTGTTTGGACGCGAAGATTCGGCACACGTGAAAATACAGTGCGATCCAAGGCCACCGGGCGGTAAAGGTTTGCACTGGTAAAAACGCCCAACTGGTAGTCGCGTTCTGCCAATTGCTCGATTAAAACCGGGGGTTTTTGCAATCCTTCAAAAGTATTGAAAAACCCGGGAGGCAGGCCATAAAAAAGGCTGAAAACACCAACGCGCGAAGAGTTTCCACCACTGTAATGATTACTGAATCGGCTTGCCCGGGTTTCGGCAAATTGGTCAAGCGCAGGTGTTAAACCGGTATTCAGCATACCCCCGCGCAGGGCGTCGACCAGGATGATCAATAAATTATGCGGAGACGTTCCATCTGATGCGGTCGCGGAACAATCCAGAGGCTCTACGGGGTAGGCAAGCCCAGAGTCGGAAGCCTGCTCCAAACCACGCGCCATCCGGTTCGCCAATTGCCGTTCGCGGCTTTGACTGATATCTACCAGACCGGAACGGACCAGCATTTTTTTGGCTGTGAAACCCCGCTGAACGGGCAGTTGCTGGGCGATACTTGTGACCGGCACATAATAACTGGCATCTGCCCACGCATGAATGACCTGCGCAATCGCAAAACACAGGAAAAGTGTCCAACCCAATCGTTTGCCACCATGTTCGGGTCTCGCCTTTACCCAGTTCCAGACTCGTCCTGCCAGCAGGGACTCAAACAACACCGCAATCACGAACATGACCACAATAAAAATCCAGCTTTGATAGCCGAGGATTTTGACCGTCAGCAGATTTATGTGAAACCTGCTTTGAGACCACAAAAGGCTGTCCAGCATGATGATGGCGATGATCACCGCCATTAACAACACCGCCAGCGCTTTCACCGCTTCCAATGAAGGCCGGATAATAATCAATGGCGACAGAATTACCAGCAGGGGCAGCAGTGCGAGCCAACTGTAGTGGCTGACGTAAATGGTGATCAGATAAAGCAGTGACAAACCGGTCAGACCGGATGACAGGCCCCCATCCAGATAACGCAAGCCGATCAGACCAAGAACGACCGCATTGGCCATCGCAAACCAGGCCAGCCAGCGGAAAAGTTGACGCCGCGCTTGCAGGTTACTCACGATGATCTTCCCTGTTTCTGTTCCGTGGCGATTCGCTCATTGGCTGTGTTTTCTGCTATGCGCGCAATTTCAGCGGCGCCTTTGGAAATGCTGCTTCCGATATTAAAAATCAATTGCTCGCGTAATTGGCTGATGGCCAGTCTGAATTGTTCCTTTCGCTGCAATAGTTCGTCAACTTTTTGCGGGACCTGCTCCAATTGCAACGGTGACACTATTTCGCCAATTGAGGCGCGAATTGATGCTTCCAGCGGCTCAATATCAAATGCTTGCCAATCAGGGTTGCGCACCCTGCGTGGCAAGTCGATAAAAAGTACCGGTTTCGCCAAACCCAAGGCATACTCGATTGCCATCGCCGACCAGTCACAAATTAAAATATCGGAACGAATCAGCGTGTCGCTTTCACCCATGCGGTGCTGAAATTCAAAATTCAAATGATTGCCGTATTTTGCTTTCAGTTTTACCAGCACCTCCGGGGTCATCAGTGAGGTCTGGTAGTGGGGGCGGATGATGACGTGAAAACCCGCGTTCAACAATATACCGGTCAGCTCGTCCCCACAGCTGTTGAAAATCGATTGTTCACCCCAGGTTGGCCCGATCAGCACAACTGGTGGGCTTTCGGGCTGACTTTTGGGCAGACTACCTGGCACTTGCCCGGTGTTCGAAGGATTTGCCTGCTGAGAGTCCGATTCCAGCAACAATCTTTCCAAACGTGGATGTCCATACTCAAACAGGTGCCGCGGCTTTATCCCTGCCAGCAATTCGCGTTTCCGCAATTCCTTCACATGATGCGGCCCAGTGCAAAACAGGCTGTCGTAGGCATCATACGAATTGGCGTGATCCACCATATGTGTACTGCCAAGAGAATGAAAAAGATAGATATAGTGAACCGGGTTGATTGATTTTTTGAACTGGAGATTACCCAGGTCCATCATCGTCAGCACCACAACGTCTGCTTTTTGCATCTGAAAGTGCAGCGTCAGAAAAAACCCGGCGGGTATGCAGATTGCTTCAAACAAGTCGTGCTGGCGGTTCAGACCCGGATCACTGCTATCGGACGTCACGTAGGTGACTTTACGCTCAAGATCACCGTTCAGTACGTCAATCAGGGCTTCAAAATAGTGCCAATCCTGACCGCTTTCCGAGTAGAACACGATATTCCGCCACTGCTGGGGCAATTTGCGGTATTTACGCCACCCCGCCCAGGCCTGAAAAACCCCCATCTATATTGCACTCCGTTCAGGCAATCTCATCGTCCGCATCTGGCTTATCCGGCTTGCCCTTGAACAGGGACTTGAGTCGGTACCAGTAGGTTTTCACCGCCAGGGCGACAGACGCAATCAGACCAACAATGGCGGATATGAGCATGCTGCCGGTTGTAGGGTCCAGATAGGCCCACGCGGATAGCGGCGACAACAGAAAAAACACCAACATTGCCCTGAAAAAACCTTGCCGGTGCAACGCTGGATGAACATTCGATGGTGCTTTATGTTGCGACTTAAACATCATCTGACTCATCCTGCGATGACTATCTGAAGTGCCTGTTCAAGACGGGCCATATCATAATCACTGATTTCACCCATGGTAGAAATCCTGAACAGTTGTTGCGACAAATCGCCCTGACCCGCGTAGATTATAAAACCAAGTTGTTTCAAACCATCGTGCAATTCACGATAGCTTAAGCCCTCAGGCAGATTATAGCTTCGCAGGACACAGGAGCTTTCATCCGCGCTCAGCCACGGTTTGACCCCAAGCGCAGCATTGGTCTCCGCGACCTGGGCTGCCAGTTTGAGGTAGCGGGACCTGCGTGCTTTCCAGCCACCCTGTTTGCGCAATTCACCCAAAGCCTCAGCGAGACCCAGAAATGCATTTATCGCCGGCGTGAATGGTGTTGAACGTCGAGCCTGGTGATCCGCCAGCAATGGTAAATGCAAGCCCAGGCTGCGTGGCGCCAGTTCCTGTTCCAGTGCTTCGCGCCGGCACAAAACCATCGCCAGACCCGGTATACCGTGCAGACACTTGTTGGCCGTGGCAGCAACTGCCAGCAGCGATTGCTGATCAAACGGGATGGATTCAGCGCCAAAGCTCGACACCGCATCCAACAGCAGGTTTACCTGGTATTTTGTACACAAGGCCGCGATCTCATCCACAGGGTTGAGGCGCCCCGTCGTGGTTTCATGGTGGACGGCTACAACATGGGTAAACTCACCGGAATCGAGGCGGTCGTCCAGCGCCTGAATGTCGATGGCGTCACCCCAAGGTACTGCGAGCGCCTGGTGGGGTATGGAGTAAATGTCTGCAATCTGGCTCAGGCGCTCTCCATAAACACCATTTTCCAATACCAGCACCTGCGCATCGACCGGCAACAAAGAAATCATCATGGCTTCCAGTGCCGTGGTGCCTGAGCCTCCGATCAGCACCGCCGCCCATTCCCCCGGGTCACATTGATAAATATCGAGCAAGCCCTGTATCAGTTCGTCCTGCAGATCAAAAAACTCCGGTTCGCGATGACACAGATCCCGACGGCCAATTGCCTCGCGTACACCTTCGCTCAGGGATACGGGGCCTGGGTTCAAAAGGATGGACCTCACAGTGAATTTACGAGACCAGTATCATGGCAGGAAACGGTTTTAAACATGGCATACTACGGCGTATTAACGGCATGGGTGCTTACGCAGCGTTGCTGACAACCCACAACCATATACCGCAACTCCCAAGGTACAGGGTGATCGGAAGTTCGCCATTGCGGATCAGGGATTGATAGGTGTCCCAGCGTTCCGACTTCAAATCGGTCCAGCGAAAACGACCGGGAATTATGGCGCGGATATGGCCCGACCATTCACGCCACTGGTCTTCAAAAATTCGCTCAAGCTTGCTGTCTTCATAGGCAATCGCTGCCGGATACCAGATCAGGAAAAACACCAGCACGCCGGCAGCCACGTACAAGTTGGCGCTGGCCAGCGCGAAACCAATCAAAATGACAATATTCCCGAGGTATAACGGATGTCGCACCAATGCATACGGACCATTTGATGCGAGTTGTTTGTTCTTGAAAATAAAACCGGCAGCATAAATACGGAGAATCTGGCCAACGGCCGCCATCAAAAGTCCAATCATTACCATGCCTGAATCAGGTTTGGCGTAGTAAGCACATACCGCGACCAACAATAAACCGACGGCCTGGCGCAAAATTTCATTGAAACGAATGCGGTCGATCCAACCCATCAGACCGGTTCGATTTCCCATTCGCGAGACACGCCGTGCTGTCATGTGATGCTCCCGTTAACCTGTGTGGATTTTACTTGATTTCATCGATGGATATGACTGTTTTGTCCTTGTTTGAACCCGGCAAGCAAAGATTTTCCGGCATTTTAGCCGGATACAACCAGCCATGGAGCATCCACGCCCATATGCCCCATCAGACGGCGTGCGACCGCGTCAGGCGCGAGTGATGGTCTCGGAATGTCAGCGGAAACACCTTGCCGCGTTTGAACACGCATAAACGCCGGAGCCTTGCTTTGCAAAAAGCCTCGCAGGTCTGAGTTTTGATCCGCATCGAAAACAGACCGGTACCCGCAGGCCGAAGCGATCGCTGGAAAAGACACCGCAGTGCTGACCGTTGCCTGACCGCCGGTTGACTCGTGCATGGAATTGTCCAGCAACAGATGGTAGTAGTTGTCTCCAGCATAGGCACCAATGGTCGCCATGTTCCCAAGACGCATCAAAGCCGCTCCATCGCCATCGATAACGATAATTTTCTTGTCCGGTCTGAGCAACGCAAGACCAAGCCCGAGAGAAGACGCGCAACCCATGGACCCGACCATGTAGAGGTGGTTGGCACGATCTTCGATCGCATATAATTCCCGTCCGGAAAATCCGGTGCTGGCGATCAAAATAGTTTCGGATTGCTGCGTTCTGGCAACCAGTTCCCGTAACACGTCACTCCTGGCCGGGCATTGAGGAACTGCATGCTGCCGTGCCGGTGTTTCCACGGTTTTTCGCTGCACGAGCTCCGGACCGGGTTCCAGAACACAGGCCGCGACGGCGCCTTTTTTCATAACCATGGCAAAAGGCCTGCCCGTTTTGTCCATCTGCGCAACGGCCATCGACAACGCGTTTTCCACATCCGCTTCATTGTCCGGGAACCAGCACCATTCAATACCCATCAACTCCAGTAACCCGGTTGTAATTTCCCCCATCAAGCGGTGCTGCGGTTCATCTGCGAGGCCCGGTTCACCCCTCAATGTAACGATCAGCAGCACCGGGATCCGGAATACCTGGTTTAATGATGTCAAAGGGCTCACGGCGTTGCCCAGGCCGGAATTTTGCATTATTGCAACCGTCCGGTGACCTGCAAGTGCAGCACCGGAGGCAACCGCCACCGCATCCCCTTCGTTTGCTGAAGAAATATATGTCAGATCCGGGTCCGCAATCGCACAATTGATTAATGGCGTCAAAAACGAACATGGAACACCCGCCCAAAAATCAAACCCGAGGCTTTTCGCCGGGTCAATAAATTGGCTTGCTTCAATCACAGCGTCACCTGCTCAGGCTTTTTGTTCATGATCAAATGAACCTGCCCGCTCCAGGTCAACGAGGTTATTGATATCCAGCCAGTGGCCGGTTGTGTACTGCACTTGTGGTGAATGACCGTCATCAACCAGTTGGTTCAGCAGGTCGGGAAGGCCCAATGATGCAAAATCTTCGCGCTGGCTAAGTGTATCCAGCGCAGCATTCAACTGCTGCCGGCCTTTGCCGCTGGCGCGCAGCATACCAATCCAGCGGCCATCGGGCTTGCGGTCTTGCCAGCGATCCTCAGATCCGACACGTTGCAGCAAAACTTTTTGCTGAAACATGGACCTGTCATCCGCTTGTGAACACCAGACCAGGTCATTCTTGTTGCCACTGGCAGACTCCAAAGGTGTGGAATCCACAACGATCAGCAGGTCAGACTGCCAATCGAGTAAGTTATGCAAAATATAGGAGCGGAATAACAAGTCGCCGTAAATAATGACGGTATCCTCACTGAGCCGGTCACTTGCGCAACTCAGCGAAGCAAGTTCGCCGGTACTTTCCCAGTCATCATTAACCACAATATCCGCACCCTGCACATCGATCGCATCGTGTTTGTATCCCGCGACCACGGTGATTTTATTGATCCCCTGTTTTTTGAATTTATCAAGCTGCCGCCGCAACAATGGCCGACCGCCAACAGGCAGCATCACTTTCGGTCGTTCCCGGGTCAGCTCGTCCATTCCCTCACCACGGGAGGCAGCGAGAATGACCGCCGACACCGGATGACCACCGCCCCTGGCGTATAGTTTTTCCGCCTCCAGTAATTCCTCCGCACCCTGCAGCCGAAAAATCTCTGAGACCGATGCGATGCGACCCTCGCTTTCAACCAGTGAGCGTGTCGAGTGAATGTTGGCCGCGGTAGCCTGCATCGCGGAAATCGCACTGCGTATCATATGGTTGGCCCAGATCACCAGGCTGATCCCTGCCCGTTCAAAAACTTCAACGGGTGTGGCGTAATACTTGGTGGGTACGATCACAAGCGGGCTTCGCCCGGCCCACTCATGCGCAAATTCGATCACTTCATCGGGCTGGCTGTGCTTGCTGTGGATCAAAATAGCATCAGCACCTGCACGATGGTAAGCTTCCGCCCGCTTCAGCGCCTCGGCCAAACCCCAGCCGGCAATAAAAGCTTCGACCCTGGCAACGATGCTGAAGTCATCGTCTGATTGTGAGTCCTTACCCGCCTGAATTTTCCCACAGAAAGTCTGGATGTCTTCAAGCGGTTGTTGCTCACCCCGGATAAAGGAATTTGTTTTTGGAAAAAGCTTGTCTTCAATACAAACACCCGCCACGCCGATTTGACCCAGTTTCCGTACCAGGCGGCGCATATTGTTGAAATCCCCATAACCGGTATCACCGTCCAGCAATATCGGGATACGCGTGGCGTCGGTCATAAACTCCAGTTGCTGCACCACCTGGGTCCACGAGAGTTCGTTGTTATCACGCACCGCATGCTGCGCAGACAACGCCAGCCCGGAGCCCCAGATACCTTTGAAACCCGCTTCCTCGACAATGCGCGCAGACAGGCCGTTGTGCGCTTCGAGGATGAACTCTGTACGCCCGGAATTCAGTAGGTTTCGCAATTGACTGGTTCTATGCAATGCCCTTACCTTTTAAAAAATTCAGAATTCCGGCCAATCCGCCCGGATCGCCGGTAATATCGTTTTAATCGCGCGTTCAATGTCCTGCGGAAAGTCCACTTCCAGCCATGGCAAGCCGCTTACATCCTCAAATGCCATGCTCGACGGGTGAGCCAGCAATACATCCCTCAACGCTTCTTCGTGTGGCAGATCAAGCAGCCCTTCCGATTGATGATGCGCGCAGGCCTGATTGATTTTGACCGCCATGTCAGCATCAAATTTAAAAAAGCCCACCGATTCCCCCAAGGTATCGTAATTCAGCCCGCCCGGCAGCTTCTTTCTGAATTCAACCATGCGGCCCCGGTCGATTGCGATTTTAACCGGCTCCTCACCATCCTCAAACCCCCGGTCGAGCAAAAAGCAGTTGGCGTGATCTGTTTCAATCAATGTCTGCAAAATTGATGGGTGGAACAGGACATCAGCATCCAGAATCAATACCTGGTTGCCCGCACACAGCGCTGCATGCGCCGAAAGTAGGCTCAAGGCACTGCCCTGTTCAAATGCAGGGTTGTACACAAATGCCACATCCGGTCGCGACGTCAGCGTCCCGACCTGCTCAATAATCCGGTCGGCCTCGAAACCAACCACCAGCGTCGCCTGGTGCACACCGAAACGATACAGCCAATCCAATAGACGCTGCAAAAGGCTTTTCCCGCCGAACTCCAGCAGACATTTCGGTCTGCCATTAGGATTGAACTCAGCAAGGCGGTCGCCACGACCGGCTGCGAGAATGATTGCTTGCATATTGGTGTTTCCTGTCGGTCATCCATTGTAACCCGAGCGTGGCGGTGATTTGCACAATCCACGGCATGGCTTTCTTGAACCCAACATTTGGATCAAACCTTGTTAAAGGGTGCTTGTGCATCTCTCGCATCCACCGAATTGTAGGGTGACGACTTTGTTTTGAACCATCGGATTTGTTCAAGAACCGTACGGCCGACTTTAGAAAACAAATTATTTAACCATCTGATATACATAAATATAATATGGTTTCAACTTGCCAGATACTGTATACTTATACAGTATCAACGGGGAACCAAAACCATGCAATTCAACCAACACAAACTACCTCAACAGACTGACCTTCGCGCCGGTTATTACACCGACCCTGAGCGGGTCATTGATCTGGAACAAATGGCAAACGGCATCACCGAACTGGTTGCCCATCTGGACGCCGGCACCTTTCAATTGCTGAAATTGATCTGCGAGTTCGACAAGAAAGAGGGCTGGTCGGGTGCAGGCATTAGCTCCTGCGCACACTGGCTAAACTGGAAGTGCGGCATGAGCATGG
>Ga0114950_10003180_pt1 | contig 12644 bp, 8 predicted proteins | sample N075metaG_FD_83503 | JGI IMG/M metagenome (GOLD analysis project Ga0114950, IMG submission 83503) | Deep subsurface microbial communities from Kermadec Trench to uncover new lineages of life (NeLLi) - N075 metaG | ecosystem: Environmental > Aquatic > Marine > Ocean trench > Sediment | place...
TACCCCTTGACCAGGAGGGCGAGATTGGCGGACGGCTCCTGGTAGAGAGAGGTCCAGAAGTAGGGTGCCGGCGGGTCGTCGATGTCGCGGTACTTTCCGTCGCGCGCGATGCCGACGACGCGATAAGTGTGCCCGACGCCGGCCGCGGGCCCACCAACGATCGCTTGGAGCCCTCCTTCGACGCGCGCTCCGGCCGCGAAGGTGTGGCCGATCGCCTGGCCGCGAGGCCAGAACCTTTCGGCAAAGACGTCGTTGATCACCGCTACCCGAGGAGCGCCTTCCGAGTCGCTCTCCTGGAGAGAGCGCCCCTGCAGAATCGTGATCTCGAGCATCTCGAGGTATCCCGGAGTCACGGTGTTGATGTAGGCCAGCGGCAGTTTGCCGGGAGCGAGATCGTAGGAGCCGACCTCGATCGGTGTGCTCCGAGCCGACAGCAGCGTGAGCTCCACGGCGCGGGACGCCTGGGCATCTTCGACTTCCGGTAGAGCCCGCAGCCGCTGGAGGGTCTCCTGAACGTACAGTCGCGCGGCCTCCTCGCCGCTCTGATCGCGCGGCAGCGACCGAGACATCAGGGCGATTCGCTCGGGTGCGAACCCGAGATCGAGACTCGCGGCGCCCTCGAGGCTACGCAGGAAGAGGCCGGAGCCGACGATCAGGACCATCGATGCGGCCACCTGAGCGACGACCAGGATCCGGCGCAGGCCGAAGCGACCGGGTCGGCGACCACTGCCGCCCTGGCTCTTCAACGACGGCACCAAGTCGGGCTTCGAGGCGGCCAGTGCCGGCGCCAGGCCGAAGGTCAGGGTGGTGCCGATTGACAGCAGCAGGGCAAAGCCGACGACGCGGCCGTCGACACCGACGTCGAGAGTCAAGGGAATGGCCATCGGTAGGGTCAGGCTGCTCAGTGCTCGGGAGGCCCCCCAGGCGATGCCGAGACCGAGGGCGCCGCTGGTCAGGCCGGGAATGAGACTCTCGACGAGAAACATCGAGAGTAGGCGTCGCCGACTGGCGCCGAGGGCGATGCGGATCGCGGTTTCCCGCTGCCGTTGCTCGGCTCGGGCCAGAAAGAGAGTCGCCACGTTCGAGCAGGCGAGGATCAGGACCAGCCCGGCGATGAGGAGCGGGAAGAGAGTCAGGACCGCGATCACCGCTTGACGATCGGGCGTCATTCGCGATTCGCGCTCGGCGAGCGGCGTGAGTGTTCGGGCACTGCCGCGCGAATCGGCGAAGGCCAGGCCGTATTGCCGATGGAGGCGTTGCGCCACTACCTCGAGCTGCGCTGAGACTTGACCCAGAGTCGTTCCTTGGCGCAGGCGGGCGACGATCGCCAGGCGGCGCATGTCGCGACGGGTGACCAGCTCCTGGCCCCTCGGGCCGAGCTCGAAGGGTACCCAGGCGTCGGTCTCGCGCATCGGGTTGCCGGCCTTGAAGTCCTCCGGCGAGACTCCCACGACTTCGTAGAGCTCAGCGCCGAGCTCGACGGTTTCTCCGACGACCTCCGGATCGCTGTCGAAGGCTCGTTGCCAGAGGCCGTGACTGAGGATGGCGATGCGATCGCTGCCGAGCTCTACGTCATCGACGGCGAAGGGCCGCCCGAGAGTGGGCCGTACGCCGAGAACCGCGAAGAAGTTGCGTGTCACCTTCTCGACCACCACGATCCGCGAAGCCGAGCCGGTGCCGAGGGTCATCGCAGTGGAGAGGCTCGCTGCGCTGCTCTCGAGACCGTCGACCGCCGTCGAGATGGACTCGAAATCAGGATACGAGCTGCGACCGTAGAGTCGACCTTCGTCGTCGCTGGTGTAGATCCTCACCAGCGTATCGGGGTCCTCGAGGCCGCTCGACGGAGCGAAGAGAAGCGAGTTGGCGAGGGTGAAGATCGACGTTGCGACACCGATGCCCAGGCCCAGTGAGAGCACGGTCACCAGGACGATGGGCGGTGCCTTGATCCAAGTTCGCAGGCCAAAGCGGAAATCTCTCAGGAGCTCAGACACGGTTGCCGCCCTCTCTCGTCGTCCGTCCGTCCCTGCCAGTTGTAGACGAGATTCAACGATAGGTGTTCCCTCGGTGTTGACGTCTCAGACAATCCGCTCTGCGGGACTCGAGATCGGCGATGATCCGTGCCGAATCCGAACCGGCTGATCGGTAGGCTCTAAAGGATCGCCGCCGCGGGCTTCCGCTCCAGCTGGGCGACCGAGGGATCTGTACTCTGGATGACGATCTTGTGGGTGACGAAAGAGCTGCTCGCAGTGTTCTCTTCCCACAATCCCACCACCATGTTGTAGCTACCCGGGCCGAGGTCGATCTGCGTGCGGACTGCGAAGAACTGTTCGTTCGCGACCTCCAGATCGTCGCGGGGCACCTCGACGACGAATCCGAGATGCTGAGGACGCCTCCGAGCGCCGTTGCCGTCGAGGAGGGTGACGACGAGGCGAAACGATCCGGCCATCACCCTACCGCTGGGCACCAATTTGAGCCGGCCGATCGGCAGGCTGAGGAGAATCTCTACCTGAGCGATATCCCCCCCACCGGTGGTGTCGATCGCCGTCCTGATCTCCAGGCCGTGCGTGTTCTCCTGCCAGTCGAAGAGCAGAGTACCCCAGGCGCGACTTGCTAGATTCTGCTCGAGGGAGATCGAAACGTAGCTGGCGCGGTGTCGAATGCGGGCTCTCTTGCGCCGTATCTTGAGCTCCATGTGGCGAATCCCGGAGCCACGCATCGACTCCGGCGGCGTGAAGGACAAGCTGTAGTAGGTCGAGACGTCGTCACGTGTTCGGCGTAGAAACTCGACGACTCCTTTCTGACTGCTGAAGGCGAGTCCACCGGTCGCCGCAGCCAGTTTCTGGAGGCCGTCGAGCATGTCTGAAAGCGCGGTGATCGCGCCGCGATCTCCCTGGCGCTCGCCGAGTCCACTCAGCCTGGGGTCGATGATTGGCGGCTTGAGCGGGTAGAAAGTAACGCGATGCGTGTTGGCCAGAGCGGCCAGGTGGTCGAACTGCTTGCTGCAGCTCAAGTCGGCGACGATCCTCTGGAACTGGTAGGCGCCACCGTCGTCCTCCTGGTAGACCGTAGCGCCGCTTCCGTCCAGGCGGTCGCTACCGGTTGGGCGGTTCTTCGTGTCGTTCATCGACATGTTTTTGCCTCGATCCGAGACGATCTCGTCCCCTTCGAAGAGGACCGAGCCGCCGGCGAGGCGGTCGTGCATCGTCTCGGCAACATGATCGAGCGGCTCACGCGGGATGCCGTCGGTGAGAAAGAGCACCGCTTTGCGACCAGGCACGAAAGACAGAGCTTCGACAAGGCTTTCGATACCGGCGAGAGTGTCTAGGGTATCCCGGGCCAGCACTTCCCCGTAGCTGCGGGCGCGGGAAGCTACCCCGTTCAAGGCCGCCCTGCCGAAACGGTAGGTGCTTCCGCTGCGCGCGAGTTGGCGGAGGAGATCGCGGACCTCCATAGAGACAGCCCGTTGCAAGTTGCGCAGATCCGAAGGCTCGATCTCGATTGCTTTGGCTCGCTCCATAGCCTCCAAGACCGCGTCGATGTCCCGGGTCGGTGCCAGGAGCGGCTCCAACCTGTCCGAGAGGGCGGTCACCGCGACCCACGTCGGGCTCTCTGTCATCTCGATGACCAGTTCCTGGGTGATCTCATCGAGGAGGAGGTCCAGATGGGACTTCTGGAGATGCCTCAGGTCGAGAAAGACGACGAGCGTCAACCTGCCGGTCAGGGTCTCTCGCAACTCTCGTCCCTGCGAGACGCTGGTTACTTCGACTCGCTGGCCATCCACCCGGAGGTCGAAGTCGGACGGCTGGAGGTCGAAGAGAGGCTCGCCGGAGCGGTCGGTCACCACCGCGTCGAGGTGCACCAGGCGCACGTCGATCGTCTCGCGTAGCGTCAAACGGTCTTTCGGGATAGGCGCGTCGGCGTCTCGCTGTGCCTGCGCAGCACTCAGCGCGCAGGCCAGAACGAGCGCCAGAATTCCCCAGCTTCGAGTCGAGGGTCTTCTGTCAGCCCCACGACCGACGCAGTCGTGTCGACTGCCTTGGAAGTTCATCGTCAGCGGGTTTGTATCGCTTTCGAGCGCAGACGAACCACGGCACGCCCCGGAGTGGTGACCTCACCGGCTTCGTTGCGAATGAACAACTCGAGAGTGACCTCTTGGTTCTCGTCATCGATGCCTCGGACTGTACCGCCCGAGGTCAGGCGATCGCCCAGGTAGGAGGCTTTGCGGTTGGAATACTCGAACTCGACCAGAGATCCCTCTGGCGGCAGCCACTCGAGCACGGTCTGGGTCAGCCAGTCGCCCTGGAGAGGCCCGTCTACGACAATGCCGGGATGCTTTTCCACCTCGGTCGTGTAGAGCTCATCGTAGTGGATGCGATGCGCGTTCCAGATCGCCGCGTTGTAGAGAAAGAGCGACACGTGGGTGGGCTCGAAAGTCCTCTCGGGTAGAGGGTCGCCGATCTCGATCTGCTGCATTTCGGTCATGCGATCTACCTCAGGATCTGGGTCTGTCTCTCGTCGAGCACCGGCTCGCCGCTAGCGGTTCGGACGCGCAGCTCGTAGTCGATGAAGATCAGCGGCCCCGTCCTGCCCTGCTTCTCGACGATGTCGACCAGGGTGCGCTCGCCGACCAGACGGTCGCCCGGTCGCACGGGCCGGTGGTAGCGAATCTTGGTGCCTCCCGCCATCACCCGTTTCAGTGGCAGTGGCGGTAGCAGCTTGGTCGGTGCCAGACCATCCGCCGAAAGGTCGTCGAGATCGACGACCGGGCGAAAGACGCCGAAGAAGAACATCGGCGGCGCTTCGTCGCCGCGAAGGTACTTCTCGACGCGCTGTTGAGTGGCGATCGAGTACTTGACGATCTCGCGGCGCGAGATCTCGACCGGGGGAATCGGCTCAGAGCGTCCGATCCACGATCGTGCCTCTTCGTTGACCAGCTCCGACATTCTTCGAATCCCGATCGAGCTTACACCCTGCCTCTCCAGACCAGCTCGCGGTGCCACCAGTGTGCGGTCTGGCGCTTTTCTTCGGCTGTGGTGAAGCGGTACTGGTAGAGCGCGATTCGCAGGTGTCGCGGCGGCTCGCCCGAGAACGGGTCGTCGTCGAGGAGCGCCAGGACACTCGGCTCGGCTTCGGCGAGTCGCTCCACGAATCGTCGGAACCAAGGGCTCGAGGTGCTGAGAGGAACGGTTCCCAACTGCCGGTGGACCTGTTCCATGTGGAGCGCCTCGAACCACATCTGCCAATCGAGTCTCGGTTGGTGCGGGCCCGTGAACCGTGGTCGCGCCGCCGGCTCTCCCGGCTTCCAACGAAAGTCGTAGGCTTTCCAGGCGACGCCGTCGACGCTGCCTTCGATCACGATCTCGGGGCGAGTTTCGGTCATGTGTCGGAACAGCCCGTAGCTGTTCACGAGATGGAACTGGCGGATCCCCAGCCGAGATTCGAGGCGCGGCGAGCGCTGCTCGAAATCTCGCGGCCAGACTGCGTTTCGGACTTGTGGCGCCGAAATCAGCACAACGAGGAGCGCGAAGGGGAGGAGGAGCATTCGCCGCGCTTTGTCGAGATGGCCGCGAAAGCTCGGCTCCGGCCCGTCGGCTCGTGGGAGGCGAGCTCGTAACACTCGCGGCCATGCGTCGTCATCGAGGAGGGTCAGTGCCAAGGCGACCGTCAGGAGGTTGAAGAAGTTGTAGTTCCCCGTCGCTCCGATGACCAGCATCAGGAAGGCGAAGCCAGCGAAGGCGATGCGCCGCAGCAGACGAGGCCCGAAGAGGAAGAAGGGCAGACCGATCTCAATCAGGATCACTGCGACGACCGAGCACTTCTGGAACCAGATCGGCAGCTTTGCAGCGAACCAGCTGGTCCACAGAACGAGGGGCTGCGTTGTGTAGTGATAGGTGAGAGCCGTCAGGTCTTCCCAGGTGTTGCCGTTCGGCCCCAGCGCCTCGGGCGGGTAGAGATTGTCCCAGGTCAGCTTGACCGCGCCCGACTCGAGCATCAGTCGGAACAGGAGCCACCAGACCAGCCAGAGTGCCAGACGCGGTGGTTCTCGAGCGCTCGCCAGGCTCGATCGCAACGCTAGCGGCGCCATCCATACGGCCAAGAATCCGGCTTCGAGGAGCAGGATGTCCCACTGAAAGCTCAGGAAAGTCTGGCCGGCGACGAGCAGGCTGAGATAGAGAATCCACAGCGCAACGAGGATCGGCACCGGCAGGAGGCCGCCAACGAGAAGCAGAGACAGGACCGCTCCAGTGACGGCGATCCCGGTCAGAAAGCCGTCTGCAGAGCTCACCCAGGCGAGTGTCGGGTAGCGCCATGGAAGCCATCCCGGCTCCGCGAGGCTCTCGTTGTAGGCCTCGAGCTGCGACAGGTGCTCGCCGATAGGGAGAATGCCGTGCTCTCCGACGAGGCCGTCGATCTGGAGCCCTAGCGACAGGAAGGCGAAGAAGTAGACCAGGCCCAGCAGACGCAGAAAGAGTCCGCTCGACAGGCGATAGGTCGGTCGCTGGAGAGTCGCGCCGTTCCACATTCTGGAGAACGGAGGCCTTCTGACGCGAGTCACCGAGTGACCGCTACCCTGGCGAGAGTAACGTACAGAACGACGACTGCCGGGGGTCCTTGGCCAGGAAGCGTCCGACCCAGTGCTGGCCGGACGGCGACGCGACCACCTCACCGAAGAGCTTCGCGTCGTTGTCGATGCCCTCGGCGAAGCCGCGCTCGTAGCCGAAGCGCAGGGCCTCCAGCGCGATGCGGGCGGCATAGCTTCGCGAAGCTCGGAGATCCTCGGCGCCGGCCGAGTCGGGAGGCGCACAAGCCAGCAGTCGAGTGACGTCGTCGTCGGCCAGAAGCGCTTCGAGCTCGGCTGCCTGCCCCGCGGCCAGAGCATCCCAGTCGGCGCGCTCGAGCTCGCGTTCCCCGGTTCTCAGCTCCGTTGCCACCTGGAAGGCGCGCGCCAGGGCCGTCGAGGACGGATGGATCTCGTGAGCCAGACCCATGCCGACGGCTGTACGGCCGTTCACTGACTCGCCGTTGACCGCCATCTCGGCGGCTCTGCGCGGTCCGATCAGGCGTGGCAAGCGTTGCATGCCGCCATAGCCGGGCATGATTCCGAGCTTCACCTCGGGCTGTCCGAGGACGGCGTTCTCGGTCACGATTCGGTAGTGGGCGCTCATCGACAATTCGTTGCCGCCTCCCAGAGCGAAACCGTCGATGAGGGCGACGACCGGAATGCGAAGGTTCTCGAGCCGGCCGAAGACCGCCATGTTGTCCGCCGCCAAACGCTCCAGCTCGGCCGCGCTCTTGCTGACGAAGACCTGGATGTCGGCTCCGGCGACGAAAGCGCGGCCGGCGCCGCGGACGATCACAGCGCCAACCGGCTCTCCGTCGATGGTTCCCCGATCGTCGATCTCGCGGGTCAGGGCGTCGAGCTGGGCCACGAGCTCTTCATTCAGGGCGTTCAGAGCGCTAGGCCTCGTCAAGGTGACGATTGCGACTTCGTCGATGAGCCGCACATCCAGGAACTCTCCATCGGCCTGGTTGGCCTGCCGTACCGTGCGGCCCAGATACTCCGCCTCGTACTCGGCGATCGTCCTTCCCGGCCGATTCGCTTGCACCAGCGCCACGCCCTTCGGCTTGCTCATCGTGCCTTCGAGCATCTTCTGCTGGAGGGTGGGCAGCTCGGCCAGCTCGACGATGTCCAGGTCTTCTTGCTCCATGACCAGTCGGCCTTCGGCAAGCAGGCGAACCGTCTCGCGGGCCTGGGCTCCTCGGTACATGTGCGATCCGCGAATCGAGCGATCGGTGGACCCTCGTACGACGATGTAGCCGTCCGGCATCGCGTCGCGCTCGTCGTGGTCGCGGAGCAGGAAGGTGCTGTAGTGCAGCGTGCTCTGGTCCGTTCGCTCGACGATGAAGTCGGGATTGACGCGAGGGCCGAAGACACCCCAGACGGCCCTCCCCAGAGCGCGGGCATGGACCATGAACTCGGTCGTGTAGCTGTCGTTCGGGGTGCCCTCTGCGGTCAGTGGATCGGGCATGTCGTCGGCCAATTCGAAGAGATCACGGTCGATGATCTGCCGGCCCGCGACACCGAGTCGCTCGAGGGCCCGCAGACCCTCGGCGTCGCGCGTTCGCGAGGCGATCACAGCCAGATCAGCACGCCGCTCGAGAGCCGCCTCGACGAACTCGAGGGCGTAGGCGTCGGCGCCCCACACGAGGCCCTTTCTCCCTGGCAGGAGTCCGATCTCGGCCAGGATCTCGCGCGCCGGCGCGCGACGAAAGATGACCTGCTTCTGGCGCATCCATACCCAGCGGGCATCCATCACGAAGCGTCGCCGGTCGTAGAAGAAAGTCTCCTTGTACTCGCCCTTCAGGCCCTGCCCGGTGGCGCCGAAGAAGACCAGGCTGCCGCCTTCGGCGAGCACCGACACCAGGAGAGGGAAGTTTCTGCCACCGGTGTGCTCGAAGATCTTGTCTACCGGTCGCCCGTCGTTGGCGTCGAGGATCGCCTTGCGAAAGGGCTCGGTGCGCTCGTGCCAGGCGTCGGGGTCTTCGTCCTCCGCCAGAACGCCGTAGACCTCGGCAGGTAGTTGTCGTCGATCGACGAACGCGTCCGCCATGCCGCGCTCGATGAGGGAGGCGGCCAGACTCGGATTGGATCCCACCAGGATCACTCGCGCTCCCAGCGCCTTGGCCAGCTGAATCGCCGCGAAGCTGGTCCCCTTGCCGCCGCCGAGGACCAGCACGCTGGAGTCGGGGCCGACATCGAGACGCTCGACGATGGCACGGTAAGCAGTGCCGTAGGTCAGCATCAGGGCGGCGAGCTGCTCCGGGCTGCAGTCGGCGATCGAGGGAGGAACGGGGATAGCGCGCTCCTCGTCGACCACGACGAGCTGCGCGTGGAATCCGTCGTGGGTGTCGTAGCCCCGGATCGTCTGGCCGGTCCAGGAATCCAGGATGACGGCCTGGCCGACCTTCACGTCGGTCACTGCGGGGCCGGCATCGACGACGATGCCCAGGGCGTCGCTGCCCGGGATGTGAATCGTATCGCTGTCGCCGCGGCCGAAGACCGGCACTGGCAGCCCGAGGGCGGCGAAATTGGTGTTGAAGTTCGGGCCGGTCGCCAGCACGGCCACCAGCACGCAGCCGGCATCGGCGGCTCCCAAGGCGGGAACGTCGATCTCTTCGAGGCGCAGCACCTCCTCCGGACGACCGTAGTCGTCGCGATGCAGGGTCAGGGCCTGCATCTTCCCCGGAATCCTGGTCGCCAGGTTCGGCGGCGTGCCGAGAGGCCAAGTATCCCGGCTAGGCGAATTGCTCACGCAGATACGCGATGATGTTGTTGGACTCGTACATCCACTCGGTTCCGTCTTCGCTTTCGATGCGCAGGCAGGGGACCTTGACTCTGCCTCCACCCTCGAGGAGCGCGGTGCGATGCTCGCCCTCGGAGCGCGCGTCACGGAGCTCGATCGGCAGGTTGAGCTGGTGCAGGGCGCGCCGCGTCTTCACACAGAAGGGGCAGGTGTAGAACTGGTAGATCGACAGGTGCTGAGTCGCCTCGGTGAGGCTGGCCAGCTCTTCTGCCGAGCGCTTCTTCTTGCGCCCTCTGGTGAGCCAATCGAAGAAGATGATGATGCGGCCGAGAATCGCTCTGACGAAACGAAGAATGATCATGGTGTGTTTCCTTGGTTGCTTGGAGAGGTCTGGCAGCCGACGCCCTGCGGAAGAAGTCCGCCGAATCGCCCGGTGGATTCTATGGCAGAAGCCGGTGGAGCGCCGATCAGCATACCGGGCGCCAGCCATGAGGCTCAGCCGCCGATCAGCTCAATACCGAAGAGGCGGGCGAGGATCAAGATGGCGGTCATACCGGTGAAGACGACGAGGCTGCCCCAGCCGAACCAGGCGGCGAAACGCGAGGGGTAGAAGGGGCTGTCGCGCGGAATCACCGTGAAGCAGTAGTACAGGTTGAGAAGGTAGATCACCGGAGCGATGAAGAAGGCCAGCGCCGATGCCACCAGCACCAGCCACACCGGCTTCGGCACTCCCGCGGTGATCGCGACGGCGGCGACCATCGAGAACAGCATGGTGCCCCGGTAGAGATTGAACTCCGACGACCACTTGCGCCGATGCTCGGATCCGAGGTCCTCGCGGGCGATGCCCGACAGGCGAGAGGTCTCGGCGAACAGATTTCGACAACAGGCCGCGACCACTCGCGGCCAACCGTCGAAGTAGTTGAAGGCGGTCGAGAAGGTCGCCGCGAAGGCGCCGAGCAGGAAGATCAGCATCATCTGCGGACCGACACTGTCGGTGAACATGCGGGCGATCTCGCCCATCACGGCGTTGCCTTCGACATCGCTGGGATAGAGCCACACGGCGGCCAGGAGCAAGAAGAGAGTGGCGAGAAAGAAGGAGACCACGTGGCCGAGACGAAAATCCCAGAGGGCGATCTTGAACCATCGCCGGCAGTACTCCTGGGCGTGCTCGGGGAGCTGTGCCAGGTCGACCGCGAGCTCCTCCTTGGGCGAGCGCCGTGGGTCGAAGGAGGGGGCGATACCGTTGCGCTCGAGCTCGTTGCGCAGGCGACCCAGCCCCACCTTCTTGGCCTTTCCCCACTCGGACGCCTGCAGCGAGACGTCGATACCGGTGGGAAGGAGCCCGAGGAAGGCGGCCAGGACGAGCCACGACCCCGCCGGAGCCTCCGGTCGAAAGACGGCACCGAGGCCGCTGAGAGGGGCGGGCTCGACGACGTAGACCGCTATTGCCGAGAGCAAGAGAATGCCCGCCAGGACCTTGGTGAAGAGCTCGAGGACGGCGTACTTGCTGGTCAGGAGGACGACGACCGAGATCACCGCCAGCGGTGCGGCGTAGGCCACGAGCGGCAGATCGACGCCCAGGTACTCCTTGAAGGGATAGTAGAGCACCGCTGATGCTGCGATGAGGCGCCCCGCCTGCCCGACGACGCACTGCACCAGGGTGGTCACCAGGACATACCACAGAGGCCAGGACCGCCAGGCCGTGGCGTAGGCGTCGAGCAGGCTGCGACCGGTCGCGTGGGTGAAGCGGAAGGCTGTTTCGAAGCCGTAGTACTTGAAGATATAGGCCGCCGGGATGGCCCACAGGAGGGCGTACTCGAAACGTCCTCCGGCGACCGGTGCGGTGACCATGTGACTGGTGCCGATGCCGGTCATCATCAGAATCAGACCGGGTCCGAAGGAGCGCAGAACGGGGCCGATGCGCATCGACGGCAGCTTCAGGCTGTCGAACGAACCGCCTTTGCCGTCGGAGCTAGCCACTGCCAGTCGCGGAAAAGAAGAACTCCAGCACGTCGTCGAGAAGCGGCCGCCAGTTCTGCCAGTTGTGTCCCTCGAGCACGGTCTTGTAGCGCAGCTCGTAGCCTTTCTCAACCAGCACCTTCTTGAGGCGGAGGGCCTGGTCGGGGTTGTCGCCGGCGGTGCCGGTGCTGAGGAAGATGCGCAGATCGTGCTTCGGTGCTTCGGCGTAAGCGTCGTAGATCTTGGGCACCGGGTGCATGGCCGGGCTCTGCATCGCGATGCCCTCGAAGGTCTGGTGCGCGAGCAGCCCGAAACAAGCCGAGTTGAGGCCGCCGAAAGAGAGGCCGAGGATCACCCTCGCGCCTCTCTGCGAATTTGTTTCGTAGGCCTCGTCGATCGTCGGTATCAGCTCTTCGCTGAAGAATCGCGCGTAGTTCTCGTTGCAGAAGAACTGGCGGTTGCGGCGGTTGTCACGAAGGTTGTCGGGATCGCGATTGTCGACGAAGACGGCGATGAGCGGCGCGATCTGGCCCTTGGCGATCATTCGATCGAGCAGGCTCGGCAGATCGCCGTAGTCGATGTACCACTGGCCGTCGGTCATGTAGAGGACGGGCAACTCCTTGGCGTCACTGTCGCGCGTGTCACTGTCGGGCGTGTACACCCGGTATTGCAGGGCGTAGCCCAGAGCCTCGCTGTCGATGCGAAAGTTGTCGCTGAGCGTGGCGGCAGCCGGAGAAGCCAGCACCACGACCATGGCAAAGGCGCCCAGCGCGCCGGCGGCGGTGAGCTTCGGTCGACTCATCGCTTTCGGTGCCGGCGATGGATCCGATGGAGAGACATGTGCGCTCCTACTGGCAGTTTCCGGCGCAAGCATACAGAACCTTCTCTCGAGGCGCTTTGCGGAGCGCGACACCGCGAGTGTTAGGCTGGCTTTCCGCTTTCGAGCACTGACCCGGCACAGACAGGAGGACGAGATGACGCTCAGGATCAACGACGAAGCTCCGGATTTCACTGCGAACACGACCGAAGGCACGATTCACTTTCACGATTGGATCGGCGACGGTTGGGTGCTTCTGTTCTCGCATCCCAAGGACTTCACCCCGGTGTGCACGACCGAGCTCGGTGCCGTGGCCGGCCTCAAGCCCGAGTTCGACCGCCGTGGCTGCAAGATCATCGGCATCAGCGTCGACGGAGTGAGCGATCATGAGGCGTGGTCCAAGGACATCGAGGCCTCCCAGGGGCACGCCGTCAACTTCCCCCTGATCGGCGACCCTGAGCTGAAGATCGTCAAGCTCTACGACATGTTGCCGGCCTCTGCCGGTGACACCTCCGAGGGCCGCACGCCAGCCGACAACGCGACCGCGCGCTCCGTTTTCATCA
>Ga0114950_10003181_pt1 | contig 12643 bp, 12 predicted proteins | sample N075metaG_FD_83503 | JGI IMG/M metagenome (GOLD analysis project Ga0114950, IMG submission 83503) | Deep subsurface microbial communities from Kermadec Trench to uncover new lineages of life (NeLLi) - N075 metaG | ecosystem: Environmental > Aquatic > Marine > Ocean trench > Sediment | place...
AACAACGTAACGGCGACGGTCAAGAGAATACCAATGGAAACCGTCCCCTGATACGGGAGTTCGATGAATGCACGCTGTTCGCCTTCATCCAGCGTTTTCCACGTGCGTCCGAGGCTGATCCTGGATATCGTCGCAACGTCAAACAGTTCGTGGGTCGTTGGACTCAATGCCGCCAAAGCAGCCCCAATGCCAACAATGTCGCGGCAAGCCGCGTTATCGGACAAACACCATGCTGAACCAGGGAACATAGGTGATCAGCATCAACGCAATCAACAACACCACCATAAACGGCCAACAGGCAGCATAAAGCTCCATCAAAGGTTTCTTGAATCTATAACTCGCAATGAACAGGTTCATGCCGATTGGAGGAGTGAAGTAGCCAATCTGCATATTAGCTAGAAAAATGATGCCGAGGTGCACCGGATGGATGCCGTAACCCACGGCAACCGGTAATAACAAGGGCACGATGATGACCAGTGCAGAAAATATGTCCAACATTGCACCCAACACCAGCAACATGACATTGAGCAGCAGCAGGAACCCGATCGTGCTCTTGATATGCGCCTGGGTGAAATCGAACAGTTGTTGCGGGACCTCGGCATCGATGAGGAAATTCGTGAATGCCAGTGCCATACCCAGCACTAACAAAATCCCCCCCACCATGACCATCGAATCTATCATGACTTTAGGTATTTCGCGCAACGACACTTCCCTGTATAACAGCACCTCCACCACCGTGACGTACAGGGCCGTCATCGCCGCAGCTTCAGAAATAGCAAATACACCGGAGTAGATTCCACCAAGAATGAAAACCGGTAGGGGCAATTCCCAGCGTGCCGCTTTGACCGCCTGCCAGAGCTTTCTACGCGAGAAGGGTATTCTCGGAATTTCACCGCCGCGATGGCGCCATAAAGTCCAGCCGATGAGCATCGCCAGCATGATCAGCAGCGGCAGCACCCCGGCTTTGAAAAGGTCCACAATCGTGAACGGCTCCCCAACCTCCAGTTGCTGAGCGACAATTCCGTAAATAATGAGCGGTACCGATGGAACTAACAGTAATCCTAAGCTGCCGGATGTAGTAACCAGGCCTAAACTGAATTTTTCATCGTAGCCTGCCTGGTTGAGCGCGGGTAACAACAACGCACCCAGCGCGACAATCGTAACCCCGGACGCGCCAGTCAAGGCAGTAAAAACGGCACACGCAAGGAACCCCACCACCGCAAGCCCGCTTGGCAGCCCGCCCACCATGCTCTGCACAACATCCACAAGTCGCTGGGAGGTTTTCGCTTCCGCCAGCATATAACCGCTGTAAGTAAACAACGGAAGAGCAACGAGGAGTGGTGTGTCAACGATCCGATACACTTCAACGGCAACAATCGCGAGTGGAATGTCGCCCGCCAGGAAACCCAGCATCGCCCCAGCCAGCAACACCGCAAACAATGGCGCTCCAGCGAGTGCAGCCAATACGACAAGGCAGATTCCCAACCAGATCATGGTGGATCGATCGTATGAAAAAAGTACCTCAGACACATGATCCCGGCACCAATCGGCATGATTGCCTCGCAAACCCAAGCGGGAACCTGTGCGAATGCCAGCACCTGTACTTCGTATTCAGAAAGCACAAACAGGTAGCTGTGCCAGGAAAACAGCCCGAGCATTCCACAGGTGAACGCATTGGCCGTTCTCTTCAGGGCAGGTTTTTTATTTTCACCGATGAAGCGGGTGAGCAGATCCATGCGGATGTGTTCGTCGTTACGCGAAGCGACCATCGCACCGACCATGGTTACCCAGAGAACGAGCACCCTCACCAGCGCATCACCAAGAAAGATGCCGGTATCGAACAGATTACGAGCCACTACCTGATAGACGGCAAGGCCAATCATGGTGCTCAGCAGCGCCACGAGGAGGGCACTCTCGAGACGTCTAAGTTGCGTGCTTATGGTTTCAATCAAGAGTGGCCCGATAGTCGGACAGGTGACGCAACAACGACTCGTACATCGGCCGCGTAACGAATCCTTCCTCCACGAGTTTCACGATGGCTCGTTCGGCATAAGCTTGCCATTCCTGAACGACTTGCTCACTCGGTCGGTGCCACAACAACCCTTGAGATTTCAACGCGATGATCGCTCGTTCATGATCTTTGCGGCTGCGCGCATTGACCTGACGCACGGCTTCCCCCATGACCTCTCGCACCAACGCCTGGTCTGCTTCGTTGAGCTTACTGAACTGTCGTTCACCCACGGCCAACAGGCCGTACACGTACAACAAGGGTACATCGAGCACATGATCGAGTTGGGTATGCCACTGAAGGGCAATGGCCCCGACCGGTGGTACGGCCACTCCGTTGATCAACCCCGTCTGTAGCCCGCTGTACACATCGGCAATAGACAGCGAAATCGGTTTGATTCCGAAAGCAGCCACTGCGCGAGCCGAACCTGGATCGCCAGAGGGAGTCCATACTCGCTGCGCCCGAGCCTCCCCGACCGTCTCGACTGCCACCTTGGACATAGCATAGGCAAAACCGACCTCGGCGATGCCGAACGAAACATATCCCTTACCTTCCAGACCCTCGAGCAAAAGCGGATCCATACGTGCGCGTACATAGTCGAGTTCAGCCAGAGAGGTAAACACCATCGGCAGGTTGTACAGCTGAATATCTGTATAGGTTTGTGTTAGTCCACCGGCGGTGAGTACCGCACCGTGAAGCTGACCCAGACGAATTTTTCGCAACACGGTTTTATCGTCACCCATTATTCCACCCGGGTAGAATTTGAAGGTAACGCGGGACTCGCTGCGTTCACCAATCTCAGCCCCGGCACTACGCAGCAGTTTCATCCATGCCGAGCCATCGGGCGAAAGAGTGGCTACTTTGAACGTCACGCCATTTGTGGCAGAAGACAAAGACGCCAATAATGCGCCCACCATGATTAGGCTAAAAATACGCATCGGCAGACTCCAACAGTGCTGCAGCTTGTTCCTGCGCAACGACATTAATTAAAGTTAGACCCGGTTGGACTGGATCAGTTGCGAGAACTTCCTGCAACAGCCTGTCGTGCAACTCACGATCGAACACGAGTCGAGCGTACTGTTCGGCAAACATCACTTTCGTGAGCAGTTGCCGCCCCCCGGAAAGTTCTACAGCACGCTCAAAATGATTGCGCCCAACCTCGGGCTTTCCACCGAGACCGGGCGGTAAAATCGTCTCGAACACCCCCATATAAAGGTGCGCACCGCCATGGTCGAAGCTTTCATCAAGCTCGATCACCCGTTGCATGAGCGCCTTCACTCGCCCGAGTTCTGCAATCGCGACAAAATCATCGCTATTGGCTTGAATCCATCCTGCCCAGGTGGTTCCAAGCCGGTAGAGTATTGGGACCTGCTCCTCGTCGAGGCCGGCAAGCCAACGTTCATATTCGGGATAAGGCCGCGTTCTGAGTTCGCAACCGTCGTCAATTCCGCGGCAGGCTGCTCTGGAGGCAAACCCGAGGGCTTTGCTCTGCAACGCTTGATTACGCTTTTCTTCCTCGACGAAAGCCGCCGCATAGGCCGAATTCAACAAAGCCGCCTGATTCAACAGGTTGACGTTGTCAGGTGATTGAGCGACGAGCCCGTCGATTAGAATCAGGTAAGCAGGCGCGCCATCACGAACCATGGCCAGATCTGGGTTGTCGAGAATGGCGTTTGCCAGGTTCTCGGTAAGCCCTGCGGTAACCGAGGATATGATCGAGGCGCAACCACCGCTCACCAAAAGCGATAAACCCAAGCTTGCAACCGCGATGCGCCCCACGTGTCCTTTCCCTGTGAGCGAAATCAACCTCTCGTTAACCTTCCGGGTTGACGATTCCGGCAACGTCCTCGAAGACCTCTTCGAAAGCCGGTCGTCCACGATACCCCGGCACTGCAAATTTGGCAGCCAACGTCCCATCTACCTTGATGTAGAGAATGCCTGGATAAGGAATTCCGTAACCCATATGACCCGGACCGTACTCCGTATTCAGCACGCCGTACGCCCTGACGTGTTTGATATCCACATCCTGCAGCAACGGAAATCCCAGATTTTTATCTTCCTGAAACTCAACCAGTATTGCCCGGTCGTCATACGTCATCGCCGCAACGTTGACGCCGAGGGCTTCGAACCGTTCTCGCCATTGTGCCAGTTGGACCAACTGGCGTTGACAAAAGGGTCACCAATCCGCCGAACGGCTGAGCAACAGCAACAAGCCCCGTTCACCCGCGAGATTGGCAAGGTTGCGCGGTGTTCCCGTGTGATCGTTCGCTTCGAGTGGGGGCAGTGTTACGCCGATCGCCGGTCCCCAGTCATCGCGATAATCACTCCAACCGATCACTGGCATACATAACGCGAGTAGCAGCGTCGCTAAGAAGCACTTTTTTGTCATCCGAGTTCTCCATATCGGGCCTTGTCCGTCGGTAGCAGAATTACCTCTTGAAGGCCGAGATTGTGTACGTCTTCCCGAATCGAGTTCAGAAATTCCCGCTTTTTTGCTCCATAACAACACCCGAAGAGTTTCTTCCTCTGTTTCATGATACGACGTTGATATTCGGTCGCAGCCTGCTCGATACGCCGCCTTGCCCTGGCCTTGATCTCGAGCTTCGAAACACCAATCAGAAACGCATCGAGCTCTAGTTGTTTGACGAGATTCAAGTCGAGCTTCTGAAGATACCAGAGACGTTTTACATTGGCATCCGACAGCGAGGGTCGCAGAAGCGCCAAGTGATTCACGCTGTGCCGAACCCAGGCGATGGCACGTTTCAGTTTGCGCGGCTTGATAGAAACTCCGTCGCCCCTGCCTTTATCAGCGATCAGGCGAACGCCGTAACGACGCCCTCGAGCATACGCGCGAACGATACCGTTAACGATGAGATCGTCGTCGCTAATCTGTCGAAGCTGTGAACAATCCCGCCAGCAGGCCGACTCGTCCTGAAATACACGGGCCAAACGCTCCACCTGGCCCGGATCCGGATGCTGGCCTACCAACCGCCGGATCAACACATCGCTCGCTCGCCGGATCGCTCTGCCGGTCTTGGCACCACCACTTTTCTTGAGCAACTGCCTGGCGGTGTTGCTAAACGGATTATCGAGTGACGGTTGGATCGCCTGAGCAAGCTGCAAACGCCTGACCGCATCCCGATAGGGAGTTCTGCCTACGGACCAATGCAACATCTGCCAGAAAGACGACAACTGTTCGGCGCTGGTCATTACCAGACGCAGTTCCTGCCTGGTAAGCTCACCTTCAACCCTGCTCAAGTGTACTAAGCAGTCATTGTTGATCTGTAATGCTTTGCTGACGAGATAATCGGCCAGCTGCATACGTCCGTACACCTCAACGAATCTCCACAATGCTAGCGTTCCGGCCTTGTTAAACGAATTAGATCGAACGACCATGCTACTAGGCTACCTGTAAGCTCGTCCACATCGCTCTAAAGGGCCCGACGGGACGGCTGCTGCTATCGATCGTTCTGAAAATAGTGCCCTGCTGCGCCATATCGCATACATTCACACCCTGCGGACTGATCGGACCCTAAGTCAAATGCCCTCTTTCGAAGCCAACGCCACGGAGATTTACTACGAGCAAACCGGATCCCGCGCAGAGGTTCCGCTGCTACTCATACACGGCTTAGGCTGCCAACTCATCCACTGGCCGAAGCCATTCATATCGCGACTGACAGATTCTGGCTTGCGGGTGATCACCATGGACAATCGCGACGTGGGTCTATCGGAAAAGCTGGGCTCCAACCCCACCCCGAGCATCGAGGAAGTTCTTTGTGATCCCCTGGCTCATGAACCGCAATACAGCCTCGCGGACATGGCCGCGGATGCTGTTGCGTTGCTGAATCACCTCGGCCAGGCGGGTGCTCATATTGTCGGGTTATCCATGGGTGGCGCTATCGCCCAGCATATGGCCATCGAATACCCACAGCGGGTTTACAGCCTGACATCGATCATGTCGAGTACCGGGAACCCCGATCTGCCAAGCGGCGAAGCACCAGCTTACGCCGCCTTCCTTTCCACGCCGCCGCCCGACCGCGCACGGGCTATCGCTCACAATTCTTACGGCTGGCGGACCATTGGTGGTCCACACTACGACTCGACTCTTTGCGGACTCGCCGCCATGTCGGAACCCGCATACCACCGCGGGTTCTGCCCTTCGGGAGTTGCTCGGCAACTGCTGGCATTACTGACGGCTCCTCCGAGACATACGTTGTTAGGTGGTGTCTCCATTCCCAGCCTGGTCATTCACGGTGCCGCAGACCCATTAGTACCTCTAGCCGCCGGACAAGAAACGGCGGCGTGTCTTCCCAACGCTGAACTCCATGTTATCGATAAAATGGGTCACGACCTTCCCGAGCCGTTGCTCGGGGAAATCGCCGATCGCATTATCGAGCATGTTCGCTCAGTGCCGATTACCCGCTAGTTTCCTAACGAGCGAATGAACAATCAAGAAAACCTGGTGTTGGTGGAAAAAGACCGAGGAGTTACCACGGTAACCTTCAACCGACCAGAGGCTTTGAACGCGCTGTCGCGAGCTCTGCGCAACCGTATGACAGAGGTCTTCAACAGACTATCCGACGACCCCGAAACCGAGGTCATCATTCTCACCGGTGCCGGTCGGGCATTCACGGTCGGTCTCGATCTCAAGGAACTTGGCGGCGAGACAGCAGTAGAGGAATCCATCTCGGACGGCGATCTCAGCGAGGCAATGAAGGCTTGCCACCAACCCATCATCGGTGCAATCAATGGCTTCGCGATCACCGGTGGCTTCGAGATTGCGCTGATGTGCGATTTCCTGATCGCCTCCACCGCAGCGAAGTTCGCCGACACCCACGCCAGGGTCGGGGTCGTACCCGGTTGGGGTCTGTCCCAGCGCTTACCCAGATTGATCGGTATTAATCGCGCGAAGGAGCTATCGCTAACCGGCAATTACCTCGACGCCCAAACCGCTGCCAACTGGGGGCTGGTCAACCGGGTCGTAAGCCCGGAAAAACTGCTCGATACCTGCCGCGACCTCGCGCGAGACATCGTAACCACCGATCCCGCTACCCGTCACGAAATCAAACGGATCATGGACGAAGGCTGGCTGACGACGCTCGGCGATGGGCTTGACGTCGAACTGGCTGCCAATCGGGAACACTCCCGAACCGAGGTGCGGGCCGAAAAGGTTGCCGCCAGGCGGGCGGATATTCAAGCCAGAGGTCGTGAACAAAGTTCCAATCGTGAACAAAGTTCCAATCGTGAACAAAGTTCCAATCGTGAACAAAGTTCCAATCGTGAACAAAGTAGTTCCGACCGCGATACATCCTGAACCATCTCAACCGAGATCTGCGACCATCTCCATGACCCGGCCAAGGGTCTCCAGGCGTTCACTCAAGCCTTTCCCCGATGGCTGGACTCTCAGCGTTGTCACCCCCGAATCCCGGTAGGCCCGAATGCGCCCTTTGATGGTTTCTGCATCGCCCAGCAAGTTGGCTTGTATGACCATTTCGTCAGGAACCCTGGCGGCTGCCTCCTCGCGTTTGCCATCGACCCAAAGCTGCTGCACTTCGAGCGCGGCTTCAGCCCAACCACCGCGTTGGTACGCATCGTTATAGAAATTCGTTTTTCGCGAACCCATCGCGCCCAGCGTGAACGCCATACCGAAACGTAACGGTGCAACCAGACCGTCCATGTCCTCACCGAAAGCGACCGTGCCACCCACTTGAATGTCGATATCGGCAAGGTCCCGACCCGCCGCTTGAGCACCTTGCCTGATGTAGTCGAGATGAGCGCCGGCATGTTCCGGAGTAAACGAGGTACCCAACCAGCCATCTGCAACCTCGCCCGTGAATTGAAGACTCTTCGGACCCAATGTGGCGAGATAAATGGGAATATTCGCATTGCCTGGCTGAGCCAGCCGTAAAGCCTTGCCTTCACCTCCGGGTAGCGGCAACTCATGGTACTTCCCGACGTAGGCGAGTTTTTCACCTGCAAACGCCAGTTTGATGATGTCGATGGTTTCTTTCATCCGCGTAAGAGGCGCCTTGAACGGCCGACCCTGAAGGCCTTCGACAACCTGGGGGCCGCTGGCTCCGAGGCCCAGTATGAAGCGGTCATTGGAGATACTCGCGAGTGTCAGCGCGGTCATCGCCGTCATCGATGGCGTGCGTGCACTGATCTGCACAATGCCGGTGCCAAGCTTGATCCGGTCGGTCTTAGCGGCGAGGTAAGCTAGCGGCGTAATGGCATCCTGGCCCCAGGCTTCTGCCGTCCAGACCGTATCGACGCCCAGCTTCTCGGCTTCCACGACAAACTCGACCTGTTGGTCGAATTCCCGACGCCCTCCCGAGGCTGCACCCCCAATTCCGATGCTGACTTTCATGGTTTTCCCCCATTTCGAATAAGCGGGATGATACCCTGCATTATCCGGGATTCCGAGGTGACCCATGGCGCAAAACCATACCAATCGAAGCGTTTGCTTGTTATTCACCTGCTTTTTTTTGGCGAGCAACATCGCCGTTGCGGCATCCAATTACCGTTTACCGGGAGGAGCTGCCAAGTTAGACGACCCATTCATCGCCGCCGGCTATCGCGCCTTGTTTACCTGCTCAGCGCACTTCCTCATGGACAGACCGTTGCACGATATCCTCCTCGTCGAACTCGCGGATACCACCAGACTTGAACTCCCGATTCCGGAGATTGATGTTTCGCTTGGCTTGGTTCGCGCAGCAGATGGCCGTGGGAACGAACAGATTGCCGCGTTCCGAAAAACCATGGGCTGTACGCTGCTTCCGCCAAATTGGCGCACGGCTGATATACCGCGCCTGCCTTACGTGTATCGCCCCATGATTTCTGATCTTCGAGACCTACCCTACCCTCAGGGAGATGCAGCCGATCCGAGGCCCAACGAGCATCTTCAAACCGTGCTTGACAAGGCGTTCGACGCCTCGAGTTATGGTGCCGGGACCCTCACCGTAGGAATCGTCGTGGTCAAAGACGGAAAGCTCGTTGCCGAGCAATATCGGCAGGGCTTTGGGATTCATCAGGGTTACCGAACCTGGTCTACTGCAAAAAGCATCTCTGCGAGTCTCATCGGAATCGCCGTACGCGACGGCTTGATGAATCTGGACCATCCCGCACCGATTCCGGAGTGGGCATACCCGGGGGATGCGCGAAGCGGCATCACCCCGAAACATTTGATGTGGATGTCCAGCGGCCTCTGGAGCGAAGGCAGCAACACCAACGCCGTGTACTTCGGAGGTCAGGATGTCATCAGCGGTGCAACGGGCACGCCGCTCGAAGCCGAACCCGGCACTCGCTGGAAGTACGCCAACAACGATACCTTGCTGCTGCTTCGAGGCTTACGCCACGTTTTGAACGATGATCACCGCTACCTGCGTTATCCGTACGACGAACTATTTTCGCGCATCGGCATGCATCACACCTGGATGGAAACCGACCACCTCGGCAACTTCATCGGCTCAAGCCAGGTTTACACCACGGCCCGTGACCTATCCCGACTCGGACTCCTCTACCTCAACGACGGGGTCTGGCAGGACGAGCGCATACTGCCTGCGGGCTGGAGTAAGTTTGTTGCAACCGCAGCACCCAGCCTTCCGCGCCAACAGGGGCGCCGGGGTTATGGGGCGCAATTCTGGCTGCTCGATCAACTACCGAACGTACCGGAAGGTACCTACACCAGCGCAGGTAACAAAGGGCAATACGCGACCGTCGTGCCTGAACATAACCTGGTTATCGTACGAACCGGCGTCGATCCTGCGGGTGCGAGTTGGTCGCAAGGCCAATTGGTTGTCGATATTGTCGAAACCTTTGGTGGCTAGTCGAAGCCTGGCGTACGCACCGATTTTGGATGTATGTTGACCCATCGAGGTTTTCCTGTGGACATCGAATGCGGGCTTAAGAAACCACCGCTTGGCTCCGAGCCGTATTGCGAATGGTTCTCATTCCATAATCCATTCCGCGGCAGAGAGTTTTTCTAAAAATCACTGTCGCTGCAAATCAGGCAGTGACTGCAACCAGACTCGACCGTGACCTTCCAACTGCCTCATTACGGCAAGCTTTGCAGGGCACCTATTAGCCCAGGGTTGTCGTCTAATATCAAATAAAGTGGAATCTTTTCCGCATAGTCGCGCAGCGCGCCACGTTCGTCGAACCGTCTACGCAGTGCGCTCGTAACGGCAAAATCTTCGAGTTGAGGAACGATGCCCCCACCGATGTATATGCCTCCCTGGGCACCGACCGTCAAAGCAAGGTTGCCCGCAGCACCTCCAAGGATCGAAAAAAACAGTTCCAACACCTGATGGCATATCGGCTCCTCGGCGTCCACACCTTTTCGGGTGATCCATTCGGCCGTGATCTCCAGCGCTGTCACGCCCCAGAGAACACACACTGCGCGGTAGAGATTGACGAGCCCCGGTCCCGATAACACGGTTTCCCAGCTAACCTGCTCTTGAGAGCCAAGCAGAATCTGCAAAATCTCCTGCTCCAGCGGAGTTCCCGGTGCCATATCGGCATGACCGCCTTCAGAGGCAATAACCTGCCAGCCAGTTGCTCCCCTCGGCATGAGCGTGGCCATCCCCAACCCGCTGCCTGGTCCGATTACCGCTTTCAATCCAGCCTCTTTTCGTCCACCAATCTGTCTGAGATGTTCAAGTACCGGTAGTGAACGAGCAAGCGCGTGAAAGTCGTTTACGATCGATACCGGACACTTCAACAGAGTGCTGAGCATCACAGCCTCAAATTCGAGCGTCCCGTTGGTGATCGCGCCCCGACCGTTGTGCACCGGGCCCGCCACGGCAATGCAGGCCCCTGAGAGAATCGTATACCCGAGTGCTGCTCGGGCCGATTGAATGAGTTCACCGACGTCGCGCACATTCGCGGTCGGTATGCTGAGTGTGGTGACGAGCTCGCCCCCTGATCCCAACGCAAACCTGGCGTTTGTGGCTCCAATATCAGCGAGAAGGAAAACCGGTGTCCTCATGACAGACATTTTCGCAGTTTCCGCCTTTGAAAGCCCGAACGGCTTTGAGTATTGTCAAACCCGGGTATCGAATTCAACTTGAGCACCAAGGTCAATGAATCCCCTGTACATCCTGTCACGCGTTCTTCTGATTCTGGTCGGTTGTTGGCTGCTCAATAACGCCGCCAACAGCGCCGAATCACTACGACTCGGCAATCCCGGTGAACCCGAAACACTGGATCCCCATCGCTACAACCTGCGTCTCGAGGAGACTATTTTGACGGATCTGTTCCTCGGGTTGACGACCTTCGATGCTCACGGACAAATTGTGCCGGGTGCAGCGACTGCGTGGACAACAAGTGATAATGGGCTCATCTGGACGTTCAATTTGCGTCGCGGACTCAAATGGTCTGATGGCGAGCCGTTGACGGCTGCGGATTTCGTCTACGCGTTTCGGAGATTGCTGGCGCCTGAAACTGCGGCGAGTCTTGCGTACTTCATGTATCCCTTAAGGAACGCAGAAGCCGTCAATTCCGGCGAGCTGCCCGCTGGAGAACTGGGTGTTCGAGCAGTGGATGAACACACTCTCGTCATCTCTCTGGAGGCTCCTTATCCCCACTTGGCCGAACGACTGCTGTACCCAACTGGCTATCCGGTTCCTGCACATGTGATCAAGGAGGTGGGTGACGCCTGGGTTAAACCGAAAAACTGGGTTTCGAACGGAGCTTATCGCCTGGAAGACTGGCAACCGCAATCCCACGTAACGCTTGTCCGTAATAACCACTTCTTTGACCCGGCAACCATCGAACGCGTCATCTATCACCCGTTGGCCAACGAGCAATCCAGTTACAACCGTTATCGAGCTAAAGAGGTTCACGCCATCAGCAACTTTCCCTCCGGCGAGCTCGATCGAATCCGCAAAAACCTTGCGAGCCATCTCCGCCTCTCGCCGCTGTTGTCGATCGTCTACCTGGTATTCAACACGACCGCGCCGCCGTTCAACGATGTACGCGTACGCGAAGCGCTCGCGCTGGTCATTGAACCGGAGATCCTGACGGAGAAAGTGCAGCGATCGGGCAACGTCGCAAACGGAAGCTTTGTACCGGCAAACGTCGTCGATTACGATCCGGCCGTCATGCCGCACTTGCACCTGGATGAGAATGCCCGCCGCGAAAAAGCAATCACACTGCTACGGGAAGCCGGCTACGGAACGGACAATCCGCTACGGGTGACAATGCGTTACGTGAGCGGTATGGAGGCTAAGAAGACCCAGCTCGCCATCGCAAGCTTCTGGAAGAACATCGGTGTGGAAACCCAGCTGCACCATGCAGAGCTCAAGGTCCATTTTGCCGACCTGCGCCAGGGTGATTTTCAGGTCGCCCAGGCTGGATGGTTCGGCGAGAACAACGCCGAGCACTACCTGGGATTACTGGTTTCGGACACCGGCAACATCAACTACGGGCGTTACGCCAACCCGGCTTACGATGCGCTGATGGCTGCAGCGAGACAGCAGGCAGACGTGAACTCGCGCAACCAATTGCTGCGCAAAGCAGAAGCTCTCGGAATCGCCGAGTATCCGGTGGTGCCACTGTACTCCGTCACGATCCGGCGACTCGTCGACCCCGCCATCACGGGCTGGTACGAAAACTCGAGAGACGTACACCCGGTGA
>Ga0114950_10003183_pt1 | contig 12638 bp, 10 predicted proteins | sample N075metaG_FD_83503 | JGI IMG/M metagenome (GOLD analysis project Ga0114950, IMG submission 83503) | Deep subsurface microbial communities from Kermadec Trench to uncover new lineages of life (NeLLi) - N075 metaG | ecosystem: Environmental > Aquatic > Marine > Ocean trench > Sediment | place...
CCTGAGAGTAACGCGGATCAGCTGTGCATCGTTTAGGGATCAACTACTTCAGACGAATCCGTTGCGTGACTGTAGGAACAGCACAAATCACGCCCCCGCTACCACCTGATCCTACACTTGCTCCGACGGCCTTCTTCACGAGGGCCGCGGGACGGGCGTAGAACTTAGCCCACAGACTGCCGTACGGCGCTGCGCACATCTCAATCGGCCCCAGCAATTCCTTTAGTATCACGCGTGCCTTAGTGGCCTCTCGGGGATTGTCGTCTAGCCCCAGCGCGAATTGCCGCCTGTAGGCCTCTGCGGCCTTCGGTAATGCGGCAGTGTGCTTAGTCACGCAGATCTAAGGGAAGTAGCTCTGGCGGAATATTCTGGTATGCAATCGGCCTTAGGAATCGCCGGATAGACATGGTACCGACCGATGTCGCACCGAAATTAGTCGACGCGGGATAAGGTCCGCCGTGAACCATCGAATCGCACACCTCGACGCCGGTGGGAAAACCGTTAGCCAGAATACGCCCTGCTTTGCGTTCGAGTATCGGCAGCAACGACTGGGCAAACTCGGTATCAGCGTCATCCATATGCAACGTGCAGGTTAGCTGTCCTTTTAAAGAGTTCGCAATGGCTGTCATTTCATGCACATCAGCTGCAACGACAATCAGGCCCAATGGGCCGAAGACTTCCTCGCCTAATGCTTCGTTGGCCAACCAATCTTTGCCTGTCGCAGAAAAGAGGTAGGGTGTGGCGTTGCGGCCGTCACACGAGGTGTTGAGCACTTCGCGTACGCCGCTCGTTGATCGAATGCGATCCCGACCCTTACGATATGCAGACGCAATGCCGTCGGTGAGCATCGTCTGGGCGTCGATTTCACTCAACTTATCTTTCGCAGCGGCCGAGAAAGCATCCGCATCCGATCCGCCAACGACGAACGCAATGCCGGGATTCGTGCAAAACTGGCCTGCCCCCATAGTCAGGGACTGTGCCCAGCCACTTGCGATGGAATCGCCACGAGCGGCGAGCGCTGCTGGTAGCAGAAACATTGGATTGACAGAGCCTAGTTCGCCATAAAATGGAATGGGTTCGGGGCGCGCGGCGCATAGATCGTACAGCGCCCGGCCTCCAGCCAGGCTGCCGGTAAAACCCACCGCCCTGATTAATGGGTGAGTTACCAGGGCTTGACCAACGGCATTGTCTCCGCCTTGAATCAGGGAAAATGTCCCGGGATGTACGCCGCAAGTTTTGATTGCCGCATCTATCGCTTGCGCGACGATGTCCGAGTTTCCCGGGTGGGCCGAGTGGCCCCTGACGACGACGGGGCAACCCGCGGCCAGTGCCGCAGCCGTATCGCCGCCCGCCGCCGAAAAGGCGAGCGGAAAGTTCGAAGCACCGAACACGGCCACTGGTCCCACCGGGCGTTGCATCAATCGAAGGTCAGGACGCGGCAGCGGCTTACGGTCCGGTAAGGCTTTGTCGTGTCGCCGGTCCAGATAATCACCGGCATCCAGCAAATCAGCAAAAAGCTGAAATTGACCCACTGATCGGCCACGCTCTCCATTCAATCGCATTTCTGGCAGTCCGGTTTCCCGAACGCCTATCGTCGTGATTTCGTCACCGCGCGCGTCTATCTCTGTGGCGATCGCACGCAAGAATTCTGCTCGATGTGCTCTCTTGGAATATCCGAATGACAGAAATGCCTGCTCGGCAGCACACACTGCAGCATCGACATCATCTAGCGTGCCAACGGCGAAGTGATCCGTAGCGCCGTTTATAGGAGCGTTTTCAAATGTTGTATGACTACCGACCCATTCGCCAGCAATCAGGTGTTTTCCGTTCAGCATGTTTCTACCTTTTTAGTGACCGCCAAGTTTAACATCAAGTAGTTTTCTCTGAGGTTTCTTAACGGCATCTTGCTAGTAAAAGCTGCTGCGGCGAACTGGCTGGAACAGAGATTTGCGATGCGCGCAGACAGGGTCGACAACACACTGGCTGCAAAGCGGCTCGGTCATTTCGGGACATCGCTTGCGCGCCTGGAAAAAGAACCAGTCGACCGCGCCCATGCTCTTCCCTGAACGTTCCACCAGTTGTTCAATTGTAGAATGCGCTGCCATTCGTACGGCCGATTCCTCAGCCTCGGACAATAACTCGCGACCGACCAGTTTGTTCGCAAGTTGTTCGTCCTTTACATCGATCAAACCGGTTCTCAGGCACGAACGCATGATGTGGTAGTCGACGATGGGCGGCGCGTCGACTTCATCATCGGCAAGAAATTTTTCGGGTCGTTGTTGCAACAGGATCGCCAGCAAACTGGATTTCTTACGTAACGGATCCTCCTTGTAGCCGCTGATGTGATCCAGATAACGCAGCAGTGACCAAATCGGTGAGTTGGACTCGTTAACTCGTTGAAGAAGAATTTGCGGTGTCAGGCCGAGCGCCAACATATCCTGACCATAACGTTGCGCGAGCGACAGATGCAAATCGAGCGCAGGCATCGGCACTGTTCCGTCATCGGCGCGTAGCACAGCCCGAAGATCTTTTTTTGTCAAAGCGGCCTGGCCGGCCGGTGACAATCGTTCGGGGTCATGCTCAAGCCAGCGCAGGTAAGCGCGAAACAGGTAGAAAGCACCCTTACGCTCCTCGCCATCAATTGTCGCGATAAGCGGTTGTTCGTAACGGCCATTCCGTGCTGTCCAGAACCCAAACTGCTGCAAGGTAGACGCAAAAAAATAGTCGAGCGCTGCGGGATGATCGACAGCCGGTAGATCGGGGCCGGTAAAGGGAAATGGCGCGATATCGGTGTCCCCGGCTATCACAGCTGCAATTCGAGCGACCTGTTCTTCGTCGACGACAACGCGATCGTCGAGCATTGGTTTCGGTAGTGCCGAAGATCGCAGCAGCGCCGCGGGTCCAACGGCCTCTGTCATTTGAGCGGCCAACGGCATCGCACGTCGCGCGGCCATAACCGGGTGCAGGCCCGCTGCGATGCCCGCGAGTGTCGCACCGCAAAAGGTATCACCCGCGCCGGTTGGATCAACGACCTCGGCCGTTACGCCCGGCAGATCGGTGCATGTATCACCCTGGATGACAGTCGCGCCATCCCGACCCCTGGTGACATACAAGACTTGCTCCGGTCGCGACTGTGCTGCGGACACCGAGCCGAAAAGGCGAGCTGCCTCTTCCTCGTTCATAAACAGAATATCGGCATCCTGCATTACCAATTTCGCAATGTCGGGTTGTTGGTCGATCAGAGCAAGCGCAGTGCCGACCGAAATTCGCAGCGCACCACGTTTTCGACAGGTGTGCAAAATTTCGTGCTGCCTGCGAATATTGCCAAGTGGCACAAGGTGAATACAATCAAAGTCGGACAGATCGTCCGGCAGCTCAGCGGTTGACAACGAGTCCTCTGTGCCGAATTCTGCTTTGACGTAGTTGGCCCGACCATCTTCGTAGTGAATCTCGAAGTGCGCGAAGTCCTCCTGGGCGATTGCCGGTCCTAGCCAGGTCAGCCGCTCGTTGACCGCGAACAGTGCATTCGGCATGGGTTCCGGACGCGGTGCGTACAGCGTCACATTGGCGCCACTGCGATGCGCGGATATGGCCGTGTACATTCCGGCGCCACCAGGCACGAGCTCTTCAGTACCCTGAAGCGTATCCAGCGACGCGCCGCCGATAATAAGAATGCGCAGGTCAGACAATTCTCACGCTCGTGATTAGTCTTTTTGAACCGGCCATTGGCGGCCGCGCTCAGGAACCGCAACCACTTCATGGTCGCGAAAATACTGAATGATGATGTCGGATACCTTGCCGACACTGGAAATGACCTCAGACTCAGGAAATGAATCGTAAAGGTCTCCGCCTTCAGTCAAAAAGCTGGGTGCGGCGACTGTAAAGAGATCGTCATCTGCGACTGGTTTGCCGTTGTGGTACAGCGTGACAATGCGATTGTACCTGGCCTCATCGAGATCGTAGGTCATCTCGAGTTGAGACAACTGCAACATGCCGCGCTCAAACGTTAACGATTGCTCGAGTGCGCGCCGAATCTGGCTGCCACTCAGTTTTTTTACAATGACGGAGTCCACAAACGGGTAAGAGTCGAGGATATCGACCAGTCGAATATCGCCCTGCGGAAGATCCTTTCTGAGGCTGCCACTGTGCACCATGCCGATATCCGCTCCGGTCGCGTCGACGAAAATATCAGCGAACAGGTTGCCGATGTCCGACTCCTCGATATAACGTCGAAGCAAGGGTTCTTCAGTGCTGCCCACCTTGGAGAAAATGCCGGCGTGCAGGTCGCGGTAGTGCTGCAACTTGGCAAGAATTCGCGCGTCAGGCACGAGACTGGATGATTCAACCGGTATGAGTTTACCAACATGGCTTTTGATGGCACCGGTCGATCCGTCGAGCGTGAGTTGCAAATATCCCAGGTGCGTCGCCTGACCGTAGGTTTGCATGATCAACGTACCTGTATCCGGATGAACCACGGGTTCCGGTGTTCCGGCATCGGCGTGGCCGGCCAGTAAAACATCGATTCCTTCGACCGCTCCGGCCAACGCGATATCGGCGTCGATATCACGTTGTAACCTGGGATCCGTTTCGGCATCCGTTTGCATTGGTGCTGTCTTGCCCTGGTGAGTCAACAAGACAATTAAATCGACCTGGTCGCGCAATTCGGCAACCGATTTGCGAACTGCTTCCGCTGGATCACGCACGTCCAGCGGTGCAATGTAGGAGGGAATGATCGCCGTCGCCGCATCTTGCCCCATGATGCCGATGACGCCGATTCTTATGCCGTCACGTTCAATAATTGTATGCGCCTGCGCATACGGATGGTCGGTGTCCTTGTAGAAAAAATTAGCGCCGAGAACCGGGAACGGTGCTCGATTCTTTGCCCACTCAAAAATATCGACGCCATACTCGAACTCGTGGTTACCGATTGCCATCGCGTCGTAACCCATAGTAATCATCAGCTCGAACGCGAGCTTTCCATCGGTCAGTTTCGCGAGAGCGCCGGTAAAAATATCACCTGAATCAAACAGAAAAACATTGGGTTCTGATTCGCGCAACGTTTCGATTAACGTCGTCATCTCAGCGACGCCACCGATCATGTCAATGTCATCAAGCCAAAACGCCGGAATCGGGTCGTAGGCGCTTTCAACGTCATTGGTAAACAGAAGAGTTACAATCTTGTCGCTATGATCACTTCCAGCATGTGGCTTTTCGGTCGCAGGTAATGTTTCGGCCACGTCACAGGCAGTGAACACGACCACGCACAGGGCGGCTAATAAAACCGATCGATCCAGCGACATATTACTTGAACTTGTCGCTGTCTGAAGCACCGAAGCCAGTTCGAGCCCCCAGTACCTCGGGCGGGGTCGGAAGTTCAGTGCTGTTGCGGGGCCAGGCGATCGGGTGACCCGGTCCGACGATCAGGTCGCCGCTGCCGATGTCATCACGATCCAGGGAAAAATAAGCGTCATCTCTCGAGCGGCGGCAGCCGTCAGCCATATACGCCATCGTAAACACGCGCCGGGTCGCATCGGTTTCATTGGCATCGGCGGCATGAATCGTACACGCATGATGAAAAATCGCTGATCCTCTACGTGCCTCTACGGGAACTAACGGCAATGCGGCGATCTGCGGCTCCTGCAATAGATCATAAGGTTCACCACCGTGAAGCTGGCCGATGTCGGCAAACTCTGTGAAGCCAATTCTGTGCGAACCCTGCACGTAACTCATCATGCCGCCACCCAGGTGTACATCGTCAAAAGGAATCCATACCGATACCAGATCCTGCCGGTCGACCGGCCAAAACGGGTAGTCCAGGTGCGCGTCAGTCTTGCGGCCACCGGGATCTTTGTAGAGCGCCTGGTCATGCCACAGACGAACACATTCTGTCTGCAACAGTGCCGCGGCGGCGGCGCAGAGTTTCGGGTGAAACGTGAAAGGGATTACCGCGGGGCGGTCTTCCCACAAGCGCATGCATTGCACAAACGTCTGTTCGTACAAATTCTTGTCCGTCAGGTTACGATGATCGTCACTGGTTCGATGCGCCACTGCTGCATCCACGGCGGCACCGAAACCGTCGAGCTCGTCTTGCGTGAAAAAATCTTCGACCAACAAAAAGCCGTCGGTCTGAAAGCGATCGACCTGAGTCTGATGCAGACCGGATTGTTCGATTGCGGTATTCATAAGCGTGTGTCTATTGAGTTGCAGTGTCGGCAAGCAATGCCCGATATATCCTCGCGTTTAGCCGGGCACCCGTGATTCCAGTGTGCAGTTTTGCTACATGAGGCTCGTCTTCAACACCGAGAATGCCTGATATCGACGAGCCTGTCAGTCCGCGAAAACCGAGACTCCAGGCCATGGATGGAATGTCGAGGACGAAGAAGTGATACAACTCGCGCCAGCTGCGGTCACGCGACCGAAACAGGTGGTCGATAAACGCGGTATCGAATTGCGAATTAAACGCAACCAGGAGCACATTTCTATCCCCTGCAATCCCCGTGTGAAAGGTGAGGATCTTTTCGATAGCGTCGTCTGTTGAAAGGGCGCCCAGCTCACGCCAACGAGACTCGTCAAAGGCGTTGACGGCGCGAGCACCGTCATCGGTGCGTTCCGGATGTTCGGGCTGCAGGCGAATAAATAATTCGCCGAGTTCGGCACCGTCGAGTTCGGTCATTACTATGCCAATGTCGATCATCTCGTGATGCCCCGGAATCAGCCCGGTGGTCTCTACGTCGACGAATGCGAGCAGCCATCCGTCGGGGGCCTCATGGGGCCATTGGAAATCCTGAGCATTGCTGGCGGAAAATACAGCCAGGGCAAAAAGAAATAGAACTATTCGCGGCATTGAAATCGGCTCGGGCTGCATTCGAGTTGGTATTATGAACTCATTTCCGGCAACGAGCGCAATACCTTGATCGTCCAAACGATAGACTATCGATCTGCATCCGCGGGTCAGGACTTCACCGCTTCGCTACACGACACGGGTTTCGCGGTACTTCGCAATCATCCGATCCAACAATCCCTGCTGAGTAGTTTGTATGACGACTGGGCGGCGTTTTTTCACGGCGATGAGAAAAACCGATTCCTGTTTAATGCGGATACCGGTACCCAGGCGGGCTACGTCCCGCTATCCGTATCTGAGACCGCAGTCGGTCATTCGACCAGGGATCTCAAGGAATTTTTCCATGTTGCGTCGGGGTTCCCGCTCCCATCGGGTTGCGCCGACCACACTCTGCGTTACCGTGAATCGGCGTTTATGCTGGGCAGCGACCTGCTGGACGAATTGCAGCGGCATGCACCACAAGAGGCATTGGAGTCTTTATCGGATCCATTGGCCGGCATGTTGTGCCAGGAAGCGAGCCTGCTTCGGGTATTACACTATCCGCCGTTGGATGGAACAGAAAAAGCTGAGGCACTTCGGGCTGCCGCACATGAGGACATAAACCTGATCACTATTCTGCCTGTTTCCGATCAGGCAGGACTTCAGGTTCAGGATACCAGCGGGCGCTGGATTGATGTTTCCAGCAGGCAGGGCGAGATAGTCATTAACAGTGGTGACATGTTGCAGGAAGCAAGCAACGGTTACTTTCCCTCGACAACGCATCGTGTGAATAATCCGGGTGCGGGTATAGACAACGTGTCGAGAATTTCAATACCCTATTTCCTGACACCGAGGCTCGATGTCGTTTTGTCAGACCGTTACACGTCGGGTAGTTACCTGGAAGAGCGCTTGCAATTACTTAGCCGCTAGAGCGATCGTTTCGACGTACAGGTCCCTCAACATTTCGCTGTTGACGCGGGTGCAAATATTGCAGCTTGGCACGTCCCGCCAGGCTGCGTGAACTGACGGAGTATCGGGCTCGTCCCAGATAGTCTGCCCGAGGGCTACTCCTTCGGTCGCGACTCGGACTACTGCCCGCTTGGTTTCAAAAATAGTCGGTCTGAGCAGAAAAGCAACGGCGCTCGCGTCGTGCATCGGACACTGGCGACGACCGGTCAGTTGTTCGTGGAAGCGCAGGTAGTAGCGGCTGATATCGTAAATGAAACGGCCGGCATCGCTGCCGTTATCACGCATCGCGTCAAACAGGGCGTCGCCAATAATAACTTCTTCAGTGACGTCGAGGCCGACGATCGTGAGTGGTAGTCCGCTGGTGAAGATCAGGTCGGCCGCCGTCGGGTCGCCGGCGATATTGGCCTCGGCCACCGGTGATACGTTGCCGCGATGGCCATTGAATCCGAATGCGCCGCCCATGACGATGACCTCGTGTACCAGTTCCGGCAGTTCCGGGCAAAGCGCCAACGCTTTAGCGAGATTTGTCATTCGGCCGACAGCCACGATCGACAAGGCTTGCGGGTATTTCTTCACGAGGTCGACAATCGCTGTCGCTCCGTCAATCGCCTCAGGCTGGGCGTGCATGTCCGGAATTTCGATGTCGCCGAGGCCGTTATTGCCGTGAACAAAATCCGGGTAATCTTCGAACATCGAGGCGCCGATCGGGCCGGCCGCACCACGAAATACGGGCGCATCAATTCCGAATCGCTGTTTCATGTAGAGGGCATTTCGCGTTGTCGTCTCGATATCCGCGTTACCAAAGCCCGTTACGATAGCCAGTAGTTCGACGTCGACGGCATAGTGCAGAAACAACAGGGCCATCGCGTCGTCGATTCCGATATCGGTGTCAAATATGACGCGCTTCAATTGCGAATTGCCAAGCATTACTTATTATTGAATAGACCCATTGAGGCCGCAAGGTCGGCACCGTGCTTTTCAGGTGACCATCATTCCCGTAGTGTGCAGCCGGCTGGTAAGCGTTTTGCCGGACTTCGGGTTGGATGGTGAATTGATTGGTGAAATGAATAATACGCAACGCATAACTCTCATGAGTTTCTTGGCGTATTTCGTCATGTCAGGAATGCTGGCACCTATCGGTATTATCTCGGGCCCGATGTCGGAAATTTTTGACCTGCCTGTCACCGACATTACTGCTCAATTTAGCTGGCTTACGATGGGCATTCTGGCGGGTTCCGTACTGGCATTGATTCTGTTCGACAAGGTTCCCTTGAAGAGCCTGATGACGTTTTTGTACGGGCTGATTCTGCTGAGTCTGTTATCACTCACTGTCCTCAACGAACTGACGATGATTGGTGTCGCGCTCGGCATTGTAGGAGTTTGTTGTGGTCTCGGACTGGCCGGCGCGGCGCTGGTGATCTCGAGAACTTACGATGGCGAGCGTCGGGCATCGATGCTCGTCATCACGGATAGTTTCTTTAGCATAGCGGGTTTTGTCTGTGCGGCAATCGCGACTTTCCTGGTATCGCGGTCTTTTCACTGGGCCGGCGTGTATCAGTTCGTCGCCGTTGTCGCTACGGCAGTCCTGTTGCTTACTGTCGTATCCCGGTTTCCATCGACTACGATTTCGGAGCAGAACACCGCTGATAAACAGACCTGGCCAATGCCCGTATGGTTTTGCCTCTCCGCACTGTTTCTCTATACGCTGGGTCAGTATTCGATGCTTTGGTGGTTGCCTAATTACGCCGAAACCGAGCTCGGTGCGAGTCGCGAGCAGGCGGGAAGGCTGGTCAGTCTGTTCTGGTTCGGTATGTTTGCCGCGCAGCTGGTTGTGGCCTGGTGGGTTCTTCGGGTAGGTGTCCGCAGGCTCGTTATGATTGCCGGCGTGTCGACCAGCCTTTTTTCTATACCGCTCTGGCTCTATGAAGACATCGCGGGACTGTCGGTGCTGGCATTCTTGTGGGGTTTTGCCAACCTGGGTTTATTGAAAATAGTGTTGTCGTTTGCGACTCAAATATTGCCACTGCCATCCGGGCGACTGGTGTCGAGCCTGCTGCTCGGCGCGACTTTGGGAACGGCACTAAGTCCCTGGGTCACAAGTCAGATCGTAGTAGCGACGAATAATCATTTTATATTGCAATTCAGCACGGCCTGTTACGTTACGCTGACGTGCCTTTTGTATGTGGCCACCCGAAAATTGCGCTCCTGATTAATTGCAAAGTTTGTAATGCGTACAAACGAACTGGCGGGTCGTTGGCATGGCCCCAAGTCGAGTGACGCCATGCTTCTCCATGCTGCGTTCGAACTTCGCGATCCGATCATCGAAGCTTCGCAACAGTTCTTGTTTTGTCTCTGCATCGACGAATGCATATTGCAGTGAATTCCGGCTGAGCGTCTTGATCTCGTCCCAGGAAAGGTTGAATTCTTTAACGGCAACAAAAAACTCATCGCTCATCGTCGAATCCCACATGCCGCGATCGTCGGTAGACAGAGCAACCGGGATGCCGGTTCTGAGGTATTCGGGAAATGGATGTTGATCGAAATCAGAAACGTAGTTAAGCAGCAGGTTGCTGATCAGGTTGATTTCCACCAGATACGGTCCGTGTCGCATCAGCCGCATGGTGTCATGATCTGAAATGAGATTATTGCCATGACCGATGCGGTCGGCGCCCAGTAGCAACGTATCCCGCACATGGTTGTTGGGTTCGTCGACTTCACCGGCGTGAATCGACAAGCGAACGCCGCTGAATTGACGCCGCAGATCGCGCAGTGTGTCCAGAAAGCGTAACGGATAGCCTTTGCCGTTGTCTTCGCGACCCACCATGTTGACCGCAACCATCACGTCGCTGTTGTCATGTACAAATTTGTAAGTATTTCGAAGATTGTCCTCGGCGTTTGGCAGAAAACGTAGAATAGATATTTGCAGTCGCACAGTTACGCCGGTTGCAATCGCATCTGGCTGCTGCATGCGTTCGCGCAATATGTTCAGCGCCTGCTCGCTGGAATGGGCAGTCCCGTCCGGTTTGACCTGGCCCTCGACGTAGATCTGCGTTTCCAAATAGGTCAAGCCTTCGGCGCCAAACGCCTGCATATTCAGAACAAGAGATTCGGCCTGCATCCACGGATTCCAGGTGAGGGCGTTGAGCCGCGACCAGTGAGTACCGAAAAACTCGTCGCGACCTTCGTACGGCTTATCGAGGCGAATGCTGTCCATCCAGGCCGCTTTCTCGTCCGGGCTAAGGTCTTCCAGTAATTTGTACTCGCGCTTTTCACATTCATTCAGCGATTCATACTGCAATGACATGATGTTGCGGAACATCAGGTAGTACGGGCTGCGGCCGTATTCGTCACCGCCGTATTCGACGCAGTTTTCAATTCGAACTTTGGTGTAGTAGTGATAGCCGCGATCGCGCTGCTGCAAGGCCAGCTCGTACCACCACTCCGAAAAATTCGAACCGGACAGGTGGTTGTGCAGATCGCCACCCTTTGGCATGTAATAAAGGGTGCGGTACAGGTCAGTGTCGCTACCGGTATTTTTTATGTCGTCGAACCAGTCCGCGTTGGCAGAAGCAGCACAAAGCAGAGCTGCAATTGTCAGGACTTTTTTCATCGCTCGTAGCCTTGATCTATATCCGGGCGCAGCCTGTCGTTTTCGATCGAGTCGCGGTGCGCTGCGAATATTTCTTCCAGCAGCCGGATTCGCGCCGGTTCCTGCTCGATCAGGTTGAACAGCTCCAACGGGTCTTCGGCAAGGTTGAATAATTCACGCGGATCTCCGTGCTTGTCGAGCAGTAGCTTCCACGACCCGCTGCGGACCGCGAATTCGAGATCTGAAGCGGCACTCAGCGCCCAGAACAAGCTGCGCTCGGGCAGTGCCTCGCCGCTGAAAATCGGCGCGATGTCAATGCCGTCAATGTCGCGGTCATCCGGTATTTCGCCGCCACCGATTGTTGCGAGAGTCACAAACCAGTCCATGCCAATAACAGGCGCATCGGTAACGGTTCCGGCTTCGACGACGCCCGGGTAGCGAATGATGGCGGGAACGCGGATACCACCTTCGTAAAGGAAGTGCTTGCGGCCCCGAAATCCGCCCGTGTCGCCATACGCATTAACTTCCCACCAGTTGATCCAATTTGCGGTCACGGGTCCGTTGTCGCTCGAAAACACGATTACGGTGCGGTCATAAAGACTGTTGTCGCGCAGCCACTGGAATACACGGCCGACCTGGGCATCCATGTAGCTGATATTTGCGTAGTACTCGCCAGGTCCGCGCGCGATGAGCATTTCTTTTGGGGGCTCCGGTAGTCCGTTCGGAATTGGCACTACCTCCCCGTGCGTGAAGTCCGAATACATTGCATTGTATTCGGGCGGGTTGGCGAACGACGTATGCGGTTCGGCCATGCTTAGATAGAGAAAGAAAGGCTGCGACGTATTACGACTTTCCAACCAGCCGATTGCCTCATCAGCATACAGATCAGCTGTGTAACCGAGCTGCACGGGTAACGCTTCTTTGCCACGATATATATTAGTTGGGTTGTGGTTGTGTGGCAGCTGAAAAGCGTTGTGGCCGTAGTAGTAATCGAAACCCTGATCCGTCGGTTGCGGCTCGGTGTCGCTGCCCAGATCTGAATTCAGGTGCCACTTGCCGATATGGGCAGTTGCATAGCCAGCAGCCTTGAGCACCTCGGCCAGCGTAATTTCCTCGTCGCGCAAGTAAATACCGCTGTCATGCGGGATCCAGCTTTTTATGCCTGTTCTATAAGGTGTTCGACCGGTTAAAAGTCCGGCCCTCGATGGCGAGCACAGGGCCGAGGGAGAATAGTTACTGGTAAAACGTAGTCCCTCGTCG
>Ga0114950_10003187_pt1 | contig 12634 bp, 9 predicted proteins | sample N075metaG_FD_83503 | JGI IMG/M metagenome (GOLD analysis project Ga0114950, IMG submission 83503) | Deep subsurface microbial communities from Kermadec Trench to uncover new lineages of life (NeLLi) - N075 metaG | ecosystem: Environmental > Aquatic > Marine > Ocean trench > Sediment | place...
AAGCGCTCGATCGACCCAGCTTGCTCACCGCCATGAGACACAGACGAACCTTCGCGACCAACGGAATTCGCCCGTGGTTGGAAGTCTTCATCGACGAAACCTTCATGGGCGGCGTGTTGCCCGTGCCAACCGGCGAACATCTGCTCCGGGTGCGCTACGAGGCGACGGCGCCCATCAAGCGAATCGACCTCGTGCGTTCGGATCGCATCGCAGCTCTGGCGGGTTCCGGCACGCTTTCCCTCGATCTAGAACGAAGGATTCCGCGGCTCCAAGCCGGCGAATTCCACTACGTCCGAATCCTCCAGGAGGATGGAGGCGTCGCCTGGTCGAGTCCGATCTTCGTGGAGGTATCCGGGGCGAACTCGAATTAGCGAGTTGCCGGCGCCAGGCTAGAGCCGAAAGCGGCCGATCTCTCCTTCGAGTTCCTGGGCGTGGGCGGCGAGTTCGGAAACGGTCTCGCTCGCATTCGCAGCGAGACGCGTGGTCTGGTCCGTGACGTCACCGAAAATCTGGAGTGCTTCCTGGATCTGGTCAGCGCGTTTACTCTGGTCTTGCGTCTCGACCAGGATGTCTTTGATCCGCTCCGCCACCACCTCGACCGACCGTGTGATCAGACTCGACTCACGCCTCTGCTCCCGGGTCGCGTTCTTCACTTCGAGCCCGAGTTGGAGCATTTGCTCGACACCCCGCGTGATCTCATTGCCCGCAGTGTCCTGCTCGTGGGTTCCACGATTGAGCTGGTTGGCCGTCTCCTTGACCTGGCTCATCGCGACCCCGACCTGGTCGATATCGGCGGTCTGGCCCCGCGTCGCCTCGACGATTTCTTTGGCCCATCGTGTCGACTGTTGGGAACTCTCGCCGATTTCACGCAGGATCCGACCCGCTTCGTTCGACAATTCGACGCCGCGATCGACTCGAGTCGCGCCCTTCTCCATCGCCGACACCGCGCTGAGAATCCCATCCTGAACGGATTCGATCAGTTCAGCGATTTCCCTCGTACTGCTCGCGGTATGTTCGACGAGGCTGCGAACTTCTTTCTGCCACGACCGAAAAGGCACGACCATGTTCTCCCGCCTGAGACGAGATGATCGATTCGATTCCCTTGAAGGAGTCCTGGATCTGTTTCATCCCTTCGACCGTCTCATGCACCGCGGCCATGCCCTGTTCCGCCTTCTGCGAAGTCTCGCCGGAGAGGCCACGGCTCTCCCGGGCGTGCGACTCGACCTGACGAACCGAATTCGAAAGAAGTTCGAGAGCGCTGGCAGTCGACTCCGTTGATTGATCCAGGGAGTCTGCGCTCTTGGAGATCTCCCGATTCGCGCTCGTCATTTCGGCGAGACTGGACGCCGTCGTTTCGATGATTTCCGTCAGCTCGTCGATATGGGTACTGGTCTCGCCAATCGAAGCATCCATTTCGATTGCTGCGCTCGACGTCTCCATGGCCGTTGCGGAAAGCCCTTCGATGCTCTCGTTGACCGCGTGGATCGACGAAGTGATCCGTTCGATCGACTCCGTCGTCGACTCGACAGCCTGCACCTGACGCGCAGCCCCCTGCTTCATCGCCGTACTCGAGGACTCGAGTTTCCCGGTCGCTTCCAGGACAAAACGCGTATTCTCGCCGGCCCGGACGACCACGCCGCGAAGATTCAGCAACGTCGTGTTGAATGCACGCGCCAAGACGCCCATCTCGTCATCGCTTTGAACATCGACTTGATTCGACAGATCCCCTTCTGCCATCGAGGCCGAGCCGTCGACGAGTCGCTCGAGCGGAACGATGATCCGACGCTTGAGTCGCGCCGCGCTCGATCAACAAAGAAAGAACGAGATCAGCAGCACCGTCGAAACGACGCCGACCGACATCAAGAGGAAACTCCTGGCTCGACGGGTGTCGGCCCGAATGAATACCGCGCCGATCTCTTCGTCCCCCAGCATGATCTTCGAGGCGAAATCGATATGCTCGCGGCTCCAACGAGGCTCGAATCGGATCTCCCGAGGCGGTTGGAAATCGACGACATCCGAGCGAACCCATTTTGCAAAGATCTGTCCGTCGCGTCCGTATACGATCGCAGCCTCGATCTCTCCCTGGACCTCGAGCGCGCCGAGCGATTGCAATGCGGACCCTTCATCGCCGACGAGTAGAGGCGTCTGGATGTTTCCGCCGATGAACCGGGTCAGGCCGATCAGGTTCTTTTCGGTCTGATGCTGGAATTGGTAGAAAGTGGTCGAGAGGAGCGCGCTCGCGGTGAGCAGCAGAACGATTCCCATCGTCGCAAGAAATTCGCGTACGATGCCTCGTTGAATCGAATGCTTGCTCACGTCGATCGTGCTAATTGGATGGTCCCGCAGATTTAGAGGAGAAGTTCTTCCGTCTGATCCATCGGCACGTCGTGCCCCAAAAAACAAGCGGCCCAAGACAGAACACCGACGGTCGAGGGGGAGCATCCTGGCAGCCCGATTCTGCCGACCGGCATGGGGCGTGGGGCGTGGAATGCCGAGGCGAGCACCGCCCTTGCGATGCGACCGCCATACCCGGTGGGCGTTTCAGTCGCAGGAGCCGGACCGCGTAGTGAAATCGTCACATTCGTCGGCGGAATCGGATTTCGTGAGGAAATTCGCCGCCTCTACACGGCCTGGCAGTCTCGGGCCAGCCTTTCGGGCGGCTCCGAATGGATGCGGCGCGGCGAAAATGATGCGTGACGGATGCCGCTTTCGAGGAACCCACCTGTAGCTGGAGCATCCAAATTCTTGTCGAGCCAGAACCATGCGTTCTGAGAATCAACCCGTTTCCAGGAGTCTCCCATGCCGACCCCCAACGTGCTGGAATTGATCCGCCCCTTCGACCCGATGGACGCCGATGCCGAGGAAGACTACGACGCGGTCGTCCGGCAGCTGAACGGGATCCGTGGTCGGCGAGCGCTGGTCTCGCGCCAGCGGGCTGAGCTCGAACGTCAATTCATCGAGGGTGATCTCCATGTTCGATCCGGTCCTCGGCGGGGCCAGGCCCTGACCCGCAATGGGCGCCGCAGGCGCCTCGCCCGCTTGCTCGTTCTCGATGCGGAAACCTGCCAGTTGAACGATCAGGAGCGATTCGCGGCTGCGAATCTCGATCACATGAACGAAGCCCTCGACCGCTGGGCACGAGAGACCTACGGCGCATGGGAGTCGGACCCAGAAGCGGGGGGTCAGAATTCGGCTTGACCCGGTGCACGCGGAAATGGCATGACATCCCGAATGTTGGCCATCCCCGTCATGAATTGCACGATTCGTTCGAAACCGAGTCCGAAGCCCGCGTGCGGCACACTTCCGAAGCGTCGCAGGTCGAGGTACCACCAATAGTCGTCCGGATCGAGCCCTTGAGCACGAATCGTGTCCTCGAGAATGCCGAGTCGATGCTCCCGTTGAGACCCGCCGATGATCTCCCCGACCCCGCCTAATAAGACATCCATCGCAGCGACCGTTTCTCCATCGTCGTTGCGATACATGTAGAAGGCTTTGATCGAAGCGGGCCAATCGGTGACGACGACCGGCCGGCCCACGTGATTTTCGGTCAGCCAGCGCTCGTGTTCACTCTGCAGGTCGAGCCCCATTCCGACGGGGAACTCGAATTTCTCGCCCGAGCGCTCGAGAATGGAAATCGCCTCGCGGTACGAGATCCGCTCGAAGGGTTGATCGATCACCGTCTTCATGCGTTCGATCACCTTCGATTCGATCCGCTTCGCGAAGAAGGCCATGTCGTCTTCACAGCGATCGAGGACGTCGCGAAAGACGGATTTCAGGAAACGCTCGGCGAGATCGGCCAGACCTTCGAGGTCGCAGAACGCGGCCTCGGGCTCGACCATCCAGAACTCGGCCAGGTGGCGCGCCGTATTCGAATTCTCCGCTCGGAAGGTGGGCCCGAACGCATAGACACGGGACAACGCGAGCGCGCCGATTTCGGCCTCGAGCTGTCCCGACACGGTCAGGAAGGTCGGTCGTCCAAAGAAATCCTCCGCAGGGTCGATCTCGCCCGCCGCCAGGGTCGTGACCCGAAACATCTCGCCCGCACCCTCGGCATCCGATGCGGTCACGATCGGCGTATGGAGATAGAGAAACTCCTCACGCTGGAAAAATTCATGGATCGCCATTGATGCGACATTGCGTATGCGAAAGACGGCACCGATCGTATTCGTACGCGGACGAAGGTGCCCGATCGTACGCAGGAATTCGAAACTATGACGCTTTTTTTGAAGCGGGTATCCCTCGCCGGCTTCGCCGATGAGGATCACCTCGGTCGCATGAAGCTCCAGACGCTGGCCCTTGCCCGGGGATTCGACGACCTCGCCGACGGCCCGGATCGCCGCGCCCGTCGCCAGCTGTCGCACGACCGATTCGAAGCCCTTGGTGTCGGGATTGGCGACGACCTGCAGACCGTCCATACACGACCCGTCGGAGACATCGAGAAAGGAGACATCCTTGCCATGCCGCACCGTGCGCAGCCAACCCTGCACCCGCCCCGTCCCACCCGCGGCCGGACGGCGGAGCATGCTGCGAATCGTCTCCACTGCCATCTTCGTCACCTCCCCAAGCGAAGAGTACCCTGCCAACCCGAAGGCCCGCTATCGTCGGGCATTCCAAGCCGAGAGTACTGAGCCTTCGATGCCGATCAATTGGTTTCCCGGTCATATGAATCGTGCGCGGCGCGAGATCGCTTCGGCCATCCAGAAAGTCCACGTCGTGATCGAGCTGGTGGACGGCCGGCTGCCCCATTCGAGCCGCAACCCCCTGCTCCATCAGCTGGCCCGGGGAAAACCCATCCTCACGATCCTGGCCAAGGCCGACCTGGCGGATCCCGAGACGACGGCCGCCTGGCTCGAGGCCTGGCGCGACAAGCGCCCGCTCGCGCTCACGATGGGGGACCATAAGGGTGTGCGCGCTGTACTCGCACGCTGCCGACAACTGGCGCCCAATCGGGGAGGCCCGGGCCGAACGCTTCGAACCCTCGTCGTCGGGATTCCAAACGTCGGAAAGTCCACGCTGATCAACACCCTGATCGGTCGGCGAATCGCGAAGGTCGGCGATCGCCCGGCGATCACGCGTCGAGCCGCGCGATTCGAGCTCGACTCGGACCTCTCGATTTTCGATTCGCCGGGCGTACTCTGGCCAAAGCTAGACGATCAGCAGGGTGCCAAGCGGCTGGCCGCGAGTGGAGCGATCGGAGTCGCGGCCTTCGAGCCCATCGACGTCGCGGGCTGGGCCGTGTGTTTCCTCGCCGAGCGATACCGCGCAACCTTCGTCGCGCGCTTCAAACTCGGCGACGAAGTCGACGACGTCGTTCGTTCGACTTCGGACGACCCCGCCGACGCCTCGCGGGCCATCGCACTCCTCGAGGCGGTCGGTCGCAGGAGAGGCGCCTTGCGCGCCGGGGGGCACGTCGACCTAGATCGCGCAGCGGATCTCTTGTTGCGCGAATTACGCGGCGGGAAAATCGGCGCGATCAGTTTCGAGCGTCCGGAGGACCATCCGAGCTATCGGGAACGTCGAGGGGATCCGGTGAGTTCATCGACCAGCTCGACATAGCTTCGATGTCGTCGCGGAGAAATCTCGCCGGCTTCGACCGCCGCTAGCACGACGCAATCCGGTTCGGTCCGATGCAGACAATCGCGAAATCGACAGCCCCCCTCGAGCGCGGTTTCGAAACCAGGAAAGAAACTCGCGGCCTCGAGCGCATCGACATCGACCGCGATGAAATCCTTGAAGCCCGCCGTATCGACGAGGAAGCCCCCACTCGGCAGCGCGTTCAGCGTCGCCATCGTGGTCGTGTGCCGGCCCTTCCGACTGCCGCGATTGAGCGCCGACACCCGGAGTTCCAGATCGGGCACAAGCGCATTCAATAGCGAGCTCTTGCCGACTCCGGACGGCCCGACGAGGGCCCCGAGCCGCCCGCCCGCCAGCGCTTCGGAGATCGTCTCGATGCCTTCGCCGGTGGTTGCGGAGACACCATGGACCGGGCTCGAGGCGCCGTAGATTTCAGTGAGGCGTTCGGCCAATTCGCTCGCCCCCGGCAGGTCGAGTTTGTTCACGATCAAGACCACTTCGATCCCCGCCGCCCTCGCGATCACGAAGCCACGATCGATGTAGCCGGGCGGCTCGCGTGGTTCGGGTGCCACCACGATGCCGAGAACGTCGAGGTTGACCGCGATCGTGCGGTCGCGACCCCGGGTGTCACGCCGTCGAAGGATGCCATGCGCAGGTTCCACGCTGAGCCGTTCGCCAACCACGACGACGCGATCTCCCGCCACCGCCTGCTGACCCGGCACAAGCCAGATCTGGCGCTCACTCTCGTCGTCGAAACGAACCAGCACTGCGACGCCATGATGAGCGACGACGCGACCCCACTCCCCGTTCCGTCGGTCCTCCGAGTCGGAAGAACGCGACGAGTTCGCGGCCGGCCGCGCCCTTGCGCCGCGGCCCACCGCCTTCGCTCGTTTGGGTTTCGCCATCGTTCAATCCGCCCAGAGCAGCTCGCCGAGACCCGAGTCGCGTGAGACCCGCCTCTCGACCGCATCGCGCAAGACCTTCTCGCTCGCATGCACGCGCAACCGCGTTCGTGCCCGGGTCACGCCGGTATAGAGCAGTTCTCGCGTCATCAGTCTCGAAATCACGTCGCCTAGCACGAGGTCCACGACGTCGAATTCCGAGCCCTGGCTCTTGTGCACGCTCATCGCGATCGCACTTTCATGGGGCGGAAGCCGACCCGCGGAGAGCGCACGGACGCCTCCGGTTCCATCGGGAAAAAACGCGCGCAAGCCCGATTCGGTCTCCTCGATCAAGCCGACGTCCCCGTTCCAAAGGCCTTGATCCGGAGCGTTCTGGGTCACCAGAAGCATCCGGCCGAGCCACCATCCCGAGTGGCGCGTGGTATGTCGTTCGCTCGCAGCCGTCTCGTCGAGAATGGCACACAGCGCCTCCACGCCGAGGGCTCCACGCCGGTGGGCGCAGAGCACCCGATACAGGCCCATCCGTTCGAGTTTGGCCTGGGGCGCGGGGGCGTCTTCTATCTCGCGATGGACCCTGCGACTCGCTTCGATCAGCCGACCGCGGACCGCGTCGATGGAGTCGACATCGAAGCGTTCGATCTCCGGCAGCGATGGATCATCGAACAGGGCGAGCGCCGTATCCGCATCGCCAAGCCGGATTGCTGCGGCCAATCGTCCGATGCCACCTGCCTCGCTGAAACGATGGCTGGTACGCAGCGTCACGATCGAATCGCTCAGGCCTGTCCGCATCTCGGCTTGGTCGGCGCGGGCCCGAAAATCCGGCGGCAAGGGGGCCGGGTCTTGCGGCTCGCCTGCTTGGCTCGTTCGGCATAGATCGGAAAGCACCGCTCCCGAATCGACGGAGGCGAGCTGGGCGGGATCCCCGAGCAGAACGATGCGGCCCACCGCGCGGCAGGCGACGAAGAGCCGGGTCATCAGTTCCAGATCGACCATCGACGCCTCATCGACGACGACGATCTCCTCGACGAGCGACAACGGCTGCGGCCGCCCGAAGGCGTCGCGCCGAGTCTGTTGAAAGAGCGCCCGGTGCACGGTTTCGGCGACGACGCCCATGGCCGCGCGAACCTCTTCCGCAAGCTCGAGCGACTCGCGTTGGCGCGCAAAGGAGGCCGTCATCGCCGCCGCCGCTTTACCGGTCGGGGCGAGCAGTCGCACTCGGGGCGGTGGCTCTCCTTCGGCAAGCGCCTGTTCGACGAGCAGCGCCACCAATCGTGCGACCATCGTCGTCTTGCCCGTCCCCGGCCCCCCCGTCACGATCGCGAGCGGGCGCGCGAGCGCGGTCCGCAACGCGACTTCGGCGGAGTCGTCATCACCGGCGCCGGGCGCGACCCAGCGCGCGATGCCCGTCTCGGCGAGCGCCCAATCGACCGTGAGGTCCCGCCGTCGCGTGCGCGCACGGACGAGTTCCGCCAGCTCGAGCTGGCTCTGGTAGGCACGCCGCAAATAGAGTCGACCGCGTTCGTCGAGCACGAGCGGCCTGGGTACCGACCGATTTTCCGGCGGCGATGAAATGACTTCGACCAGGGAACTGCGGCTGATCTCCTCGATCCAATCCTCGACCGAATGATTGACGGCCAGGACCGAAAAAACGACGGTCTCCGCGCCGCTCTCGGCGACGAGGCCCTCTCTTGCCAGTCGCTGCAGATCGGCACAGACATGACCGGCGGCCTCTTGGCGGCTCGCAATCGCGAGTGCCCAGCGAACGCTCGCGCTCGGCTCATCGTAGAGCGCCGAAAGCCGGCTCGAAAACTGATGATCCAGCGAGGACAACACGCCCAATGACCGCGCCGACTCGAGTAGACCCGCTTCCGAAACCTGCGACCCATCACGAAATGCAGGGCTCACGCGACCTCCCTCGACCGCTTCGGGTCACCTAGCAGCGCGGATGCGCGACGCATCAGCTCGGCGGACGGTCGATCGAAGAAAACGCCGCAGCCCGGCGAATGGGACAGTGCCAGACCGCGCAAGAACAGATAGTAGACGCCGCCGAAATGCGAATCGTAATCGTAGCCCTCGAGTCTGGCCGCGAGATGCCGATCGAGCGCGATCGCATAGATCAGATATTGAAGAACATAGTCATGCTCGATCATCGGCTGAAGTAGCCGGTCGGGGAGATAGTCCGCCTGTCGCGCACCGAGATGATTCGATTTGTAGTCGATCAAGAAATATCGTTGGCCATCATGGAACACGGCGTCGATGAAGCCTCGAAGATAGCCGTCGAGTTCCCGCCAGCTCATTCGAGAAACCCGATCCGCATAACATTTCAGGGCTGAGCCCTCCGGCGCCGTCGACAAAATGGCCGCCAGGGCCGTCGGCGTAAAAGTCTCCCCCGGAGATCGAGTCGAGGCCGCGAGTGTGAACTCGATTTCCGGTCTCAGCTGACCTTGGGCGAGTTCGGCTAGTCGAATGGATCCCGACCCAGAAGGCAGCGGCGTGTTGGCGACGGACTCGACGACATGAACGATCTGGTCGAGGCACCCGGCTTCGAAGCCGTTGCGCTCGATGCATCGCGTGGCCAGCGCGCGAAGCTCTGTCTCGTCATAGGCGGAGAAATCGATCTGTTCGAGAATCTCGTGAAGCAATGTGCCGGCTTCCGGGCCACGCGGAAATTCATGCATCGCAGCTGCCAGATCCGGCGTCTTTTCGATTTCGACCGTCCGCGAACGCAGACTCTCCGCATCGCGATCCCGTCCGGTGACGAGCGGTCCCGAAAGCGGCTCCGACGCTCGCTGCGCATCCCGCACCAGGGCCGAAAAGCTCGTGGTCACGGCGGGGCGTCCAAGGATCCGACGCGGCGCTTCGAATTCGAGGGCGGGACGTTCGATATCTGGCGCCTGCCATCTCCCCCTGGCTTCGAGGTGGACGCTCTCGATCGAGATCGCGGCTTCTCCTGCTTCCTCGGAAACCGCCCGCCATGCGGCGCTCCATTGGGCGTCCGTCCATTTCTTGAGGACGTCGGGCGAAGTCGTTCGATCTTTTCCCTCGGCCTGCCACTCCGGCGCGTGCAGCAGCCATGCCAGCGGCGTCTTTGAATGGGCCCTTCCGATCGCACCCCATACGATCACACATTGTCTCTTGGCCCGGGTGAGACCGACGTAGAGCAGTCGAAGCTGCTCAGACAGCGCCTCCTGCCGACCGCGCTCGACGTGTTCGGCATAATCGGGGCCTCCGAGATCGAGCGTCCGGCGTCGAGAATCCTCATCGAAGAATCGAATCGGCGGCCGCGCCTTCGATTCGTCCTGGGCAGACTCGGGACTGGCTTGCTTTGCAGAGGCGTCCTCCCAAAGGCACGGCAGATAGACGATTTCGTATTCGAGGCCCTTGCTGCGATGGAGTGTGACGAGCGAGACGGCCTGATCGTCGCGCTCGAGTCGAAGCAGCGAGGCTTCGGAGCCGACCTCACTCCGCGCGGCGGGCGTCTCGATCGCCCGTTCGAGCCAGGCGAGCAGGCCGATGCGTGACGCGGCACGATCGGATTGGATCTGCTCCAGAAGCTCCGCCAGATGCAGCCAGTTCGTGAGACGACGTTCACCATCCTGGAAGCCGAGCAGCCGCTCCGTGACACCCTCGCGGCGACGCCAGGCCGAAAACGCTCGGCCGAAACCCGATACAGACCAGATACGCCCGTACTCTGCGAAACGCTCTCCCAGAATCGCCAACTCCGGGACATCGTCCACGAGACCGACGAGGGCGTTCGCGTCGAAACCGTGCGCCGCCGTCGACAGCGCACCACGCAAGATCGCCTGATCCCCCGAACGCAGCATGGCGCGCATCACACTCGCGAGTTCCCAGGCCTCGCGAGACTCGAAGACGTCCGCGTCCCCGCGATCCACGCAAGGGATACCGAGGGCTTCGAGGGCCCGTCGCGCCCGTACGAGTTCTGCCTTTCTTCGGCATAACACCGCGATGTCGGACGGGCCGATCGGACGTCCTTCGATCGTCGCGCCGGCGTCGAGCAGATCCGCAACATCCCTCGCAAAGGCACGCATCAGGTCCGTGCGGCCAAAGCGAAGCGGGAGTTCCTTTTCGACAGCCTCTCCGAGAAATTCGCCTGCGGTCTTTCGATCCGCCATCAGGATACGAAGACCGGCTTCCGATCGGTTCGGGACGGAGAGAACGGGGTCCGATTCCAGGCGCGCAGACACTCGATTGAACTCGATTCTCGCCAGGCCGAAGGCCTGCTTCGGTCGCCCAAAGAGCGCGTTTACCGCCGCGATCAGACCCGAATTCGAGCGCCAATTTACGCCCAGACCGTGAGCCTCTCCCTCGGCATCCTGGTGGGCCGAGAGATAGGTGAAGACATCTGCACCACGGAAGGAATAGATCGCTTGCTTCGGATCTCCGATCAAGACCAGCCCACCCCGATTCGCGGCCCCTTTTTCGAGATGCCATACACGACGAAAAATTTCGTATTGGACGGGATCCGTATCCTGAAACTCATCGATCAGTGCGAACCGATAGCGGGATCGCAATCGCTCGACGAGTCGATCGCCCTCCGGCGGACGCAAGGCCCCGCGCAATTCGCTCAACAAATCGTCGAAGAAGAGGATGTGCCGTTCCTCGCGCCGCTTGCGAGACTCCTTTCGCGCCTCTTCGACGAATCGCAGACGCAGGGTCAGCGCCCGAGCTCTTCGCGACGCCTCGATGCCGGCGATGACCGCATCCACTTCTCCGCAGCAGCGAAAAAATTCGTCCTCGATCGGTCGGCCGTTCTTCTTCAGACCCTTCTCGAGACCTTCCGGGGTCAGGTTCTTCCACCATTTCGGCAATTCGACCGCGTTCATCGACTCGGCCATTCCCGAACCCGAAATGCACGCTGCCCATGAATCGAGCTGGGGTAGCCATTTCGTCTCGATCGTCTCCAGCTTGTAGCTCCGCTTGTTCAGGTCGTTTACGCCTAACAACAAGCCTGACACGAACTCCCGACGCTCTTCCCAAAGCCGCGCCCAGCGGATCCAGACCTCTTCGGCTTCTTTTCGAAGCGCTCGAAGATCCTGGCCGCGCGCCTCTTCCGGGCCATCGGCAGACAACGGAAGCACCGGCATTTCTTCGTCGGCACCCAATAGACTGAGCAGATTCCGCTGGAGTGCTTCGGGTTCGAATTTCCATTGGCGCCCCGCACCCAGACGAAGCCACTCCACGAAATCAGCATCCTCTGCATCGAGAATCCGCGCCCAGAGATCGTGGGCAAGGGTCCTTTCGAGCAGCTCGGATTTCTCGACGAGTTCCGCATCGAATGCCACGCCGCTCTCGAACGCATGCTCCTGAAGCGTGCGCTGACAGAAACCGTGGATCGTGAAAATCGCGGCCTCGTCGAATTCCTGGAGCGCACGGCGCAACGGATCGGGTCCCGCCCCCTCCAGGCTTCGTGCACGCGCCGTCTGCGCCAGCGCGGAAAGCTCAGGATCACGGACGTGAACGCGGTCGTCGCCAGGCGCCTCCCCGACGGCGATCGCCTCACGAATCCGCTTGCGCACGCGCTCGCGAAGTTCGGCGGTCGCCGCGTGGGTATAGGTCACGACGAGAATCTCGCTGGGCAGAAGATCCTGCTCAACCAGGAGTCGAAGGTAGAGCGTCGTTAGCGTATACGTCTTGCCCGTACCCGCACTGGCCTCGATGAGCTGGGTGCCCCCGAGTGGAAGTTTCCATGGATCGAGTTCGATCATTCGCGATGGACCTCGCGGGCCTCGAGAAAGGGCTCGAAGAATTGAAGGGTGAGCTCTTCGAAACGAAACCGGACCGGAAGCCGTCCGGTCGAAGCCAAGGGCGACCAGCCTTCCCAGATCCGAGCGCTTTCGAGTTCTTCCTCCGACTCGGGCAGGCTGAAATTCAGACCTTCGCCGCCTTCGAATCGCTGATGCGCTGCGCGCCACGCCTGATCGCTTTTTCCGGCGATGGCTTTCGCAGCAAACGCCCAGGCGGTTTTGGGAAAGAAGGGCAATGGCGCATTGGCCGTGCTCCAGACCCATTCGAAGAGCCGAGCCAGATGAAGCTTCGAATTCGAGACCTGCTCGAAGACCGCGGCGCGATCGTCCGATTTCTTCGATTCGGCACGTCCGACGAAAACACTTCGCGGCATCACGTCGGCGCCGTCATCG
>Ga0114950_10003188_pt1 | contig 12633 bp, 10 predicted proteins | sample N075metaG_FD_83503 | JGI IMG/M metagenome (GOLD analysis project Ga0114950, IMG submission 83503) | Deep subsurface microbial communities from Kermadec Trench to uncover new lineages of life (NeLLi) - N075 metaG | ecosystem: Environmental > Aquatic > Marine > Ocean trench > Sediment | place...
GTCCCGCAGGCGCTGATGCGCATCTCGTCGGGATCAAGGGCCTCAGTGCCCGGGTAGTAGGCCTCGCGGCCCATGTTCGCAGCGGTCGGGCTCTGCCCGATTTGCCCGGCGCGGGCGCTCGCGTCGCCGAGCTGGCCGGCAAAGTAACTCGCCACCGCCACCCCGGCGATCACCGCTATCGTGAAGAACCTCGACCTGGTCAGAGCGTGCCTCATCTCATCCCTCCTTCTGAACTTAGCGCGTCTCCGCCGCAATCAGCTTCGTCTGATTCTCGGCGAAACAGTGGGGACACGGTGTTGTCGGCAGAGAACACTGCGGCTTCCACTCCCTCCTATTCGGAGCCGGACCTCGACATCTGCGCCATTACCTGATCAATCGTGAAGCTCGACGGTGTTTGGCGCGGTGGAAACTCCTGAAAAGTTGCCAGGAACTCGCCGACAAGCGTCTGCGCCGGCACCAGCACGTAGCTGCGGTCAAGCCGCCAGCGCGGGTAGCCGATGGCTTCGTGATCGGCGCGCTCGAAGGGGTCGGTCCTCAAGTTGAAGATCTTCGGCAACCTCAGGATCGCGAACGGCTCCTCCCAAACGTCGAAGCCGTGCGCCCGCTGCTCGGCGAACACCACCTTCCAGTTCCGGTAGCGCAGCGCCATCAAGCTGCCGTCGTCGCTGAAGTAGAAAAACTCGTCGCGCGGCCCGCCGTCGGTCTCCCCGCGTAGGTACGGCAACAGGTTGTAGCCGTCGAGATGGACCTTGAAAGTTGTCCCGCCGACCGTATGGCCCGAGAGCAACTGCTCCTTGATGTTCGGCTCGCCCACCGCCGCCATGATGGTCGGCAGCCAGTCCATCTGCGAAACGATTTCGTTCGACACCCTGCCGGGCTCGATGACGCCCGGCCAGCGCACCACCATGGGGACGCGGAAGCCGCCCTCCCAGTTGGTGTTCTTCTCGCCGCGAAACGGCGTCGTGCCGCCGTCCGGCCAGGTGAACGTCTCGGCCCCGTTGTCCGTCGAGTACACGACGATCGTATCGTCGGCGATCCCCAGCTCATCGAGCAGGTCGAGCAGCTCCCCCACCTGGCCGTCGTGCTCCACCATGCCGTCGGGGTAGATGCCCAGCCCGGTCACGCCTTGCGACGCCGGCTTGAGATGCGTCCAGATATGCATGCGCGTGGTGTTGAACCAAACGAAGAACGGCGTGCCACTGGAATCTTGACGCCGGATGAAGTCCGTCGCCATATCCATGACCTCCTCATCCATCGTCTCCATGCGCTTGCGGGTGAGGGGCCCGGTGTCTTCGATGCGCCCGTCGGCGAAGCTGTGAATGACGCCGCGTGGTCCGAAGCGCTCGCGAAACTCCGGATCGTCCGGATAGTCCTCGTTCTCGGGCTCCTCTTCGGCGTTGAGGTGGTACAGGTTGCCGAAGAACTCGTCGAAGCCGTGGTTAGTGGGCAAGTGTTCGTCGAGGTCGCCGAGGTGGTTCTTGCCGAACTGCCCCGTGGCGTAACCGAGCGGCTTGATGAGCTCGGCGAGGGTCACGTCTTCCGCCTGCAGGCCCAAGTCGGCGCCGGGCAAACCGACTTTGAGCAGGCCTGTCCGGAATCCCGACTGGCCGGTGAGAAACGCGGCACGGCCGGCGGTGCAGCTCTGCTCGCCGTAGGCGTCGGTGAACATTATGCCTTCGTCGGCGATACGATCTATGTTCGGGGTGCGGTAACCCATGATCCCGTGGTTGTAGGCGCTGACGTTGAAGTAGCCGATGTCGTCGCCCCATATGACCAGGATGTTGGGCCGGTCCTGTTGGGTTGTTGAGCCCGCCGGGGCGACGAAGATCAGCGGTGTCGCCAATATCGCCAACGCCACGATCATGCACGTACGCTTCCTCATGTTCGATTGCCCTCCTTGTCGTTAGGTGCCGGAAATTTTCAACGCTGTGTCGATGGCGCCGAAGAGCGCTTTTTCATCGACCGGTTTGGCGAGAAACGCGACCGCGCCGGCGGCAATCGCGGCATCGCGCTTGCTGGCACTCCAGTGCGCCGTGATGAAAACGATGGGGAGGCTGGATCCGGACGTTTTCAACTCTTCCTGTAGCTCGAGGCCGCCGCGCTCTGGCAGGCGCACGTCGAGGAGCAGGCAGGCATCGGTCTGGCGATGCGGCGCGTCGAGAAAATCCTCGGCCGACGCGAACATTTCTGCCGTCAGCCCAACCGATTTCAGCACTCTTCCCAGCGCCCGACGAATCATGAGATCGTCGTCGATGAGATAGATGATCGGCTCATTCGAACTCTTCACTCTTGCCTCGCGTCGTGACTCCACCCACCGTTTGGCGACGGCCCGGCTGCAACGCCCTGCCGCCTGCGCCCGCACGGGCGCCACCTTGACGCATTCGAGCTCCGCCTACTGGACCTTGCGGACCGAGGTTATGCGCAGGGGCTCGGTCGACTCGATGCCGATCTTGATGCGCTCCGCCTCCGCGTCCCAGGAAATCGACGCCGAGTAGGCCATCGATCCGCTGCCGGTGCCATCCGCGTCGACCTCGAGGTGGATCATGGTGAACTGCTGCTCCTTCAGGCGAGCTGTTCCCTGGGTAACGAAGATCGGCAGCAGGTTGTCGGCGATCATGGTGATGGTACGGCTGCCGTCGTCTGCCACCGTCTGCCAGGCGTACTTCAGGCGAATCGTCCCCGGTGTGTTGAGAACCTGGAGGAAGCCTTTTTCCGGCTGGCTGCGCATCACGTTGAACAGGCTCTCTTCGTCGCTAGACGGCGCCCGGAGCGCATTCAGCAGCACCTGGCGTTGACTCGGCGAGGTCCAGTCGGTGATGTGCATGTTGAGGCTGCTGTTGCGACCCGTAGCCAGCGTTCCCATGGAGATGACGATGCCGCGGAAAATTTCCACGTCATTTTGCATACTCGGGGTCGCGTCGTGCTCTATCGCGTTGGTTGGAGTTGCGGCCGCAGCCACCAGCAGCAGGGCGACCGCCACGAAAGCGCCGGCTTTCGGCAGCGTTGTCAGATGCTCTCTTTTGTTGGTCATGATCAGATTTCTCTCTGAGGTTCAGCTTCTGTGAGTCATGGCACGAGCGATTGACGCCCTGGGCTGCCGGACACGTTTACGAGACGACCGCGATGCTGGACTAACTGCCACCTCCACCTCCCTTCAGCTTCACGAACCCGTCACATCGGTCACGCAGTGCCCCCGCTCGCCGGCGACCGCCGTGGCGACGGGTCGCGGGGGCACGGAACCCGAATAGCCAATCTAGGCGTCGCGGCGTCGCGCCGACAATTGCCCATTCGGCTCGACGGATGGGACCTTGGTCCTAGCCCGGATATCTCAACGGGTCGCGAAGCGAGGGGGCGCGCGGGCGTGTGTCGGCCCTATTCGGCCGTGGGCACCGTGAAGTGAAACGTCACGCCGCAGCGGTCGTTCTCGGTAACCCAAAGACGACCGCCGTGCGCCTCGACGATCGACTTGCTGATCGACAGCCCCATCCCCATACCCTGCGGCTTGGTGGTGAAGAAGGGCTCGAACAAGCTGTCAAGCGCCGTCGCGTCGATCCCGGGGCCCGCGTCTTCGACGGCGATCTCGACAGAATCTCCCGGCATCCTGAAGGTACGGATGGTCAGCTCGAGGTTCTCGCGCCGCGCGTGCTCGATCTCGCCCATGGCGTCCAGACCGTTGATCACCAGGTTTACGAGAACCTGCTGCAGCTGGACGTGGTCGCCGAGTACCTGAGGGAGGTCGTCTCCCGGCGCCAGCGTGATGGAGAGCCCACGCCGCCGGGCGTCGCTCTCGAGTAGGTGCGCCGCGTCGGTCACGAGCTCGTTGACGTCCAGCGGCTCTGCCCCCGACTCACCCCTGGTGAGAAACTCCCGCAGGCGGCGGATCACTTCGGCGGCACGCCGGCCTTCATCGGCAATATCGATGAGGGCGCCCTCGACCTCCTCGGTATCCGGAGTCGATGCGGTGAGCAGGCGGTGGCCGGCCTGGGCATTGGCAACAATCGCCGTCAGCGGCTGGTTGAGCTCGTGCGCCAGCGAAACGGCCATGTCACCCATGGTGGTGACGCGTGCCGCGTGCGCCAACTCGGCGCGGCGGTGGTCCAGCTTCTCCTCGACTCGCCTTCGCGCTTCCTCGGCCTCGGCGCGTTCCGATTCCGCCCTCTCGCGTGCAGCGATCTCGTGCTGCAGCTCGACGTTTCTCCTCTTCAGCGCCCTCGTTCTGAGCCCATGCCCGGAGAACGCCAGGACCATCGTGACCAGAACGCTGAGAGTCAGTGCCCACGGCTCCATCCACCAGGGCGGCTCGACCGTGATTCGCACAGACGCCCCCAGCTCGTTCCAAACCCCCTGGTGGTCGGAGCCGATCACCCGGAAGGTGTAGTCACCCGCGGGGAGGTCCATATAGGTGGCCAGGCGGTCGTCGGCACCGACTTCGGTCCAGCCTTCTTCGAAGCCCTCGAGCCTGTAGCGATAGCGGTGTAGCTCGGGAGCGGCGTAGCTGAGAGCGGCGAATTCGAAGGAAACGATCCTGTCGGTATGTGCCAGCGTGATTTCGTCGGTCTCGGTGATCGACCGTCGCAGGATCGAATCGTTGCCGATCGGCACCGGTCGGCGGGCTACCTCCAGGCCGGTGATCACCAGCGGCGGTCCCGTCCCTTGTTCGATGAGATCGGGCCGCAATCGAGTAAACCCCTCTATGCTGCCGAAATAGAAGGCCCCACTAGGCCCCTTGTGAGAGGAAGCAAGATTGAAGTCGGACGACGGCCCCGCCTGGGGCCCTTGCCGGGTAAATTCGCCCGTCTGCCGATCGAGTCTCAGCAGACCGTTGCGCGTCGGCAGCCAGAGGACACCGTCGTCGGCTTCGAGGATCCCGTAGACGCCTCGATCCGGCGGCCCATCAGGCTCGACAAAATGAGTGAACTCACCGTTGTCACGATCGAGCCGATCGAGCCCGCCCTCGGTGGCAACCCACACCGCGCCGCCGGGCTCGGGGTAAACGGCGTACACGGAGCCGGGCGACAGACTCCGGGGATCGTCGGGATCTGTCCCGTAATGAGCAGTTTCGCCGGAGCCCAGATCAACACTCGTGAGCCCATCCATGGTTGCCATCCACAGAAGCCCGTAGCGATCGGTGGCGAACGCGGACACAGCGGACAGCGTCGATAAGGACGTGCCTTCCTGGCCCGCCGTGTAGGGGGCAAACGTTTCCGTCCGGCGATCAAAGGTCCAGACGCCGCGGGTCGCCCCGATGAGCAAGGTCTCATTCAACTGATGGATTGCGCGCACCTGGCCTTGATTCGATTCGGGTGCACCGATCCTGAACTTGCGCATCGCACCGTCGGAAGGGTTGAACCTCACCAGACCGTCGGTGGTGCCCAGCCACAGAATTCCTTGTTCGTCCTCGTGGATCGCCCAGATGCTGCGAGCTTCATCGTTCGTCGGGCGATCGAGTCGCAGGTCGTAGCGTGAGAAATCGCCGGTGGCTCGGTCGAGCCTGTTCAAGAACCCGCCCATGAGGCCGACCCACACGTTGCCGGCGCGGTCCTCGAGCAGCGCGCTGACGTCGCCATGGCTCAGGCCTGTTGGACGCGTGGGCTGCGGAGCGAAATGGACGAACGGTGTGCTGGCAATCCTGTTCACGCCGTGGACGGTGCCGACCCACAGAACGCCCGAGGTGTCCTCGTAGATATCGCGGACGCGATTGTCGCTGAGGGAGGAAGGGTCGGTCGGCACGTGAAAGAAGGGAATGAACTGCTCGGTTGAGCGGTCGAATCGATACAGACCGCTGCGCGCCCCGACCCACACCGAGCCGCCACGGTCCTCGTGGATGTCGATGATGTCAACGCCGCCGAATCGGATGGGTTCGGCAGTAGCCAATGCGAAGCGATCGAACCGGCCCGTCTCCGGATCGAGGCGATCGATGCCGAGCCTGGTGCCGACCCAGATGGCACCCGTCGAGTCCTCGTGGAGGCCCAGCACGCCATCGTGGCTCAGGCTGTGGGGGTCGGTTGGATCGTTTTGGTAGCGCGTAAACCGGCCGACATCGGAGTCGAGCGCGCTCAACCCCGCCTCTGTCGCCAACCACAGGACGCCGCGGCTGTCGATCAGCGACATCCATACCAGATCGTTGCTCAGGCTGTTCGGATCCGAGGGATCGTGCACAAACCGGTCGATCTTCCCGGTAGAAGGCTCGAAGCGATGGAGCCCTTGACTCGTCGCGATCCAGATCGCTCCCGAGCGGTCCTCACGAAACCCTAAGACCGACACGGGGACCGAACCGGCAGGGGCCGTCGGGTCGTGCCGGAACCGCGTCACCTGGCCGGTATTGGGATCGATCACGCTGGCGCCACCGTCGTTCGTACCCACCCACAACCGTCCCCTGCTGTCCTGAAAGAGCCGCTGAACCAAGTGGCCGCTGATCGTGCCCGGGTCCTCCGGGTCGTGTGGGTAGTGGACGAAGCGTTCGGTGAGTCGATCGAAGCGGTCGAGGCCACCCTGATTCATGCCGATCCAGATATCGCCGGAGGCGTCCTCGAGGATAATCTCGACGACGTTGTCGGCGAGGCTGTGGGGGTTCTCGGGGTCGTGCAGGAACTGCCTGATCTCGTATCCGTCGTAGCGGTTCAGGCCGCTGCGCGTGGCGAACCACATGAACCCCCGGCTGTCCTGCAAGATCCCGAACACGCGCTCGTCGGTCAGCCCGTCCGCGCGAGTCAGCGAGCCGATCACTTCAGCTTGCTGCGCGAGCGGAGCAGGGGGGTCGGCCAGTGTTGCCAGCAGGACGGCAAGCACCGCGATCCACGGCCTCAGTGGCCTCACTTGCCGAGCCAACGATTTCGGCGCCATCAGCGGAGGCGGTGAACCGCCCTCAATCCTTGCCGACGCCGATGCGCTCGGCCATGCGGACCAAGCCGGCGAGAGAGCCGGCTTGCATCTTTTTCATCACGCGCCCGCGCTGAACTTTCACCGTCTTCTCACTCGTTCCCAGGTCCCAGGCAACCTGCTTGTTGAGCATTCCGGTGACGACGAGCTCGAAGACCTGGCACTCTCGGGGTGTCAGCGACTCGACACGCTGGCGAATCTCCCGGGCTTCGCAGTCTTTCTGCCGCTCGCGAACATCGCGCTCGATGGCACCATGGATGGCGTCGAGCAGATCCTGGTCTTCGAACGGCTTTTGGAGGAAGTCGACGGCGCCGCCTTTGAGGGCGCGTACGCTGAGCGGCACGGTTCCGTGGCCGGTGATGAAAATGATCGGCGCGGCGTCGCCGGCGATGGCGAGCTCGTCCTGCAGATCGAGGCCGCTCAAACCCGGCAACCGCACGTCGAGGACGATGCAAGAAGGCCGGTTGCTCGCCTCACGGTCGAGAAAGTCTCGGGCACTGGGAAAAGCTTCTACCTCGAGGCCGACCGAGCGAATCAAACGGCTGACGGCGCTCCTGACCCCATCGTCGTCGTCGATGACGACGATAATCGCTGGGGATTCGGCTGTCATGCTGAAAATTGTGCCCCATCACCGCGCGAGTTTCAAACAGCATCGCCGGCTTCGAGGCTCCCCGTCCCCCGCGCCCTCAATACGCCCATTGCAGGCGCACCTGGAATATCCACACCGGATCGAAGCCCTCCACGCGGGATCGAATCACGTTGGTAAGCACGCGGGCGTTGCGGGTGGCGTACCAATTGAACGCGCCGGTCAGGTTGTTCATGACGCCGCCGTCGATCTCTTCGTCCGTCAGGTCGATGCGAGAAAAGCGGAGCGCCAGCTCGAATGCGCCCGCTCCGCCGGCCTGTCCCGTGAACTCGCTGTGCGGCACGATCCGCCCGAAGGCCCCCAGGTCGAGGTCGTACGGGCGCCGCTCGCCGGTGAGGAAGTAGCTGGTGAAAATGTAGAAAGCGTAGAAGCCGGGATTGGCTGACCCGTCGGTGGTCTGGACCTGAGCCCAGGCGAATTCACCCTGGACACTCAGGGGCCCCTTGATCACGGCCGTTTCCAAGTTGGCAGTGTTGGCGCCGTTGGCGGCGATGTCGCCGGTGTCGACGAAGCTGGGAGCGAGGTGGGATTCGGGACGCGACAGGTAGTTCATGGTGTCGGAAACGTTTCGCCGCGTGAAGTCGATACCGGCATGGATCCCGACGTCGTCGCGGCCGCCCGGTTCAAACGCATAGGTGAAGCGGCCCGCCACTCCCAGATTGTCCGTAGCGGTAGAACCGAGCTCGCCTTCGGGCTGAATCGCGCCGATGTTCCAATGAATCTTGTGCCGCAACCGATCGGTCGTGCCGGCCAGCAAGAAACCAGTGTTTCGCGCCGGAAAGAAAGCGGCGACCACGCCGCGTTCCATAAACGTCGTGTTGACCGCCGAGGTATTACCCTCGAGGCTCAACGGCGCCTTGAAGCGGCCGCCGCGGAAGTGCATCTCGCCCAGCCCGAAATTCGGCAGCCTGATGCCCATGTAGGCGTCCTTGAGCTGGGGCGGGTTGCTGACGGCGAAATCGTATTGGAACTTCCAGTCGATGCGGTCGAAAAAGTCGCCTTCAGCGAGCAGTCGGGCTCGGCGCCATTCGACGCCGCTCTCGATCGGCCCGACCTCTTTCACGAGCTCATCGGTAACGTTCGCGAATCCAGCCGAGTCGTTTTGTACCGAGCCGGCGATCCTCAAGCTCAGTTTTTTCCAGTCGAGGCGCAGACCTTGGTCCCAATAGAAGAGGAGAGACTTCTCCTGCGGTTCCTCTTGCGACGACTCCTGCGCGACCTCTTGTGACTGCGACTTGTCCGGGGCCTGTTCCTGCGAACCTTCCTGCGCCCACGCCGGGCATACTCCGAGCGCCAGCGTCATGACAACAACGTAGGTCGTATTGCGTGCTCTGTGACAAGTACCGCTCATCGATTTTCGTCCGCTGCTTGCGAGGCGCCAGAAAGCCAGCCGAGGGAGTTTGCACGTTGTCGACCGGTTCGCGCCACCGCCCGCCGGCACTTTGGACCAAGGTCTCATTCTGTACGCTCAAGGTCCGACGGTTTCCGGATTGGCGGCCGAGTATACTCTCAATCACGACAAGAGAGCATGAAGCGGAGAGCATCAAAATGCCCGAATGCCGCCGGCCGATGAACAACTCGCTCACCCCGATCGACGACGCAGGCTACCAACCCAACGGTCTCGAGGCTGACTTCATCGGCCGCGAGGAAGCGTTCGTATTCGGCGTCAACCTCGGCGTCAGCTCTTGATCCACCGCTGGCTTGGAATCGCCACGGAGGAATACACGGGATTTGATACGGAGAGAAGGCCAACATGCGTAGTGTTTTCAGCCAACCGCTAGCCCCGCTCATTGCGGGTCTCACGGTCGCGGTGCTCTTCCTGCCGGCTCCCGCCGACGCGCAAGACGCGCATTACTGGACGGATCAATTCGGCAACCGGGCCCTGTTGCTGGCGGGGGCGGTGGTCGGCGATCCGGCCGACCTCAGCGCCGTCTACTACAACCCCGGAGGTCTGGCGCTCATGGAAACGCCGGAGGCGTTTCTGGCCGGCCTGAGCATCAAGTTCAGCGACCTCACGGTGACCGACGCCCTGCAGCCGAGCGGCGATCTGACCACCTCCCGGACGGCGCTGACTCCGTCGCTCATCGCCGGAGAGATTCCCCTGTTGGGGCCGCGGCATCACTTCGCCTACTCTCTTCTCACCCGCTATGACACCGCGGCCGACGGACTGGCAAAGAACGTTTTGTCAGGGGACATGTTCGCGATTCCGACGGTCGCCCTGGTGAGCAATGCCCTCCGCTTCGCCACGGGGATGAACGAGCACTGGGTCGGCGGCACCTACGCCTACGAGGCGAGCGACAACTTCGGCATCGGCGCCACCTTGTTCCTCGCCGTGCGCAATCAATCGGGGAACTCGCAGAACCTTCTGCAGGTGCTTACCACCGACAACCTGGCGCTGGTCTCCGATATTTCGACCGGCTTTACCTATCGGCACTGGCGCGTGCTGTCGAAGATCGGTGCCGCCGGCCGCTTCCGCAATTGGAACGTCGGCGTGACGCTGACGACGCCGAGCCTCGGCCTCAGCGGAGGCGGCAGCACGTTCAACAACTTCACCCTCGTCGGCCAGACGCTCACTCCCGAAGGCGCACCGCTCACCGAGATCGCCACCGACGTGCAAACCGACCTGGCGGCCGAGTACCGCTCGCCGGTGTCACTGGCGGGAGGCGCGTCCCGCACTTTCGGCGCCACCACGGTGCATTTTTCGGCGGAATGGTTCCGGTCCGTCGACTTGTACACCGTGCTCGATTCGCAACCGTTTCAATCGCAGACCTCCGATCGAACCGTGGACACGATCGTGCGGCAAGAACTCGACAGCGTGGTGAACGCCGCCATCGGGCTCGAGCACGTGTTCAACCCCGGGTTGAAGGCCTACGCGGGCTTCCACACCGACTTCAGCGCCCTGGCTCGCAACTCGCAGTCCAACCTCTCGTTGGCGCTGTGGGACCTCTATCACATCTCCGGCGGAGCGACGTTCCGGGCCGTCGGTCAGGACTTCACACTGGGCGCCAACCTCGCTTTCGGCGGCGGGGTGATCGACGAGGAAGAAGCCGGAGATTCGACGTTCATCGGCCTGCCCGACAAGACCGACGTGAGTGTCGAGCAGATCACCGTCCTGCTCGGCTTCAGCTTCGACTTCGCCGGCTGAGGCCCAAGCCCCCCGTTTTCGCTCGGCCGGCAGCTCGGCCCTGGCGATTCAGGTCCACGACTCGGCGTGGGCGCGACCCTTGCGGTTGAGCATCTTGAGGGAAGGATAAAGGATAGGAATTTCCTTTTTCGGAGTTCGCGAAGGGGAGCGCTTCCGGGAGATTGAAGCCGGTTGGAATCATGGGAAGGCAGCGGCGGGAAGGAATCCCGAGCGCGGAAAAAGGAGTGCTTGGCCGGATCCGGTGAACGAAACACAATCCAGGTCGGGCGCGACCGTCACCGAGATCGAGCCCGACGGATAGAACTCGCCGCCGCAAAGCGTTTGGGGGCGCGGCGCGGGCACAGCTCGGGTCGGCGGGCGCGGCGGTGCCTATAGATTCTCAGGCGTACAGCAGCTCATCCTGAAGCGGCGGGGAATGCTCAAGAGGCCGTCTACCGCTACCTGGATCTCCCGATGCTCCAAACGCCATCGCGGTGACCGCACCAAAGGCCAGCGAATCAGTGGGCTCGCCAACGAAAAATACGTCGTCGACGCGCCAAACGTCCTGGCTCCCATCAGGTGGCGCCTGCCCCATCGCGACGAACGCTGCCGCGATGAGCCAGAAGCACGCCCAGATATGCCGAGGAACGCGCCACAAGCTCATCGCCCCAGCCCCTCGATTCGGTAGCGGATCGCCACGTCTTCCCCGTCCTCGTTGGGCTGAACCGTCCAAACGTACTCGGCCTGCATGAACAACGGCCGGGGCTTGGTGGCGGGAATGGGGCGTACTCGTCTTCCATCCCAATCTCATCCGTCCGTCGCTGCGTGTACTCGTTCCACGCGGTCCACTGCTCGTGCTCGCCTGGCGTCAACCGCACTGATGACGGTACAGTCGGCGCACGAGGCTCATCAATTCGGCAAGGAGACAGACCGCAATGAAACCCGGACGTTGCACGCTGCTGCTTATAGCGATCATCACCGTCGCCGGCGTCGCTGCGACGTCGGCAGCGGCCGACACCGTGTATCTGAAAAACGGCCGTGTGATGCATAGCTCCATGGTCAGGGTCGAGGGCGATCGAGTGTATATGCGCCTTTACGGAGGCGAGGTGGCGTTCCCGATGTCGATGGTCGAGCGGATCGAAAAAGACGACATGGTCGAGCTGCCCCCGACAGCTGACCCCGTACCGGCACCCGACCCTGATGATCCGTCCACCTTGGACTCGGCTCCAGGCCAAGCTGATCCAGCGGACCCGAGCCAAGGCGATCCGGCACAGGCCGGCGCCGACCCGGGCGCCGACCCTCCTCCCGAGCAAACGCGCGAGTACTGGCAGAACCGCCTGCGGCCACTGAACGATGAGTTGGACAGCATCGACGGCGCGCTCGCAAGGCTCCGGGGGTCAAATGCAGCGGCTGTGCAGCCCGAGATCAATACGATAGAGGCGCGCCGGGAGCGTGTCGTAGCACAGATCGATGCCATCATGGAGGCGGCGCGCCGCCTGGGTGTGCCCCCCGGCTGGCTGCGCTGATCGGACCGCGGATGATGAGGCCGTCGCACTCGAGGACCGGGTTTTTCTTGCCGCTCCCGCGGGAGCCCTCAGGTCATGCCGCCTTCGAGGCTTTCGAGCACCTGTCTCACGAGGCGATGGCCGTCCTCGTCGTCGAGCGTAGCGGGCAGGAAGGGCGCCGGTCGCCTATCTCGCCCCAATAGGAAACCGCGGCCGCCGCTACTTGCGCACCTCGTGTCCGAGCGCCGTCTCGACGCTCGCCACCTTGCCATCGATGCGGCCGCTGCGACCGGTGTGATCGTCGATCTTGACGACGCAGGTAACGCGCTCAGAGTGCACGTGCATGGCGTCGAAGCACTTCTTGATCACGCCCATGACTTCGTCCCAGTCGCCCTCGACGGTCGTTCCCATCGCCGTTACCTGGTGGTCGAGGCCGCTGTCTTTGACGATCTTGATCACCTCGGCAACTTTTGGCCCCA
>Ga0114950_10003189_pt1 | contig 12632 bp, 11 predicted proteins | sample N075metaG_FD_83503 | JGI IMG/M metagenome (GOLD analysis project Ga0114950, IMG submission 83503) | Deep subsurface microbial communities from Kermadec Trench to uncover new lineages of life (NeLLi) - N075 metaG | ecosystem: Environmental > Aquatic > Marine > Ocean trench > Sediment | place...
CCACATTGAGGGAAATTGGTTCTGCGCAACCAGTGACGAAAATCTCGGTGACCTGCTCAATCGAGTATTCGGGGAGCAACTTGGCAGGCCGTTCAATCATTTCAGCTAATTCTTGTTCGCGCTCTTTTTATTGCCCTGGCAACCTGTTTGGGGGCTGTACCACCCAGGTGATTTCTGGCGTTGACCGAACCTTCGAGTGTCAGAATGGCAAATACATCCTCATCGATCGAAGTTGATTCAGATTGTAATTCCTGCAATGACATTTCGGAAAGATCCTTCGCCGCGGCGATGCCCTTTGCGACAAGTTTGCCGACCACATCGTGGGCGTCCCTGAATGTCGTACCTTTACGAACGAGATAGTCTGCTAGATCGGTGGCAGTGGCATAGCCTTTCAAGGCGGCATTGCGCATGTTTTCTTTCCTGGGGGAGATGGCGGGGATCATGTCCCCGAATGCCGTAAGGCAGTGCAGCAGTGTTGTCACGGTGTCAAATAGCGGTTCCTTGTCTTCCTGGTTATCCTTGTTATAGGCAAGAGGTTGGCCTTTCATCACAGTAAGCAGGGCGATGAGAGATCCAAATACCCTGCCTGTTTTGCCGCGCACCAATTCCGCCACATCCGGGTTTTTCTTCTGCGGCATGATCGATGATCCGGTACAGAAACGGTCCGGTAGCTCAATATAGTCAAACTGGGGGGATGACCAGAGAATGAGTTCCTCGGACCAGCGAGATAAGTGCATCATGAGCAGGCTGGCAGCCGCGGCAAATTCAATTGCGAAATCCCTGTCACTCACCGCATCCAGCGAGTTTTCCGCGATCTTGTCGAATCCAAGGAGCTTTGCAGTCAATTCACGATTGATTGGAAAACTGGTACCAGCCAGTGCTGCTGCGCCCAGCGGCATGACGTTGACTCTCTTCCTGCAATCAAGCAGTCGCTCGTGGTCTCTGTCTATCATTTCAAACCATGCCATGAGGTGGTGGCCGAAGACGATGGGTTGAGCGACCTGCAAATGGGTCAGGCCCGGCAGTATTGTTTCCAGGTTGTTCTCTGCAAGATCAAGGATACCTGATTGCAAATGGCGGATACCGGCCAGGATGTGATCGATCTGATCCCTCAGGTATAAACGGATATCTGTGGCGACCTGGTCGTTCCGGGATCTACCGGTATGCAAGGTCTTGCCGGCGTCGCCAATTCGGATGGTCAGTGCATGTTCTATATTCATATGCACGTCTTCGAGGCTAATCGACCATTCGAATTCTCCGGACTCGATTTCCTGCAGGATTTCTTCGAGACCAGATTTTATCAGGGTAAATACATCGCTGGTGATGATGCCGACACTCTCGAGCATCGTCGCGTGAGCGATGGAGCCTTCTATGTCATATCGCGCAAGAATCTGGTCAAAATTCACCGACGCAGTGAACGCCTCAACGAAAGAATCGGTGGCCTCTGTAAACCGCCCATTCCACAGTTTTTTTGAATTCTCTGCCACGAAACCTGTCTGCATTGCTAAAAAGGAGCGAGATTATAGCAGTATCCCCCTGACAACAGGCATAATCAGGTTATTCGACTATATACGGGAGGTGACATTTGGAAGAAGATTACCAGCAACAGGCCGAGTATGAATCCCCGGAGGATTTTTTTCTACCCAATCTTTGTGAAGCGCAGAGTATCCTATTTTTAGTACTGGTAGCAGAATTACTTGTTTTCGTCGTGGTCATGGCAAAATCCAGTTTTATCGACTTTAACTGGATCGATCTCGGCCTTACTTCACTTTTTGTGCAATGGCTTGTTCTTCTGTCGGCTGCAATGCTTTGCTATCTGAGGCCATATTTAATGCACCTGACGCCCGGTGCAGCAACATTTCTCTGCTACACCCTCATTCTGCTGCTGACCCTATTGTTTAGTGTCACGGCAGAATGGTTCCTTTTAGTTGGCAATGAACCCTGGCAGTTACTTCAGAGTGGTTACGTCCTGAGGAACCTGCTGATTGCGACCATCATGACAGGTATCGCATTTCGATATTTTTTCCTGCAACATCAGCTGCGGCAACAAGAAAAGTCGGAACTGAATTCTCGTATTCAAGCGCTACAATCCCGTATCCGGCCGCACTTTCTATTTAATAGCATGAACATCATTGCCAGCCTGATCAGTGTTGATCCGGAACTTGCCGAAGAGGTGGTCGAAGACCTCTCAGAGTTATTTCGCGCCAGCTTAAACGACATCAGCAACAAACCGGTGCCGCTACAAGCAGAACTCGATCTCTGTGAAAAGTACGTCCATATTGAGTCTCTCAGGCTTGATGACAGGCTGGAAGTAGAATGGCGAATCAACGTGGACACATCAATCGTCCATATTCCCATGCTTACTCTGCAACCTCTGCTGGAAAATGCCATCTATCATGGTATTCAGCCGCTACCCGAAGGTGGGCTCGTTGTTGTTGATATCGTCCAGAAAGGTGATTCACTCAGATTGACGATCACTAATCCGGTGGCTCATGAGGATCAATCGCATGAGAGGGGAAATAAAATGGCATTGGACAATACCCGGCGCCGATTGGAAGCTATCTATGGTCAAAAAGTATCAGTAACAACGCATCAGGATAATGAGGTATTCATAACAAGGGTAAGCTATCCACTTCCCGCAGACTAGCGGCCGCATGTTGACCGTGAAGGTGTATATTTGAGACGGGCGCCACACTTTTGGTGACTAATGGCAAGTTATTCGCCGGTTTTGTGCGGTAGGTCGCAGTATCATAGTGGGAAGAGAGTAGATTGTGTTTTTATGAAGGTGCTGGCAATTTCATGTGTTCAGATTGACCGGGGCTACACTAGACAAATGATGGGGTTACCAAGATGAAAGTACTCGTAGTAGATGATGAGAAGTTGGCCAGGGAACGACTAACGAGGATGGTCGCGACCATTGAGGGATTTGAAGTGGTTGCCTCTGCCGCCTCAGGTGAGGAGGCCATACGGAGAACAGTTGAGTATGAGCCGGACATCGTTTTACTGGATATTCGCATGCCCGGGATGGATGGGTTGGAAGCAGGTGATCGACTCGCAAAGTTTGATACGCCTCCTGCGGTTATCTATTGTACAGCATACGGTGAACACGCCATTGAAGCTTTTGGTGTTAATGCAGCTGGATATCTTCTGAAGCCTGTTCGCAGGGAAGCACTGTCTGAAACCTTGTCCAACCTGAAGCGGATAAACAAGGTGCAAAAGACGGCCTTCACAGGCCAGGACCTGGATGAAGAAGCCCAGAAGCGTCGAACTCATATCAGTGCAAAAACCCGTCGCGGAATTGAGCTGATACCCCTGTCGGAAGTCAGGTTCTTTCAAGCTGATCACAAATATGTCACTGTCAGGCACGACAAGGGCGAAGTACTGATCGATGATACGCTACGTGAATTAGAGAATGAATTTGGCGACAAACTGGTCCGGATTCATCGTAACGCGTTGATCATGATGGATCACCTTGATGGACTCGAAAGAGACTCCACTGGGCACTACCAGGTACGCATGCGCGGCATTGAAGAAAAGCTTGATGTCAGCCGAAGGCATATTTCAGGTCTAAGGCGAATAGTGCAATCACTCTAGGCGACCGCGCCAGAAAACGAACAGACCTGCCGACCTAATTAGACGGCCCACTTCCGCGGAAGCGAGCCATTTTTTCTGATTAACTTCCCCCGGATTCGAGCCAGACCTTCGATCATTGATCGGAGGTCTGGCTCGCTCATATGCAAGGCCCTGTAGAACGGAAACGATTAGTGTTGACCCCACAATCATGCCTGGTGCTTGAAGGGCAGCAGTGTGGTTGCAGTGTGGTTACAGGTGCGCTTAAAGTCTCAACGATTCAACCAGGTTGAACCAGAACCCTTACAGATTGCGCAGCCTGGCGTCATTAAGGGCTATCTTTGGTTTACTCAGCGAATTTGAGCCGGTACTGTTCCCACCTTAGAAACAGCAAATGTATTTCAGCAGATAAATGACCATAAAAATCAGGATAGCCACCAGGGAAAGTAAGCTCGCTCTATGGCAAGCACACTATGTTCAGGATCGAATATCCGAGACCCATCCCGGAATTAAAACAGAAATTATCGGCATGACCACGCAGGGTGACAGAGACAAACGCTCCCCGCTCAGTCGAATAGGCGGCAAAGGGGTTTTTGTCAAGGAATTGGAGCAGGCGTTGCTGATGGGGGAGGCGGATATAGCGGTACACTCTATGAAGGATGTGCCTTCGATATTGCCCGGTGGCCTGTCGATCCAGGCTATCTGTGAACGAGCAGACCCGCGTGATGCCTTTGTCTCCAGAAAGTACCAACGCATTGAGGAGGTCCCCTCCGGTGGCAGGATAGGTTCATCCAGTCTGCGAAGACGATTGCAGTTGAAATCCAGGTATCCAGACCTCCAGTACCTTGAGCTTCGCGGCAATGTTGGCACCCGCCTGGAAAAATTAGATGAAGGTGAATTTGAAGGTATCATTCTTGCTGCAGCAGGTCTGGGTAGACTGGGATTACAGCAGAGAATCAGCGAACATCTCTCTCCAGCCTACTGTATTCCCTCGGCGGGACAGGGCGCCGTGGGGATCGAGAGTCGAATTGATGATTCCCGGGTCAATGATGTGCTTCATAAAATTAGTCACCCTGAGACGGAATTCTGTGTGTCTTGCGAGCGCCTGATCACGGCCAGGTTGGGTGCCAACTGCAATTTGCCAATAGCGGTATTTGCTGAAATTGAAGATGGTCTGATGCATCTTAGTTCCTTCGTTAGTGATGGTGACGGTAAAAAAATAATCAATGTACGTCTCTCCGGGCCCGTCGAAGAGGGAAAGCAACTCGCTGAACAAGTAGCCGGTGAGTTGCTGGACCAGGGGGCAGGGGAATTGATCGGGGCACAGAACACTGATTTCGTGTAGGTTAATTCTGGAATCCGCAGTTGAGGGTTCCTTATCTGAAATCAAGGAGTTGTTATGAACACAGTTAACATTCCTGTGCAAATACGGTTCCCGGAACAGTGAGTCATTGTGTACTACTCACCAGGCCGAGGGGTTCCAATGATGGTCTTGCCAGAATGCTTGATCAGCGCGGCATTCGAACCCTGGAACGGCCCATGCTGGAGATCCGGTCCGTGCCGATGGATTCAGCGAGCAGGAAATTGTCGCTCGATTTTGATCAATTCGATCGTGTCATATTCGTCAGCAAAAACGCGGTGACTTTTGGCGTACCCTTTCTGGCACAATATTGGCCTCAATGGCCGCAAGTAACCTGGTTGGCCATCGGATGGTCTACGGCGCTGGCACTTGAGAATTTTGACATCAAGGCGGGCTATCCGGAACAGGCAGGTAGTGAAGGACTCCTGGGTCTGGATTGTTTGCAAGATGTCACCGGGATGAAAATTATGATTGTGCGTGGTGGAGCGGGTCGCGAGTTATTGGCTGAGGAATTGTCGGAAAGAGGTGCAGTCGTAAGCTACCTCAACGTCTATGAACGAATTGAAGCATGTTACACAACGAGCCTGTCGAAAGAATTGTTTGATAGTAAGGCAGATATAACCGTCGTGACGAGTGTTGAAGGATTGCAAAATCTCAGCCGTTCTCTTAGTCGTCAAGAACTTGGTAAACTGCATTTTGTGGTTCCTTCAAAGCGAATAGAAAGGTTTGCGCGCGATCTGGGTTGTACAGATGTGCATCTTGCATCTGGTGCGGATGATGATTCATTGTTGCAGGCGATACTCGAGACCACATTCCTAATGAAAGCATGACCTGAAGGTAAATAGTTAATGACAGATGCGAGCGCCGGAAAGAACGCAGAAGAACAGGATGCGAAGTTGAGCGATGCCTTTGATGTCTTAGAGAAAAAAGCAGATGACCCACAGATAGATAAACCAGAGCCAACCGCCGGGGCGCGGTCCACATCATCAGTTGGTGTTGTCCTGGCAGTATTCCTGGCGCTGGTTGCGATCGGTGTGGCAAGTTATCCGGCGTATGTAATCTATAGACAACAGGCTTCAGATCCGGATGACGCGATGCCATCACGCGTCGCGCAACTACAACAACTACAACAAGAACAACAAAAACTGGAAAGCAGGTCCAGTAATCTCGGCAACAGCCTCGACAACCTCGGCAGGAAACTGGTTGCGATTGAACAAAAGCAATCTGCTGACCTTGACGCCTTACAGGTAAAGCTACTGGCAACGTTCGAATCGCGCATTGCTGATTTGCAAAATCAAGATGGTACGACGAGCCGGGACTGGCTCCTGGCAGAGGTTGAGTATCTGCTTCGCATGGCTAATCAGCGGCTGCTAATGGAGCGGGATCCCGCGGCGGCTCTTGGACTGTTCATGGCTGCAGACGGTATTATTGCGGACTCGCAAGGACTAACGGCATTTTCACTCCGGCAAGCGATGGCGACAGACATGGCCCGGTTGGAAGCCGTCGAGGGCCTGGATGAAGAAGGTCTGTACCTGCGGCTGTCAGCGCTTATTGGCCAGGTCAAGCACTTGAAACAGCGGAAATTGGCCTACAACGCGCCTGTAGAAGTCGATGATTTTCCTGTTCAGGATTCGACCTTTATCGGGGGCATGCTGGAATTTGCGAACAAGGTGTTAAGCCGCATCACATCTCTTGTGGATTACCGGCGAGACGAAATGGAAGTCACACCAATTTTGCCTCCTTCTGAAGAGTACTATTTAAGGCAGAACCTGATCCTCAAATTTCAAGTGGCTCAACTCGCTCTGTTGGAAAATAGTGGTGAAGTCTTTTCCGTGAGTTTAGGAGAATCAGACAGGTGGATTGAAAAATATTTCGACGCGGAACATAGCGCAACTATCGCTATGCGCGCGGGGATTGAAGATTTGATGACCATCAACGTGCAGCAGGAACTACCGGATGTCAGCGTATCTCTTCGTGAGGTAAGAACCCTGTTAGCAGAATTTCATCAGGCGGAAGCGAGTCCATGAAACGTTCGATGTTGATTTTATTTTTTGTGATTGTTTTTGCAGGCTGGCTAGGCACCCTGATTTCCCGCGATCCTGGTTATGTACTGGTTTCCTACGATGGTTCGAGTTTGCAAACCAGCCTGTGGGTGGCGCTGGGTCTTCTGAGTGTTGCTGTTGGTGTCAGCTATTACAGTTTACGATTGTTCAGGTTCATGTTGAATAGTGGCGGCTATTTTCGTAGCTGGCGTGATGTAAGAAACAAATCACGTGCTGATAATGTAACGGCGAAAGGACTCAGACTTTTCCTTGAAGGGGATTACAAGCGAGCCGAGAAATTTTTACTGAGCGGTTCGCAAAACAACAACTCACCGGCCATTAATTACCTGTTGGCCGCCAGGTCCGCCGACAACCTGGGTAACAACGAGCGTCGTGAATCTTATCTGCGTCAGGCGGTTGAAGCAGATTCTGCTATCAGTCAGGCTGCCGGGCTCACTTCTGCAAAAATGAGTGCGGACAGGGGAGAATGGTTAAAATGCCTGGAATCACTTGCTTCACTCAAATCTAACAATACGATTGTGTCTCTAAAGAAGTTGGCGTTGTTTGAGCTGGGAGACTGGCAAGGTCTTCTTGAGCTGCTTCCGGCGTTGAAAAAAGACCTGGACAAAGAATCATTTAATTCTTTCGAGAAAGAGGTTGCTAAAGCCCGCTTTTCGGAGAAGGGTCTATCAGAAGAAGAGTTGAAAATTATCTACAAAAAATTGTCTGCTGAAGTTAAGAAGGATACAGATGTTGTATTGGCTTATTGCCGGATAGTGAAAAACAAGACATATACAGAAATCATTTTGCGCCAGGCACTCAAGGATAATTGGCAACCTGAATTACTTGAATGTTACGGGAACCTCGGAGCCGATACACTGGCGAAAAGGCTGAAACAGGCTGAAAGCTGGCATAAGCAGCACAAGGATGATGCGGCACTACAGCTATGTCTTGGGAAACTTTATGAAGCCAGTGGTGACAGGAGCAAGGCCCGGGATGCATTCGAAAAAAGTATCAGCCTGCAGAGTTCAAGGGAGGCAAATGTTCATCTTGCCGGTTTGCTGTCCTTTGATGGCGACTATGTCAAAAGCAATGATCATTTGAAATCGGCTCTACAATTGACTAACGAGTCTTGACTAGGACCGAGGCGCATAAGAAAAGACATCCGAGAACATTTTTCCTTCTGGTAGACCCCTGGCCATAAAGGAATCAAGGGTTGCGTAAACCATACCGGGGCCGCCTCCAACATAGATCGTTAAGTTACTCAGGTCCTCGAAATCCTCCAGCACACTAAGTGGCACAAGCCCTGTCCTACCCTTCCAGTTGGGTGAAGTATCTGGTTCGCTTACAACGGGAGTATAGTGGAAATGTTCATGAAGCCCGGCCAATTCGTTATAGCGGTCATGCAGGTACAGGTCCTTGTCTGCGATGACACCCCAGTACAGATAAACGGGTTGATTTAAGCCCCGTGGCAACAGGTACTCGATAATGCTGTTCATTTGTGTCACACCCGTACCGGCTGCTAATAATATCAGTGGGCACGTAGGTACTTCTTCAATTGTGCAGTCTCCTATCGGAAACTCAATTTCAATGTGCGTTGCTCCGCTATCTAGAAGTGCTTCTACTTCCAGTGAATCATCCGAATCCGGGGTTGGGCGAATGTGCAGCTCGATAACGTCTCTACGGTCAGGTGAGCTGGCGATAGAGAAAGGGCAATTTTTCCCCGGAAGAACTATTTCAAGATACTGGCCAGCCTTGAATGCTGCTTCATTATTGGGGCCTACAGGAATCTCCAGCAGGACCCTGCGAGTATCATGATTATAGTTGTCTATAGAGCGGACGAGGCAGTTTAGTCTTTTCAACTTAGCCCCGGGTGCGATATTACTTGTGGAAATCCATTCCCTCTAAAACCGTTGCCCATGTGTTCCACCCTGGTTACATGCAACGACGTGAAACAAAACGTGTGATAAAAAATTACAAGGTGCCCTCGTCGATGCTGCTGTTTAGTTCCGCTTCATCAGTGAAAAGAATTTTTCGTTTGTTTTCGTTTGCTTCATACGGTCCAGCAAGAACTCGATAGCGACAACGTCATCCATCTCATGAAGTATCTTCCGTAGTATCCAGACTTTTTGCAGTTGTTCTTCGGACATCAGCAAATCTTCCCGGCGAGTGCCTGAGCGGCGGATGTTGATTGCAGGGTAAATGCGTTTCTCTGCTATTTTTCTTTCCAGGTGTAGTTCCAGGTTACCGGTGCCTTTGAATTCCTCGTAGATTACTTCATCCATTTTGGAACCGGTTTCAACCAGACAAGTGGCGATAATGGTCAGGCTGCCGCCTTCCTCGATATTTCGAGCGGCGCCGAAGAATCGTTTTGGACGCTCCAGTGCGTGGGCGTCAATACCACCGGTCAATACCTTACCCGAAGCAGGAATGACGGTGTTGTATGCACGGGCGAGACGAGTAATTGAGTCCAGAAGGATTACCACATCTGCTTTGTGTTCAACCAGGCGTTTCGCTTTCTCGATGACCATTTCACTGACTTGTACATGTCGTGAAGGTGGTTCATCAAAGGTGCTTGCTACCACTTCGCCCCTTACCGACCGCTGCATCTCTGTGACCTCTTCCGGTCGTTCATCAATCAACAATACAATCAGGTGGCACTCTGGATTGTTGTGCACGATGGATTGGGCAAGATTTTGCAGGATCAGGGTTTTACCTGCCTTGGGTGGAGAAACGATGAGTCCTCTCTGGCCTTTTCCGATCGGGGAAGTAAGGTCAATTATTCTTGCTGTCAGATCTTCTGTACTACCAGTGCCAGCCTCAAGCCTCAAAGGTTCATCAGGGAACAGGGGCGTAAGGTTTTCAAAGAGTATTTTTTTCTTGGATTCTGAAGGATCTGTATAATTGATTTGATCGACTTTAAGCAGGGCAAAATAACGTTCGCTATCCTTGGGCGGCCGGATCTTGCCAGAGACACTATCGCCCGTCCTTAAATTGAAGCGTCTTATCTGGCTGGGTGAAACATATATATCATCCGGCCCTGCGAGGTATGAGCTGTCTGCAGAACGCAGGAACCCAAATCCGTCTTGTAAAATTTCCAGCGTACCATCACCGTAGATGGACTCGCCTCCTTTCGCATGTTTTCGCAGGACGTTTGCAATAATTTCTTGCTTTCGAGAGCGGCCTAGATTGTCCATTCCCATTTCATGGGCGATCTCAAGTAGTTCTGGTATGGGTTTGGCTTTTAGATCAGTTAGGTTCATTTAATTCACTTGTAATTTATCGGATATGAAGTAACGCCGAAGCGCTAGGATTTAAAATGTGTTGGAAGTTAAAACTGGAATGAGGTTGGTTTCGAAACGAAATCGAAAGATTAATTAGAGCAAGTTATTAGACAAATCTTGTGGTTGCGTCCGTTTACCATCAGTTGAATGATGCAAAGTTGATATTTTTAGAGCGAGTTGTCAACCATTTTTTTCAAATTCTCGTCATTCGTGCCAGGTATTTTGCAGGATTATTGGCTATGCGTGAGCTCGTTTGGATCAAAAAAAGTGTCAAACGAGTCTCACACGAGATGGCAGAATATAATCAGCACTATAAATGATCAGATGTTACTGTCAAGAAAGGCTGTGAGCTGTGACTTCGATAATGCGCCTACTTTAGTCGCTTCCACGGCACCATTCTTGAACAACATCAGAGTAGGGATTCCGCGGATTCCGTACTTTGGCGGCGTCTGTTCGTTAGCATCGATATCGAGTTTACAAATTTTCATCTTGCCATCATATTCCAATGCAATCTCTTCAAGTACCGGAGCGATAACCTTGCAGGGTCCGCACCATTCGGCCCAGTAGTCCACTAAAACTGGAACGTCTGAATTAATAACTTCCTCCTCGAAAGTGTCATCAGATACATGACTAATTTCTATCATTTTTTAAAATCTCCGGTGGTTGTGGGATAAATAAGATTAGTATCCTAAGCCGGAGCGAGGTAATTCACAACAATTAACAGACGAGAATATCGTTAAATATTTGGGCCATTTATACAGGCTTCCGGTTATTGTCGTCATTACTGTTCCATCAGGAATCAACCTGGCCGTGTTTCATTGATTTGGCGACGCGTTTAGCAAAATAGGTGAGAATGGCATCGGCTCCTGCGCGTTTCATCGAAAGCAGCGATTCGTGAATCACTTTTTCATCGAGCCAGCCATTATCAATTGCCGCCATATGCATCGCATACTCGCCACTCACCTGGTAGACCATGGTGGGCACCTTAAACCTGTCTTTTACCCGCCGGACGATATCAAGATAAGGCATGCCGGGTTTCACCATGACCATATCCGCGCCTTCCTCGAGATCAAGTGCGACTTCCTGCAGGGCTTCATCGCTGTTAGCCGGGTCCATCTGGTAAGTGCGCTTGTCTCCAGACCCGAGGTTCGAGGATGAGCCAACAGCATCGCGAAAAGGACCATAGTAGGCGGAAGCATATTTCGCAGAGTAGGCCATTATTTTAGTATTGCTGTAGCCCTCAGATTCAAGGGTCTGCCTGATTCTGCCGATACGGCCATCCATCATGTCCGAGGGCGCAATAATATCGACACCGGCCCTTGCGTGGCTAAGCGCTTGTTTGACGAGTACATCCAGGGTGATGTCGTTCGCGACATAGCCATGGTCATCAAGTAACCCATCCTGGCCGTGGCTGGTGTATGGATCAAGCGCGACGTCTGTCATGACGCCGATGTCAATTTCTGCTGCCTTGATTGCCCGGACAGCCCGCTGGGTTAACCCCTCATCATTATAGGATTCTTCACCTCCGGGTGTTTTCTTCGCTGCTGGTACCACGGGAAACAGGGCAATTAGTGGAATACCAAGTTCGGCGATTTCGGCCGCCTCTTTGACCAGCAGATCAATACTCAGGCGTTCGATACCAGGCATGCTCGGAATCACCTGTGTCTTGTTTTCCCCCTCGATAACGAAGACAGGGTAAATGAGATCACCAGCACACAGCTGGTTCTCCTGCATCAGGCGCCGGGAAAATGAATCCGCACGCATTCGACGCAGCCTGGTTTCCGGAAATTGTCTAGGCATTGGTTCTCCAGTATTAATAAAACACTAAATAGTGCGTGATTATAGCTTAACGGTCGGCCGGTGCGGATTTTCGAATCGTTGACAGTGAAATCCTTCACGCGTTTAATATAATGACAATTTGTCATTATCTGTATATTTGATGTCAGAACAAGCAATCAGGCAGTGCACTTCTTCACTTGAAAAACTACGTCAAGGTGCCAGCAAATTATTTGTTGAGGAGGGTTACCACAACACCCGGCCCCAGGATATCGCCAGGGAAGCAGGTGTGGCCAATGGAACCTTCTATCTGCACTTTCGGGACAAGAAAGAAGCATTTCTTGATTTTGCAGAGCAGTCCCAGGCGAGATTGTTAGAGGAATTCACCGATAACCTAAATGGTGTTACCGGGCTCCGGGAACGGTGGAAGGTAATCTGCAATACAGTGATTGATTTTGCGCTCCAGAATCCTGGCTTGCTGCAGGCAGCGTTTCTTGATCCAGTTATTATTGCACCAAAAGATGAGAAAGCATGGCAGTTGTATGATCGTCTTGGACGTTTTGTAGAAATGGCGATGGATCACCCCGGCGGCAAACTATC
>Ga0114950_10003190_pt1 | contig 12631 bp, 17 predicted proteins | sample N075metaG_FD_83503 | JGI IMG/M metagenome (GOLD analysis project Ga0114950, IMG submission 83503) | Deep subsurface microbial communities from Kermadec Trench to uncover new lineages of life (NeLLi) - N075 metaG | ecosystem: Environmental > Aquatic > Marine > Ocean trench > Sediment | place...
AAACACCTTCTAAGCCGTGTAGAGAAGGCTCTGGCAGGCTCAGGGCTGAATGCTTATATTTTCTCTAAAGATACTGTTTGTGTATCGGTGGAAAAGTATGGCCAAAGGCGGGATGTTGAGCAGCACATTAAAAAGGCGGGAGAGGAAGCCAAAATTGCAATCCGAAATATTCGGAAGGCAGTTAGGCAGAAAAACAAGCAAAATCTCTCCAAAATAGATAAGCCTTTAGAGAAGATGACTTGCGGATTTGTGAAAGAGATAGTAGAGTTTGTTAAATTAAAAATTAACTCCATTTGAGAGGAAAGACCGATAAGGTAGTAAATAAATACCATGTGAATAACGCTTGTATAATATTAGGGCCGATGCGCAATGGGACGAGTGTTCTCATGTATTCATTGTACCAAAATCCAGAGATTTTCGGGCTTTACAACTTTGCAGAGACGGTGATAAACAATGGCATGGGCGATGATTTTATTAAAAATTACGTCCCAGCAATGAAATCATTGGCTCTCAGCACAGATTGGCGACATCGTTCTCTTTTCAATAATTCTTTGCCTGCTATTGCCGGTTGCAAGATAATTATGGACAGGACGCACATTCCTTTCGGAGACAAATGGTGGCCGACCTTAGATGGCTGTGGACTTAAAATCATTTCTGTGATCCGCGATCCTAGAGAGGTTATTCTTTCTTTATTGCGGTGGCAGGGCATGGAGAAGAGAAATATTAACAATTGGCCCAAAAGAAAATATGTGGCTAATTTTATGGATTTTTGGCACCAAAGCGTTAATGCGTATCAGCAGCTTAAAGAGAATAATGATGCAGTTCTAGTTAGGCATGAGGATATGTGTGCGAAACCTGAAGAGAAGGGATTGGAGTTATATAGATGGCTCGGCGTCGTAGAAGAGGCAGAGCATTTTAACAAGACTTACAAAGAGGCGGCAAATCGCATGTCAAAGAGTGAGGAATATGTTAAATATTTAACGCCCCAAATCATAGAGTCCGCTAAGAGAATTGGGTATGATCTTTAGTAGTCGTTTGGGTTCATGTTTTGGAATGATTTATATGCTTTTCCTGCCTGGTCTACCCCGCCATCTGCTTGACTCATGGCTTGTATGCTTTTCACCATATTTTGATATTGGTGGGGCATTTTAGTTTTCATATGTTCCACTTCTTGTGGCGACATTTGGTATTGTTGTTGAATCATTTGGTCATAGTTTGGCGCGCTGCATCCGCCAATTCCACATGCGCCAGCAGCTAATGTACCGCCTATGACTGCTTTTTTAGCCCAATCTCGCCAACCTTCGTCTAAAGCCTCTGGATGTTTATCAGCTAGAAACTCTATGAATGTTTGCATTTTATACTCCTGGTTTCAATATTTAGCTACATCACGTATATTCTGCCGACCGCACTACTAAGCAAATCAGCTATTATCCAATTATAGTTGTCTGCCATACTTTCAATTTGATGGCCAACTTCTGTTTTCTCTAAGTCTTGGTTCATTTTTGAATAGACGTTATGAGAAACATTTCCCCAAGCTACTTTGCGATCTAACATTCTAGGTGCTTCTTTGTTGAACCGTATTTTGCCAGTAATTAAATATTGTGCCACAAGTTCGTGCATGAATTCACCAGGTCTAAATAATTTATTATCTCTGGCAGATTTCATGGTTCCCAAGCCCTGCATGAGTTCTCTTGTTACTTTTTGGCTTCTGGCTATAGAACCAGAATCATTTCTGTCGTAAGTGAATTGCGTTTTGACTTCAAAATTATAGACGGTTTTTAGCAGTTCTTTAAAATCTTGTGTTACCCGATCCGCAAATAGTTTGAAGTTTCCACTAATTTTCCCATAATTATAGCGCTCACTGGATTGAAGGGCGTGACCGAATCTGTGGGCCATAGTCCAAGCTGTCATGGGCATTCGTTCTGCACCGATATTGTTTGTAAATATAATTGTGATTGCGTTTTTATCATGTTGAAAGTCCTTGATGCCGAGTTCGTTTATGACGTAATCTGGATTGACTTCGCCTTTTTCTAAAGTATCTCGCATACCTTTGCTTTTTAAGAAATAAACGTCGTAATCATGTTCGGTATCTTTCCATGCGAGTTGGATTTTTTTCATGCCTTTCTCGGATTGCAGCAGTTTTAAAGAGGGAGCGTCCCACCAGTGCTTGTTTTTGGTGTCTTTCCAGCCAGTTCCGACAAGTGCTGTCTTGCGTAAAGGCATCTCTTTCAGCAGCCAATCCCTGAATTCCATGCTCTATTTAGCGTAATGTGACGATAAAGTGCAAATTGTGGCAAAAGCGTTTGTATCAGTTTACATCTGGGCTTTTAGCAAGTATAATGGCATTAGGGATTAGAATAGCGGTACGCGCAATTACGTCTAAGGAGAGAAAATGTCCGCTTATAAATCAATGGTAAATGTGATAGCTTCCTTGAAGATATTGGGAAAAAGCGACACTGGTTCGTCGCAGGAGATAAGGGTGAGCATTTTGGCTCATGTTCAGAGGTTTGAAAAAGCGAAGGAAGAGTTGTACGCAGACTTGAAGGAATTGCATGATTTGCGTGAATTCAGCGCGGCTACGCTTGGCCCAGACGGTAGCTCTGATGCTTTCGAGGGCAAACCCAAGTGTTAATGAACTGTTAATAATGAACTGAAGGGAGATTGCAATGAAAAAAGGCTTTACTCTTATTGAATTGATTATCGTGGTTGTCATTATTTCCCTTGTCTTTTGTGCAATTTTTACGGCTTTCGGCGGCGGCGAAGTTACCGGCGAAGTTAGGCTCAAGCTACCAGAAATTTCCCCCCGCTGGATTTCCTCTTCGGCTTGGCGTTTGGCGATCAAAAAAGAGGATGGAACGAAAGAAGTTTACCCCACAGCATTTAAAGTGTATCAGGCTGTGAAGGAAGGTGAAACTTACACTTTTAAAATCAGTGGCGGTAAAATTGTCTCAATCAAGGAAGAGACGCAGGAAGCGGCACCCTCAAAAAGCCCATTATATGAACCAAAGGATAGGAAATGACAAGATTCCAGGTTATACAGGGATATGGAGGGATGATGGTAGTGATTTCCGGGGTTGCTACCAATTGGCAAGTCCTCCTTTACTTACTTATCATTTTAAGCTTTGTTTTTGCGGCACTTTGGTTGTTTGCCACCCGCCAAGTAATCGCGACCGTTCTGTTTAAACAACCCGGAATGCAGAGTTGGTATTTGACGCTTATCAAGACAAATGGCGACAGAATGACCTGTGTTGCGAAACGAGCAGTGTATGACACTGTGCAGGTTGACGATCTTTTAGTCTTTTATGTTAATGGCAACAGAATTCGCTCTTGGGAGATGGTTTGATGTTAGTTGTCATTCTGGTTTGTGTAATTCTTATTCTTTGGAGTATTTAGAGGGGTATTTTATGAATTCAAAGGTCTATTGTATGATGACGAGTGGCTTGCCTTTGTCAGAATTCGCTGCGGATGCTTTATACAACACAGCGCGCAAAATGGTTAAAAACGGGAAAAAACAGTGCTCTTTATTGTCTGATGACGCCAAAGGCGTTGTGACTACGGACCTTGAGACCACTATTTTTGTTAGCATGGGCGGTGTTGCATTTGATGCTGACATTGTTACTCCTAAAGGGCAAACTAAGGTTTCTTTTTTTATGCGGACTTCTGATCTTGTGGCTGAAGAGGAAGAAAAGGCTGTTTGGTCTCAGCGATCTCATCGGCGCTCGGTTCCATCTGTGCGGAAAAGACGCAAAAATGATTCTTATAAATGGAATTAACCAATGTATCGAAGCAGTCAACTCTGGTATGGCCACGATGACCGTGAGGAGTGTGATGTTAAGGTGGTTTTTAAAAAAAATCGCCCGGTAGCCATTTCTGTTGTGGAACGTCCTAAACAAATTCGTGGTACGCTGCCGACTAACAAGCCGACTAAAAAACGTAAGCCGAAAAAACAAACAGGTACGAATAAAAACTTGGTCGTGCCCGACTGGCTTGTTGCCGAACGGAGGCCACTGAGTTCCACAAATTCCTATCGCCGTCATAGGGCTAAGGAACAGGGCGCAACTGGTTATTGGAAGATTGTTCCCAGAGGGATTAGCGAAATAAGCATTTGGGTGATATTTGGTAACGACGACACGGACGATTTGATGGAGGAGGATGAGATTTATGCGGCGCGGGAAGCATGGATACGGGCTGACCGGCAGAATTTGATCGAGTCCACCATGGCACCAGCTAGGAAAAAACCAGCTAGGAAAAAACGCAAGTCGTCCAAGAAAAAACAATCTGCGGCTGATGAAATTCGCAAGGCTGAGAATACTTTTCGTTGGAATGATGACTCGACGGCACCAGCTAAGAAACCAACTAAGAAGAAGCCAGCCAAGAAGAAGCCAGCCAAGAAGAAGCCAGCCAAGAAGAAGCCAGCCAAGAAGAAGCCAGCCAAGAAGAAGCCAGCCAAGAAGAAGACGTCTTTGGAGAAAATCGCGGAACACCGGGCGAAAATCGCGAAAAAGAAGTTCACGAATCTTCTTCTTGACAAACTTCTTGACCGGAACTGATTTTAACTGAAGTTTGAAAAGTAAGTTTACATTTTGGCTAGGCTATCGAACTGAAGGATAGCAATAAAATGACATTGTTGCAAACATTGGTTGCCGTCTTCCTTCTTTGGGAGATATGGAAATTGATTCGCATAAAGGATATTGCGAGCATGAAAAATGTTTTGCAAGATTGGACTGTTAGGATTGCTTACCAACCACCCGGCTTTGTGATGCGAACCATGTATGAACAAAGATTAACAAGAATGGATGTGCCGGTGCCGGGGGAAATTATTGTAATTATTGTAGAACAGCCGCCCATTTTTTTTCTTCTGACGAGTTTAGTGGAGATTATTTGGCTTGGCGTTGGTCTTAGTTTATTGTTTACTGAGTTTATGTTGATGTCGGCAATGACTCTCATTGCATCTACTATCGTAATGGCCATAATTAGCAATACCAGTATGAGGCGGCGACTGTTTGTATGGTTGCTGTCTTCCAATATTTGCTTTGTAATAATTGTCATGTCGTACTTTTTGTTCGCATCAATAAGGAATGGCATATGATATTGCAAGTAGTTTTTGCTATCATTCTTCTTTGGGAGTTATTTAAACTATGTCGCATAAATGACGTTATGATTGCAGTGCGAGAACTCGTTGATATAAAAAGAAGGCGGTTAGGAGGCGAAGATTTGCCGACTATGACTGATTGGACGGCCTTTGTTGTTTTTGTGGAATTTGGCTATCTTGCTGTCATGGGCTTATTGCTATTCATGGAAACAGAATTTAGAATTTTGGCATTTATCATTGTGGGCATGTTTTTGTTGAAGAGTGTTTTTGAGAAAATGGTTATTATAGATGCCGAAGACAAGCCGCCATGGTATCCAATGTACGTGCGTTGGGATAGCGCGATTACGGCAGCTTTTGTATTTTGTTTTTTGCTCACGTCAATTCGCGGCAACTAAGATTTCCGGTACTTTTTTTTGAACCCTCCGGTTATCTTGGTGTCTATTTGGCAACGAAGCCCGAAATCAAGGGAAAAAAGGAATTGATTTTACTTTGCTCTTCATAGAAAGTATAATGGTTTGGTGTCTATTTGGCAATGAAGCCCTAAATCAAGGGAAAAAAGGAATTGATTTTACTTTGCTCTTCATAGAAAGTATAATGAAGGTATGAGCGAAATAGCCAAACTAATCATTGGGAAAAAAAGCGAATATGAAGTGGGGAAAGTCGTCTTTGAAAATGACGACTGCCGCGTTCGTGTTTGTCGTGGCGGCGATTCTCCCGGTTATCTTGACCGAGAGTTTTTATTGCAAGTATCAAAGACTCCCGGTCAAAATCATGTTGTGCAAACCAACTGCGGAACTCTACTGAGTTTAAAGCGTAAAGCCGATAGTTTAGAGAAACAGTTTAAGGCAGAATTTGGTCGTGATGGTAATTTGAATTACCATTTCGGCTTTCCAGAACTGCACGAATCATTTTATTTGCACAACGGGCGACAGGTCAACGTAATTAGCTTTCGGAACGTGCCCGAAGTGGGGCGAATGGTGCCCATTGTCAAACTCTGGAAAGATGGACTCAGAGTTGACATCTGCACAAGCGCTTGGATGTTGGGGAAATTGCTTAAAAATCTCGCCTTTGTCCACGATCAAGATGTTGAAATCGTCAAAATTTCAGGCGGAAATATCTTGATTGAACCAGATGAACATTACATTTCAATATGGGACTGGTCTTATAGTTGTGTTCACGGTGGCGGTGACGGCACGGACCCGCAAATTTCGCATGAAATTCAGGTGGCAGAAATTAAAAAAACCGCCCGATGTATCATTAGGGTGTTAGGCGACGATCTAAAGGAAGCGGAGGAAGACGATTTAGACGAGGAGTATATAAGTCACTTGCAGGCTCTTGCTCGCGGCGATATAATCAAAGCAAGCAAGGCACATGCTGCCCATTATGAAATAGTTGATTACCTATGCGGAAACCATCGTTCCCATTGGGAAAAGGGATTCCATAAATTCACAACTAAAGCGAGGAAAAACCAATGACAGAAGAGAAAGGGGTGTATACACGCGCTTTGTACACGGCTGCCACTAAGGGCCTTGCGAAATCTGGTGTAACGCAACGGGCTGAGCAAGCGGCAATAATAACTGGCAAACTAAATGCGCTGGTTGATCCTGCTGGTTTTGATGTGATTCGCCTATCCCTGCCAAGAGTTGGGGAAGTGGAAGTAGAAAATGGTGTAAAGGGCATCACCTATTACGAATTACTTATCGGTGCGCCCATGTCAATTGAAACTCGCGTTGATACGACAGGTAGCATGGGAGGCAATGTTGACGTGGCAATGAGGGTGTTGCCTGATGCTTTTGAAAGTTGGTCAAAAGTATTAAAGGGTTATGATCTTCAAATTGCAACTGGCATTTTTGGTGATCGATTAGATACATTCCCTCTTTGTCGTCCACAGTTTGAAATGGAAGTGGAAAAGATTGTGGAACAGTTGACATTGATGGTGCCATTAAAAGCTGGTGGGGATGAAGCGGAAGACCCTGATTTCGGCATCTTTGCTGGCGCGTATTTAACAAGAGCATACATCAATCGAATCGGCTTTAAACGCTATGATTTTACCGTGACTGACGCTCCCGGTAGAGGTCAGATTGCGAGAAAGGAACTTGAACAAATTTTTGGCGACGAAGTGTTTGTCAAAGTCGAAGAAAACGGCTTTGATAATATCGGTCATCGTGGTCCAATCCAACTTATGGATGTTTGGGGCGATCTGACGGAGCAGGCACATGCTTTTGTGCTGCAAGTTGGTGACAGAGAATTTACAGCCGATTGGTGGCGAAAAATTGTCGGCAATCGTTTGGTTCAACTCCCTAACACAGAATGTTTGCCGCTTGTTCAGGCTGCGATCATTGGCTTGACAGAGGGAACGCTGACCTTGGACGGTGTTGAAGAATTTTTAGTGACATTCAATCGTTCTGGCGAGGAAGCGCGTGAAATCGTTGACTCTCTCTCCAAGATTCCGGTTGGCGAGCAAAAACAATTGCTCAATGCTCAATACCTTCCTGTGAAGGGGGATATTTTTGCGGGCAAGCCGAATGTTTGGACGGATGAAAATATCTTTCCGCAAGAAGCTGGAGCCACGGGCAAGCAAGCTGACGTTGAAGTTGATGCCGAAGTTGACGACGACGACGACGGGTGGGTATAAAGAAAGTGCCTACAAAAAAGATATTCATCGTATTTGATTTAGGCCCCGGCGATGGTGGCAAGGGTGGAGTGGTTCACAAACTCACCCGTCATCACAACGCCCATACCGTAATCAAAGTCGGTGGTGCTCAAGGAAGTCATGGAGTAAATAACGGAAGCCAAAAGTTTGCGTTCAGTCAGTGGGGATGTGGGACTCTTGAAGGTGTCAAAACACATATAACCCAACTGATGGTAATCAGCCCTGAAGGGCTATTGAATGAAGCGCAGTCACTAAAATATTCTGTGGGCGTGACGGACGCCTTTGACTTACTGACGGTTGATGAGAGGGCCATTTGTGCCACGCCATATCACGGCATTGTTTCTCGAATTAAGGAAATTTGCAGAAGGGATAATCCTCGCGGAACAATTGGAACTGGGATGGGTGAGGCATTTAGAGACTCCACTAAACATCCAACTTTAACCATTCGAGCATCTGATTTAGCTGGTGATTTGCGACATAAATTAGAATTGGTTCGAGAACAAGCCTTAGCAGTTGCCGACGTTGCCTCTTGTGGAGGCGGATTTTCGGAAGAAGATTTGGGGATTTTGCGAGAGGAAGCAGCATTGTTGAAAGACGATGGTTTTCTTGACCATGTTGTTGAAAGGTTTTGTGAAGTAGGAAAACTTCTGAACGTCGTTCCGGTCAATTATACTAAAGCCATATTTGACAAGGATGGCGTTGCCGTTGTTGACAGTTCACATGGAGTTTTAACGGATAGCAAGTGCGGATTAGTTCCGCATGTAAGTGCCATTCGCACTTTGCCACGATTCACGTACCTGATGTTGAGGGATGCTGGTTTTGAGGGCGAAATTCATAGTGTTGGGGTTCATCGTGCCTACTCGATCAGACACGGCGCTGGACCACTGCCGACTGCACAGCCGAATATGAACAACAAGTTGTTGCCAGGAAGTCACAAAAAAGAAAATCGCTGGCAAGGAAAAGTGAGAGTTGGGCCACTAGATTTAGTGTTGTTGAAATTTGCCATTGCAACGTGCGGCGTCACTATCAATAGTTTGGCCATAACATGGTTTGACCAGATTCTTAAAAACGGGACTTGGCAGATTTGTAGAAAGTATAAAAATCCCGATAATCGGTTTTTTGAAAATGATGGTCAGATCAAAGTGGCTTACTTTGAGGAAGAATTGACTGCGGCGTTGTTCGAGTGTGTTCCCGAAATATCTTCTATTGGTGATTTGCCTAAGTCTAAAGAAGACCTTGGTCGTTTTTGCCATAAAGTATTAGACGAAGAATTAGGGGCGTTTTCGGTTCCTGTCCGATTTGTTTCATTTGGTCCTACAGACCAAGACAAACTTTTACAAGGGAGATTAAAATGAGCGATCCCAAAGATGGAAGTAAGCCTGACGATGCTGGAAGTAAGCCTGACGACAAGCCTGTAGAGCGATTGGATGTCAGTGGTGTTGGCAGCGGTGCCGAATCTAAAACGCCAAGTTCCCCTGAAGCTGGTGTTGGCGAGGCTGCCGAATCTACGACAAGTCCCCCTGAAGCTGTAAAGCCTACGGGTGATCCTGTTACCCTCAGATTGGCCGAAGTGGGCATCACTGATGTTGTGGTGGTTGAAAAAATTAAAACGATGGGAGCGGAATCTGTCGAAGATTTAAATTCCTTGCAAGAAGGCGATCTCGTTGGCGTTGGCGTGCCAGTTTTAAGGGCACGCAAGGCAATCGCAGAGTTTGAGCGGATTTCAAATGTGCCAGTTAGCGAGATATCCTATCTACGGCAGCCTGGTGGTCTTGTCCATTCCGATTCCGTTTTGCCATCGGTTCCCGATGAGATTTCATGGCTCACCGCTCTACGTGCGGGAGGTGTTCTCCAGGTAGAACAATCTACTGTTATGGCGGCTATTCGTGCGGCGCTTGCTGATCGTTATGGCCTATTTGGTGTGAAGAAATTGCTTGTTGGAGCAATGGAAGCCCATATAGATGTAACCGAAGAGCAGGCCCCCGCAGAATTCTTTGCGTTGCGTAAAGAATTGACACGAACAGCTTACGGCGATTTGTTTGAGGCAATTGATGGCATGGATGGCTCTTATGTTACGCCTGCGAAGAAACAAGAATTGCTAAGACGTATCAACGCTGATTTGTGGCCTGCTATCATTACTTTTAACGAGCAGTTGGCAGGCTGGTATGAATCATGGTGTGGCCAGGCAAATCCCATGATGATGATGGGCATGTTTGCTCAGGCTTCGGCAAATGCTTCGGGGGGCAATACAATGGTAATGCCGCCCGGCATGATGACCGCTCCCGATTGCGGCATTTTGCGAGACGCTGCATTTCATGTCAATGACAGGTTGAACCGATCATTCCGTGGAACGGGCGTTCAAATTACTGCTGCATTGGCTTACGAAGCCAATGGAATTATAAAGACGCTTAGCAATAACCGGCTTCCAATGCTTTGTGGAGTGGATACCCGTGACTTGCTGCTTAAAAAGCTGGGGATTGCCATCCCCGCTACTTATGAGCGAATGGAGAAAAGTCTGACTAAATTTGTGTTGAGTATCATTGACGCTCATAATGTTATGCCTGGCAATGACGAATTGCAATACTTCGGTACGTTGCATATGCTCGGTATTCAAATCCCTTGGAGCGAGATTAAGAGGATGGAGAGAGGAGAGGAGAGCGGAGAGGAGAGCGGAGGAGAGGAGAGTTCTCTCCTCCGCGACGAGGCGTCGTTTGCACGGGGAGAAAAGCAGCGTGGTCGTCCTCGCCCTCGTAGGCAAGGCATAGGCAGTGGCGAATAATGGAAATGGTAAGCGCAATTCCGCCGGTAGAGTCGTTGTTTGACAACGACTCTACCGGCGTTTGGCAATTAGAAAGTGTCGTCCCTAAAGATCAAATCGAAGGGCGTCGTAAGCTACGAGCAGAACTTGACGTTTGGGATGGTTCAATTGGGTCAGCGTCTCTCTATGATGCCCTGAACAGCCTTCTGCTTGCCGGTAACGACAGATTTGTGCTTTACTGCCCTTTGGGCTTAATTCCTCAATCAAGTTGGTATAGGAAGCACAACGACTCCATTGACTTATTCTCTGAATTATATTTGAAAAGTTGGGAACGACTTTTAAGTGAACATGATATTCGTGCCAATTTCATAGATGGTGATGTTCCCGATTCCAGAAGGGTTGTCAAAGCATCGCATCTAGCGCCGGTTTTACTTGAGAAAGGTTTAATTTCCCAAGGTCAAGTTGATTCCCTTATGCGATCAGATGATGAAGTCTTGAGGGAGAGTATCCAAGAGGCATTTGACCCGCCAGAAAAGATGGGGCCTGTTTTGGATTATGAAGGGGTTGACGGCAAACGCAGAGAGTGGCTGGAAAAAGAACAACACAGAGTTGAGCTAAACCGCATTGGACTTGATTTAGGGCGTAGGATACTAGATGGCTCAATGTATCACGGCCTTACCTCAATGAACGGCCTGATAGAAGAAGAGATGGAAGAGGCTGTTATTATAGGGATTAGGTCTGCTGTAGAACATGCTGCCGATCCACAGGCGGTTTTCAAACAGTGTGAAAGCGTCCTGCTAGGGCTGCTAGAGAGACAGTACAGCGCTGTTTCTAAGGCAATGTGTCGCCTCAACAGCATTGGTATTGTCAGCAAAGAAAAACTGAACGAGTGGGGCGTTTTTATTCCTAATTTAAGTGGCCCTTTTTATCATAATCTGCCGTCACTTGAAACAGAGCGAACGCAGATCAGACACATTCTGTTGGAACCCGATGAATACATATTTCCCGTTGCAATTGTGTTTGGCTCGAAATTAAAGGGCTATGGCGACAAAGACTCAGACGTTGACCTTGCTGTTTTTGTAAAGCCAGGTGTAGATGTGGCCAAACGAGCGCACGTAGTTAAATCACTGAAACAAAAGTTTGGGCAGGACGTAACCACATTTTGGTTGACGGATGACCTAGAAGTACACAATTTTCCAGAACCGGAGCCTCAGCTTGGTGACAAATCAAATGTTCACGTTTTGTTTGGCGGTGCTTGGGAGGGTGACAAATCAACCATTCAAATGTTGGGGGACAAACTTCTAAAGCCCTATTTCTATAGTAAAAATAAAAACCTCCGTCAAGTATGGTTGGGCGAAATGGAAAGGGACTTTTTGCAATACCGCTTGCTACACAGAGGGTATGAAGCATATCATACACCCAAGACCGATGATGTCTTTTTGGACCACGGTTATCGGATGATTGCTTCTAAAATCTACGCCAGTCGAGTCTTTATGCCAGACGCTAACAATATTTGAATGAGGATTGCACATGCCCCGTTACAAAAAAACCAACATCTCACGAATGAATTTGGAGTTGAGCCTTTCTCAACGCCAGTGTTTGGACCGGCTGTGCAAACGGACTGATGCCGACAGCCTCGCCGACGTCATCCGCAGCGCCTTGCGCGTCTATGATCTGCTCACTGAACAGATCCAGTCTGGGGGAGAAATAGTCGTCCGCCTGCCCAACGGCAAAGAGAAGCAAATTCTTATCGTCTAACGCGAAAGGAGGAGGCAATGAATGATCTTTGGATATTCTTTTGCGACCGAGGTGATATAAAATGGCCATAGACACAGTTCAACTCTTCAACGAACAAGACAGCCGAGAAAAATGGTCCACATACAAAGAGGTTGCAAAACTGGGAATATGGCGTTGCCCAAAATGTGACAACCAAGTGTCCGATCCTGCACGCTGTTCCCCCTTCCCCGGAATGACTCTCCACTGCGGCAACTGTGAATTCGTACTAACGAGACGTACAGGTGGCGGTCAATCAGATCCATTCAACTTCAAACTGTGCGAGGAGAGTTAAAATGGGATTTGATCAAGGTATTGCGGATAAATTCGGAAAAAAGTCGTGTCCAGTATGTAA
>Ga0114950_10003191_pt1 | contig 12630 bp, 11 predicted proteins | sample N075metaG_FD_83503 | JGI IMG/M metagenome (GOLD analysis project Ga0114950, IMG submission 83503) | Deep subsurface microbial communities from Kermadec Trench to uncover new lineages of life (NeLLi) - N075 metaG | ecosystem: Environmental > Aquatic > Marine > Ocean trench > Sediment | place...
ATCAAAGGCTGCGCCTGTCGCCGGCACCGTCACGCGGAAATCGTGTGCTTCCATCTCCGGCGGCGCAAAGTTCGAGTCCGGGGAGATGAAAGACGAAAGGTCCGGCTGAACCAGCGAACGGGTCAGGAGTATCAGTCCGTCCGGACTCACCACTACACCCGTTACATTACCATCCTGATCGTTGGTCTGGCCCATGAACCTCATGGTCAACACATAGTCCACGTTGACCATGGCATCGGCATGCTGATCCAGGAGCCTGGCGTAAATGGCCTGAATCGCGCGCTGAGTCTGCGCCATGTGGGCATCGATATCCTGTTCCTCTTCCTGGGCCCTGGCGTTTCCACAGGCGATCACGATCAACAACATCGCCGCATATCGTTTCATCAGTCTGCACCTTCTTTCGGGCCAACCTGGGTGTCCACGAACAACAGCCTTGTGGTCGCGCCCCGCAGGATGAGGAAAGAAACCGTGTCCTGATGAGCAGCCGAATCCAGGGCGCGCCGAACATCGCCGACATTGTTGACCGCGAACTCCCCAACACGCAGGATCAAATCACCCGCTCTCAGGTGAGCCACACCGGCCCAGCCACCGCGTTCAACCTGGGTCGTCAGCACGCCACCCATGTCGTCGTTCCAGTTGTTTTCCGCGCGATCAAAAAACCCGACATCGCGAACTTCAAGATCAAACTTGAGACTCCGGTACCGGGGCATCTGATCCGAACTCGCCGGCAGGCGCTCCAGTTCCACGGTTATCGACAGTTCATCACTGCCCCGCAACACGGAATAGGTAATCTGGTTGCCCGGCGTTCGACCCGCGAGCTTCCGGTCCATCCCCTTCGTATCCCTGTCGTTCGCGGGCGACAGCGCATCCCCATCCATGGCCGTAATAATGTCGCCCGTGCGCAATCCCGCGCGTTCCGCGCTCGTGCCCGAATACACCTGGACGACTCTGAAACCCTCGCGCCCCAAGCCGAGTTCACGAACGGCCCTGCGCGTTACCGGCTGGGCCTTGAAACCCGTCCAGGGTTTGTCCAGAACGCTCAAAGTCACCGGACCCGGTTCTGAGGTCTCGGGACGCAACGCGGTCAACAGGGACTGACCCTTGCGGTGCACCTCGATGACGACCACGGCGTCTGCCCGTTCCAGTTGCCCCCGGAACTCCTGCAGATCTTCGATGGCCATGCCGTCCACGGCACGAATGACATCACCGGATCGTAACGCCGGGCGGGCTTCGGCTGCCGGTCCACCACGCTCCACGCCTGTCACCAGCACACCCCGGTCATCGTCAAGGCGCCGGTTGCGGGCCATGTGCGCAGTCATGTCTCTCAGGGTCAGGCCCCAGTCCTTGACGGCAAGCCTTTCACCCACGTCCCGCGGGTACTCCACCGACGTCATTGCGGTTTCCTTTTGTCCGTCGCCGCGCCGGAAAGCCACGTTCACTTCCACGCCTACGGGCCTTTCGCTCAGCGCCCTGCGGAAACCCGGCAATTGCTCGGGAAACTTCACCGTGACCCGCTCGCCATCCAGGGCCAGAATCAGGTCACCCGGGCGCAGTCCTGCGTTTTCCGCGGGCGATCCTTCGATCACGCTATTGATCAGCACACCTTCCTCGAACGGTGTGCCTCGCAGTGACCGGAAGTTCAGCCCAAAAAAACTGCGTTTTACATAACCATCACGCAGCAGCGTCGCCACGATGATCCGGGCGACGTTGCCGGGAATGGCAAACCCCATGTTTCCCCCGAAGGGCACGCCACGGGTGTTGACACCGATGATCTCGCCGGCCAGATCGACCAGTGGCCCTCCCGAGTTGCCGGGTGCAATCGCCGCGTCGTGCTGAATCCAGCGGTAATAACGCCCGGTGGGCTGATCGCGCCCCAACTCGGCCTCGTAGTCGCTCTGGTCCTGGAACACGCTCACGAGCAGGCGTTCCCGGTTGTTGACCACGCCCAGGGACATGGAATGGCTCAGCCCCCAGGGCGCGCCCATGGCCAGCACATAATCGCCGGCGGTCAACGCGTCCGAGTCACCGAATACGGGTATCGACGACTCGGGCAGTTGCGCATGTGCGGGATCGAATTTCAGCAGCGCGATGTCCGACAGAGGATCTTCCGCGAACAACTCTGCGTCCACCTCGGATTTGTCCGCCAGAATCAGCTTGAAGCGAATGCCGTTCTGAGTGACGTGGACGTTCGTGAGCACATGCCCGTCTGCCGAGATGATCGTCCCGCTTCCGCTGGCAACCATGAGGCGGGGACGACCCTGGTAATGGTTTTCCCGGACCACCATCACGCTGACCACGAAAGGCAGTACTCGCATCCGGGCTGCCTCCAGCGCGCCTTCCCACTCGGCATCCGCGGGGACCCGGGCGGATACCGCGGTACACAGCATCACGCAAACCAGCACGAGAACCGTGCGCATCAGCCTGCGTTGATCTCTTTGATGAGCGCATCGGCGAAACTGCTGGTGGAGACCGTTGTCGCGCCTCCCATCTGCCGGGCAAAATCGTAGGTCACAATCTTCTTGCCGATCACTTTCGGGTAGGCGTCGTTGATCACATCAACGACCTCAGACCAGCCGATGTAGTCAAACATCATGACGCCGCTGAACATCAGGGAACTGGGGTTCACCTTGTCCTGGTTCGCATACTTGGGCGCGGTGCCATGGGTGGCTTCGAAAACCGCCAGGTAGTCGGCCATGTTCGCCCCGGGGGCGATGCCCATGCCGCCCACTTCCGCTGCGACCGCGTCTGACAGGTAGTCGCCGTTGAGATTCGTGGTAGCAATCACATCGAACTCATCCGGACGCAACAACATGAGCTGGAACATAATGTCGGCGATACGGTCCTTGATGATGACCTTTCCTTCCGGACACTTGCCATCATATTTGTCCCACAGCTCCTGTTCGGTAATCGTCTGGTCACCGAATTCTTCCGCGATGAGCTGATAACCCCAGTTGCGGAAGGCCCCCTCGGTGAATTTCATGATATTGCCCTTGTGTACCAGGGTAACGCTTTCCCTGCCCTTGTCGATGGCGTACTCGATGGCCTTGCGCACCAGGCGCCGGGTGCCAAAGGGACTGATGGGTTTGATGCCTATTCCGGCCTCATCAAAGAAAGTCGCGCCCATTTCCTCCTTGAGGAATTTGGCGACCTTTTCAGCTTCCGGGGAGCCTGATTCGTACTCGATACCCGCGTACACGTCTTCGGTGTTCTCGCGGAACAGCACGATATCCACTTTCTCGGGGTGTTTCAGTGGAGACGGGACGCCCTTGATATGACGCACCGGGCGAACACAGGCGTACAGATCCAGGTCCTGGCGCAGCGATACATTGAGCGAACGGAAACCGCCGCCCACCGGCGTGGTCAGCGGCCCTTTGATGGCCACGATCAGTTCCCGAATAGCTTCCAGGGTTTCGGCAGGGAAGTAGTCACCGTCATAGATTCCCGCGGCCTTCTCCCCAAGATACAACTCCGCCCAGTGGACCTTTCTTTTCCCCCCGTAGGCCTTTTCAACCGCCGCTTCCCAGATTCGCTGGCTGGCCCTGGTGATATCCGGCCCGATACCATCGCCTTCCACAAACCCGAGAATCGGGTTGTCCGAGACCTTTAGCCGGCCATCGACAATCCTGATCTTTTCACCCCGCTCCGGAAAACGAATGTGTTCGTACGCCATGACGGCTCCTTCCATCAAAAAGGGGACAGTTCCCTCATTTCCAGCCGGAATATACGGAAAAACGGGAACTGTAACCTCATTTCCAGTCAAAACAAGGGGAAATGAGGGAACTGTCCCCTTTTAGACTCTGAGTTCTAATGAGGGAACTGTCCCCTTTTTAGACTGCGTCGGCCGCCGAGGAGACCTGTTCCCGGCGCTCTTCTTTGGCCTTGTCGGAGCGAATCAGCTCCAGTTGTTTCAGATAATGCCTGTCAATCCCGGTGACGTACTCCCCGGAAAAACAGGAGGTGTCAAAACCATCCACCTTCTGGCTGCCTTCCCGGCACGCTGAAATCAGGTCTTCCAGATCCTGGTAGATCAACCAGTCGGCGCCCAGTTCCTTTTCGATCTCGGCTTCCGTGCGGCCATGGCCCACCAGCTCCTCCCGGGTAGGCATATCGATGCCATAGACGTTGGCATAACGTACCGGCGGCGCCGCCGAGGCGAAGTACACCTTTTTCGCGCCCGCTTTGCGGGCCATCTGGATGATCTGCCTGGAGGTGTTTCCCCTGACGATCGAATCATCCACCAGCAACACGTTCTTCCCCCTCAGTTCCAGATCGATGGCATTGAGCTTGCGGCGGACCGAAGCCTTGCGTATCTTTTGCCCCGGCATGATGAAGGTCCGGCCGATGTAACGGTTCTTGATGAACCCTTCCCGATACTTGACGCCGAGCCGGTGAGCCAGGGGCAGCGCCGCGGTCCGACTGGTGTCGGGGATCGGAATCACCACGTCAATATCGTGATCAGGACGCTGACGCAGAATCTTGTCCGCCAGCCGCTCTCCCATGCGCAACCGGGCCTTGTATACGGAGATATCGTCGATTAACGAATCGGGGCGGGCCAGATAGACATACTCAAAAATACAGGGGAAATGCCTGGGGCGATCGGCGCACTGTTGCGTCTCCAGTTTTCCGTCAAAACTGACGAAAACCGCCTCGCCCGGGTCTACATCGCGCACTAGCTCGAAACCCAGCACATCAAGCGCGACACTTTCCGAAGCAATGCAGTACTCCGGGCCTTCATCGGTCTGCCGCTGGCCAAACACCATGGGGCGAATCCCGTAGGGGTCCCGGAACGCGACGATGCCGTAGCCTGCCAGCAGCGTAATCGCCGCATAGGCGCCGCGCACCCGCCGGTGCACGCCGGCAATGGCACTAAAGATGTCGCGCGCGCCAAGCCGTAAACGGTTCTGCCGCGCCAACTCGTGAGCGAAAATATTGAGCAGGACTTCAGAATCCGACGAGGTGTTCAGATGACGGCGGTCTTCGAGAAACAGCTCCTTCTGAAGTTCGGCGGTATTGATCAGGTTGCCGTTGTGGGCAAGCGCCACTCCGTACGGCGAATTCACATAGAAGGGTTGGGCTTCAACCGCGCTGTCACAGCCCGCGGTGGGATAGCGCACGTGTCCTATTCCAGCGTTGCCGGTCAGAGCCGCGATGTCATCGATCTGAAACACGTCCCTGACCAGACCAGTGGTTTTGTGCAGATGAACCCGGCTGCCATCCCAGGTCATCATACCCGCGGCATCCTGACCGCGATGTTGCAGAACCGTCAAGCCGTCATACAGAACTTGGGCTACCGGGGAACGCGCTACGATGCCAATGATGCCGCACATATCCAGACCTCAGGTTTCCGTTTGCTCCGGCGGACCCGGCAGGTTCTCCAGCAAGTCTTCCGGGAAATACTCCCTGACCCATTCCGCGCCCGATTCGAAATAAGGTATCAACCGCGATCCCTGCCACCAGTCCTCTTGCGCGATCGTGGTGAATCCCACCAGTAACACCAGCACCAACACCACGGCGGCGCCTCTCAGCGTCCCGAAAAGCATCCCCAGCATTCGATCGGTACCGCTGATTCCGCCTTTCTCGACGGCCTTGCCGACGATGTAATTGAGAAAACCCCCCAACAGCATCACCACCATGAACAGACCGCCAAAAGCCACCAGTACCCGCACCGGTCCACTGGAAATCCATTGCTCGAGAAAGGCGGCGACAGGTTCAGTAAAAACAAAAGCGATGACAAAAGCCAGCACCCAGACCAGAAACGCCATCACCTCCCGAATGAATCCGCGCACCAACCCGAGCACGATGGAAATGATCAGGATACCCGCGACGATGATGTCGGCCCAGTTGATGGTCATGACGAATCCGTCAGCACGAGGCCGTCCACATCAAATTTTTCCTTGATCTCGTTGCGTACGGCTTCCGCCCGGGAACGATCCTGTTCCGGGCCGAGCCGGACACGGTAACGCGGTTCGTCATCTTCGTTGACCGACTCTACGAAGGCGGTATACCCCGCTTCCCGGAAGCGATCACGAAAAGCAACCGCGTTTTCTTTTTCCTTGAAACTGCCGACCTGCACCACCCACCAGGTAGTCAGATCGCCAGCCATGGCTTCGGTGGGCGTGTTCTGCGCCGGTACGGGTGTGTGCGTGATCGCGGGTGATGGCGTCCGGTTCTGAGCGGGCCGGGAATCAGCTTCCTGCGGTGACTGCGTTCCCGCCACCGGTTCCAGTGGAAGCACGCGCGTATGCACCGGACGATTCGGGCGCGGCGGGATTTCCAGGGCCGTCATCTCGGTACCCAGATCCGGGGGGCCATCCAGAATCATGGGGATGAATATGACGCCGACAGCAACCAGCACCGCGGCGCCAACGAGTCGTTGTTTGAGAGCGTCGTCCATGCCCATGGCGGATTATATGTCCTGCTCCATCGCTTCGGCCACGATTCTGAACGAACCGAAGACCACGACCCGGTCCCCGGGAGCCGCCTCGTCCAGGGCGGCCTCGAGGGCATCCCGCACCCTGGCATGCTCCCGGACCTCCGCATCGGGCCGTACGGCCCGGATTGAAGCCGCCGCTGCCTTCACCCCAAGGGCCCGGGGATCGTCAAAAGTCGTGACTTTCCACGCGTCCACCGCGTCCATCGCGTTCGCTACCATCCCTTCCACATCCTTGTCCGCCATACAGGCGAATACCGAGTACTGTCGACCACGGCCGGGGCGCCCCAGTTCCCCAAACAGCGCCCGCACCGCGTCCGGGTTATGCGCCACGTCGAAGACCAGTTCCACGCCGGGCTGGCGCCGCTGGCGGAGGCGTTGTTGGCGCCCGGCCAGAGTCACCGTGGCCAGGCTCCTGGCAACCCCCGCCGCATCCACCCTCATTCGCTCTTTCAGGCGATGCACCACCATCAAAACGGCGCTGGCGTTATCCCGCTGGAATACGCCCGGGATGCCGGGAGCAGGCAGATCGTCCAGGATCGTTGAGCCGCTTTTCCAGGCCCAACGATCATCGTTGCTTTGCCGGTCGTCCTGCCAGTCGAAATCCCTGCCGAGGACAAGGAGTTCACTGCCGATGGCTTGTGCATGGGCAAGCAGGGAACGCGGCGGGTCGCGGTCGACGCAGACACCGGGCCGATCCGGGCGCAAAATACCGGCTTTTTCGCGCCCGATGGACTCCCGGTCGCTGCCCAGCCAGTCCTGATGGTCCAGCGAAACCCGGGTGATCAGCGAGATATCCGCGTCAACCATGTTGACCGCGTCGAGCCGCCCACCCAGCCCGACTTCGAGGATAGCCACCTCCAGCTCCGCCAGGCCAAAAAGGTCCAGGGCAGCCAGCGTGCCGAATTCGAAATATGACAGAGAAACCTCGGCCCGAGCGTCATCCACCCGCTGGAACGCCGCGCAAAGCGCTTCGTCTTCCACTTCCTTTCCGCAAATCCGGATGCGCTCGTTGTAGCGCAGCAGATGTGGAGACGTATAGGCGCCGGTACGAAACCCGGCATCGAGCAGCAGCCGTTCCAGCATCGCCACGCAGGAGCCCTTGCCATTCGTGCCGGCGACAACGATGACCGTCGGGGCAGGTTTTGGCAGCCCCATTTCCCCGGCCACTGCCGCCACGCGATCGAGGCCCAGATCAATGGAACGGGGGTGAAGGCTCTCCTGCCAGGCGAGCCATTCATTGAGTGTCAGAAAGCGCAATGAGGCTTTATCAGGGAGCCGTACGGCCCATGAGGATAGCCAGCAACGACCCGATCCGGTCACGCAATTCCCGGCGGTCCACGATCATGTCGATCGCGCCCTTTTCGAGCAGGAACTCACTGCGCTGAAAACCTTCAGGAAGCTTCTCACGCACGGTCTGCTCGATCACACGAGGACCGGCAAATCCGATAAGCGCGCGGGGTTCAGCGATATTCACATCCCCCAGCATCGCCAGGCTGGCGGACACACCACCGGTCGTTGGGTGCGTCAGTACCGATACATAGGGGATACCCGCCTGGGACAGACGCGAGAGCACCGCCGACGTCTTGGCCATCTGCATCAGGGAAAACAGACCCTCTTGCATCCGCGCCCCGCCGCTCGCGGAAAAACACACCAGCGGCATGCGCTCCTGAAGGCAGGCATTCACTCCCCGAACAAATTTTTCTCCCACAACCGAACCCATGGACCCACCCATGAATTTGAACTCGAAGGCTGCCACCATGATGGGCATTCCCTTGAGGCGCCCTTTCACGACGATCAGAGCATCTTTCTCACCGGTTTTTTTCTGGCTCTGGGCGATCCGTTCCTTATACCGCTTGCTGTCCTTGAACTTGAGTATATCGATCGGTTCGAGATCGGCGGCAATTTCCACCATCTCACCTTCATCAAGAAAGCTGGCAATGCGTTCGCGTGCCGACATGGGCATGTGATGGCCGCATTTCGGGCACACGCCCAGACCGCGCTCCACTTCCGGGCGATACAGCACCGCACCGCAGCCATCACACTTGGACCACAGTCCTTCGGGTACGGCACGCTTGTTCCCGCCTTCGGTGCGGATCTTTGCGGGGAGGAGTTTCTTGAACCAGGACATATAGTGTTTGAGGCCGTTCCCTCGGGCGGGGAACCGGGATTATAGAACACCTCGTTCGCCGGCCACGCTCGGGGCATCGAGCCCGGCCCTGATTTCGGATACCAGCGCCGCCGCAGCCTTCACTGCTTCGGGATCCCCGCGCTCGCCGAGACGTGCAACCAGCGCGCTGCCCACGATGATCAGGTCAGCCCCGGCGGCGAGCACGACGGCTGATTCTGCGTCCTTTATGCCGAAGCCCACTCCGACCGGAAGATCGGTCATCCCGCGTATCTGCTGCACCCGGGCGACCACCGTATCGGGTATCAGGGAATCGGCCCCGGTAACGCCGGTCAGCGCCACGTAATAAAGAAAGCCGCTGCCCTGTCCGGCAATCAGACGCACCCGGTCGTCGGTCGTTGTGGGCGACAGCAAGTAGATCTGGCAAAGCTCTTTTGCCTTGAGCGCGGCGTTGAGTTCACCGCTTTCTTCCGGCGGACAATCCACGACGAGTACGCCATCCGCGCCGGCTTCGGCGGCTCGCGCGGCGAACGCACCCGTGCCCATCGTCTCGATGGGGTTGAGATAACCCATCAGGATGACGGGCGTCGTGACGTCGCGTTCGCGGAACCGGCGCAGCATTTTGAAAACAGTGCCTGACGAAACCCCGTGCCCCAGGGCTGTTTCGCAGGCGCGCTGGATGACGGGCCCATCCGCCATGGGATCAGAAAAGGGCACGCCCAGTTCCAGCAGATCGGCGCCGGCCGCCACCAGTTCATGCATGATGCCCACGGTCATGTCCGGATGGGGATGGCCGGCGGTCACATAGGCCACGATTGCCGTTGTGCCGGCTTTTTTGCCCGCGGCGCGCAAGGCGTCGAGCCTCGTCACGATACGATTCACAACGCGACCCCGTCAATATCGGCCACGGTCTGCACGTCCTTGTCGCCGCGACCGGACAGATTCACCAGGATCACGGCACCGGGACCCATGTCACGCGCCAATGTTCTGGCGTAAGCCAGTGCATGGCTGGATTCCAGCGCCGGCATGATGCCTTCGGTCACCGTGAGCTCATGAAAGGCGGCCAGCGCGTCGTCATCCGTCACGGCGACATACTCGGCCCGTCCGCTGTCCTTGAGCCAGGCGTGTTCCGGCCCAACGCCCGGATAGTCGAGCCCCGCCGACACGGAATGGGTTTCGCTGATCTGCCCGTCAGCATCTGAAAGCAGGTAGCTGCGGCTGCCGTGGAGCACGCCGGGTTGTCCCGCGCACAACGATGCCGCGTGTTCCCCGGTTTCCAGACCGGCGCCGGCTGCCTCGACGCCCACGAGTTTTACATCGTCATCCAGAAAACCGTGAAACAACCCGATGGCGTTGGAACCACCGCCCACACAGGCCACCGCCACATCGGGCAATCGTCCGGTCTGCTCGATCATTTGGGCTCGCGCCTCCCGCCCGATGACTGCCTGAAATTCCCGGACCATAACGGGATAGGGGTGCGGACCGGCCACGGTACCGATAATGTAAAAGGTGTCGTGTACGTTGCTTACCCAGTCCCGCAACGCTTCATTGAGTGCGTCCTTCAGAGTTTTGGACCCGGATTCAACGGGAATAACTTCCGCACCCAGAAGGCGCATGCGGTACACATTGATGGCCTGCCGGACCATGTCCACACGACCCATGTAGACGACGCAGTCCAGGCCGAAACGGGCCGCCACTGTCGCCGACGCCACACCATGTTGACCGGCGCCGGTTTCTGCAATGACCCTGCCCTTGCCCATGCGGCGAGCCAGCAGGGCCTGACCAACGGTGTTGTTGATCTTATGCGCGCCGGTGTGATTGAGATCTTCGCGTTTGAGCCAGATGTCCGCACCACCAATCTTCCGGCTCCAGCGTTGGGCGAAATAGACCGGTGACGGCCGTCCGACGAAATGTTTCAGGTCCGATTCGAGTTCCTGAACGAACTCCGGATCCATCCGGTACCGTTCCCAGGCATCACGCAGCTCTTCCAGTGGGCCGACCAGGGTTTCGGCCACAAAGGTGCCACCCCAGGGGCCGAAGTGACCACGGGCATCGGGCAGGCTTGCTGTGTCAGGCCGTTTCGCCATCGGCCGCCCTTACTTGCTTTATGAAGTTTTTCACGCGCCGCGGGTCCTTGATTCCGGGTTCACTCTCCACACCGCTGCTCGTGTCCACGGCGAACGGCCTGAGTTGCCGGATTGCATCGCCCACGTTGTGTTCGTTGAGGCCCCCCGCCAGGATCACCGGGCCAGGCATATCGGCCGGAACCAGTTTCCAGTCGAACACCGCGCCGGTTCCTCCGGGTTCGCCAGGCCGATGCGCATCCAGGAGAAACGCGAACGCATCCCCATAGTCCAGGGCGGCTCGGTCCGCCTGCACACCCTGGGTCATGGGCAGTGCCTTGATGTAGGGCAGGCCCCAACGCGCGCAGTCTGCAGCGGGCTCCCGACCGTGGAACTGTAGCAGATGCAAAGATACCTCCCGCAACACTTTATCAATCTGTTCCGGCGCGCTATCCATGAATAACCCCACGGTTTTCACGGACGGCGGCGTCGCCTCGACGATCTCCCGGGCGCGCGTCAACTCGACCCGCCGTGGACTCTCGGCAAACACCAGACCGATCGCATCGGCCCCTGCCCGGGCGACATGCTCCATGTCGCCGACGCTGGTGATGCCACAGATCTTGATAAGGGTACTCATGAACTCAATACACGGGACCTCAATACACCAGTTCGGGCCCGTCCGGCAATTCGAAGTGCTCAGGATAACGGACCCTGACGAGGTATAACCCGGCGGCGGGTGCGGTCATCCCCGCGCTCGCCCGATCCCGTGCGTCGAGCACTTCACGCATCGACTCCACCGGCCTGTCACCGGTACCGATCCTGAGCAAAGTGCCAACGATGTTTCGCACCATATGGTGCAGAAAGGCATTGGCTTCGATTTCTAGAATTACATGATCACCCCGTCGCGTCACCGCAATGCGGTGCACCGTTCGCACCGGTTGCTTCGCCTGACAGGCTACGGCCCGAAACGAAGTAAAATCGTGTTCCCCCAGTAACGCGATTGCGGCCTGGTCCATGTGTCCGGCATCCAGCGGCTTTGGGAACCAGGCTACGCGGTTTTGCTGAAGCGCCGGACGCACCCACCGGTTGAGAATCACGTAGCGATAGACCCGGGACAGTGCCGAAAAACGTGCATGAAAATCATCCGCTACGGCGGTGGTTCCATGTACCGTGATGTCTGCAGGTAAATTGACGTTGGTTCCCAGCGTCCACGAACGCGCGCTGCGTCGCGCGTCGGTGTCGAAATGAAATACCTGAGCGACGGCATGGACGCCGGCGTCCGTGCGACCGGCGGCGGTCACTTTCACCGGATGGTCGGCCACCTGTGACACGGCATCTTCCACCGCGCCTTGCACCGTAGGCGTTCCCTCCTGGACCTGCCAGCCCTGGAAAGCGGTCCCGTCGTATTCCACTACACCCGCGATTCGCATAACGACTACAAGGCGACGATCAGGGCAGCACCACCCGCCAGCAAGGCAGGAAACAACCATTGCGCGGCCGGTGGCGCAGCTACTTCGGGCAGTTCGATGCTGCCGCTTTGTTCGGAACTATTGCGTTCAACGGCAACGACACGTTCGGCGCCCAGCACCGCGGCCCGGGCGATGAAACCCTCCGGGCTCACACCCGAATCCCGACTCGGCAGCCCCCGGGCGGTGAGAACCGCCTCCAGGGTCAGACTCAGACGCAACGCGAAAGAACGGGTCGGCAATCCGAAAAAAGAAAAAGGTTGCAACAACCAGATCAACCCGGCCGCCAGCGCCTCTCGCGGCGTGGTATTCACCATCAAGGAAGCGGCAAGCGCAATCACCGCCAGCGCCCCGGCACGCAACAACCCCGCCTGGACGCCTTCCCGGGTCGGGGACGCGTCACCCCAGGCGGGTACGAGAGGCGTCCCTGGCGTAAGCCACAGGTAAATAATCGCGATGGACAAAAGCAACCAGCGCAAGCGCAGCAACCCACGCCAGACGGCCCTGAGAACCTGCGCATCCTGCAGACTGCAAGCGAACAGG
>Ga0114950_10003192_pt1 | contig 12629 bp, 15 predicted proteins | sample N075metaG_FD_83503 | JGI IMG/M metagenome (GOLD analysis project Ga0114950, IMG submission 83503) | Deep subsurface microbial communities from Kermadec Trench to uncover new lineages of life (NeLLi) - N075 metaG | ecosystem: Environmental > Aquatic > Marine > Ocean trench > Sediment | place...
CCGGTCGGCCTGCTTCTCATGGCATCCGCAGGAAGAAGCCCCTCTGCAATCAGTTCTTCAATAACTTCGTTCCGTACGTCGCTGTCTTTAGAGGCATCGTCGTCCGACTGCTGAGCTTGCTCGTCTGTCGGCTCAAAAAAGATTCCAAAGTTTTCCTTCGGATCAAAAAGAAGCACCAGGAAAAACAAGATACTTAGTACAAGGTAAGTGCGAAAAGGCGGCATAAAGCGAGTTCGCCTGCCCTGCAGGTACTCATAGGTCAGCTTGCCGGGGCGGACCAGTAGCGGACCCAGCGTTCTCCAGATTCTCGAGTCGAGTTCGAACAGGTCACCGAATGCGTCGCTCAGCAATTCCCACATGCTGATCAGCCGGCTCCGTGCGCGTTGCCCGCAGTTGCCGCAATATTGTCCACTCAAGGCTATGCCGCAATTCAGGCAGTTTTCGATCCCCACGACGTGGCCATCTGCAATGTCTGTTTCGCGGAGGATTCGGCGAGTGGCCGTAAACTGATCGCCGAAACGATCGATACCGGACTGGCGCATCTCAGCCGATCGGTCGGCCAGGTAAGCATCCAGGTGGCCTTCGCTTTCGAGAATATACTGGGTTACGCGTTGCGCGTTGCCATCCTCATCGTCGTCCAGGGCAAATACATTTGCGCTGACGAATCCCGGAATCGCCAGCATTTCTTCAACATGGTTGGCAAGCCAGCCGTCAAACGTATCAACGATGTCACGCGCTATCGTTAGCGTGACTTCATAAATTAGTCCTGAGCTGACAGACATTCTTCACCCCGTGTTGTTGTCCCGGCATCCGCTCTCAGACGATTCCCGGAGGCGCGATGTTAACTCGCTTTTTTCTTTTTCCTGCGGCTTGTATTCGCAACCTTTTTCTTGCTGGCAACTTTCTTTTTCGTTTTTCGACTCGTTTTCGTCGGCCTGGATTTCGGCTTGGCGCTGGCCGTCTTTTCGACTGAGCCGGACCGGCCAAAGTCCTCGGGCGCAAAGTCGTCAACTGCCAGGAGGTCGAGCACCTTTTGATGGTAGTCGCGCATCTGACTCGCTTCCGCTTTGCTGATTATATCGGCACTTTCTGCTTCATCAATTTGCTGGCCCAGGTAGGTCGAATGGATAAGCCCGTCCTTTTGAGCCTGCCGCACTTTGTTCTCGAGCGGGGCCATCGCTTCGGACAGAAGCAACGCTTCTTGCAACAGACCGAGCGGATTGCCGGGCTCCAATGTCGTATAAGCTTGTTGGCTCAAGCGATCGCGAGCTTCGCCGCTGTGCGTCATCAAGTCCACAACTTTGCGTCCCAGTTCATCCGACGGTGCCGAATAGGTGCGTCCTCTTGGGAAAATAAAGATACGCAACATCATTGCAATCGGTCGGTTCGGGAAGTTTTGCAGGAAACTGTGCAACTGCTCCTGCGCGTGGTACATCAGCGTTCGTACGGACCACTCCACCAGCGGCAGGTCACTCGCGCGTCTCCCCTGATTCTCAAAGTGTTTGAGAACCGTTGATGCAAGATACATTGAGCTAAGTACGTCACCCAGACGCGCAGACAATAATTCCTTGATCTTGAGTTTGCCGCCAAGCGTCAACATTGCGAAGTCGGACGCCAGCGCGAATGCCGCGCTGTAACGGTTGATGTTCTGATAATAACGGCGCGTCGGTGTATTCAGTGGAACGCTACTGAACTTGGCATGCGTCAACGCCAGGAAAAACGCTCTTGCGGCGTTACTGATTGCATAGCCGATATGCGAAAACAGGGCATCGTCAAATTCGGTCAGGCCACGCTCCTCGTTTTCATTTTGAGCGGCCTCCAATTCGCGCAGCACGAACGGATGGCAGCGAATCGCGCCCTGGCCAAAAATTATCAGGCTGCGAGTGAGGATATTTGCACCCTCGACCGTAATTGCGATTGGCGTTGCCATGTAACCACGAGCAACGTAATTCTTCGGTCCCATCATGATGGCTTTGCCGCCGTGAACGTCCATGGTGTCATTCGCGACTTTTCGACCAAGCTCAGTGCAGTGATACTTGAGAATTGCGGATGGCACTGCCGGCTTTTCTCCCTGATCGATGGCGCCGGCGGTTACTGCTACTGCGGCGTTCATGATGTATGTGTGGCCACCGATGCGCGCGAGGGCTTCGCCAACACCATCAAATTTGGCAATCGATATGCCGAATTGCTTGCGGAGCGTTGTGTATGCGCCGGATGACCATGAAGCAGCCTGGCTTCCGCCTGCTGCGCTCGACGGAAGTGTAATAGCGCGCCCCACGGCAAGGAGCTCGACCAGCATTTTCCAGCCTTTGCCGGCCATTTCCTGACCGCCGATGATGTAATCGAGTGGCACGAAAACATTTTCACCGGTTGTCGGACCATTCTGGAATGCAATATTCAGCGGATTGTGGCGGCGGCCAACGGTCACGCCTTCTGTATCGGTCGGGATCAGTGCTGCTGTAATGCCGTATTCGTCCTGGTCGCCAATAAGGTGGTCCGGGTCATACAATTTGAAAGCAAGTCCTAGCACCGTGGCGACTGGCGCCAGTGTGATGTAGCGCTTGTCCCAGTTCAGCAGGATTCCGGTTATCTGCTTGCCCTGCCAAGTTCCCTTGCAAACGACGCCGTTGTCGATAAGCGCCGCCGCGTCCGATCCGGCATGCGGCGAGGTCAGCGCGAAACAGGGTATTTCATCGCCGCTTGCCAGCGACGGCAGGTATCGGTCTTTTTGCTCTTCGGTACCGTAGTGCAACAAAAGCTCCGCCGGACCTAATGAGTTCGGTACGCCGACGGTTGATGATGCCGTGGTATTTCTACTCGCCAGTTTTGTAATGACCATGGCGTTGGCGTAAGCGGAAAACTCCAGTCCACCGTAATGCTTTGGAATGATCATTGCGAAAAACCGATGCTTTTTAATGAATGCCCAGACCTCGGGGGGCATGTCGCTGCGATGGTGTGAGATATCCCAGTCGTCGAGCATGCGGCAAAGTTCTTCGCACGGGCCGTCCATGAAAGCCTGCTCTTCGTCTGACAACACGGGCGCTGGAGAGGACATCAGCTTGTTCCAGTCCGGCATGCCGGAAAACAGCTCGCCGTCCCACCAGACGCTGCCCGCCTCAAGTGCCTCGCGCTCTGTGTTGGACATTGACGGCAGCATTTTGCGATAAATGGCGAGGGCTGGCCTGGAAATTTTCTCGCGGCGAAAGTCTTCGAGGTTGGCAATGATAAACGGTACAAATGCGAGCCACAGGAAGATCAACCAAAGTGCGGATGCAGAACCAAACAAAGAGTAAGCGACGAGCGCTGCGCCGAGCGCAATGCTGGAAGCAAGCAGGTTAATGCGGTTATACGCCAGGTAAATTCCACCACCGGCAAATACCAGAAACCAAAATACACCGACAACAAAACTGGACAAAATATTTACCTCGTTATTGCAAGCAAGACCGCCTTACAGCAGGTGTTCGATAGCGGCCCGCTCTTCTCTTAGCTCAGACTCCGTTGCCTGCATTCGTTCACGGCTAAAGTCGCTGATTTCGAGTCCCTGCACAATCTCATACTGACCGTTGCTGCAGCGTACAGGGTAAGAATAGATTACGCCTTCTTCGATACCGTAGCTGCCGTCAGCAGGGATAGCCATGCTGACCCAGTTGTCATCAGGGGTTCCCAGCGTCCAGTCATGCATATGATCAATGGCAGCCGATGCGGCGGATGCGGCCGACGAGGCGCCCCTGGCCTTGATTATCGCGGCGCCACGTTGTTGTACTGTTGGAATAAAGTCGTCAGCAATCCAGTCATTGTCTACAAGGTCCAACGCGGCTTTTCCGGCGACCGTTGCATGATAAATATCCGGGTACTGGGTGGCCGAATGATTGCCCCAGATGGTCAGTTGTCTGACGTCGCTATTGTGCTTGCCGGTCTTGGAAGCCAGTTGCGCGGTTGCTCGATTGTGATCGAGTCGGGTCATTGCGCTGAAGTTTGCAGGATTAATATCCGGTGCGTTGCAGCGCGTTATCAGTGCATTGGTATTTGCCGGGTTGCCAACCACCAGGATGTGAATGTCCCGGCTTGCGTGCTCGTTTATCGCCTTACCCTGGCCAGAGAAAATTTGCGCGTTCGCTTCAAGAAGGTCTTTGCGTTCCATTCCAGGACCACGTGGCCTGGCGCCAACCAGCAGAGCATACTCCGCATCTTTAAATGCAGTGTTTGCGTCATCGGTCGCAACGACTCCGGCGAGTGCGCCAAAGGCGCAATCGTCAAGCTCCATCACAACGCCTTGCAGCGCCTCCATCGCGGGCGTGATTTCGAGCAACTGCAAAATAACCGGTTGATCTGCACCGAGCATTTGTCCTGAGGCGATGCGAAATGCAAGTTGATAGCCAATCTGGCCGGCGGCGCCGGTTATGGTGACGCGAACGGGATTTTTCATTTTATAGGTCCTGATTTCTGGTCTTTGAGACTTGAGAGTTAAGTTCCGGGGCGGGCGATTCTATCAGCCAGCCGATCTGGAGACTATTCTACTCGGCCGGTAAGAAATCGGGATACGTATTTGTCAGTAACTCGCGCTCATGCGCCGCCGCGTCATGGCGTCCATTTCTCTCAAGGTCTGTGACGCAGGCCCACCAGAGCTCCGCCGAGGCTCTGCGTTCCTTACCACAAGACCGGGCCGGCTTAAGTTTCGTGGTATCCGTCGTCGGTTGCCGGAGCAAATCCTCGGTCATGTTCCGCTCGCTCTGTTTCATCTGCTCCTGAATATGCTTGGCATTGGCATCGACTACTGCGGACGTATTACCGGCGCCGGCACTTGCATCGCCTGGTCCCGATATGCCATTGCTCGAGTTCAGTGCTGTACCGGTCAACACGCTATCAAACTGCAGCACGATGCCAAGAGCCAGGACCAGGGTTGCAGCAAAGGCAAGCGGGCGTCTAAAGGAATAGAGGTAGCCGGCGATACCCCGCGTTTGTCTTGTCTCGTCCGCGGCGTTTCTCAGCACTATATCGTCGAGTCGTGAGGGAGGAATCTCTGTGGCTATCTCTCGATAGGCGGCCGAGACTGTCGCATCAGTAATCGATGAATGTTCATTATTCGGATTCATATCGTCACTCCTGCAAGCGTCCCTGTTTCCCCTCGACTGAATTCATCGTGGCATCGAGCATGGCATTCTTCAGTTTCCTGACGGCATAACGCAGCCGGCTCTTGACGGTCTCCCGGGGCGCGCCGGTAACGAACGCGATCGTGTCGAGACTGAGGCCCGCTTCCTCGTGCAGCAGGAATACATCGCGTTGCTCGTCAGGTAAGAGCAGCAGTGCCGATTCGAGTCGCGCGCGCGCTTTGCCTTTGTCCACAATCACGGCCTGTTCGTCGGCGGGGTGGGCTGTGGCGTCCGGGTCTGCGACGGACTCAACATCGTGTCGTTTGTTACGTCGAATGCTATCGATAAAGCAGTTGTGCGCTACCCGATATAAGAACGTGGTGAACTTCGCCCTCGGCTGATAACGGCTCCTCGAGCGGACAATTTTTGACCAGGTCTCCTGGTACAGGTCCTCTGCCGTGTGCTGATTCCGGCACAGGCGCAACAAATAGCGGTAGAGCGCATCGTTATGACGGCGATACAAGACCTCAAACGCGCTCGTGTCGCCATCCTTGTAGCGCAGCATTAACGCCGTATCATCCGCTGGATTACGCATGACAGGAGCATAGGCGAGGTTGGTGCTGCTTGAAAGCAGCAAGCCGGATTGACCTGCGAGCCCGGTCAGGCGATGAGCGCATAAATAAGTCACTGATTACTAAAAAGAATTCCGATAATGCGGTACTTATTAAACGTGGCTTTGCCCTGCGGGGGGTTAGAAACGAGGAACTATCCCTTGCAAATCGACCTTCTAGTGTTATAGTCAACTACAACACTAATTCACCCCTTGGCGGATTATCGCCGGGGCGGAGGAATTGACCATGAAATTAATCACACCCAAAACGATAAACAGCATTGTCGGCTTGTCTGTGCTTGCGATGTTTACCGTCGCAATCGTGGCAGGCCAGGCGCGGTCAAATAGAGACGCGTCGGCATTGTCTCGTCTCGCGACCAATGTCGAGTTAACCGTGGTTACCGTAAAAATGGACGCACCCGTCGAATCCAAACCGGCGAAACGCTGATGACAATACAGACGTTGGATTGTTAATGGACCCAAAGTGGAATGAAGATCAGCCGATCTACCGCCAGTTGCGGGATCGCGTCGTCGCAATGATTCTCGAGGAAGTCCTTGCTGAAGGCGACGCGCTGCCGTCTGTGCGCAACGTCGCAGCCGAGTACCGGTTGAATCCACTGACCGTGTTGAAGGGATACCAGGAACTGGTTGATCAGGGGCTCGTCGAGAAAAAACGCGGACGCGGCATGTTTGTTATCGAAGGCGCCAGGGTAAGGCTGCTGAAAGTTGAACGGCAGCGATTTCTGGACAAGGAGTGGCCGGAGGTCATGGCGACCATCCGGCGTTTGCAGCTTGACATACAGACATTGCTTGACGCGATGCTTAAGTCCGGATCGTCTGACGGGGGAGACTCGGAATGAGTAGTGTTGTCATTGCAAAGCATGTATCCAAATCCTTCGGCTCGACGAAAGCGGTCGACGACGTCAGTTTTTCAATTGAGAAAGGGCGCATCACCGGGCTGATTGGGCCGAATGGCGCAGGCAAGACCACCTTGTTGAAAGCGCTTCTTGGACTGACTGATTGCGAGGGATCATTATCAGTATTGGGCCTGGATCCGTTCAGGCAGCGTAAGGAACTGATGCAGAACATCTGCTTTATCGCCGATGTCGCGGTTCTGCCACGCTGGATACGCGTTTCACAATTGCTGGATTTCGTCGAGGCCGTTCATCCCAATTTCTCCCGCAAGAAAGCGGAAGATTTGTTGCAGCCAACAAAAGTTTCTGCCGGGGCGAAAGTCAGGCAACTCTCGAAAGGCATGGTCACCCAGTTGCACTTGTCGATCATCACTGCCATCGATGCGAAATTGTTAATACTTGACGAGCCAACCCTCGGTCTCGACATTATTTTTCGTAAAGAGTTTTACGGTAATTTGTTGAACGACTATTTCGACGGTGAGCGCACTATCGTTATTACGACACACCAGGTCGAAGAAATCGAAAACCTGCTTACAGACGTGATGTTTATTAATGACGGCAGGATTATTCTGGACGCTAGTATGGAAGAATTGCCCGAGCAGTTTGCAGAGCTGATGACTTCGGGCGACAGCGCCGACGAGGCTCGCAAACTCAAGCCGATTTTCGAGCGCGAAGTCTTCGGCAAAAATATTTTGACCTTCGATGGAGTCCAACGCGAGAAACTGAGTGAATTTGGTGATGTACGGACGCCGAATATCGCCGATCTCTTTGTTGCAAAAATTAAAGGGGCGGCGTGATGATAGCTAATCAAGTAGCACTGATTCGCAGGGAGTTGTGGGAACATCGCTCGTTGTATGTAGTACCTGCAGTTTTAGGATTGGTTATCGTCCTTATTCAAATGACCGGCCAGACAGCAGTATCCGCATTCGGCACCCACATAGACATAGCACTGCTCGGGGCGACAAATATTGGCCCGAACGAACGCGGCGCCGTCATTTCGGTATTGCTGACGGTGTTGTCAGGACTGCTTGTGATGGCGATGCTGATTCTGACTGCTTTCTATTCCCTGGACTCGCTGTATGCAGAACGCAAGGACAGGAGCATTCTGTTCTGGCGGTCTATGCCGGTGACGGATGCGGAAACGGTTCTGTCGAAGCTGATCACTGCTGTCATCGTCATTCCCGTCATAACACTTGCGTTCATTGCAGCAACGCATCTGCTGGTGTTGTTTGTTTCAAGTATCTGGGTCGGAATGCGTGGCGCAAATGTGTGGCATCTTATCTGGAGCGCGGTGCCACTTCTGGATACCTGGAGTGCCACACTGATATTCATGGTTGCGCTTTCATTGTGGCTGTCCCCTTTCATAGGATGGTTCTTGCTGGTGTCGGCGTACACCAAGCGATCACCCATGCTGATGGCTATATTGCCGATCATCGTGTTGCCGATGCTGGAGCGCAGCATCATGAAAACAACGATGTTGTTCGACGCTTTGTTTGTTCGCACGGGTAACTTGCCAATCTACAGAGATATCGATCTGGAGGGGCTCCTCAGCAGTAAGGAGTCACTTCGAATGGCCGCAGAAAATGGCATCAGCCTGGTATCGATGCTGGATGTCGGCAGGTTCGTAACGAGTCCCGGATTATGGCTGGGCCTGACCGTCTGCGGGTTGTTCACTACAGCAGCAATGTATGTGCGGCGTTTTCGGGGCGATAGTTAAGTCAGCCAACATCAAGCTTGTGTTTCTTAACCTTGCCGCGTAACTGGTGATAGCTCAGGCCCAGTAACTCGGCCGCCACTTTCTGGTTGAAACGTGCTCGCTGCAAGCCCGCTTGCAGCAACTCCCGCTCGGCAGCGAGCATTCTGGCCTTGAAATCGACCGGAAACAGCGGCGGCACTTTCTCCAGCGACACCTTCTTCGTTACGGCCGTGACCGATTTGGATCCTTGCAGCTGGAATGGAGAATCAAATGGATCAAATGCGATATCGCCTACCTGCGATTCCTTGTCATCCGCACGATACACTGACCGCTCCACCGCATTCTTCAACTCCCTGACGTTGCCAGGCCAGTCATGTCGCAGAAGGGCAGACGATGCTGTCGCACTAAAGCCTGGAAAATAGGGCAGCTTAAGCTCACTGACCATGTTCAATGCGAAGGCATACGCGAGCGGCAATATGTCCTCGCCGCGTTCACGCAGTGGTGGAATAGTGATCACATCGAATGCGAGTCGATCGAGTAAGTCGTCGCGGAACTCACCCGTTGCCGCAAGCGCCCGCAGATCGGAATTGGTGGAGCCGACAATCCGAACGTCGACCTGCAGCGTGTCGCTGCCACCGACCCGCTGTAATTCGCCATACTCGATAACGCGCAGAATCTTTTCCTGCATGCGCAACGATATCGTCGACAGCTCGTCCAGCACTAAGGTGCCACCGTCCGCGCGCTCGAAGTGTCCGATGTGCGTACGTACAGCACCGGTGAAAGCACCCTCCTCATGACCGAACAGCTCGGACTCAAGAATGCTTTCAGTCAATGCAGCGCAATTGACCTTTACCAGGGGCTGCTCCCAACGTTGTGACAGGTAATGCAGTCGCGACGAAATCAGCTCCTTGCCCGTGCCACGCTCACCAACAACCAGCACCGGCCGGCTTAAGGGTGCTGCTCGTGATACGTGCTCGAGCATCGCAAGAAAAACAGGGGCCTCGCCAATAATGGGCTGAGCAGAGCGATCTACCATTGATCAAAATCCTTACTAAAGTGTGAAAAATAACAATAATTGGCGAAAAATACCACCTTCGAACCGCACAAACCTCGAATCTCTAGACAACTTGCTGTTTATAATCAACAAGTTATCGTGAACCATATTATTTGGCACGGAAGCTGCAGTGTAGTAAGCAGACTTTCCAAAAACACGAGGACACACCATGGGCATATTCACGAGATTCAGCGACATCGTGAACTCCAATATCAACGCCATTCTCGACAAGGCAGAGGATCCGGAGAAGATCGTTCGACTTATGATTCAGGAAATGGAGGACACGCTGGTTGAAGTGCGATCCGCCGCCGCAAGATCGATTGCAGACAAAAAAGACCTGAACCGCAGGCTCGAGTCGCTTGAAAAAGAACTGAACGAATGGGACGTAAAAGCGGAGCTGGCCATACGCAAGAACCGCGAAGACCTGGCGAAAGCAGCCCTGGTCGAGAAGTCCCGGGTCTCTGCGGCTGTCGAGATGATCAAATTCGACTATGCGGCAATCGATGAGGGACTGGGCAAGCTCAATGAGGACATCTCGCGGCTTGAGAGTAAACTGCAAGATGCGAAGGCCAGACAGAAATCATTGCTGGCGCGTCACAAAACGGCAAACAGTCGCCTGGCTGCGCGCAAGAAGATTCATGACTACAAAATCGAAGACGCAATGGTACGTTTCGAGCAGTACGCGCGGCGAATAGACGATGTTGAAGGATGCATCGAAGCATACGACTTAGGTCTGCCAAAAGACTTGAAGCACGAATTTGCCAGCCTGGAAGCAGAAGAGTCGGTCGCCCGTGAACTGAAAGAACTGAAACAGCGGCTGGCTGGCGACAACGCAACTGCTGCTACAACAAGTGAGGCCGACTAATTGGATGCATCGCTGGGACAACTGTTTTTAATCGCAGTAATCGTGCTGGTCCTTGTGCCGGCGCCGCTGTTCATCATTCTGCAATTTATTACCAAGTGGAGACAGTCGCGAGAAATTTCGACCGGCGATGAACAAATGCTGGACGACTTGTGGCAATTATCTCAGCGGATGGAAGAGCGGATCGAGTCGCTTGAGACGATTTTGGAAAATGAAGTTCCTTCAGTGGAGAAAAAAATATGAGCAGAGATAGGTGGAACCTCGACAATGGCCCTCTTCGCGGAATCTATCGCGACAGAGAAAACGGCTGGATCTTCGGCGTCTGTGCCGGCATCGCCGATTTCGCGAATTTTCGGGTTGGCACTGTTCGACTGATCGCAGTTATCTGCCTGTTCATTTTCTTCTGGCTTACCGTGTTGGTATACATCGCTGCCACATTGCTGTTTCGTACAAAGCCTCTGATTTATTCGGGCCGGCATGCTGAGTATGAGTTCTGGAGACGTCGCGCCTTCGATCAGCGCTGGACTCGTTCATGAACCGAAACGAACACTATCGTCGACGCCGCTTTGTCCGCAGTGCAGACAGGGCGGTGATAGCCGGAGTGTGTGCCGGTCTTGCCGACTACTTTGGCTTCAAATTGAAAGTGACCCGTTTACTGGCATTCATCGCCTTGATTATGGCGCCGCCAGTCACACTCATTGTGTATTTCAGCGCGGTATTTTTGATTCCGTCGGAGCATGATCCGGAGCGCCAACCTGGCCATGATCCGGCGTTCGATCGGGCACTACGTGCGGCCCCGAGGCAGACAATGAACGATGTTCGCAGGCGCTTTCAGAAGCTGGAGAGCCGATTGGCGCGCATGGAACGCTACGTGACGTCACCGCGTTTTAATCTTGACCAGGAATTTCGAAAACTATAATCAGCGGCACGTACTCGCTAAAGACAAAATTCAAGGGAAGATCAGATGAATGGTGTATTCCAATTTGTAGTTATCATCGTAATCGTGGTGAGCCTGAGCGAGTTGGCAAAAACTTACTTGAAGCAGCGCGCCAGGAAAACAGAACCGAATGAAGAACTAAATGAGACGCTTCTTAGGATCGACGAACTTGAAGAACGTATCAAGGTACTTGAACGCATCGTTACTGAGGACCGTTACGATCTTAAGAAAGAAATCGACGGTTTGTAGTGATGATAACTCATTGATTTAATGTGTTTTATCGCCGACTTTTCGATATAATCACAGGTTCCGATTCAATCACAAGGATGTGTCATGCGACCTGCAAATACGCCACGGAACCGTCTTCTTTCCATCGACGAACTCGATCACGGCATCGTCACTCTCTCCGCTCAAATCAATAAAGCCACGTACGGACTGCTGGTTCTTTAAGCGACCGGGTGGAATTGCCGTTCCGAGTTGCGGTTACCGCACACAAGACATGATTGACGATGATATCGGTGATGTTGGCAGCATCGACGACACCATCAGCAATCTTTCCGGTGCGGTTAAAAATCCTTCACGTCACGGATTGGTCGCATCGATGACGACCTCACATGCAGTGCCACCATAGAAATCGGCTGCAAATGACTGCGGACATCCAACGAGTCCACTAATTTCTTCGTGTAAGCATTTTTACCTCTGCCAGTCCCGTAACACTCTCGTCTGCGCTATGCCAAATGTTCGCGAGTGACCCGTACGCCTCTAGTGACGTTGTATCGTCACCGATTCTCGCTGCAGCGCGTGCCAGTCCGATCAAAGAATTGGCTCTGAGTTTGCTACGAGAAAGCTGATCCTGATAAGCAAGAATCGCCCCTGCGTTGTCCCCGAGTTCATACAAAACGTCACCAAGAAGTTCCGCCGTCGGCTTCGATATTCGTGGAGGGCCGTATCTAAAAGGCAGACTCGCTTGCACTTTGGCGGCCTCTCGCGCCATCGTCACAGCCTTTTCACCATCACCTTCTTTCAATGCAATTACCAATTGAACTTCCAGCTTCAGAATATCCACTTCCTTTTGGCTCAGGATGATCTCGGGGTTGGCTTCCTTCCCACCCATTTGAATTTTTGGCAATAAGCCACGGGCCTCGTCGAGATGACCTAATTGGGCGGCAGCATATGACTGCGCAAAATAGTAGTGAGGAGTCGGAACGTGAACGCTGTCGGGTGCAAGCCATTTGTCAGCTTCTTCCCATAATTCTGTATCAATCAAATAACGAGCGTACATTGCGCCGTAATAGGCTGGCTCACGCGGTAGCGGTTTGTCGCTGATTCTCTCCCGCGCCATCGTCAGCATTTCTCTTGCTTCATCCAGTCGCCCCTGCTGAAGACGGCCATAGTGAAGCCAGTATCGGTGATGCCATGCTTCTCGGCTTCGCGGCCCTTCTCCAACAGTTTTCGCAGACTCTACA
>Ga0114950_10003193_pt1 | contig 12629 bp, 11 predicted proteins | sample N075metaG_FD_83503 | JGI IMG/M metagenome (GOLD analysis project Ga0114950, IMG submission 83503) | Deep subsurface microbial communities from Kermadec Trench to uncover new lineages of life (NeLLi) - N075 metaG | ecosystem: Environmental > Aquatic > Marine > Ocean trench > Sediment | place...
CACTACTTCATGCTCGGCGACAACACCCAGGACTCCGCGGACAGCCGCGAGTGGCGGCTCGTGGGCCAGCGCGGCAGCGACGGCAAGGTCCACTTCGGCAACCGGCGGGGCAACGAGAACCCGCGCAAGGTCACCGGGCGGCCCGCGGGCACCGAGGTCTATTTCCGCGACTTGTACGGTGAACGCCACGTCTACCTCCAGTCGGAGATCGAATCGGTCGCGGGACCCGAGGCCCCGCTCGTGCCGCGCGCCCTGATCACGGGCCGCGCGATCCTCGTGTTCTGGCCGATCGTGCCCTCCCTGGACGTCTATCGCCTCAAGTGGATCCACTGATTCGCCCGGACGGCGTCCCATCGGCCCAAGTCACGATCCCAGCCCGACTTCGGACGCCATCTCGGGGTTGTCCACACGCCCGCCGGCGAACGGAGGTCCCGTGGGCCCTCAATTTGCAGGTCCTTCACAGGACCGCGAGAGGGGCCTGGGGGCGGCCGTCCACGATGCAACTCCCTAACTCAAACCGCTGTGTGATCAGCGCTTACGTCCGAAGAGCGCCCGGCGGTCCGTTCGCGAACGCCGATTCTCGGTCGCCGGCGAGCTCGCCCAAGGAAGTCGCATGGCGCGCAACCGTCCGGGCCGGACGAGCCTTCCCACAATTTGTCCACATATCGACAGGGGCGGAATCCACTCGCGGCTCCGCTCGCTCCCGTTGCCGGGAATCCGGTCGGGCCCCGACGCCCCTGCTACCGTGACCGCCATGACGGCCGCCGCTGAGCCCCACTCCGGTCCGATCCTCGCCGTGACCGGCCTCGTCAAGTCCTACAAGGGGCGCCGCGTGGTCGACGGCGTGAACTTCGAGGTCTCGGCCGGGGAGATCGTCGGCCTCCTCGGGCCGAACGGCGCGGGCAAGACGACGAGCTTCCGCATGACGGTCGGCCTCATCACGCCCGATGCCGGACGGGTGGAGCTGCGGGGCCGGGAGTGTACGCGCCTGCCGATGTTCAAGCGCGCCCGGCTCGGCATGGGCTACCTCCCGCAGGAGGCGAGCATCTTCCGCCAGATGAAGGTAGTCGACAACCTGCTGGCGGTGCTCGAGGCCCTGCCCTATGGACGGAAGAAGCGCATGCAGGAAGCGGACCGGCTGCTCCACGAGCTCGAGCTCGCCCACCTCGCGGGCAACCGCGCGGATACGCTGTCGGGCGGCGAGCGGCGCCGGCTCGAGCTCGCCCGATCGCTCGCGACCCGCCCGGCGATCCTGCTGCTCGACGAGCCGTTCGCCGGCGTCGACCCGATCAACGTCGAGGAGATCCAGAGGCTCATCCGCAGGCTGAGGAAGCAGGGCATCGGGATCCTCATCACCGACCACAACGTGCGCGAGACGCTCAGTTGCACGGACCGCGCCTACATCATCCACCAGGGCCAGATCCTGCGGGAGGGCACGGCCGAAGAGCTGATCGCCGACGAACGGGTGCGCGAGGTTTACCTCGGGCGGAACTTCGATGCCCCCCTCCGGGGTGTGTCCGCGCAAGAGGAGCGCGAGCTGCTGGACTGACCTGCTTGCCCGCCGGGGGGCTCACGGCTATCCTGCCCGCCCTTAATTCCGGGCCGCTGGTTGACGAGCGCCATGGACGGCGGAAGGACAAGAGATCCCCATGAATATCGTCGCGTGCTTCAAGCGAGTTCCAACGACCGAGGCTCAGGTGAAGGTGTCCGCCGAGGGCACCGGCCTCGCAACCGAGGGACTGCAGTACATGATCTCCTTCTACGACGAGATCGCGCTCGAAGAAGCCGTCCGGACGAGAGAGGCGCAGGGCGGTGAGGTCACCGTCCTCACCATCGGGCCGTCCGAAGCCTCGAAGGAGATGCGCGAGTGTCTCGCCAAGGGCGCTGACAAGGGCGTCCTGCTCACGGATCCGAATTGGATGTCGCGGGACTGCCGGGCGACGGCGAGAGCACTCGCGGGTGAGATCGGGCGGCTCGGCGCGGACATCGTCTTCGTCGGGCGCGTGGCCACCGACCGCGACAATGCCGCCGTCGGCCCCATGGCGGCGACCTACCTCGGATGGCCGTGCGTCACCGACGTGATCGGTCTGGAGCTCAGCGAAGGCCGCGGTACGGCGCGCCGCGAGACCGAGGCGGGCATCGAGACCGTGACCTTTCCGCTCCCGGCGGTCATCACCTGCAACAAGGGCCTGAACGAGCCGCGCTACGCCGGTCTCAAGGGCATCATGCAGGCCAAGAAGAAGCCACTCGAGGAGCAGCCCTGCGAAGAGATCGCGAATCAGGCGCAGGTCCTCTCCGTCGAGTTGCCGCCTCCGCGCGGCGAAGGCCGGATCGTCGGCACGGGTGTCGACGCCGTCCCCGCGCTGATCGAAGCCCTGCAGAACGAAGCGCAGGTACTCTAGCCCGTCCTGTAGAAGAAAGAGCGAGATGGCAACGATCGTCGTATTCGTCGAACACGGAAACGGCTCCGCGAAACGCGCGAGCCTCGAGTGCATGGGCGCAGCGCACGCGACCGGCGCGGAGGTCGTCGCGGTCGTCACGGGGGCCGGTGCCGCCGACGTGGCGCAAACCCTCGGGAGCTCCGGGGCGCAACGGGTCGTCGTCCTCGCGGGTGGCGAGCCGTACTCCGCCGACGCCGCCGCCTCCGGCGTCGCCGAGATCGTGCGCGCGGAGGGCGCGACGGCATGCCTCGCGGCCGCGACCGCCGACGGCAAGGACCTCTTGCCGCGCGTGGGCGCGCACCTCGACTCGGTGGTCTTCACGGACTGCACGGGCTTCGCTGCGTCCGGCGAAGGCTTCGAGCTGACCCGCCCCTGGCTCGCGGGCAAGTGCATCGCCACGCTCACGAGCGCTGCCCCGGTGACGTGCGCGACGACGCGGCTCAACGTCTTCGCGGTCGTGGAATCGGGCGGGTCCGCTGCCGTGACTACAATGGACGCCGCCGCGGAGCCGAAGGCCGTCGTGAGCGCGATCGAGGCCAAGCCCAGCGGAAAGCTCGACGTCATGGAGGCGCCAGTCGTCGTCTCCGGCGGGCGCGGCCTGAAGGAGGCCGGGAACTTCGAGCTCATCGAGAAGCTCGCGGAGGCGTTCGGCAACGCCGCGGTCGGAGCCAGCCGCGCCGTCGTGGACGCCGGTTGGCGCCCACACTCCGAGCAGGTCGGCCAGACCGGCAAGACGGTCTCGCCGCAGCTCTACATCGCCGTGGCCATCTCCGGCGCCATCCAACACCTCGCGGGCATGAAGACCTCGAAGGTGATCGTCGCGATCAACAAGGACGCCGACGCGCCCATCTTCAAGGTCGCCGACTACGGCATCGTGGGTGACGCGTTCGAGATCCTGCCCGCGCTGGCGGAAGCCGTGAAGGCTGCCAAGGCCGGCGCCTGAGGCGCGCACTACGATTCAAGAGTCCGCGCGATACGATTTCATGCCCATCCCGCTCGCGGATGCGCCGCGGTCCAATCGGGCCTCCGATCCGCACCACCACCGCTGCGCCGGCGTCCAATCGGGCCTCCGATCCGCACCACCACCGCGAGGATTCCATGAACCACAATCCACTCGCCCCGCTGGTATCGCTCCTTTGTCTCGCCGCCTGCGGAGGTGAAGCGAAGCCCGTCGAGGCCGCGCACGGCGCTCCGCCCGTTACCGAGACGCTCGAGATCTACGAGTGCGGCAACATCACGCGGCTCCACACGCTGGGTAGTGTGTTCCTCGCGAGCCAACCCGCCGCGGACGACTTCCGCGAGGCTCACGACAACGGGATCGTGACCATAATCGACCTCCGGCTGCCGGGCGAGAACACCGAGTTCGACGAGCCCGGCCTGATCGCGAAGCTCGGCATGGAGTACGTAAACGTCGGCTTCGCGAGCCCTGACACGCTCACCGACGCGGTCTTCGAGGAGGTTCGCGCCGTCCTGAACGACGACGCGAAGAAGCCGCTCCTCATGCACTGCAAGTCCGCCAATCGCGTGGGCGCCGTCTGGATCGCCTACCGTGTGCTCGACGACGGGCTCACGTGGGACGACGCCCTCGCCGAAGCGAAGATCGTGGGCCTGAAGTCACCGCCCCTCGAGGCGGCGGCAAAGATCTACGTCGAGAAGGTCCAGGCGGGCGGCTGACATGAGCGTCGCGATGATGCTGATCGCGGGGGTGATCCTCGTGGTGATCATCGGCGTGATCATCGTGGCCGGCAACCGAGGCGAGTAGCTTCCGGCTCAATCGTCGCGGTCTTGCTCAGGGTCGTCCGCGTACCCCAGCGCTCCGAGCTGTGTCGAGACCTCGACGGGTAAGGCCGGCACGGCCGGGTCGCCGGGCCGGCGGCGCGCGCGTTCGGCGAGGTCGTCGGTGGCGCGTCTGTAGCGCATCGCGGCCTCGCGGCCCGCGCCCGTCGCGATGTCCGCGCTCGGATGCAGCTCGCGCGGGTCCGAGACCAGGTCGAACCAGACCACCGACTCGCGCGCCTGGTCGTCGAGGAGCTTCGACTCCAGGGTGCGAACGCTCCGCAGTCGGCGCCCGACCGAATACAGCTCGCTGATCGCCGGGTGCGGAAAGACATCGGTGTCGCCGCGCGCGAGCGCGACGAGGCTCGCCCCCATCACGTCGTCGGGCGGCGCGAGCTTGGCGAGCTCGAGCAGCGTCGGCCCGAGGTCGACGATGCGCGTCTGCGCGGACACACGCCGGCCCGCTTCGATGGCGCGCGGGTACCGGATCACGAGTGGGATCCGGATCAGCTCGTCGTACAGCGTCGTGCGGTGCCCCTTCCAGCCGTGCTCGAAGAACTCGGTTCCGTGATCGGACGTCACGGCGACGATCGTGTCCTCAACGAGGCCCCAAGCCTCGAGCGCGTCGAGGAACCGACCGACGATCGAGTCCGTCCAAGCGATCTCCCCGTCGTACAGCGCGACGAGGTGCGCCTTGTCGCGCTCGGGCAGGTTCGCGTCGATGCGCGGGTCGAAGAAGAAGTCGCGCCCCGTGATCTCGCCCTCGTAGCCCTTGTCGAACATCGTGTCGTACGGGGCCGGCGGCTCGAAGTCGAAGTGCACGTCCCAGAGGTGGACGAAGGCGAAGAACGGCTGCTCCCGGTGCGACTCGAGCCAGTCGCGTCCCGCGGCGAACACGGTCTCGTTCGTGACGCCCTGGTGCGAGGCGCGCATGACGGTCGGGTCCATCGCCCACGATTGCACGTCGTTCCCATCGAGGACATCGCCGCCCGCGCAGCAGTTCACGTAGTCGTCGAAGCCCTGACCCAGGCCGAACGCCGGGTGCAGGTACGGGCCGGCGAAGAAGCCCCCCGTCGCGTAGCCCGCCGCCTGGAAGCGCTCCGCAAGCGTCGTGAACGCCGGCGAGAGCGCCGTCCCCGTGGCCTCGTGGCAACCGTGCACCGAGTCGTTGACGGACGTGAACATCGCGGCGTGTGCCGGTAGCGTCCACGAGGAGCTCGAAATGTGGTTCTCGAACAAGACGCCCTCCGCGGCGAGGCGATCGATGCGCGGGGATGTCTGACGACCGTAGCCGTAGCAGGACAAGTGGTCGGGGCGCAGCGTGTCGATCGAGATCAGGAGCACGTTCGGCCGGCGGGGCTCCTGTCCGCAGGCTGCGAGGACGCAGGCGAGGAGTGAGGAGAGGATGGTGCGAAGAGCGGGCATGGTCGCGCGGATGCTAGCCCGGCCTATTCATGAAGACGCACTACAAACGCTCTTACCCGGCCCCTGCCGGCACTTTCCGCGCGCCGGGGTCCCCTTTCGGATCGCTCCACCGGATCGATCCGATCCTGCTTCGCGAGACCGGGGCTTAGCCCTCGACGACCTGTAGAGGTCGTCTGCGGGGCCGGCACCCGCAAGGCACCAGCAGGAACCGAGTTGAATCGCTTGTAGCACGCCTTCATGAATAGTCCGGGCTCGTGTCCCGGGTCCGAAGTTCCCACCAGGGCGCTCGGGCGGCGACGCTTCGACTCACGCGGCCGGTCGGGCTCCGTACGCGGCATCGCACGGGCTGTGAGCGACGCATGAGGTTTCACCACCGGGTTGGTAGCGTATGGCCGTGAGCACCGGTGGACCGAGCGGCGACGAGGGGCGTGCTCCGCGGTCCGGAATGTCCGCCAGGTGGTTCGCCGTCGCGCTCGCTGCCCTCGTCGGATTCGCCCTCACCGCGCAGCTCGCGATCCTCGCTCAAGCCTCCGCCGGGAACCCGTTCGCGCGCATCCCGCTCGTCGACGCGAAGGAATACTGGCGCCTCGCGGGAGCGATCGCGCGCGGGGAGCTCGTCGGCGACACGCCGTTCCTCTCGGCGCCGCTCTACCCCTACGCGCTCGGACTCGTGCGCGCGCTCGGCGGCGGGCTCGAAGCGGTGTACAGGCTGCAGGTCGCCCTGCACCTCGCGACGGCCGTGCTCCTGGCCGCGATCGGTCGCCGGCGCTACGGCGCCGCGGCGGGGCTCGCGGGCGCGGCGCTCTACCTCGTGCTCCAGGGTCCCGCGTTCCAGACGGGCCGCGTCCTCGGCGGGACGCTCCAGGCATTCTGCGTCGTCCTCCTGTGGGACCGGTTGCTCGCCGCGCACGCATCGCCGGGAGTGCGCAAGAGCGCGGCCTGTGGCCTCGTCCTCGGCCTCACCTGCCTCGTCCAGCCGCCGCTGCTCGTCGGCGTCCCCCTCTTCGCGCTCTGGATCGCCGTCTCGGGCGAGCGTGCGGCGCGGGCGAAGCGCGCGATCACGCTCGGCGCCGTCGCACTCCTCACCATCGCGCCGGCGACGCTCCACAACTGGCTCGCGGTGGGCGAGCTGATCCCGATCAGCGCCCAGGCCGGCATCACCTTCTACCACGGGAACAACGTGGGCGCGGACGGCACCTACCACGCGGCGAAAGGCGTCTCGACGGACCGTTTCCAGCAGAACCTCGACGCGCGCGCCGCGGCGCGCGCCGAGCTCGGGCCGGACGTCGGTTGGAAAGCGACCGACCGGTACTTTCTCGAGCAGGGGCTCGCATTCTGGCGCGCGGGTCCCGGGCGAGCCGTGCGGCTGACCCTACGCAAGGCCTGGTGGTTCGCGTCCGGGCGCGTGTACGGCGACGTCTACAACCCGACCCTCGAGCGCGAGAACGGCCTTGCACCGCGCCTCGCGCTCGCGCCGGTCCCCGTCGCGTGGTGCACGCTCGTCGCGCTCATCGGGCTGCTCGCCTGCTTCCGCGGCGGCTTCGCGCGCTGCGTGCCGGAGCTCACGTTCGTGCTCGTCCCCTTCCTCGTCGTGTGCGTCTTCTGGTACTCGCCGCGCTACCGGCTGCCCGCCGTGCCCGTGATGGCGGTCCTCGCGGGAGCCGCGCTCGTACGGCTCGGCGGCTGGCGCGCGCACCCCGTCCGCACCGGGCTCATCGCCGCCGTGATGCTCGCATCCGCCGCCACCGGACTCGTCAACCGCTGGAAAGACTTCGACAGCCCGGATGCGTACCGGCCGCAGTTCGCGTACTCCGTCGGTGCGGCGTTCCTCGAAGAGGAGGACCTGCCTTCGGCTGGAATCTGGTTCGAGCGCGCCAGAACCCTCGGCTACCCGCTCGCGGCGGCAAGCCTCGCCGACGTCCTGCGGCGCGAAGGGGACGCGGAAGGGGCGATCGAAGCCGCGCGGGCCGCGGCGCGCGCTCTCCCCGACGACCCGTACGTGCTGCGCGGTCTCGCCATCGCGCTCGCCACGGCGGGCCGATGCGGCGAAGCGATCCCCTGGTTCGAGAGCGCCCTGGCGCTCGACCCGAACGACCGGCAGGCGGAGTCGGGGCTCGGCAACTGCCTCCTCATGACCGATCGCGCGGAAGACGCGATCGAGCACTACGTGCGCGCCCTGGAGATCGATCCCGAGTACTGGGAGGCGCGCTACAACCTCGCCCTCGCCTATCAGGCGCTCGGAAAGCACGAGGACGCCGAGCGGGAGCTGGTCGGGACGCTCCTGCGCAACCCGGCGCACATCGATGCCCGCCTGCGGCTCGCGCAGCTCTGCTCCGCGGAGGATCGCGAGGCCGAAGCGCTCGAACTGCTCGCCGAGGGACTCGCGCAGGACGCCGAGCGAGCCGAGTTCCGCCTGGCCTACGCGTGGCTGCTCGCCACCGCTTCGCGCGAAGAGCTGCGCGACGGCGCGCGGGCGCGCTCGATGGCGGAGGACTTGTGCGCGGCCTCGGGCCACGCACACCCCGACCCACTCGATGTCCTGGCGGCGGCTTGCGCGGAGACGGGCGACTTCGAGTCCGCGGCGCGGCACGCGGAGCAGGCGGAGGCGCTGCTGCGGGAGGCCGGCTTGGAGGAGCGCGCCGACGAGGTCGCGGCCCGGCTGGCCGAATACCGCGCCGGCGTTCCTCACCGTGCGCGGCGCTGAGACGTGAGTCCTTTTGCAGTAAGGACTTACGGCTTCCTCACCACGCATCCGGACCGTGCATACCGAGCCGCGATGGGAGTATCATAATGATACCAGTCCAATACCGTTCCAGGAAGGACCCTCGATGAATCCGAAAACCACACAGGAAGTCCCCATCGACCCCACGAGCGGCTGGCCCGTACTGATCGGGTGGCTCTTGGCGCTGATCGCCACCGTCCTCCTCATCATCCTCTTCAAGTGGCCGGTCATCTTCATCCCCTTCGTGGTCCTCGTCCTGCCCGGCTTGTACATCGTCAACCCGAATCAGGCGCGCGTCATGGTCTTGTTCGGCAAGTACAAGGGTTCGGTGAGCAAGAACGGCTTCTTCTGGACGAATCCGTTCACGATGAAGCACCGGATCTCGCTCCGCGCGCACAACCTCGACGGCGCCGTGATCAAGGTGAACGACCTCCTGGGCAATCCGATCGAGATCTCGTGCGTCGTCGTGTGGCGCGTGCTGGACACGGCCCGCTCGATGTTCGACGTCGAGGACTACGAGCACTACGTCCGCGTGCAGAGCGAGGCGGCCGTGCGCCAGCTCGCGAGCATGCACCCATACGACGAAGGTCAAGCGGAGGGCATCGAGACCACGCTGCGCGGCAGCACCGAGATCGTCGTCAACGAACTCCAGGACAACCTCCAGGGGCGCCTCGAAGCCGCCGGCATCCAGGTGGTCGAGGCCCGCCTCAACCACCTCGCCTACGCACCGGAGATCGCCTCGGCCATGCTCCAGCGCCAGCAAGCGAAGGCGATCGTCGCGGCGCGCAAACAGATCGTCGACGGCGCGGTCGGCATGGTCGAGATGGCACTGAAGCGCCTCAAGGAAGAGAAGATCATCGAGTTGGACGACGAGCGCCGCGCGACCCTCGTCGGCAACCTCCTCGTCGTGCTCTGCGGCCAGGCGACCCCGCAGCCGATCATCAACACGGGCGGCCTGTACAGCTGAGTCGATGGCCGGAGCACCGAAGCCCGAGCCGCCCGAGCGGGGCGCCGAACGCAAAGCCTTCCTCCTGCGCCTCCCACCCTCGCTCATGAAGGAGCTCCGGGGCTGGGCGGCGCAGGACTTGCGCAGCCTGAACGGGCAGCTCGAGTTCCTCCTGCGCGAGGCCGTGAGGCGCCGCCGCGGGCGCAAGCACAAGGACGCCGGAGAGTAGTCGGTCCGCTACTCGTCGATCTGCGAGTCCACGCCTTCCAGCGCGAGCCGTGCGGCGACCTCCAGCAACTCGGCCGCCGTCGAGATCGCGATCGCGCGCGGCTCCTTCGACGTCCGCGCCGCCCCGATCGGACACCGCACCCGCGCGAGCTCCTCGTCCGTGAACCCACGCTGCGAGAGGCGCTGCTTGAACCGCCCCCACTTGCGCTCGGACCCGATCAGCCCGAGGTAGGGAAACACCCCACGCTTCATGGCGCGCGCGAGGATCTCGAGGTCGAGCGCGTGGCTGTGCGTCATGACGAGGACGAGACTGCTCGCCGGAATGACGTCGACCTCCGCTTCAGGCGCGTCGATGAACAAGACCTCGAACTCGCGCTGCACGGGGAGCGGCGGTTGGATTTCCCCCTCGCTTCGCCCATCGATCAGCTGCACCTTCGCCCCGAGGTAGGGCGCGAGCCCCCCGATCGCCTGCGCGACGTGACCCGCACCAAACACGACGACGCGCCGCTCGGACCAATGGAAGGTCTCGAAGAAGAGCGTCACCTCGCCCCCACAGCACTGCCCCGCCTTCTCCGAGAGCGGATACACCACGCTCTCGGACACCCGCCGCCCCTCACCGAGCAACGCAGTCGCGTGATCGATCGCGAGCTGCTCGAGGTTGCCTCCCCCAATAGTGCCCCACTCGAGCCGCCCGCCCGCCACGATCATGCGCGCGCCCGCTTCACGCGGAGCGCTCCCGCGGATCCCCGTCACGACGACGACGGCGCAGGGCCGACCCTGCCCGCGCAGGTCGCTCAGCCGCTCGATCCATTCCTGGGAGTCTTGCATCCCCCGGAGGATACGGCCTGCGCGCTGGGACTACCTGGCCGGCCGAGAAGGAATGCCCGGTCATTCGTCATTCGACGTTCTGCATGGCTCTGATCACATGGATAGAGCGGCTTCGGGCACTTTGGCCGTGCGCCGGCGACACTTCGCATAGAATCGCGTGTGTTCGATCCACTTTCCCATCCACGGAGAAGGCCATGAAAATTCCGCAGGTTTGCTTCGCCTCCCTCCTCGTCTCTGCTACGGCCGCGGCCCAGACCACGCTCGTGGCGCACTACAAGCTGGACGAGACGAGCGGCACAGTCGCGGTTGACTCGTCCGGCAACGGCAACGACGGCGTCTACACTGGCGCCGGAGTGACGCTCGGTCAGGCCGGAGTCTGCCCGGGCTCAACGTCGGTCGAGTTCGACGGGATCGACGGCCACGTCGCGATACCGTCGAGCGCCTCGCTCGATGGCCTGTCGAGCGACTTCACGGTGGCGTCCTGGGTCAACCTCGACGTCGACCTGATCATGCGCATCTTCGGTAACCAGCGCCTGGGCGGTGTGGGCGGGTCCTGGTCCTTCGGCCCGCTCATCGGCGGCGACCTGCGCTTCACGACGCTTGGTGTCCAGGACTACAACCAGTTCTCGAGTGTGAGCACGGGCATGTGGCACCACATCGCCGTGGTGTTCGACGCAAGCTTCCTGGCCCACTTCTACCTGGACGGCGCGCTCCAGGGGACGATCGCCGGCAACGCCCCCGCCAACCCCCCCAACTCCGGTTGGTTCATCGCCGTACTCGACCTGACCATCAACACGGAGTTCTTCGACGGCAAGATCGACGACGTCCAGGTCTACTCGGGTTCCGCCACCGACGCGGACATCCTGTTCCTGTTCCAGAACCCCTGCACTACGCTGGCCGGCATCGGTACCAACTACTGCCTGTCCAGCACCAACTCGACGGGCTCAGCCTCGACCATCTCGGGCTCGGGCACGGCCAGCATCACGGCCAACGACTTCGTCCTCAGGGCGGACAATCTCCCGTCCCAACCCGGAATCTTCATCGCCGGTCCGGGCCAGGCTCAGGTCCCGTTCTTCAACGGCTTCCTGTGCATCGCCCCGCAAGGGCTTCAGCGCTTCCTGAACATCGGTTCCCCGGTGGGCGGTTCGATCACCGAAGCGGTCGACTACGGAACATCCGCCTTGGGCGGTCTGAATGTCGTCGCGGGCTCGAGCTACAACTACCAGCGCTGGAACCGCGACCCCGCGGCGGGCGGCGGGAACGCCAACTTCTCGGACGGCCTGGAGATCACCCACACTCCCTGATATGGATGGACCTTCACGGTGCCGTCCTCGCGCGGACATCGGCGTGGTGGGCCACACTGGACTCGAACCAGTAACCTCCACGCTGTGAACATGGCACTCTACCAATTGAGTTAGTGGCCCACTGGGGGGAGAGAAGTTAGCGGGAGCGAAGCCGGGCCGCAAGGGTCGACCCCGGCGGAGCGGCCGAGCTGAGGGGTGCTCCTAACCCATGGACGCTCGCAGGCGGTCGCCGAGCTTGGTCTCGGCGCGCCGCAGCATCATGCGCACGGCGTCCTCCGACTTGCCGTCCATGCGCTTGCCGGCCTCGCGCAGGGAGAGGCCTTCGAAGAACACGTAGGTGATGGCGGCGCGGTGATCCGGCGACAGGTCGTCGATCGCTTCGCGCAGGATCTGGTAGTTCTCGCCGCGCTGCACGACCTGGGAGACCGACATCTCGTCGCTCGTCACCTCGCGCGGGAGGAGCGTGGAGTCGTCCTCCGTGCGGGTCTCGATGTTGCGCTCGCGCGACAGGTCGCGCTTCCCGGCCGAGTAGAACTCGGCCTTGTCACGGATCTTGTTCTGAAGGATCTGCACCAGCCAGCGGAGGAGCGAGCCTTCGCCCCGGTACTGGTAGTGGTGGAAGTCGCGCGTCGCCTCCCGGAAGGTCGTCTGCGCGAGGTCGTCGGGCTCCTCCTTCAGCCGCAGCCGGGGTCCCAGCTTGCGGCGCGCCACATCGACCATCGTCTGGTGGTAACGCTGGAAGAGCTCGTTCAGCGCGTCCGCATTCCCGTGTTGGGCCTCCATGACGAGCCGCGCGGTCTCGTCGTTCTGAAAGCCCGCGGGCAGCTCGAACGACTGCTCTGTCTCCGTATTTCTACGCTCGGGATCCGCCATGGAGTGACCACCTCTCGACTGGCTGCGACGGGCGACGGAGCCTGCCGCCCGCGACATACTAGACCATCGACGCCTCGCCTACTCCC
>Ga0114950_10003195_pt1 | contig 12622 bp, 11 predicted proteins | sample N075metaG_FD_83503 | JGI IMG/M metagenome (GOLD analysis project Ga0114950, IMG submission 83503) | Deep subsurface microbial communities from Kermadec Trench to uncover new lineages of life (NeLLi) - N075 metaG | ecosystem: Environmental > Aquatic > Marine > Ocean trench > Sediment | place...
AGTCCTTTTGGTTTTTAAATAATACTAGAACATATGGTGTTAGTGGACCAGAGGCAATAAAAGTTGTAGAACTTAAAGCTCTATATGATTTAAGGGATTATTCTGAAGATGTAGATACATTTATACAGCATATTTACACACTAGATAAGGAGTATTTAAGATTACACTACGATAAAGTAAACACTAAGAAGAAATAGGCAGATGACCAATGGCAACAGATGCAACAATAAGTATAGGTATACAGAGTACACAGGCTGATGCTGGAGCGCGTCGTGTTGGGCGATCGTTGGATTCTATTAAAAAGAAAGCTTCCCAAACTACAAAAGAAACTAATAAAGTTAGCGGTGCATTTACCAACTTATCTAAGGTAATTCGCATCGTTGATGGTCCATTAGGAGGAGTATCCTCAAGATTCACAACATTAAGCAGTGTTATAAAAGATAACTCGGCTAGTTTAGTCGTGTTAGTAGCAGGCCTTGCAGGAGCAGGTTTTGCCATAACTAAATTTATTAAGAATACCAATACGCAAGAAAAAGCACTTGTACTACTAGACCAGACTGTTAGATCAACGGGAATGGCTGCTGGATTAACTACAGAAGAATTGGTTAAAATGTCTGGTGCGCTTCAACAGGTTACAACATTTGGCGATGAAACAACACAAGAAATGCAAAGGGTACTGCTTACATTTACAAAAATAGGGCGTGACGTTTTTCCAAAAGCTACCGAAGCAGTTCTTAATTTAGCTACAGCTTTAAATACAGATTTAAAATCTGCTGCACTTCAAATTGGTAAAGCATTAAATGAGCCGATAGCAGGAGTAACCGCTTTAGCGAGAGCAGGTGTACAATTAGGAGATAGTCAAAAAGCTTTAATTGCAGAATTTGTAGCGGTAGGAAAGGTAGCCGAAGCACAGAAAATAATTCTAGCCGAATTGGAGGTTCAATTCGGTGGTGCTGCAAGAGCAGCGAGAAATACACTAGGTGGGGCATTAACTGCGTTAGGAAATAATTTTGGTGACGTGTTTGAGTTAACACGAAATAGTTCAACTGGCATAGCGAGTGCTATAGAAGTTATAAATAGAAATTTCGGAACTCTTGTAGATACCGCTACTTTAGCATTAAAAGCTATTACAGCATTGGGAATAGGTTTGGTAGCAGCTAGAATAGCCCCATTTATTCTAAGTATTGGTGCAGCATCTATCTCTATAATACCTGCCATTACTAGTTTAAATGCTGCGATTATTGGAGTTGTAGCAACAACCAAGCTTCTAGCAATACTTGCATCTCCTGTATTTTTAATAGGGGCGTTGGCTTCCGCAGTATTTTTACTGGCTACTAGACAAAGCGAAGCTGCTAAAGCAGCAGAACAACATACAATGGCTATGTCACAAGCACGAGATATCACATTACAACTAAAAACTGCTACAGGAGAATTATCGGAAGAGTTAAGAGGTAATCGTCAAGAGTTAGTAGAAAATGCAGTTGTGCAAGTTCAAGAAATTGGTTTATTATTAGAGAGGCGTAAAGCATTATTAGAGAATGCTAAGATTAGTGCAGGAGGTGCAGGTAGTATTTTAGCAGGAACTAGGTTTAGTCAAGGTGATGTGGCAACAATTGAATCGGGAGTTAATAATCTTTCTAAATCTTTCATAGAAGCGCAGAAAAGCTTAAATGATTTAGTTAAGCAGTTTAGAGAACAAAGAACTGTTACCGAAAATGTCATTCCACCAATTACTGCATTACTTGATGAAATCGGTAAACTTAATAAAAAATATGAGGGTGCAGCAGTATTGGTAGGTAAAACTACTGAAGAACTTGCGTTACATAAAATTGGATTACTTAGAGCGAGTGAAGCTTATGAAGGTTTAAGTGAGGCACAAAAACTTGTTTTAGATAATACTGAAAAAGAAATTATGCTTTTAATAGGGGCAAAAAAAGCTTTGAAAGATACTACCGACGCACAAGGTAAATTAAGAGATTTGATTATCGATACCGAAAAGCCGTATGAAAAATTCTTAAGAATTACAGCCAGTATAGAAAAACTTCGACCATTTGCTAAAACACCTAAACAAATACAAGCTATAACTAGGGCGTTAAAAGAAGCTAATGATGAAATAAATAAATTTGTTAGCGCACCTATTCCTGAACTTAAGCCTGAAACTCTAAAGAGTTATGAAGATTTAAAACAGTTGATTCAAGAAACACTAACACCATATGAAAAATTCTTAGATACTACCGAGCGCTTAGAAAAGTTGCGCCCGTTAGCTAATACAGCCAAAGAGATTGAAGCAATCGATAGAGCAGTTCAAAATGCTAATGTTGAGTTACTTAAAGCACTTGATAACCTGCGAGAAATTGAAAATGAACTTACGCCAGTTCAAGAAGCGTTCCAAGATTTAGGAGACTCTATAACCGAGTCTCTTAGTAGTGCATTTCAAGAGATGTTTAGTAAAGGTAAAGCCGATTTTAAATCCTTTGCCAATAGTTTAAAATCTACATTTGTAGCTTTGCTATCTAATTTAGTTGCTAAAGCATTACTAAGCCCTATTATTACTACAGTTGTCCAAGGTGTAGGAGGTGGTGGTGCAGCAGGTGCAGTTGGTGCGTTAGCAGGAGGTGGAGGTGGGGCCGGTGGTCTAACAGGTGGCCTCGGTAGTTTATTAAGTTTAGGTAGAAGCTTCCTTAGTGGTGGTGCAAGTGTAACATCAGGTTTAGCGCAAGGTGCAGAGGGCTTAATTAGAAGTTTAGGTATAGGTGGTGCTCCCGCAGTTGGACCATTAACATCAGGCGCAGGTAATGTTGTTCAAGGAATTTCTGCTGCTGGTACTTTAGCAGGAACCGTAGGTGGATTTGGAGGAAATTTAGCAGCTAATGCAATATTTGGTGGAGATCGTGGAATAGGAGCGAGTATAGGTGGAACGGTTGGTGCTATAGCTGGACAAATATTGATTCCAATTCCTGTATTAGGAGCAGCTATTGGTTCCTTTGTTGGAAATGCTATAGGTGGTTTATTTGGAGGTAAGCCAGGTACTAAAGCTAGTGAGTTTGGAGGTGTAACAACAGAACAGGGTATCGACAGTACTTTTGGTTCAAAGAGAGCATCTACAGAATTTGCTAAAAATTTATCTTCAGCAACAGGAGATATAGCTGAAGCATTAGGGCAATTCAGTGGTATCGATGTTGCAGACGTCTTAGTAAGAGGAGGTTTTAATACTGCGCAATTTGGTGGGGGATTTTTACAAATTGGAGGTACAGCAGACCCAAGCACAGGTGTAGCACCAGACCCATCAGCCACTATTAGATTTGATACGGAAAATGTTGAAGCAGGGTCAGCAGCATTAGGCCAACTAGCCGTAGAACTTTTAAAAGTTGGTGATGTAACTAATGAGAGTGTTTTAATTGCTTTACAGAATATACAGACTGAAGGACGTAGTTTAGAGGAAGTTTTAGGCGATATTGAATTTGCAGCAGCATTTGATGCTTTAGATTTTGTACCAGAAAAAATTTCAAGAGTGGAGCAAGCTTTACGAGATTTAAATATGCAGTTTGATAGCAATGTTCAAAAAGCCAAGGAGTTAGGTCTTGCCGAAGAAAAAGTAAATGAGGCTAGAATAAAAGCACTTAATATAATTAGACAAGGTTTTGAACAAAATATTGAGAATCAAATCTTAAATATTTTAGACCCAATACAGTTAGTATTACGGGAACTAGCTAGAAATCAAGCACAGAGAAGACGTGATGCCATCGCAATAGGTGCAGATATAGTGCAGGTAGAAAAATTATTTGGTTTAGAGCGCGCAAAAGTAATTAGTGATGCTTTAGGGGAAAATTTGGATGCTACACAAGATACCAATGATAAAATTACAGAAAAATTACGTGAACAAGAAGAGAAGATTGCAGCGTCATATCAAAAACAACTTGATATTATTGACGCCAGTTTACAAAAACAATTGCGGAATATAACAAAAATACAAGACCAGTTAGCTTTAAGTACTGATTTCAGTGGCACTAATATTTTAGGACGGGCAGCAGAAGGTCAAAAACAGTTAGATCGATTAGCTGATAGAATAGCTCAAGGAGATATCACAGCTTTAGACGACTTAAACAGGATAGTAAATGATTCTCTTGCTGCAATCCTACAAGGATTTAGTTCTACAGGAACACCATTTGTTACAGCACTAGATCAGGCGAATGCTATTTTAGAAGATGCTAAAATACTTGCCAAAGATGCAGCAGAAGAGCAGCGTGATATACAGAGAAATATTTTAGAAGAAGCATTAAGACAAACAAGTATCGAAGCTGAACAAGCATTGTTATTAAAGGACGTCGTTACAGAAATAAAAACCTTGTCAGATATTACCGTTGCTTTAAATAGTGCATTGGGTGCAACGTCAGCAGATATAATTGAAACTCAAGGAATTGACAGCGCACGTTTATTAAGACCTGGACAAACTGAAGATGTACTAAATGAAATTAATACAAAGAACCAATTATCAAGACGTTTGGTAAGACAGGCAAAAGTTACCGCAAGTGCAGGAAGATTTGACTTTAGTGACCCTAACTTACTAGGTACAAGTTTTGCGAACTTTATAAGAAATGCACCAGATGGCCAAGATATTCTTTCTAGGTTTAATGCTATAATTGAAGGATTAGGTGGAACTCCACAAGCATTTGCAAATGGTACACCAGGCTTTAGTCGTTTCAAAGGATTGGCTATGGTTGGTGAGCAGGGTCCAGAGTTAGTTAATTTTGGTCAGCCAGCACAGATATTTAATGCTGGTCAAACTGGTGGAGCGTTTAATAATAATGATGACTTAGCCTTAGAGTTTCAACAGTTTAGAGCACAATCCTCCAAACAAACTCAAGCATTACTAATTAGTCAGGAAAAAATTACCGATGAAATTAGAGAAATGAATGAGCTTATGAGTAGGAGGAGTAGTACATGACAAATCAATTTTTAATTGAGTTTGATGGTCATGACGGCTCTGGTGTAATTACAACTAGATTGGCTACAGGAAATGGGTTTAAAACTGCTAAGACTGAAACCCCTGCTCAAACTCCATACTTGCCAAGAATCATAGATACTGGTACTATAGAAACATACTTGTTTGAAAGTGCAAAAACTACAGGACAGTCAACATCGGGATTTGGTAGAGCAGTCTTAAATAATGCAGATGATGGCTTAGATTCAGTTTTAGATTTAGGTGTTGATGGTAGAGCATTTATTGTTAGAGAAAAAATAGGTGATGCGTATCCAACAGACTTTCCAATTAGATTCGCTGGTATTATAGATTTTCGGGAATCTACTGATACAACTATTACATTGTCGGTAAAGACGGCTTTACATAAAGTCTTAAAATTACCTTATCAACCAGTAAAATATCTTGGTGATAATTCGGATGCTTTAGGAGTAGAGGGTACCCCAGATGATTTGATTGGTAAACCTAAACCTAGATTACGTGGAGGGATAGCGAAAAATTTGACTCCTATAATGGTAAACGAAGCTGGTGAAACATATCAAATAAGCAGTGACGAAGTACAAACTATTGATACTGTATATAATGGACGTGCTCCCGTTGCTGCTGGAACTGGTCATGCTACACTGGCATTACTTGTAGTAGCTTCTCCAAGTGCAGCTACATTTGATTTTTATTTAGGTGATAATACTAAATCTATTGGGGATAATGAACGTGGATGTTATTTTAGATTCGGGACAACACCATCACATGATGTAACCTGTGATGCTACTGAAGGTGTTAATGTTGCAGCAAGGAGTATAGCACAAGTTGTGGATAGGCTTTTAGTAGATAAAGGATTTTCACTAACGTCGGCGAGTAAGACAGCAGCAGATGCAGATTTTGTACATGAAGTTCAGCATTGGCAGACCACGATAGAAAGTACAGTCGGAGATATTATTAGAGACATTTTACCCAGCGGTTCGTTTTTTCTTACAGATGACCCAACAACAGGTGATCTTACTATCGGAAGATTTAAGATACCGACAGTAGGAGAGGTTGCTTTAACTGTTAATGAAAAAACTTTAATTAATGTACCAAAAGTAAAAAAAATTAGAAGTCAAGATCAAAGTAAAAATATACCTGTGAATAGGGTAAATGTTTTATGGGATGAAAATTACACAATTATGAATAGACCTCAATTAACAGGAGTGGCAGATACAATTAAAGAGTTGGCGTTTGTTAATGAACGATATAGAGTATCTAGTGATAATGATGCTACAGTTCTAACTCAATTTTTAAATTCTCCTGAATTAGATATACGGACTAAATTAGTTACAAGTACTGGTGCAGGAGATCAAGATACACATGCGTTGAATTTATATAAAGTTTTACGGGAAATTATTGAGATAATTGTACCAACAGAGTTCGCAGGAACAATCGATAAAAATGATGTGATTAGAGTACGAGGAAAAATTTACAGAGTAATTGGTAAAAAATATAGTTTTCCTTCAGCCAACAAAAGAATAACAACAGCAGCAGTGACGTTTCAAGCGTGGGGAGGTATAAGTGGGTAATCCATTATTAGGGCAGCCAAATTATATAAAAAGTACTTTCGTAACTACAATTATTGGTGGTGGGAATTGGGAATTAGCCAGTCCTTTAGCAAATTTAAAAGACAAATTTTTTATTAATAATAGTATTTCCGATGATGCTACAGTTGAGAAGACAAGATTTGATATCGATTTTGTGTTTCAAAGAGATATAAAACTTTTTGCAATATACAATTCAAATATCAGTAAAGATGGTAGAGTTAAATTAAGAGGTGCTGATAGATCGGCATTTGAGGGTGTTTTAGTTGATGGTGTGAATGCTATTAATGCAACTACCCTAAATGTTAAAAAGACGTCAGGTAACGCCAATATACGCCCAGGAGATATATTTAAAATCGCAGGGGATACAACACTCTATAAAGTTACAGGGGCGTCAAACTTAGGGTTGGGAGATAACTTATTAATCGAAACTAATGATTTAACCGATGTAGCATGGACTAAAACAGGTGGGGCTATTACAACAGGAATTTTAGCACCTGATGGAAATACTGATGCTTTTTCATTCGTTGAGGATGGTACAAATGGTAAACATAGTGTCGATCAAGTTATTACAACAGGATTTACCGCAGGGGCAATACATACATTTACATTTTATATTAAAGCTGGATTATCTGATACCCGTGGAGTACAGATAGAATTAAGAGATAAAGATGGGGCAAGCCCCGAAACACTATTAAGTAGAGTTCTTGTAGACCCTTCAGATAGTAGTAATTTTACTTTAGAAACTGGAACTACTGTTAATATTACAGATGCAGGAGAAGGATATTTGAAAGTAGCTGTAAGTGAAATGTTAAATACGCCAATTACACAAGTGCGGTGTACGGTAGGTCTTACGGAAACTGTACTATCTACTACTGATTCATTTACAGGTGATGGTACAAGTAGTATGATTGTATCGTTCCCTTCTTTGCGAGATGCTTTAGCTTCAGATGATTGGGCTGAAACAGGGGCTACAGCAGCCGTTACATCAGGTGCGATCACATTAGAACGTACAGGAGTGGATGAAGATACTGGTACAGGGCTTGCTTCCGCAACAACAGGAGACGAGGCTATAACCAGCCATAGTGGAGACTTCGTAGACCATGAAGTAGATAATTCAGGGACACAGAATTATTTTAAAGTAATTTTTGATCTGACGCTTCCATGGGGTTCTCCTGGTATTTGGGATGGTAAGGAGACAGATGAAAATATTGCTACATTAGATTTACCTTCATCATTTACATATATTTTAGATACGACAGCAATTGGTCAATATTGGCGATTTGAAATTATTGATACCGCAAACACAGATGGATTTATTTCAATTGATGATATGTTTTTAGGTTCGGCATTCTCGCCCGAAAAAGGGGCAGCTTTTGGAACAGTTCAAACATTAAATTCAAATACTTCATCTGCTAAAAGTGCTGGTGGGGTTGTTATTTTTAACGAAGAACCGTCAGGACGATCAATCGATATTATTTTTAGACATATGACCGTGACTGAATCATTTACAAATATCTTTGATATGCAACGCAGACTAGATATATTTGACGATCTATATTTTATTATGGATAGTGAAGACACTGTACTGGCACAAAGACGATCATTCCCAGGACGTTTCGTAGAATTAAGTGGAATTAATTATGACTTTTTCAATGGAAACAGTGTACAATTAAGGATAGAGGAGAAATTATCATGACAACTATTATTGCTAATGGTGTAACATATGACTTAGACTTGCTAGCTTCGGGTGATGGTGGTAGAGGTTATTCGGTACTTACGGTACCAGGAACAGGTTCAGAAGCTAAACCTTTGTATATCGCTATAATGGAAGATATAATTGCGGATGCAGCACGAGTTTTATCAACTACAAGTGCTACGTCATTAACAATAGGTACAGGAAACCAAGTTTTTGTTACAGACCTCGCTCTTTCATTTACACCAGGAGGATATATTACTTTAGCGGATACCGCAGCACCTGGTACAAATGCCATGACGGGTATAGTTACAGCAGCCAGTGGAGTCAATGTAACTATTAACGTGGAGAGCACTGATAATATTATAGGTAGTGGAACTAAGACGGCTTGGAATGTATTGGGAGTAGGTAAGCCAGGAGATAAAGGGGATACGGGTCCCGCTGGCTCATTAGACATTACTGGACTTGGTGCTGAAGATATGATATCACCTGATGATGAGGCAGTTGTATTCGATTTGTCGGCAGCAGTCAATAGAAAAGTGTTAGTAGATGACTTAGCAATTACAATGGAAATTTACTCAAGAATGTTTATTTAGGAGGCTATTATGACAATATTAATTAACCAATTAACGCAACAATCCGCAGGAGGTCAACCAGTCGATATATCATCTGCTGCTGATGTACATATTGTACCAAGTGGAGAAACGCATCAAATCACAGTTATGGCAAATATTGCTGTTGATGGTGATGTAACAGTTAAAATTGATGGAGAATCTCCAGGATTTGCGGAAACTTTAACAGGAAAAAAGACACGCATGATTTATGAAGGTATAGTAACAGGTGACGCATCAACGTCAGCAGTAAATGTTAATGCAGGTGCTACAGGTTTAGCATGGGGTGTTTTTCGCAAATTAGTATAGGTAATTATTATGGTAAGTACATTGCATACCCCCGATGTGGGTTCAAGATTAAACCAGGAAGATACTGGTGGCGGAGGCGGAGGGGCAATAATAGCATCTATACAAGAAGGTACTATTATCTTAGGTTCAGGTGAAACTTCGGATACGGTTACTATATCAAGTGTAGATACAGGAGTAAGTGTACTTCATTACTCAGGTGTAACTTCTGACTCAGCAGGAAGTGGTGAATTAGATCATACACTATCTCGTGTAGCTTTAACTAACGCTACCACAGTTACAGTTAATAGAGCAGTTGCTCTCGTAGCACAGGTTACAGTAGGCTTTACGGTAGTAGAATACGATAGTAGTATAATTCAAAGTGTACAAACTGGAAGTATTACTTTAAGTGGTGCTACGACTGGTACAGATACTATAGCTGCTGTAGATACTGCTAAAAGTACTGTCCTATTTAACGGAAATGAAGGTACGGCTGCAACAGAGATAGGTAGAATCGTTATGAGAGTAACTCTTACTAATGCTACTACAGTTACAGCCAACAAAGGACAGGCTAATAATAGTGCAACAGTTAATTATACAGTCATAGAATATAAATAAAGTAGAGGAGTGAGCATGTTTTATTCATATCAATATAACGATGAGGTAATCCTAAAAGCTAAAGTGCGTAGTGTAAAAGAAATAGTAACACCAAATTCTATAACTAGTCTTGACTCACTTGAAGTATTAGGATATGTCTATGATAAAGATACAGATGAGGCTTATATAGTTGAAACCGATGTAGATGGCAAACCAGTTATTGAAAACGGGAAAGCTAAAAAGGATGCAAGTAAGCTAAGTCAGAAAATTAACATTAATAAAGTATAAATCATGGTAGATCAATTTGTTAAAAATTCCGAGAGTTTAATCTCTCCTGTGACCCGGGTTCTCCAAGTAATACCTAACGATATTTTAGATTTACCTTTTACCTCAAAAGTAGTTTGTGTCGGTTCTGACGGCAACGTAACATTTGATACGGCTGCTGGGGATGTTAATATTCAAATGAGGTTATTTAAAGGCGTAGTATATCCATTTAGATTAACTAAAGTTTATGCTACAGGTACACAAAATATCAATGTCATCGTATGGGATTAATTTTACAATACTTCTAAAATATGCTATAATAAAGCTTGTACTGTACATACAGAAAGGAGAACTTTATCATGGACAATTTAGAAATGGCATTTAAAATAGCAGTTGGATTAGTTGTGGGTTTGATGATGTTTATAATTAGACGAGCGTTTACTAAAATTGACGAAAACACTAAACAAAGTCAATCTTTGGAAAAGGAACTAAGTGAGCATAAAATTGATGTTGCTAAAAACTATGTTGGTAAAGATGATCTTAGTGATCTTAAAGGAGAAATTTTTAAACGTTTTGATAAGTCGGACGATAGAGCAGAACAATTCCATCAAAAAATTATGAGCTGGCTTGCTAAATAATTATAGCCATTCTCTCCACTCATCCCCAGTAATAATGTCGGCGATATTTTTCTTAGCACGTAAAGCTTTGATAATTTTTTCGTCGACAGTTTTGCGACAAATTAAATCAATATAGGTAACTTTACGTGTTTGTGATATGCGGTGATTACGATCTTCCGACTGTAATCTAACTTCAAGATTATAATCATTAGAATAGTATACGGTAGTAGCAGATTTAGTTAAAGTTAATCCATATGCTCCAGCCCTATTCCCAATAAAAAATCTAACATCCTCATTTTCCTGAAATACATTAGAGACAATACTACGAGCTTTTTTCTCTGTACCACCATGACAGGTAACGTAACTATCTTCACCAAAATTTTCTTTTACCATTGCTTCAATTTGAGCTATGTTATATCTGTAAGTAGCCCAAATAATTACCTTGTCAGTGGTTGCCAGTAATATTTCTTTAAGTTCATTAAGTCTAGGATTTGCACCAGGTATAGGTACAACTTTTTCGGAATCATCTGCTTGATAAAATCCACATGTAATTTGATGTAGTCTAATAAGCTTTGTTAAGACATGCTCTGCAGTAATAATATCTTTACTTTCTAAGAGTTGTGTTCTACTAAATTCTTTTATTTCCTTGTATAAACGCTTTTGTTCAGTAGTTAATTCAACTTCTCTATACTGGTAAACCTTATCAGGTAAATCTAGGCAAGATGCTTTAGTTACACGGGAGGTGAACTTAGATAATCTATAGTTCAAATCTTCTAAATTTCTATATCCTACAATTTGCTGAAAACTATGCGTACCAACATCTCGCATCATTAGTTTACAGTAATGTACTTTAAAAGCTGTATATGTTTTAAACCCTAAAGCATCTTTATGTAAAGCTCTACACTGCATGAATAAATCAGTTGGTCCTTGTGGTGAGGGGGAACCTGTTAAAATTCTCCGATAAGGTGCTAGTTCACAAAGTTTTACAATTATCTTCGATCTATCAGCTTTAGGACTTTTAATATAGGTGGACTCATCAACACATACTATTGATTTAAAACGTTTCAGAAAATTACTTATAGCTTTTTCAGATGTTTTAGATACAAATGTTTCTATATTAGCTACCAATATTTTAAATCTTCCATTTTTTGCTATAAAAGCTTTTTTTTCAACTTCGTATTTTTTAGTTTTACTAGTAGACCATACTAGCATATCTGTATTGTCTAGTATTTCATCTGGTAGATGAATAGGTATTTCATTATTAGACCAGTTATGGTATACACCTTTAGGGGCTAAGATTAAGCACCCTTGAATTTTACCTTCTGTATATAGATATCCTGCGGTATCCAGAAATATTTTGGATTTACCACAGCCCATTTCGGCAAAAATACCCCAATATTCTTTATCTTTTGTAAGTTCAAAGAGTTCTAGTTGATGTTTATAGGGTTTTGTTTTAAATTTATACATAATATTTAGTCTCCTTTCTTAGTTTATTATAACATAAAATCAATTAAAATTACAGTTTTATTGATTTAGGGTTTACAAATAAGATTTCCCTGTCTATAATGAGAATATAGGCATTGTACTAGAATTTAGAAAGGAGAACTCAATGACTGTATATGTGACTCAAGAGCCTAGAGATACTATAAATATAAGTTCGGCAAAGAAGTATGGTGAGATTAAAGTACTTACCACTCGTTCTAACCTAATCAATTACGATCAAAAAGCTGTGGTACTTCAAATTGAAGAAGGGCTATTAGATTATAGTGAGGACGATTATATTCTATGTTTGGGCGACCCGATTATAATTGGTATAGCATCTGCTATAGCTGCTATTAATAATGATAACTGCCTAAACTTACTTAAATGGGATAGACAAGAACAACAGTATATGCCATTTACAATTAATTTAAACATTCATAACCGATAGAAAGGAGAAAGGCTTATGGGAGATTCTTTTAATAAAAGTATAGATTTATTTGCGGATTCATTGGCAGATGCACATA
>Ga0114950_10003197_pt1 | contig 12619 bp, 8 predicted proteins | sample N075metaG_FD_83503 | JGI IMG/M metagenome (GOLD analysis project Ga0114950, IMG submission 83503) | Deep subsurface microbial communities from Kermadec Trench to uncover new lineages of life (NeLLi) - N075 metaG | ecosystem: Environmental > Aquatic > Marine > Ocean trench > Sediment | place...
TCTGATGGTCGGCCACGCCCGAAGCGAATCGACCGCGAAAGGACGGCCAGTGAACACCGAGTGTGGCATTGGTTGCCTCATTAGAAACGGCCGAACTCGCCCTCTTGGCCTGCTCTTGCGCAGGGACCGTGGTCGCGACGCCCAGGAAGCACAACAGCGTTGGAAGAATCCAGATGGGGTGGCGTCGGTCGGCTTGCTGCACGTGGTTCATTGCGGGGCCGCTCCATTCTTGGCGCCCGAAGGTTCAGGGGAAGTCGGTCTCAGATCGTAGCAGAGAAGGCGCTCCTTGGATTGGTCGAGGAATCCCTTCTTGTTCTGCGTCACGTAGAGCAAGCCGCGGCTCAGCACGGGTAGAGTAAAAGACTCGCGGGCCGGGAACAACCAGGTGCGGGCCATGACTTTGCAGCCGTCCGGACTCAAGTCCAACCACAGCAGGTGCCCCATTTCACCGAGGGCCATAAAATGCCCATCGGCCCACACCAACGAACCACGCATGAGTCCAAAACTCATCGTCGTCATCTTGCCGTCGCGTTCCACTTCATCGCGCCACTCCAACTGCTTCCGCCAGACGACATGGCCGTCTTTCAAATCGAGGCAAACCAACGCCGTATCGTTCTGACCGTCTCCATCGAAGCCATAGAGGTAGCCGTCACGATGAATCGGCGTACACCAGTGGGCGCGAAGTTGGAGCGTGGTCCAGGCGAGCTTGGCCGAGCCATTCGGCTGGATATCAAGGAGGGCGCCTCCTTTTTTGTAGGCCGTGGAGATGAAGACCCGATTGCCGATGACCACCGGTGACGCCGCGTTGACGGATTCGTAGCTTTCGGCACGCCACGGAAATCGAAAGTCGATCCGACCGTCCAATGGATTCACGGACAGCAGCCCGCCCGTGGGGGGGCGACTGTCGCCTCCGGCGAATACGAAAATGCGTTTCGAGCCGTGAATCACTCCTGGTATTGGCGAAGCGTAGCTCGCCGCCCAATCATCTTCGACTTTCCACCGTACTTTTCCGGTACGCTTGTCGTAAGCGACGACGCCGGGGCCCGGGGCGCCCACTGCGACAATCAGAAAATCGCCTTCGACCAGCGGCGTCGATCCCACACCAAAGTAGGTGTTGGTGATGTTGTATTCCTTGGAAGTGGGGTGCCGCCAGAGCAGCCTGCCGGTGGCCAAATTGAGGCAGTGCAATTTGCCTTCAGGGCCGATGACGAAGACTCGCTCCTCATCGATCACCGGGCTCGAACGCGGGCCATTGTTGAACCCGAAGCGATCCTTATATTCGCTCGGATAAGAGAATCTCCAATGTGACTCACCCGTTTCGGGATGCAGGCAATCGACGGTTTGCGCATCGCCGACACGGTGAAAGTAAATCAGGCGACCTGAGGCGACTGCGGGCGCCGAATAGCCCGCGCCGGCCTCCATTTCCCAGAGCAATGGAGGCCCGCCTGCAGCCCAGTTCTTTGCCAGGGGACTCTCGGTCGAAATGGCATTGTGCGAGGGACCCAGCATCGTCGGCCACTCGTTTGTCGTTGCACCGGCAGGCAAAGGGTTCGGTCTTCGGTGTACTTTGACGACAGGGCCGGTTTCGGGCTCTTGAATGGGCGGGCCCGACTGCCCAGCGAGAGCAGACTGCCAGCAAAGGGCGAGACTGATAATCAGAATTGGCAAGTGTGTCCTCACGTCGATGGCAAACCCCCCACGGGGCATGCGTTTACGCCGAACAGCGATCCATGGTAGGGCAGGCCAGAATTTGAGGCAATACCGAATGCACACCCCACGCCTGTTCATCCATGGCCACGGCGTAACGCCGATTCAGCTGGCCGGCGACGCTCGACCGAGAACCGTCCGCTGCCTGCCTCATCTAGAGTTGATCGGATTCGGGGTATGCGATACCCTTGACACAGCATGAAACATGGAGATCCTGTAGGTGGGTCACTGTGCCGGATCAGGGCCTTGCGCTGCGGGGCGCATGGCGAACAGAACATCGCGCGAAGAAAAAGGAGTTAAGGTATGTTGAAAGTATCCGTGAAGTTCATGATGCTATCGGTCATTTGTCTCCTCATGGGGGCCGCTCCTTTCCAAGCCAAGAAATGGACGGTGGAAGCGACAGCTGATCCCGAGATCGGTCCGAACATGTACGTCGTGGCGTTTCCGCCGGAGCTCGGCGGTGAGGTGATCGAAATGTCCATCCTCAGCGGCAGCTACACGATCGGTTTCAACACGGTGCGCGAACGGGCGACATTGATAGAGTGGGAACAGGAAGTGAGTGCTATTGAGATCATGGGCATGAGCACCGGCCCAATCACAATCAGCTTGCAACCTGACACGATAGGTCGCGGATTCTACGAACCTGACGGCGGCGAGGACGGACGTGGTTACGTTGAGTTAATGGCCGTGTTTCGCATCGATTTTGATGATACCGAGCTGCAAAAGGTTGGCCTGTTCTCGCCGTTCATTATGCCTGCGTTTGAAAGCGGCATCATCCATGATGACGGCGTGCTGTCTCTGACAGCGGAAGGTATAGGCGATCTGCTGGGGTATCCTTTGTTGTTCAGCTGTATCGCTACGACGAAGATTAAGAACATTGAGCTGAATTGAACAGACAAGTTCTCCTGAGGAACAGGCACGGCTGACACCCAGTCGAGCCTGAGGTAACTGTGTCCCGCTTGCGGGATGTAGTGTGCCCACACCTAGTGTGAGCCTGCCCTACTCTCGCCGCAACGACGGGAGCAGCCGGTCTCGGAGTGTGGGAATTACCGCCAGCGACGCGGAGATCATTGCAACGGTGAAGACCGCTGCCAAGATCAGCAGCATCGAGAACCAGGGGATTGCGCCCGGGCGCCGAATGACATGAGGAGCCAGGGCAAGCAGCGCCGGGATCAGGCCCGCGAGTATTCCCGCGCTGACAAGCATGGCGTTTTCGGCGAGCACCATCACTCCCAGGGCCGGCCCATCGAATCCGACGGCGCGCATCAAGGCCAGTTCGCTGCGGCGCTCCCAGACATTGCGGAGCAGGACAGCCGCCAAGCCGACGGTTCCCAAGATCAGCCCCAAGCCCCCGAGTGCCTGAAAGATTGATAGATACGTGTTTTGAACGGCAACGTAGCCTGCCAGACGCTCCGATGCCGAGCGAGCGTCGAAACCAAACCGAGCCAACTCAAGCTCCAGGAGGTTTGACACCTCCGCGATTTTCTCCTGCGGCGCGGATATGAGAAAGAACGAGTACCCGTCGCGACTGGGAAAGAGGCTTATGAAATCCGATTCCGCCAGGATGAGTTCATCCTGGAGCATGCTGTTTTTGAGCAAGGCGACGAACCGCAGTACTCGTGGCCGCCCGGCCTCGTCCGTGATGACCAAATCCTGTCCGAGCCCGGAATGTAGCTGCCATTTGACGGCGCTCTCGTCACCGATCACTGGGATCGCACCATCATCGAAGCGTTCGAGCAACATTCGCCACGGGGACAGCTGGGCGTCACTGCCGGACTGCTGAACCGCCGCGAAGCTGAAGCCCCCACGGTGGATCATCCCGTCCGTCGCCCCGATGATGCGATGCCGGGAGGGCAGGTAGAGGTTGCGGCAGCTGGAATCATCGCCGGGCCGAAGCCGAAAGGGCATTACGGAGGTTTGATCCAGCGCGGCGATGGACGAATCGGCGATTCCAAGGGCCTCTCTGCCCGCGCTCGTGTTCAAGTTGAATATGATGGGGACGGCCGATTCAGCCACCAGCGCGAAACCACCCGTGCCGCCGTTGCGACTGGAGTCGTCGCTCCTGACGTCAATGCGAAATGCCTGAACGGTCACGATGATGAAGACGGCCGATGCAATCAGCGCGACGGTTTGCGTGCTCCGCCCCGGATGCCTCGCGGCGTTTCGCGCCCCGAGGCTGAGTATCGCGAGCATCCCCGGGCGCGCGATCAGACCCCGAGCGGGCCTCCGCAGACGCCGACGGACGAAGATCAGACATGCCACCAGCAGAAGGGTGCCGCTCACGAAGAAGCAAATCTCCGGCGAAGCCCTCTCAGCGAATGAAGGCAGCACTGCAGCAATGCCAGCTAGGCCGGCCGGCAGGACCCAAGTCCAGTTTCCGCCCAAGCGCCCTTCACTGCTGCGTATGGCAGACGATTCATCAAACCGACCCGCGAGCAGTCCGGAGGCCGAGAATTTTCTCAGACCATGCAGCGCCGCCATGATCGAAACAAACGCGACGAACACGGTGCCGGCGCCGCCGATCATTAGGGTCGAAGGCGAAACATACAACTGCACGAACGGTGCGTTGACTGCCTCCGACCACCACGAGCGCAATCCCGCCAGCATGAACCCGGCGTAGGCCAGCGAACCAATGAACCCCAGCAGAGTACCGGCCAGCACTACGAGCAAGCCTTCGATGAGGAACATTTTGGCGACCTGCTGGCGAGAAAAACCGACGGCCAGAAGAATGCCGACCTCGCCCGAGCGTCGTTCGACGCCAAGCCGGAACATCAAAACGACCAGCATGGCCGCTGAGAACATGAGAAAGATGCTAAAGCCGATGAACAGCCCGGCGAAGTCCGTGCTGCCGGTGGCGGCCTGTAAGGCTTGCGCGCGGAGCGCGGTGAATGTGCGCCCCAGCGGACGACCGCCCAGATGAGCGACCAAGCCCGACTCGAATCGGCCGGCGAGCGATTCCAGCGATTGATCCGGGCCACCGGCCAGGCGCATCGAGGTCAGCCGGCCGAAGCGAGACTCTTGCGTCGCCCACATCTCCAGACCGTCGGCCAGCCCGACGAACGCTTTGGGCGTGGTGCGGTGTTGCCGCCAATACGCTTCGTCGACGTCGCGTATGCGATTCATGTCTACGGGGAAGGGCGGATCCCAATCGCCGATGTTTTCGGTATCTGTGACTCCGGGATATTCCGGTGTGAACCCCGGATCGGCGGCACCGCTCGACAAGTCACAGACGCCGCGAAGTCGGAAGGCCTCCTGGCGTGTTTCCAATTGACCAAACTCAGCAGTCACAAAGTAGCTCAGCGTGACATCCTGTTGCTCGGATATGCTCAGATCGTTCGAGGCCCAGGAATTCAGCAGGATTTCCCCCGGCTCCAAGCGGTCAACGGCTGAACCGTCCACGAGCATGAGGCGGCTGATGGCCAGAGCAGCGGGATCGAGCGCGGTCACCACCGAGTAGGGAATCTCATGCGGGCGACTGTCGGGCGAAGAGTCAACCGAGGCGATCGAGATGGCCAGAGTGCTCAGCACCGAACCTACTTGAAGTTGCTGTTCTGCGCCGACTTGCCGGGCGGCGGCCTCCACCGCGGGCGGTATGAGGAATGTATCGCTCTCCAGAGACATGAATCCCCTCACTGGATCGAGCCGCAGTCGCAATCCGAGATCGTCGAGCTTCAAGCGGGAATCGAGAAGTGGCTGGAGATCCGGTTGCTCGGTGTTCCCTGACGGGTCTTCACCGGAGCCTCTGCCGACGAGCAGCGTGTTGACTCGGTCAGGTTGATCCAGCCAGCGCTGCATTTGGCTCAACGACATGTAAGCGTTTCGCGGCTCGAGTTGCGTCGTGCTCAGCGCGAACCCGCCCATACCCTCGGCCGGCAGCACCGCGCGCATGGTTACTCGCCGCGTGAGGACGTCGGCTTCGCTCCGCCCAAACAGCATCTCCGGCGAAATTGCGGATGAAGCGCCCATGCGGATCAGGACATCCTGTCCGGGCTTGCCCCCGATTTCACGGGCCAGCGCTTCGTTGACCACCAAGTTACGTCCCAGGTCTACCGTGGGGTCACGGGCGGACGGCATATTGGACAGCTTCCAGAAACGCTCATCCACACCCCACAGGTTGACGTTGCTGATCAGTGCGCCGGTTTCCGCGTGCGTGAGTCCGGCTTTGAGCACGATTGCCGGGACCGCCGATCCAAAGTCGTTCGCAAATGCGGGGAGCGCGTCGAGATCATCGGCCAGCGCTTGGCGAAAAAAGCTCGGCGCGACCAGGGCGTGGTCCACACCACTCAGTCGGCTGAGGGCAACGGCGCGCAGGCTGGCGCGCATCGAATCGCCGACCAACAAGGCCCCTGTCAGCACCGTGCCGGCTGCGGCCACTCCCAAGGCGACGGCCAGGTGGGCGCGCCAATGAAAGACGAGGCTGCGGAACGCGAGCGGAATTCGCCCGGAGTTCTTCGCGGATTGTTGTTCGGCAATCACCTTCTCGATGATCCTGTAAATGCGCGTTCTTCACTTCGACGGCTGGAGTTGCTTAGCCCGTTCGGACGGGTCAAAACCCTCCCGAATCAAGCTCGATCAGCACGCCGTCATTGATATCGAAGCGCCTGCCCGCCCGTGCGGCCAGGGTTTCGTTGTGTGTTACGACGATCAAAACTCGAGCCTCCTGGCTGTGTAGTTCCCAAAGCAGGTCGGCGACGTGGTCCGAAGTCGAGCGATCCAGGCTGCCGGTTGGTTCATCTGCAAGGATCAGCGCGGGTTCATTGATGAGCGCCCGAGCCAGCGCGACGCGCTGGCGCTCACCGCCTGAAATTTCAGAGGGGCGGTGCCCCAGACGCTGGGCCATTCCGACGCGGTCGAGAAGCATCCGCGCGCGCTCGACCCTTCCGCCGCCTGAACGCTTGTCGGCCAGTGCCGGGAGCAGGACGTTTTCAAGCACCGTGCACTGCGGCAACAAATGATGGTCCTGAAATACGAATCCGACTTGTCGATTCCGGAATCGGGCAAGCTCGGGCGCCATGAGGGCATATGGATCGCAGCCATCGATGATCACCGATCCTGACGTAGGGGGCTCGAGACTGCCCAAGATGTTGAGGAGCGTGCTCTTGCCCGATCCCGAGGGCCCCGTGATCGAAGCCGATTCGCCGTCCGCGAGTGTCAGGCACACATCACGCAGCACCACCAAAGGATCGGTGGGCGTTTCATATTGCATACTAATGGCATCTGCTTGGAGCATCGACGCTTACTCCGCGGTTCTTTTCGGGTTTGCGTCCGCGCGCGACAAGTACTTCTCGAAGACGGTCCAGACTGATTCCGCCATCACGCGGGCATTGAACGACTCTTGGACAGCTTGGCGGCCACGCGCGCCCAAATCTGCGCGGCGATCCGGATCGTCCATCAGCTTGCCGATGGCAGACGCCAGATTGTCCGGTTCAGAGGGATCGTACAACAAACATCCGCCGGTTGCTTCCGCCAGTTCGGGAAATGAACCCCGACGCGGCAAGACGGCAGGAACGCCCGTCGCCAACGCTTCGAGCACATACAAACCCTTTGGTTCGGGATACTTCGTTGGCACGGACAGGCAGTGTAGGCTGCGAAGGAAATTCTGTTTGCCGGTGCGATCGATTTCGCCGATGTATTCAAATCGGTCGCCCACGCCGCTATTGTTGAGGCGCCGGCGAATATCTTTGAGGTAGGAACGCGCGCTGGGAGGGAGGTATCCCGCCGCGCGCAATTCACAATCACGACCGGCTTGGCGAAGGGTCGCAAATGCGTCGGCCAATTCCAACAGACCCTTCTCGGGGCTGATTCTGGCCAAGTATCCGATGGTGAAGGTGCCCGAGGCTTTGGGGGCGGGGCTCGATTTCGGGCAGTGGATGCCCATCGGGACGTAATGCACTCGCTCGGCCTCCAGTCCAAAGCGCTCGATCATTGCGGCGGCATAGTACTGCGTGGGGGCGATGAACCCATCCACGTCGGTCGCTCCTTTGCGAATTAAGTCACACGCCTGCGTATCGAAGGGAGGCGGAAGCTGGTCCAGAAAAAAGTCCTCGCCGGCCAGCGTGCAGACTACGGGAATGCCCAAAGCGTCTTTCAGTCGCCCGGCCAAGCCGACGAACATGAGGTTGGGGAGGTGGATAAGTTCCGGGTCGATTTTCTCTAGAGTGCGTAACAACGCCGCGAAGTACTTGTGATGTAGGGATGATTGCGGCTGGAGCGTTGCAACCGTCAGGTCGCCCACATCTCTGGAGTCCGTCTTTACCGCAATTCCTGAAGCCAATCGCAGCAACGCGGGCGAATCCAAGATTCGATTCACGAAGCGGGGCAGGGCTCGAAACAACCGCGACTTGTGGCTGAGGTATAGTCCGATTCCGCCGTATTGGATCGGCGCGATGCATACATCGTCTTCGTCAGTCTGGATGGGCGTGTATAAGGGAATTGGGTGGACATCGAAACCCAGCTCCAGGAGTGTGGCGACGACGCGGTTATCGCGCATGCAACTGCCGCAATACATCCCGCCCGCACCGGCGATGAGATAAGCGATCCGCGGTTTGTTGATGCTACCGTGGTTCAAGAGCTCACGATCCAATCTATCGGTTGACTCAGCTACAGGAATGGCATCGACGATTTCATATTTCAGACTTCAGATGTCAAAGTTCGGATTGCGGCGATCGCGCGATGCCCTGTTCTGCAATCCGCGATCCGAAGTCCGCAATCCCCAAGCCAGAACTCCCTGAAGCCGGAAGCCTGGTGCCCGAAGGCTTCTTCTGCGCAAGCGGTATAGGGTAACGCATGTGTTGCCCGCTTTCATCTCTGGATGTACGGTGTGTGGCTCGGCTGCTAGCGTCAGCTCCTGCTCTCCGTTACAATGTTCCCTGCGGTGTCTGACGACCATATCGCACGGAAGCGTGCGCAGGCCACGGCCGAATGCCGGTCAGACTGACAGGTCGCGGTTGTCCGCCTTCATGAGTTGATATTGATTGCCATGGCGAACCAATTGTCCGAGGAAGAGCGGCTCGATCCCGACGGGCTTGGGCGGCTGCAGCGCACCAAGCTTGGAGCACTCTGCGAGCAAGCGGCCCGATCGAGTCCGTTTTATCGTGACAGGTTGGCTGCCCTATCATTTGATCCGGCGAACGATCCACTCAGTAGGCTTCCGTTTACCACGCGGGAAGACCTGGAGAGAGATCAAGAGACGTTTCCTCCTTACGGCAGCCTCCTGACACAGCCCGTCGCGGCCTACCAGCGTTTGCATCAAACCTCGGGCAGCCGGGGTCGCCCGCTGGTGTGGTTGGACACCGCCGAGACGTGGAGCTGGTGGATGCGCTGCTGGGCAGTGATTTACAACGCCGCAGGCATCACACCCCGAGATCGATTGATGTTTCCGTTTTCCTTCGGTCCGTTCATTGGGTTTTGGGGTGCCTTCGAGAGCGCACAGGAATTGGGCAATTTTGTGATGCCGACAGGCGGCATGAGCACGCTCGCCCGCCTACGCACGATCATGGATCATGAAATTACTGTACTTTGTTGCACACCGACCTATGCGCTGCGCATGGCGGAGGTGGCCAAGGAAGAGGGCATCGACATTGCGGCATCGGCGGTCACCGCGTTGATCGTAGCGGGTGAGCCGGGCGGCGCCATTCCAAGCACTCGTTCGCGCATCGAATCTGCCTGGGATGCGCGCGTGTTCGATCATGCCGGCATGACTGAAATGGGTCCGTGGGGATTCGAGTGCCTCGAGGCACCCGGCGGACAGCATGTGATGGAGAACGAGTTTATCGCTGAAGTGGTGGACCCTGAAAGCGGTGAGTCCCTGCCCGATGGCGAGGTGGGAGAGCTGGTGCTGACAAACCTGGGTCGAAGTGCCATGCCGCTGATTCGGTATCGAACCGGTGATCGGGTCGTCCTGCAGCGTGGGCGATGCGCTTGCGGGCGCTGCTTCGCTCGGATCGAAGGCGGCGTTTTGGGGCGTGTGGACGATATGCTGATCATCCGCGGCAATAATGTGTTTCCTCACACCATCGAGAATCTCTTGAGAGAGTTTCCAGAGGTGGCTGAGTTCCGCGTCGAGGTGCGGCAGCCGGGCGCGCTGGCCGAGCTTCGCATCGAGGTTGAACCCTTGCCCGATGTCGCAGCCGGGGACCTGACTGAGCGTATCTGCTCGGCCTTTGTCGATCGGTTGCATTTCAAGGCTACCGTCAATCTTGTGAACCCCGGTTGTTTGCCGAGATTCGAAATGAAGGCCGGGAGATTCGTTCAAGACGGAGGTGATTCGTGAGAATCCGAGGTTTGTGTCTGTGTATTACCATCATGATGTTGGCGACGCGCGCATCCGCGGGCGATTGGTCTCATTGGCGCGGCGCCGGGCAGGACGGCTTCGTTCGCGAGAAGGCTGTAGTGAAGAGCTGGTCGCCGGCGGGCGAAAACCTGCTGTGGAAATCCGACATCGGAGGTCGAACGACACCCATCGTGCAGAATGGGCGTGTGTACTTCAATGCGCCGGTCGGGGAAGGACAATCTCTGCAGGAGCGCGTGGTCTGCCTCGACGCCGATTCTGGCGAGCTGCTCTGGGAACACCGCTTCAACGTGTTTCTGAGCACAATCGTGGAGAACCGCGTGGGTTGGTCGGCCATGGTCGGCGATCTCGACACGGGCAATGTGTACGTTCACGGCACCGGGGGCGAGTTGATTTGCTTCGATAAGGACGGAGAGGTGAAATGGAAGAAATCACTCACCGAAGAGTTCGGGCGAATCAGTGGCTACGGTGGGCGGCTGCACACGCCGATCATCGATGGCGATCGCATCATTATTTCGTTCTCGAATTCAAGCTGGGGCAAGCAGGCCAAGCCGCTGCACCGCTATCTCGCGCTGGATAAGTACAACGGTGAGCCCATGTGGTGGTCTTCGCCCGGCGTGATACCCATCGATAAGACTTGCTATTCGACGCCGGTGTCCGCGCTGATCGATGGGCGGCGCATGCTGATCGCAGCCAACGGCGACGGTTTTGTATATGGATTGGATGCCGGTACCGGTGAGAGATTATGGAAATTCCAGTTGAGCAAACGCGGGCTCAACTCGACCGTGGTAGTCGACGGCAAGTACGTCTACGTCGGCCACAGTGAGGAGAACATCCATACCACTGGAATGGGCGGAGTGGTTTGCATCGATGCTTCGAAGCGGGGCGACTTGACCGGCAGCGGCGCGGTCTGGCGCGTCGATGACTTGAAAGTGGGCTACGCCTCGCCGGCGCTGGCCAACGGACGTCTTTACGTTGTTGACAATTCAGCGAATCTCCATGCCATCGAGGCCTCATCCGGCAGGAAGCTCTGGAAATACAATTTTGGGCGGGTCGGTAAGGGATCGCCGGTGGTGACGGCGGACGGCATCATCTACGTGGCGGGACAAAACGGGAGCTTCCACATCCTGCGCGATGAAGGCGATCAGTGTGTTTCGCTCGACAAAGAAATCTTTACGCGGCCGGACGGGCTGGTCGATGAAATCTACGGCTCGCCCGCCGTTGTTGACGGCCGGGTTTATTTCATCACCCGCGACGCCAGCTACTGCCTGGCTGTGCCGGGTGCCAAAGCCGAGAAGCTGCCCGCCGCGCCGACAGGCAGTGCAAACCCAAGCGCCTACGCCGACCAGAAACTCCTGCGGATCACGCCCGCCGAAGTCACCGTCTCTTCCGGCCGGGAGTTGATGTTTTACTGCGAGCTTCACCAAGGCGGTCGAGTGCAAGTCGATCCAGAGGGATTGAAGTGGTCTGTCGAAGGAATCGAGGCAGAGATTTCCCCGGAAGGCGGACTGCAGGTGAAGGCGACTGGGTTTGCCGCGGGGAATGTCGTGGCCCGCTTGGGCGATCTCGAGGCCCGCGCTCGCGTGCGGTTCTCACCGCGCTTCGGGCGTCAGCCGCTGTCCGTCGATTTCGAGGATCTTGAGGTCGGCAGTATCCCCGCCGGTTGGATCGGAGTCGCGGGCAAAACCAAGGTCGTGGAGCGCGATGGAAGTAAGGTGCTGATGAAGATGGCGGATAAGCCGTCGGTGCCCTTTACGCGCATCCGCGGGTACATGACGCCTCCCGTGCCCTTCGGTTACACTATCGAGGCGGACCTTCTCGGTGCACCGAAAGGAAAGCGGTTCAAGCCGGATATGGGCTTGATCAACATGCGCTACACGTTCATCATGCGGGGCAACGCTCAGCAACTGAGGCTGGTTTCGTGGTCGCCGATTCCGCGCATACAGAAAGACGTGCCGTTCGAGTGGAACACCGATACTTGGTATCGTGTCAAGTTCCAAGTACAGTCGCGAGACGACGACGCAGTGGTTCGGGCCAAGGTTTGGCCTCGCGGGCAGGACGAGCCCGAGGAGTGGTCCATCGAAATGACCGACGCCTACCCGAACCGAGAGGGCAGCGCGGGCATTTACGGCTATTCCACCGGGACGACTTCGAAGAGCAAAGGCACTGAAATCTTCTATGACAATATCACGATATCGCGAAATCCCAGGCCACAGTGATCGACGGGTGGTCGCCGTGCCGGCATGGCAGGGCGGTGCCGTCGGTGTGACTCCTGGCCAACTTGAAACAGAGAACGGTGAGGACATATGAGACACTTAATTGTTACAGTTATCGCCATTGTAGGATTGCTTGCAGTTGCAGGCGGGGTCGGGGCCCAGTCAGCCGGTAAGAGTGTAGGCCCCAAACGCGGCGAGTGGCCGATGTGGGGCGGTTCGCCGGATCGCAACATGGTCTCCGATGAAAAGAACATTCCGGGCACCTGGGATCTCAAGACGGGCAAAAACGTCAAATGGAAGGCCAAGCTGGGCTCGCAGTCATACGGCAACCCAGTGATCGTCCAAGGCAGGATCTATATCGGTACGAACAACAATGGCAACCACCGGCCGAAGATCACCGGCGACA